>Ga0307507_10008614_pt1 | contig 14007 bp, 7 predicted proteins | sample 7_EM_MG_FD_207223 | JGI IMG/M metagenome (GOLD analysis project Ga0307507, IMG submission 207223) | Populus trichocarpa ectomycorrhiza microbial communities from riparian zone in the Pacific Northwest, United States - 7_EM | ecosystem: Host-associated > Plants > Roots > Unclassified | place...
AAGACACGCCTAAATAAACTATAGAGGGACCCTAGGGTGCCCTATAGGAGAAGGAACCAACAACCCCAAAGTAGGGAAGATATATTAGGAAAACAGGTAGAGAAAGCAGAAGAAGAATAGTGCGGCGCTAGGGCCTAGGCCTATATAAAGGAGGAAGGAAGACGCGTAAGAGGCCAGCAAAGACAATAGCAAGGAAGAGAAAGGAGCCAAAGTAGAGCACAAAAGAGTACTAGAAAACCATCTACCGCAACACAATACTGGTTAGACCGACGCTGGAGAGACAAATAGGAGTTAAAGGTATAGAGGCAGACTTAGGCAAGGGGAACCCAAGCCATAGCATAGGTAATACTATGGGTGGTAAATACCTAAGGGCTCTAAGAGGGCCTAATAAAGGCGGAAAATATAATAGTAACACTCTTAAGGACAGGAATAATAGGACTAAAAGATTGGCTTTACTAGGTGGGTGTCCTAGTGGGTAGCCTAAGGTGTAAATATAGCTGGCTAAGACAGACACCAAAACACGTAATACTGTTATGCCCCTTACGCACCAGCCAAGAAGCAATACTCTTAGCAGCTAGCATAGAAAACTATAATATACTGCTCTCAATATAGAAAGGCCTTAAGGCGGCTACCCGGTAGCTTATTAGCTAAAATATGCTAGACCAGTTCTGGGTTGCAAAGGAAATAGCAATAGAAGGTAAAGGGGCGAGTAACAGGCGCCCCCTAATAACTCTACAGGAGTAGAGTACAGTGTGTAATACTAGCGCGTCTATAGGTTTGTTACAGCAGCAGTGGTTCCTAAGGAGGTCAAAAAGTAAGGTAGTAGAGCACTACTGGTAACTTATAGGCAACTTGCAAGCGAGCCCCAAAAGGCGGGGAGACGGATCACAGGGTTTTCTCAAATAGAGTTTTCTCCCTATATGTATACAAGGAGTAGTCCGCATAGGCCTAATAGGGATCCGAATCGGACGTTAAGCAATGAATAATATATATTAGCTAAATAAGAATAATTGTATTCTATAAGGTAATTAAGGGTATTATCTATAGTAGCGGCGGTTAATAAAGAAGGCTTAGGGGTTCTTACTATTTAACTTTTTAAATATTATAATGGAGGATTATAAGTTATTAATTAGGCTAGTTAAGCTATTAGAAGATTTAAAGTAGGTATATTAATACGCTAGTAACTCTTAGTAGGCGTTAATAAGCTTATTATAAAGGAACTTATCTATATATAAATCTGGGTTAAGACTATACTGGAGGTGTCTTAGTTCTTTAATAAGTAACTATAGGCAATCTAAGGTTGATTTTCTAGCATTCTCACTCTTACCTATTATGGACTTTAAAGTTATTAAGTTCTATTATTCTAATATACTGCGTCTATATTTAGGTCCCTTAAAGTAATTATATATAGTGTTGCAGATTTAGTTAAACAAAAGGGTTAGGGTAACGTTCTTAAGGTTAGTATAGTAGTAGTTAAGTACTAGACCGCGTAGCATTATAGGGTAGGCTTTAACCTTAGCTTCTTAGGGTATATTAGCTCTACTATAGAGGTTATAGAAGATAGTAAGTTTAAAGTTAAAGTTGTTATCTTCTCCGCTGTATTTATTATCTTCCGTGTATATTTTTGCAAGGTTTGTTAACTCCTTGCTAAAACCCTAGTTTTAACTCTATCCCCTAGGTAGTTCTTATAAGTAGGGTAGGGTTCGTGGTTAGTAAGATTAAAATTGGGGTTTTAATAGTGCTAGTACTGGCAAAGTTATTCTTAAGAAGGTAGTTAATTTGTCCTAAATTAAACTTCCCTTTAGTTACTATATGTTCCTTAATCTTATGCTTAGTCTATTCTATAGGCTTGTCTTCCTGTAGTATATTAAAGAGTAACTGTGGGACTATAATATATCTATCCTTCTCAACCCATACTCCATAAACTTAAAGGAAGTGTTAGAGGTTATAAATAGTTGTTTAGTTGTAATTCTTAAAGACTTCTAGTATAAAGGTGCTAAGGTCATTGCGGTAAAGCTCCTATAGGTTATTATCTTTTATATTATAAAATCCATATTCTGTAATCTTATACTATATAAATTTACTAATTTCTTCTTTATTAATGTCTTTAGACTATACATTAAGCCCTTTACTCCATCTCCTCTGTCTTTCTTTAACTTGTGCCTTAATGTCTAATATGTTAATTCTTGTCTTGTAACTCTTGTTAAGTTTAATTTTAGGTTCTGGATAAAAAAAAATGCGTAATGGACGCGAACTAAGGGCCTATTAAAAGGGTTAGTTCCTTAAGTACCTAACGCATTTAAAATGCATAATGGACGCGAACTAAGGGCCTATTAGATAGGGGTCGGTTCTTTAAGTACTTAAAGGCTGTATATAAAAAATTAAGGGCCTATTAGATAGGGGTTAACTTTTTAAGTACGCGTTAATTAATGCTCCTTAATGTGATTTGGGTAGTATAAAATATATAATAGACGCGAACCAAGGGCCTATTAAAAGGGGTTGGTTCCTTAAACACTTAAGGGCCGTATATAAAAAATTAAGGGCCTATTAGATAGGGGTTGACCTTTTAAATATACGTTAACTAATGCTCCTTAGCAGGCGAGATTGGTAGAGGCCTTTAGCAGGGACTAATCGAGCTCGTCTCTCTTTATAGATAATACGTCTCCTAATCTGTAATTACTGATTAGTGTCTATATTACTTCTGGTGATACGTATCACTATTATAATAGTATAGGGTGGTAACTGATTTTAATTAATGCTTATTAATTCCCCTATTCTATAGGTGGAATTTGGTGGAATTCCTAAGCTCGCTTAGCTCACGTAAATAACCTAATTAGTTACAGACAACCTTATTTAGATAGATACTTAACCTAACTCCTTCTAATTACTATGTAAAATTATATTACCACACAACTAATACGCGAGTTTATTATTATATAAACTAGTATATAGAAACACCTAAATAGCCAAATTACTAGATTGTATTAGAAATTAAAGAGTGTAATAGAGGTTAGGCGTATTCTTTAGGATAAATACCACCTAGATACAACCAATAGAGTCTTAATATTGTTTATTTAGGATATAGTTAAGGAGTATTGTATTGTGTATAATCGCAGCCCTGCCGTATAGGGTGCGTCTAGTACGCCTAATAATAGGAACCCAATAACTAATGCAGTTTATTATAGTAGGATTAAAGAGGCTTAAGTAGGAAGAAGTAGATAAGCTAAAGGGAACGGAGTTTAAAGTACTACTTAAGCTTAAAGAAAAAAACACCTAGCTAAAGAAGAAGAAATTTAACTATCTTTATAAGAATATAAAGACTAACCTAACTAAAGCAATAGTAGATAAAAAACTTAGCGAACTGGCTGTATTTTCTATATAGTTATTCCAACGTTTTAGATAGGTAGTGTAATGGGACTAGCCTAATTACAGTAGGAATGTCTCGGTGAAACACTCGATAGATAAATTCCAACGCTTTAATTAAATTCCGCTAAATTCCGCCAACTTGATCAAATTCTACTAAGTTCTACTCTCAATCGAATTCCACTAAATTCCACTAATGTAATGGAATTTAGTTGAAATCCATTAAAATCCGCGTAGGCTTATGCCCATGCGTCTACTGCCAAGACCCTAAATATTTAGTTATAAGTTTCCTATATTCCTTTCTCTTCTTTACGCAACATCTTATACTCTATAAGAGCTATATACCCTTAGATTAAATAGAATTTATATTTATTCTTTTAAATCTTCCCTAAAGCCTCTTCACGCCCTTATTTTACATTACGTTAAAAATAACTACTATTAAAATAGCAAACGAACCCAAATCCCTTTTAATAACCATAAGTATTATAACCCTAGTTAGGGAACAGTTAACCATAATATAACAGTCCTTTATAGACGCCTTAGCTCAGTAATAGGCTATACTAGAAGCCTAGCACTAGCAATTAATAGAAGTACTCCGCAAAGAACTCCGTAATATTAGAGCATTTACGCCATAAACCTAGATAGCAACACCTATAAATAAGATTAAAATAATAGTACCTAAACCTAACCTATTAAATACGAATACCAAACTAGTAACGGTAGCTTAACCTATACTTATAGCAAACCCAGTACCTACTACAAAATCTAAAAAGCTCCCTAATCCTCTAATGTTTAATAGAAACTAAAATAACCTATATCCCTTTATAACTAAGCTCTATCTTAAACTCTTAATAAACTATAATTAATACCCCACTAAGGCTAGCAAGATTAGCTATAGAATATCTTATTTAAGTAAGGACGCTATATAAACCATAGATTCATTTTTCCGTAATAGCACTTTTATTAATTTTAAAACCTTTATCTCTCTACTAGAATAAACGTATAATAACGCCAGCCATAAATATACAGCTATTACCAAACTTAAAAACCTATAATAACAAAACTGAAACTTTACTAGCTTCTTTTCGGAATTTTTAGGCCTTATTAGCAAGCTAGGTTAAAATAAAGCCACTAAAGTTACTGCCCTTTAATAAGCTATTTTGGATAAGATTAGAGAACTACTAAAAAACCTGTCTAAATTTGCTATAATATGTTAATAAATTAATAAGGACCTTTAATATAACAAATAGACTTATTCCCTAAAGTTAACTATACTTTATATTTAAAACTTTACAAAACTAGTATACACCCTAAAGCGCAATCCGTCTCTAAAACCTAAAAGCCCTATATATAACCCTATAGACCTTAATACCACTTAATCCTATATACCCTTAGGAATCAATAAATAAAGAACTTAAGCCATAAATAGAGAATGCTTTAGATGTAGTAAAAAAGGATATATTTAAAAGCATTACCAAACTCACCCTTTTAAAAAAGTCTGCCGTAGTTCCTTCTAATCCATAACTCATACCTAATCCTTAAATTATAACTATTCCTTAAGTTATACTTATTCCTTAAACCATACCCGCCCTATAAATTATACTTAGACGCTATAAAGTACCTTGCCTTTGGTTAACTTAGGAAACAAATTATCCTAAGGCTAAGTCGCGTCTTAAGATAAAAAGTGGAAGAGTATAAGTATCTAGGCTCTTCTAGCGCTAATATATAACACAACTCCCTTAATATACTTAGCGAAATTTAAATACTTAAAAAATAAAAGGAAGTATAAATCCTTATAAATAGTGGAGTTACTAGCATAGGCTTTATTAATATAAACTATATAAAAACTTAACGCCTAAATTTAAAGAAACTTAATAAGCCCTAAGGCCTATAAGGCTTTAATAGTAAACCCTTAATATATGGTGAAATAATGCACTACGCTCTTATAAAATTGCGGATAGGTAAACACCTTAAATATATTTCCCTATTTATAACACCCTTAAAGCACTATAAAATAATACTTAGATATAAATAGCCAAAACAACACAACCCTTTAATTAGCTGGGTTAAAGAAATACTAAAGTTCTATATAACCCATTATAGAAGTTATTGCTTAAAAAACTATTTACCCTATAAATATATACATAACTATTTAAATTTAATATAATATAAATTACCATTACTATAAACCTTAAGCTAATATAATAATAATTATTCATTGCTTAACGTCCGATTCGGATCCTTATTGGGCCCACGCGGACTACTCCTTATTTACATGTGGGGAGAAAACTCTATTTAAGAAAATGAGAAAACCCCGTGATCCATCTCCCTGCCTTTTGGGACTCGCATGCGGGGCGCCTGCGAGTCACCTGTGGTGCTCTACTACCTTACTTTATGACCTCCTTGGGAACCACTGCTGCCGTAACAAGCCTACGGACGCGCTAGTATCGCAAACTTAACTCTACTACTATAGAGTCATCAAGGGGCGCCTGGCCTTAAGCTAATATAATAAATCTATAACTACCAATTATAGTAAAGAATGTAAAAATGTTTTATTAAAACCTCTTAAAATTTATATAATATAGGCCGCGCCCTTTATCTTATTAGCAAAAAGATAAGATTATAAAATCTTTACTATAACCATAGAAGACATTAAGAAGGCACTAGAACTAAAATAATATTCTAATCCTCGGCCTTTTATACCTAAAGAGTACCATAACCTAATTAATAAATTTAAAAAACAATTTATAGACTAACTAGCCCCGCACTAAGATAAGCATAATTTTAAGATAGAACTTAAACCTAGTATAACACTAAAGTTTAGTCCGCTATATGGCATATTATAAGAAGAACTGCTTATAATATAATAATACCTTAACAAGCATCTAGAAAAAGGATTTATTTACTTTAGTTAATCTCCATTTACCTTATCTATATTATTAATTAAAAAGCTAGAAGGAGGTTTAAGATTCTATATTAATTATTAGGCTCTAAATATAATTATAATTTAAAACTAATATCTAATTCCTTTAATTTAAGAGACACTTAACTATTTAGTAAAAGCACAGTACTTTATAAAGCTTAATATAGTTGCCACCTTTAATAAAATCCGTATATATAAAGGAGATAAGAAGTATATAGCTTTTCGCATACAATAGGGACTCTTTAAATACCTAGTAATACTATTTGGCGTAAAGAATAGTCCTAGTATGTTTTAGTAATACATTAATAATACGCTATATAAATTCCTTAATATATTTATTACTGTATATATTAATAATATCTTAATCTACTTATCCTTGCTTTTAGAATATTAAAAACATATTAAAATGGTCCTTAAACGCTTATTATGTGGTGGGGTAGAATGTCCTATGCTTAGCGACTTGGCATTTTCCTATATTTATGAAGCCTTCGGCTTCTTTCTCTTAGATCATCACCACCCTACCAGTTCATGGAATACATTCTTTTCTTTCCTTCTTACTAACAGTTTTACTGATTACTTCTGACTGATTACGACCAACCGACCGACAGATAGACAGACTAACAGACTGACTGACTACACCGTAACTTCCTATTAGAGAGACACCGTACCCTCCCACAATAAGATGCAGGCCTATAATATAACATTAAGAAATACAAGTTCTACGTATCTAAGGTTATATACTTAGGTTTAATTATATCCCGCAATAGAATTAAAATAGACCCTAAGAAAGTTGCTGCAATTATAAACTAAAAAAGCCCTAGTAATATATAAGACGTTTAAATTTTTCTAGAATTTACAAATTTTTATTAATAATTTATTAACTACTTCTTAGAAATTACCTAGCCGTTAGTAAATCTAATAAAGAAAAATTTAAAATTTAAATAGACCGCTAGATATAAATAAGCTTTTAATAACTTAAAATATTATTTTATAACTACTCTAGTTCTTATTTACTTTAACCCTAACCTTAAATATACTATTAAAATAGACTTATCTAATTATGCGCTAAGGGGAGTGTTATTATAATATAATAAAAACGGTAGGCTATATCTAGTAGCCTTTCTCTTTTAGAAACTCACCCCTATTAAATAGAGAGGTCTATTTTTAGCGAGTTACGTGGCGCTGAGAGATCTGGAAACTCTGCAACTCTTGAGCTTAATTATGCATCAACCTCTATATAGAGCTTGATTCTTAACGCCACAACGGCTTTTATAGCTTGTTTCTATCGCATACTCTTCTACGCGTTGCCACGAATCGCTAGCTAGTCGTTAATTGTATATTCCTCCCTCTGCCTATACAAACTCCTCCCTTCCCGCCCCAAACTCTCCCCTAATACTAGCTACTACTATAACTAGTAACACGTTATTAAACATAGAGCAGGGCGACGAGCGGCCTACGGCCGCTACGGGCCACCGCATAGGCGACTAGATTAACCTAGCCGTGCTGGCGCTTATGCCGGAGGCTATAAAGTTGGAATACTTTACCACGCTCCTAGAGGCCGCAAAGGCCAGCAGTAAGCGGACGGCTGATAAGCACCTGGATATAACGCTTTGTCGGAAGCACTTAAATCTTAGTGTTGAGGAAATAGGCAAGGCTCTAGCCCCTCCTGCCGTCTTGTTGGTGGCTATTAGATTTCTAAGTATCCCCTAGTAGATCTTGCTGTAGATATATAACTATAAATTCCGGCTAGCTAAGTAGCTTCCACTCCTTTACCAGGCTAGGCAATATTAGGCCCTATTTGGTAAGGAGGCTCCGCCTAATTTAAAGAAGGAAAAGGCCCTAAAGGACTTTAGGGCCTCTTATACCATATAGTTGTACTGCTTTATTATATACGCCCAAATCGTTGCCCGATTGTTTCCGGATTACCACACTATTATGCCTAAGATATTAGCCTTCTATAATATAGTCCTAGACTAGGCCCAGATCTATAAATAGAAGGACGCAGTGCTTCCATACGCTATACAATAATATTAATATATAATTGACACCAACGAACTGGACTCTAATTAGACGGCTATGCTAACCCAATTTAAGGACTCCTTCTTGACGCCGGATAAGATCCTTCCTGCTTTAGCTGTGGCTGATATAAGGCCACCGAAGAGGGAGAGTTATATACGCTAGGCCTATAAGAGCAATATTAAGAGCTAGGTCTGTAATAAGTTTAATGCTAATACCTGCTTCTTTAACGCGTGTAGAAGGAAGTATAAGTGTAATAAGTGCGGCTCTAATAAGCACGCCGCTATAGCGTGTATGAAGAAGTGAAGCTGGAGCCTTGGCGCGGATAATGGTGTAGATATTAACTCCGCGGACGAAGTCCACCTATCCACACCAGGCCATGGCCTTCTACCTATTAAGGTAGGCCTGCCAGGCCTATTTGTAGGGCCTATTAAGGCCCTAGAGCCAACCCTAGTATGCCAACTCGCCTAGGAAGCGACCATGACCGCGCTTAAAGCGCTTAAGCTGCCGCTGGAGCGGCTAAATACGCACCTATTGTTTGATACCTACAACGACTCCAAGCCTCTGATTTTAAACTCACCCTTTCCACTACATGCGTTGGCCTGGGTAAGGCTACTTATAACGTACCCAGGCGACCTAAAAATGCTACTGCTCGCTATTATTACATTTGGCGCCCAAATAGGATATATAGGGCTGCTGGCCTACTCCTATAGCCTAAACCACCCTATTAATAACCCAGCGGTGATTATGGATAAGCTATAGAGTGACCTCTTGGCTAAATGGGTCTAGATTTTAATAACTAACACCTTTATCTTGCTACTTGGGCTAGTTCCAAAGTATAACGGCGGCTGGCGTTATATACACAACCTATTATACCCGCTGGGGCGCGGAATTAACTAGCGGATTCCTCGCCACTATGGCTACCTCTTGTACCTACAACTCTAAGAGATCTATAATATAATTATGGCCTCTAGAAGAGGCTGCCTTATTATTAAGCGAGATATTAAGGACGCCTTCTGTATAGTGCCAGTTGCACCTCACTATTAACCGCTACTTGGCTTTAAATGGGACGGCGTAATATATATTAAACATTGCCTTTTGTTTGGCCTAGCTACTGCCCCATTCCTATTTAACCTCTTTGCGGAAGGACTATAATGGATCCTTACCGCGCTATTGTCTAATTGGTCTATTAACTACTATCTAGACAACTTTATCTCTATTACCTACCAGAGCGGCTTTTAGCCGGAGCTCTAAGAGCGCTTTAATATAGTCTACCGCGCTATTATAGACGGACTTGGCATCTCGCGGAACAACTCTAAGAATAAATAAGGCACCTACATTATAGTCCTAGGCGTAGAAATTAATAGCAAGGCTATAGAGGCCAGGCTTCCCATAGATAAGAAGCTCTAGGTCTTCCAGGCTATAGCCAACGCACTTAATAGAGGCAGCCTGACGCTGACGGAGGCGTAGTTATTTACCGGCTACCTTAACTTCTGCGCGTAGGTGGTGCTCCTTAGAAGGACCTAGCTACGTCCGCTATTTATATTTATCGCGGCCTTTCCCCCTATAGCCTGTGCCGGCTGGCGCTAACTGCTAGCGGACCTTATAGAAGACCTTAAATAGTAGAGAGACCTGCTACTATAGTTTAACGGAGTCCGCTTCCTTAATAGTGCTGCTAGGCCGCTAGTGCACGTTGTTATAGACGCCTTAAACGCCGGCCTTGGCCTCTTCTACTTTGAATTATTAAATATAGACGCCTCTTAGTGGGACTACGCCTTACACCTTCCACTAGCCTATGCCGTAATAATAGCCGTTAAGCCGGAGCTTAAGACAGCCTATATTAATATTAAAGAGGCGGAGGCAATCCTTATTGCTTTCCAGCTGTTTAGCTAATTATGGCATAGCTATAAAGCAGTCCTATACACCGACAGCTCTACCGCGCTCTAGGGCCTCCGGAAAGGATATATTAAAGGCACAGCAAACACCCCTCTTAAATAACTCCTTCTGCTTGCAACTACGCGAGATATAGACCTACACCCAATATGGCTCTCCTTAGAGGACAACGCGCTAGTAAATGCTCTCTTATATCTAGATAGGAAGCGGATTGCTAATATAAGCCCATAGTTAAGCAACCTCTTACCCTTAAGCCGCCTAATTGGTTCCAGAAAGAGAATGAGACCCATACCTTTGGCGACGCCCACCTAAGGCTGCTCTAGAACGGCCTATCTGCTGGCACAAGGCTATTGTATAAATTGCACCAGAACAGCTATAAGAAACTCTACGCCTTAAACGGAGTTGCCCTATAGCTGGCTATAGCAGACTTACTAGCTAGATGGGTTACTGTATGGCTGTTTAGGTCCTTATTATAGAAGCAGCTACGCCCTGACTCTGTACTCTAAGGACTCTCCGCCCTCTGCTTAGTGTATGTAAATAGACGCCTCCCGCTAGAGGCCTTTAATGACAAGCATGTCCGCCGCCTTGTAGATAGTGGCCGCTGACTGTTTAAGCAATGGGTAACTAGAGAGAGACAGCCTCTCTTAAAGGCCCTAGTGTTGCAGCTGTTGAGCTACCTCGTGCCACCCTAGGCCGGAGGCCTCAGCCGTAGACCGCCCCGGCCCTTAATTGATGACATTAACTTTACGGCCGCCTACCAAGTTGCCTTTGCTGGCTTTATAAGAGTAGGAGAGTTTACCTATAATGTGGCCGATAGGAAGGATGATAAGACCTTCACCGCTATAAAGCTTATGAGAGGTGACGTATACTTTATAGCTAACCACACTAGGCTTACGCTTAAGCATAGTAAGACGGATAGAGCTTATAAAGGTGTTAATATTATACTGGCGAGATCTAGAGACAGCGCCTACCTAGTAGAAGTGCTAGAAGCCCTCTTTACACTAGACCCACGCAAGCTAGGCCAGCCGCTCTTCCACTTTAAGAGGGCTATTTTTAACTGGAACAACTTCCTTAAGCGCCTTACGACTGGGCTGCTAGACCTTGAGGTTGAGCCCGGCGGCTACCTTAGCCACAGCTTCCGCAAGGGCGCCGCTTAACACGCCTATGATAGTGGTGTACTTAATAGTTAGATCTAAACGCTAGGCTAATAGACCTCTGACGCTTTCTAGGCCTACTTCTTAATAAATTTGGCTGTGCTATACTGCCTTAACTACTAGTTCCTAACTGGAACTCTATTCCCCTTCTCCTCTACGGCCTTAATGGCCCGTATAGCGGCCTAGGCGTGACCTTAATACTACGCATACCCTAGGTTTAGCACGGATGTTGTCTAGGGGGTCTCCTCCAGTATATGCAGCTGGCAGAGAGCTAGGCCTCTGAGCGGCTTAATTTAAAGGCTCTATAGCCTTATTGACGTAACGCCTAAGGCCAAAATCTACGCCTATAGGCCTATATAGCCTACAGAGGCCTCCGTGCCGCAAATAATAAAGTTATCCACTAACACCGTATCCTATGCGTGAAGCCGTATATAGACTAGCCTATCTAGGCTTAGCCCCTATAAGAGAGCGAGAAAATAAATAGAGAGGTCTATTTTTAGCGAGTTACGTAGCGCCAAGAGATCTGGAAACTCTGTAACTCTTAAGCTTGATTATGCATTAACCTCTATATAGAGCTTGATTCTTAACGCTATAATAGCTCTCGTAGCTTGTTTCTACCCTCCTACCGTCCCGTAGATAGTTGCCTCTTAGGAATGTATTAGGGGGTCTCCTCTAGTACGTGTAGCTGGCGGAGAGCTAGGCCTCTAAGCGGCTTAATTTAAAGGCTCTATAGCCTTATTAACGCGACGCCTAAGGCCAAGATCTACGCCTACGGGCCTACACGGCCTACGGAGGCCTCCGTGCCGCAAATAACAAAGTTAGCCACCAACACCATGTCCTATGCGTAAAGCTGTATATAGACTAGCCTATCTAGGCTTAGCCCCCATAAGAGAGCGAGAAAATAGATTAAACTATAAAATATATAATAAGGAACTACTTGCAATTATTAGGTACTTTAAATAATAGCACCCTAAACTTAAAGGATTAATATTCCTAATATGTATATTAATAGACTATGGGAACCTATGGTACTTTATAACTATAAAGCAATTAATATAGCGCTAAATTAATTACAGATCTTACTGCCCCCTAAATGCTTTAAAAAACTACACCCTATATTCCTAGATATAGAACTTAAAAGAAATAAATTAGAAGTCAATAAGTAGGAAATAGAAATTAATAAACTAATAGAATACAAATATAAGAATAATATATAAATAATAGATATAATAAAAGCAATTTAAATTAGAAAATAATAGTATAAGAATATTATACTTACCAAATGCAAAATTTGAAATAATTAATTATACTATTAATAGAAAATGGTAGTTCCAAATTCCAAACCCTTATAATTTAAGATACTTAAATTTATATACAACTACTCTATAGTAGAACATCCTGGCTATATAAAGACTTATAAGATTATTTAATAAGTATATTACTAGCCTATAATATATAACTATATACGAAAATACGTTTAAGTATATAGGATGTGCGTATATAAAAAGACCTCTTATATAAAGAAGTAAGGAGTACTTTAACTACTATCAATCCCAATATAAAGATAGCGCGATATCTTAATTAACTTTATAGTTAACTTGCCTAGTAGTAATAAGTTTATAAATATTATAGTAGTAGTTAACCGTCTTATAAAAATGCAATATATAATTCCTATAGACTTAATTAATACAATATTAGTAGCCGAATATTTTATTAAGTATGTCTTTAAGCTATATAGACTTCCTAATATAATAATATCCAACTATAAAAGCTAGTTTATTTTAGACTTCTAGCAAGCTCTATATAAACAATTAAGCATTTAAATATAACTCTCAACAATATTTTATCTGGAGATAAATAGTTAAACTAAAATTATAAACGCAATTATAGAACAATACTTATAAATATACTACTCCTACCTATAAGATAATTGGGAAAAATAGCTACCTTTAGCTAAGTTTACTATAAATAATACAATAAATATATTAATAGGCGTAATGCTATTCTACACAACCTATAGATAAAACCCTTAACTTAGATTTAAACTATAACCTAAAATTAATATAATAGAACCCACAATTAAATAGATCTAGTTAATTAATATATATAACTTTGTTAATTAAATAAAGTAGTTAATGGAACTATTATAAAGCGAATTAACGTACCCTTAAATGTTATAGGAATGGCATGTAAATAAAGGATGAGTTCCTGTATAGGACTTTAAGAAAGGTAATATGGCTTACCTAATTACATAAAACCTAAAGACTTAACGGCCTTTAAAAAAACTTAACTAGAAATTTACAGGCCTATACTAAATTAAAAAGAAACTAAGCCTATACTCCTATAAGCTTAAACTACCAACTAAAATAAAAATATACCTAATATTTTATATAAGCTTGCTGCAACCTTTAAGAGATAATCCTATAACTTATAAAGTACTACTGCTACCTCCTATAATTATTAACAACGGTAACAGTTCTTACTTTATTAACTTAATTAATAACGTATTTCACGGGTGAGCTGGTCAAACAGGTGAGCTAATCACTTCAAAAACACACCAAAAAATGGAAAAATCACACTTTAATATCTTAACAACCACTTAATAATAAATTTTAATAATTTAAATTTAGACTTTTATATATGCTCTACAGCCTCTAT
>Ga0307507_10008615_pt1 | contig 14006 bp, 12 predicted proteins | sample 7_EM_MG_FD_207223 | JGI IMG/M metagenome (GOLD analysis project Ga0307507, IMG submission 207223) | Populus trichocarpa ectomycorrhiza microbial communities from riparian zone in the Pacific Northwest, United States - 7_EM | ecosystem: Host-associated > Plants > Roots > Unclassified | place...
AAAGGACTAGTCCGACTCACAAGCGGGAATCGGGAGTGTGGCGCTAAGACCTTTTAAATTCCCGCGAGCAGGGTTGCTGCGGGCCCGTCGAAGGCGTCAACGACGGGGAACCAAAAGAAGATCTCTTGGTTTTGATCTTGTGTACCAGCACTACCCTTGATCTAGTCGGTCGATGGTTGTAATGATTGAAGGGATATTGCACGATATCCGGAGTGCGGTGAGAAGGAATGGAAGATGTAGAGAGAAAAAAAGAGGAAGGGGAGAAGAAAAATGAAAAGAGGGAAAATGAAAAAATATATTTTCCGTCTCCATCCCTGCAGCCTTCGCCTACTAGTACGGTAGGAGCATGATGTATTAGTACCGCGAGATTATCACTTGCGATAAGGTACCGTACTATCGGACAATTATTTGTGATCACAATGGTTAACCTAGCAATCACAAGAAAAATAGTTTCGATACTCAAGTATCATACAACCCAGTGCGTAATACCCCGACCAAAGGGCCTAGAAAAGTTGCTCTGCAATTTGGGGCGGCGGAGTGGCCGCTTACCGTACTCGTGGTTGTCCTTTAAAGAAGGTACAACCCCTGCTCCATCTATAATATCCTAGAATATATCCCTGAGGAGTGTGAGGCTGGCTGAATCCCCACAGGTGGCGTTTCCCGTAGAAGGGCAAGACCCCACGCGTACAGTACCTACTGTACGCAACGAGCCGAGCGGATCCCAAGAATCCAATCCGACCCCCTGCATGAAAGTGTGCCGGTACTGTATCATAGGCTTCTGTATCAATTAAAAATTGACAGCACGATCCGAACAAAAGCCTGCTGGGGTAGGAGGATCGCGCCGTGGCGTGAGACGCACGGAAAAGAAGGGGGTGTCCTTGTGCGATATGAAAGGTGATGCCGACCCTCATACCGATACAGCACCGGCACCGCGCTTGGCCGCCTCCCCTTTCAAAGTCCGGATCGTGAGAGGTTATCCACCGCAAACCCGATGACCCCGATTCGATTCGATACGATTATGGTCGTGGTGCGATACATAGCCCAACCTCAAACCCCTGTGAAAACCACCAGCGGCGGAGGTTCTCTCAAGACGACCCCCTACAGGATTCATAAAACATGAGCCCGAGGGGGAAAAGGAAGAGGAACGCTATCAATCAAAAAACGTCATCTACACAATAGATCGAGGAAAGTTCCAAAAGCACAGTGTCACCAAAAAAATCTATACCCCAACAAAAGAGCAATCCTTCTAGAAGACGGATATCGCGATACCAACCGAATAGGGTGCCCCGGGATCGCTCCTCCCCCCCCTCTCCAACCCTCTTCCTAGACATTTCTTTCCTGGAAATCGACCACTAAGCTGCCACAGTAGTCTATCTGAGGTGGGTTAATAAAATGGGTATTCGTAAGCTATGGTGCAGCACGGGGGCTCTGGGGGATATTATCTCCTACGGACTATAACCAGAATAATACGGGTAGAAAGTCTAGTCAAATACCGTCTAGTTGAGGAGAGAGAGGTAGAGGGGAACAATTAAAATATCACCGCTGAATCCCACACCAGTTCGGCAGGGCGGCGGACGGGTGGGAAGAAGGGATTGGTCGGGGGAGCGGATTGGGGGGAAAAAACAAAAGGGAAAAGACGGAACAAAAGGGAGGACGGAGAGTTTGTCTGGACAAACGCATCAGAATAAAAACGAACAAAATTTAATATAAAAAAAAACTTCCTCATAGGGGTTTAAGTTGCTGTGCAAGTGCTGTAGCGGTGTAGCAGGAATCACGTACCGGTATCTACTAATTCTGCCCTTTGGAGGGGGCATCGTGATAATCCGTTTTGTAAAATGTGATACGGTGAGAGAAAAACAAAGAGCGGGATTCTTCACCGAGCCAGGAAAAACACCGTGAAATCTTGTTCAATCTACTATCAGATTATCGGCGGGAGTTGTGGCATTAGCCCAAGATAGGTTAGTTTGATAGGTTATTTAAATTGCGAAAATCAGTTAATGAGATCCAGCACTTCCAGAATGCTCAGGCTTTGCCATGTGAGGGAAACTCTAATCCCTCTTAGGGGCTCTTATCTCTGAGTGCAGAAATTAGGGGTTGGGTGGAGATAGTGGATTATGAAATAACTTAACGCATCCTACGATATCTACGGCGCAGTGCAGTACACGTATCGCAAACACTATTGGAAATCCTACAGTTAAGTTATTGATCGAAGGAAATACCGTACCCTTCACTCCTCACACCCCCCTAAAAAAGCACAAGAATGGCCCGCTAGTAACTTACAGGTACCGGTACTTACGGTACAAATCCTCCCCACCCACGGCCGGACTTGTGATCCGCCCCATGCCCACATCACATCCCAAATGCAACCAGTCCATCCATCCAAGAGTGCCCTGGAGTGCTACCGACGACACTCCCGCAGGTTAAGGAATTTTATCAGAAAAGTGCTAATCTCACTTTGCTTCCTTTCAAAAAAGTGGCGAATTATTGAAATCCCATTGAGGCGCCGGCATGGGAAGCTTGGCTTTTTCTCCTTTTTCGCTGCCATGGTACCGCTAGGGTGGAGGTGGGGGAGTGGTAGCTGCCGGGTAACCGAAACTTGAGTGCTTTCCTTTTTTTTTTTCCCACTTCCTCGATTCACAAACCAAGTTTTAACTTATACAGGTGCTCTGCGATTTATCGTAGCTAACTTACGTCGGGCAAGTAATTTGAGTGCCGTACCCGGGTTAGACTTAGAGGCCGAGAAGGGAGGGGCGCGGGGGTTCAGGGCGAGCGAGTACGGTAAGTGAGCGAGTAAATGCATTCCAGGGCAGTGTCCTGCAGCATAGGTGCCCGGAAAGTACCGCTTAAAACTTTTGCTATTTTATGCGATACAGGAGGCTATCGGATGTGTGCTAATGGAATCCCCAGCAAGAGGAACGGTGGATGTGAAACGGGAATCTTGGGATGGGCGAGATCTGCGGGTTCTTGCTTTTTCCTCTCTCTTCCTTGTTTTTCTACATTCCGCATTCTCCTCTTTGCGCTTTGCTGTTGCGATATTGTATTTTTAGCATTTTCCTTCTTTTTTGATCGTACTTCCGCTGCGTGGTATAGGTTAGTTGGGTGCTGATCCGATTGTGTGGGTTATTTGTCCCGGAATTTCGAGGAAGTTTGAGCAGAAATATCTGCAACGTGGATTTTGTGCCTGTGATGAAGCTAGGGATAAAACTAGGGGAAGCATATGGAAACTGATCTGGCTATTGTAACGGCTGCGAGTGGGTGAGCAGGTGATCAATTCGTCGTCGTCAGCAGAGATCTCCAAGCGATAGCGTATCGGAGTGAAGAAAAAAACAAAAACAAAAAATAAACAAAAGTAATGGCAGAGAGAGCTTCGAAACTCCATTGTCTAATTGGAATCAGTTTGCAGATCAAAAAAGGAGTTGCTGTCGTACACCGCGCATCAAACATGAATGGATCGGTTCTTCCCACTTTTCGCTCTCAACAACTCCCAGAGATTGACTAACCAGATCGCCAGGGATTTGATCTGATAGTCCCTTATACCCGGTGTCGGTATTCAGGGCCCTTTCGAATGACCTTCATCTTGAACTCGCAGCTCGCGGGCGTACGGGCGTCGATGCAAAATTTGGGATATCTTTTTCTTCTCTGGACCAGGGCCAAGCGTGCTGCCACACAATTACTCGGTAAATACCGGTAAGCGAATCCTCGAGAACTGTGGCAAATGGATAAGCTTAACTTAATCCCTTTCTTACCGTATTTGCTTTTTCCCCTGACCCTCCCGCATCGGATGTCGGAAAAAAGAAGAGGAAAAGAAAAGGGAAAGGAGTGGCAAATGCTGGACAACCAATCAACTGACACATTCTTTCAGCATCTCATTGGTCAGATTTGCTCTCCCAATCGCCACATGGCATTCGAGTGCAGTTATCGGCGCGACTCCTTGCTCACTTGGAAGAAAATGGTCTGCCATCATGCGATAGATCCTATCTTTTTTGCGTGGGTTACCGCAAACCACGGGCTTCGATGGTGGGGCTAAAACGCCCTCTTTTCCCCAAAGCTCTCTGGCGAGAAGGGGAAAAGGTCGCTGTGCAGGGCGAAGCTGACGACGATAAGCCACGAATCACTCTGGGGTGGCGAGGGCGGGAGATCTCGGTAATTCGAGCCTTCTCTAATGTCTTGGGGACGATGGTCATGGTCTATGCAATGGATGCTTATTGGTGTGCCTGGTAACCTACAAATCCCTGGCTACCGAGCTTCGGTTGCCTTGAACAGAAGGTAATTTACGATAAAAATCATTTCAACCGTTGTGTGTGGCGTCGGACGCCTCACACTGTTGCCCAGAAGGACAATAGCTAGATGATCGCTGCTTGGTGAGTGTCATTTTCATTTTCTCTCGCTATCATATCCGTCTCATAGAGGCGACCAAGAAATCAAGTTGGGAAGCTATCGACTGCGTCACTTGCGGCTGAAAAAATAAAAAATAAAAATACTGAACATGCAAAACATCTTATGCCCCCTATGGTATAGACTACCGGAGCGATAACTTTTACAAGAACTCACGGTGTTAGCGCTTGGTATGTGCCCCGGAACTTCATCTGTCATAACCATAGACTGCCTCTACGGTACCAAGTTCCTTCTGACGCTTTAGACGGGATCAGCAATGCTTCATGTCTGAAACGTCACCGTCTTCGTCCGATGATTGTCATTTCGGTAAGGCTTGACACTTTCCAGCTGAAGGTGAGTTCGGAAGATGAGTTCACCTTCCTGGCTTGACTTTTGTTGACCACTACTGACTAGGATCACAGGTTGTGGACGCCGAACAGTATGGCAACGAGTATCACTACACAGGCTAGGCGTGGTTGGGGGCTGGCAACCGTACTGTACAGTACGTACTTCAACTACAGTTTGATTGGCGAATTTACTACACGCAATCCTCATGCCACGGCCAACGAAAATCTTCTATATACCCATATTCTCTACGGAGGATTCGCGAACTATGGCGAATTTCTACAAGGTGGTCCTTTTCACGCCTTTAGCTAGCCATAATCTCAATGCTTCTTCGCGATTGCCGCTCTGAGACACTCTTGCTTCAGCTGCGGCATAGACCGCCGAGGTTGAGCGAGTGAGAGAAAATGAATCAACCGCTCTCTCTACACGAGGATGGCAGAAAGATAAACAAGGGCAGCAGGCTAGAAGGAATCGGATGGAGTTACAATTGAAATTGGGCTCTCTTTTTCCTCGCATTGATCGAAATTCGTTAGTAGCCGCCGGGATTTCACCGGCGTGGAGACCATCATGCTGGTCATAGCGCCGGTTTAGTTAACTGTCTGGGAATGGGGCTACTGGTACTGTGCTGGGAAATTCTTGGGGTAGGGCTGCTCTTGTAAGTTAAGGTGGCAATTTTTTTTACCTTTTGCACGTTGCAGGCGCTGCTATATCTATCACAGGTGATTGCGGACTGGCCGACGATAAGGGGGCGCAATTAGCATTGAGAACTGAAAACCCACTTCCATGGAATACGGTTCTATGACTGGCGCTAGCAGCGGGGCATTGATCCGACCTTTCGGAGCTCATATCAGGCATAGCGGGAGCTTTGGTTTGACGGTTGAAGTCTTCCGGCTAGAAGGCGAGGCGTACAAACGCTCTGTGCGGCTGTATATGCTTTTTCATTCGCCTCCCGTCCACCGCTCTCAATTAGACTATATACTATTAGGTCTAAGGCCTACTCCTCACTGCTATTCGCCGGGTGCTAAACGAGATATCATCCTAGCGGGTTTGCAATGGGACTGGTAATGGGTGACATGTGGGCAATGCATGCCATAACCTCTTGCCAGTTTCTGCGCTGCATGTCTGTGTTCGTCAAGCTTCCCCTCTGCTCTAGGCACGTCACTTTTTACCTATAGCACTTGCTCGTTATCCTCTAAGTGCCGTGTGAGGTGCCGTGTGAGTTAGCCATAGACCTTGTATTACTATTTTTTTCTTTATTTTGCTGAGCTGTTCTCCTGGGGTTTGCCGGACTCATCTTTGGTGGAACCCCGTGGATGCGCGTTGTGCGCAATGGGGGTCTTTATTTTTTTTCTTTTCTCCTTCTCTTTGATATTATACCCCTCAAGCCGAGTATCTTTCCTTTCTCTTCCCCTCTGTTTCTCTCCTCCTGGCTTCCAGATTTGCTCACGCTTTTAATTAGCCAGCCTGACAACGAAGCCGGGTCAATGTCCAGGGTCGGCCTCTTTAGCCCCGATCAACCTCTTTGATCCTGAACTTTAGTATTCACCGGGACCTTCATGAGTCTGTCTCATCATGGGTCTGACTTGGTGCTTTGCCGTTAAAATTGATAGGCCCCGATATGCCAAGGCGGTGCCCTTCCTCCATTCCGGCGTTTTCTTTTGCAACTTGGCTCGAAATTTCTACAAATGTTACACGACGGTAAAGGTATGTCTTTCCTGCCACCCCTCAGCGGCTGCCAGTTTCGTGTGGCCTATCGAGGAAGCTCACAACTGGTCATGCGGGCAGGTCTGAATATCCCTCACTCGCGTCCTCGCCCTCATCCTTGTTCTACGAAGGGAGTCCGAGGCCTAGGAAACCCTGGTTAGTTCTGTTGAGTATTAACCTGCACTTTCCCCTCGGGCTATGTTGTCTCGCATGTGTGGAAGGGGATTGTATCCAACCGGTATTGCTACCTGCAGGCTTCTCTTGCGCTGTCACACTTCTCCTAGCTTCGATGCTCCACTCTCTGTACACCCTGCGAGGGAAGTCGGTCATGCCAGAGCTGGGGCGCTTCGTTATGTCTGCGGGCAAGCATCCAGCAGGGTCTCATATTTGGTTAGCCCTCTTGGCAGTGTGGGGGTAGGCTTGGACTAATGTTTGGAGCTGTGTAGGTGACCTTAGGCCATCTGGAAATACCATTCGAATCGTGATTATTGGGTCAACGTGGACTCCCCGGCCGTGGCTTGCCTACGTAACAGAGTTGATGCATGAATAGAGCACCGGAGGCATGGTGTGCTGGCCCTGACCCCTGGTGTGGATGATGTCTGGTATGCAAGGTCCGAAGGTGTAGGGTGTGGAGGCATATAACTTGACGTTTAGTTCGATTGGCTTACCATTACGATTTAGCTCATCTACGCATGCAAATCAATGTGACTGCTTGAAGGTTTGCCTTTGAGGATTCAAGGATAGTGCATTCACGGCCCTTCAGCCACCGGGTGATTTACCGCTATCAAAATTCGATGCGAAGTTCTATTGGAGTCAGATCTAAATGAAGAACTAGTGTAATTGCTTCCCCCCCTTTTATTGTTATTTTTGTCTTTGCTCCGACAGACCGCCTTGGTAGATGCCCATTTCCTCTCTTGCGAAGAATATCTCATGGGCTACTACAGTGTTTCGTCTTTTCTTTGTCAATGATCTGCTTTATCACATCGAGGTCATACTGGCTTCGGACTCTATAGGTGGTGTTATTCTACCGGCCCTCCTTTGTGATACTATTGCTTCTTTAGGGTTCCATTTTGTGTAGAGACATCGAGGATCGAAAACCTTCCGTGTAGGAGATCGCCAGGTTCGTCTCAGCGGATGAATACTCATCGGCTCTCACGTCCAGGAATTTTGAGCCATCCTAAAATATCTAATTGCATGGATAAGCAGAATGAGAGACACGGTACAATTTGGACATGATATGTATTCGCACCTTTTATCTCTATCCTTTCCCCTCCCTCCCTCCCTCCCTACCCCCCTCTCTCGATCATTTCAGATCGGTGAGGGCACGCCCACAGTATAGCGAATTTTACGGTGCAAACGAGTTAATTAAAAAGCTGAGCTCAATTGCCCTTGTATTGGCCGTGGATCATTGGGTAGTGCTTAGGCCCAATTGTGAGTACAGTACAGTACAGGGTCTCTGGGTGGATACACTTGAGATCGTAGTGGAAAAAACCAATGCAGTGCCAATAAATCAAGGCAGCCCCCGCTGCAGCCCGGGGGTAGGTCGGAATATGGTTCTCGCTTTTCCGGGACATGAGCTTGCGAGCGCCGGTTTGGATCAATCTATAGTATTTCTCTTGCTAAAGTACGTATATTGGTAATTTGGTTGTGGTTGGGTAGTGTAAAGGGGGGGTTACTCACCTATGATTGGCTCTGTGAATTACCGTATATCTTTCTACTTGTATATATCCTCTTCGGGAGATTGTCTTATCGGGCGAGGGGAAGTGGGTGGAGTGCAGGGGCTCTCACCTAGAGTGAGAGTCTTGAAAACAAGTTATGGTATTGGGGTGACGAGATGGGAGATAGCATTGTGGGATACGCCATGTGATATATAAGTTTGGAGGAGGAGGGATACTCTAGGAGTCATTGCATTATTAATTTTTATAGTATCTATATTTGGTTCAGTTCCGTTGTTTTGCTTACTTGGCAGGATCTTGGCAAATGATAACGGAGAAGGGGGATATTTTCATCTTTCCATCTATCTATCCATATTTCGTTCATTCATTCATTCATTCATGCATTATTTTCTCAACAAACCCACATGCTATCCTCTCAAGTTTGAGTACATTGGAACCCCCCATACTCCCCCGATCTAACACGTAAATTCCACTCTGATCTCTATAAATAAAAAAAACAATTCCGTACCGCCAAGTAAATGAAATCATGAGTGCTCACTCGCTTAACATTTAGCTTCGAATTGTTTGAATAAGCTCCAACGTGGAGAAACAGAACGGTAAAGACTTGGCACAACTTCCACTCACCGTATCATTCACTCTTGCTTACGATCAATCAATCAAAAGAAAGGGTCAAATGGCCGAACATATATAAGAGAACATCAGTGACCTCATCTTTCATGAGAAGGAACTTGTTTTTTTCAATATAATTTCCGGCCCATAACGCATCATAGGTTTTCCAGCCCGGTATACGCCTCCAAACTTGAAGAAGAGTGTTCTCAAGATGCCTTCCTGACCGGTACGAAATAGCCGCCGGATAGTCGGGACCCAACCAACGATGTCTTACCACCACCACCGCCACCACCGCATAAGATGCAACCCAATACGGTAGGAAGAAATGATAGAGGAAAGAAAGAAACATATGCGACAAAGGCGTTGTTTGCTTGTGGACAATGGATGACAATAACAATAAACTTAAGATGAATTGTGGGTTTACGTACGGTGTGATGGAGTGGGATAGGGTGATGTACAGTACGATAAATTTGCTAGACGCTGGTATGATCCCCGGGGCGAGATATATCTGAGGGGGGGAAAAGAAAAAAAAGGAAAATACTTTGAGACGTGAGTTAATGGAGATACTTTTTTGTCTGAGGTTTTTTTTCGCACATCGGATATATGATAATACAATAGAGTTGAGTTCCTTAGCCCCAAGACAGTTTTCTGCTTTTTTGTTCTGGTTTTTCCGACGTTGGCTGTTATAATAATAATATTATTATCTTGGTATGATATACAGAGATATAATAATTATTATCACAGTAAGTATCATAGTGTTGCTGTTGTGGGCGGGTAACCCAACCGTGATGGTTTTTGCTTCTGATCAACAGCATTTTCTGGTGAAACTCGTTTTCATACTAAGAGGTCGAAAGAAAGTGCGGCAAAATAGTTTACACGAGTTCCTTTGAGTGGAGAGTAGCCTTTAGAGTAGGATTTTCACAAATATTTACCCTGGACTTTTCTTTCGAGATATTTGTCCCTCTATTTCAAGGAAATGACTAACCGGGAGGGGTTTGTGAGAAATCTAGACTCAGGCTTTATTCTGACTTAGCGCGGAAACGAGTTTCTAGAAAATGCGGTATTTGTGCCCCCCGGGGCCCGGGATTGGGGCGTTGGTAGGAACACTATAGGGATGGAGAGTACTATACAGTGTGCTTAGGAGGGGAGTGCCGCCCAAGGCAGATGAGAACCTTTTTGTTGTGGTAGGTGATTCGCCAGACAAGAATAAATTTCGTTTAATCTCTTAAATCTTGTCCCAGTCCCTTATGTCTTGGATTCCTTAATTCCGTATCTGATTGGCAAAATGCGCCGTTGAATCCTGTGTGCAGGTGGACCTGTAATACAGGTAATGCTGAAAGACGGGGATAGCAGTGATCCAAAGTCAATATTTCATGCTTCGATTAGAACAATCGGACCGCAGGAAAAAAAAATCTGCCCGTTGTGTAGGGGTGTACAGTATGTTCTCGCCTTGATTGAAATAAGAAATCTACTGCTCTTTACCGAACTGGAATATCGCGTGCAGGCAAAACAGATTTTGGAGTATGACTATATTTTAATACTGTTGTAGTACGGTATCTGGAGTTTGTGAGGTTACGTTGGATCACCACAGGACTCTGCGTTGTACTATGATAGGCTCGGATAAAGGTATTGAGATAACCGTGGGGTCAAGTTAGCACTACCGTGATTATTATTGGACTTTGTCCGTCGAGAGTTAATACCTCAGTGACGCTGGCCCAGGCACATCAACAAGAACTTTGGTTCTCTCTCTAACACAATTACATTTTCATACCCACCGAGACATACAAATATCCAAAAATTTCCACCCATCGCCTACCTCCCAGGACACATCACAGCGCATCACTCGCCTACCAATATCGTTCCAAACCGAGGGTTACAGGGGGTACAATACGATACGATAGGATAATCTATCGTACACTTACTAGAGGCCGTTAGCCGGGCCGGTAGTGGGTACTAGAAATGTGAGAGGAAGAGTTATGGGAAGGTAAAGCGGAGGATGGGAAGGGATCAAGGAGGTGGGTGGCCTAGGGAGGGGGTTAAGAGAGGCATGGGGGTTAGCAGCGGTCCGCTCGCGGATTACAAGGAGAGCTTGGTGAGTTCGGCTTTGGGATCTTAGAGCAAAACAAATGATTACCCGACGTCAAAGAATTTGATGTGAAATGCCATTTGCGGACGCAGTATCTTGGGGTGTAATTTACCTTATAGTATCGGATAGTGGAAATACGGTGACATATGAGACAATGTTGTTCGAACACTACGAGGAGTTAGGGTTTGAGCTGTCTATATTGTATGATATGATAGATAAGCTATCATATTCGCATTTAGAATTTGCCTTTGCTTTTTTTCCTAAATTGGAGGAATCGGATCCACTTTTTTTGGGGAAAAGAGGAAAAAAGAAAAACTTTTAGGCCCTGTTTGGCACGCAATCATAAAAAAAAATGCCATTTTTCCTGAAAATAGCTTTAATGCCATTTTAAATAAATGCCATTTTTCAGAAAGAATCCTGTTTGGCATGCATATTAAAATGGCATTTTTTAGGGTTAGTCTCCTACTAATAGGTTACTTTTCCTTTGATTTTTCTATTTTGCCCTAGGATCTTTCTTATTCTATAAAGAAATGGCATAAAAAAAAAAAACACTAATTTTAAAAAATGGCATTTTTTCCTGAATGCCAAACAGGGCCCTCTTTTTTAAAAAATAAATGAAGGAAAAATGGCATGGGGGTGGGAAAAATGCCATTTTTCTTGCGTGCCAAACAGGGCCTTATATATTTTATTTTTGTTTTGCTACCTTGCTGATCGCAGACCATGCCTACAGGTTCAGTTCTACCACCTTGAAGTAGGTCTGATCAGCGCTACAGCCATAGTAAGGGGGCCTCTGCAAACTTGTCCTTCTCATAGCTAAGCTTTAATCATATGGGAAGACTCTGCTGGCATACTCCAGTCACGACGTTACTTTAGCGGTGGAACGGTTGACTGTGTAGTTATATAAGCGGGAACTGAAACTTTCATGCACAAAAGATAAATTTAATCTATGAGTATTTGGAGGTCGGAGCTTTGGCTTTCCACTCTATACTAAATTTAGCTTTGGATACTGCTATTTCTACCACGAATAGTTATACGGCAGCTTTAATAATATCTCCCGTCATGCTTTCTCACTCATTAGAAGTCTTCACGCACTGAGTCACCTTACACATGAGAATAGGCGCAAGCTTTGTCAGATCTAAATCCACTGAGGGTACACCTCTTCTGTAATATGAGGCCCTATAATGTATTTCAATATGCAATGCGCAGATGGTTCATGGATTGGATATGCGGAGGTGAAGAAGTTAGCATATCTTAAGAACACCTAGATTGGGATGGGGGGGTTGCGTGGTCCCGGCGGTATCGAGTCGTCGGTTGGCCTCGAGCCTTGGAAAATTGAGCAGAATTGTATCGCCTAAGGCAAGTATGACCATCTGTATGCTCCCGGAGATGATGGCTGATTACCTAATGACCGGGAGTAGATTCTATCAAGTCGTGCGGAGACTTTAGACACCTCCTGGCGAATGCTGGGAAATTCGACCTCACAGGTTTGCTTGGATAGAGAGTGGTGCTTGGAACACTAGAGAATAAATTGGTAATTGATCAAAAAAAGGTTGACACCCTCCTTCATTTCACTGGAATTGCTTTGCTAAATCATTTTAGATAGACAAAATTGCTCTCATCCGCCCCGGGATCGATCTTACACTCAGATCCCTTGAAGTCCACCTCTGCAACTCTGTTGCCCCACTCAAGGCACCTCTCTCCCTAGCCCCATCAGAAATTTCTGCCTTCTGGTATAGTTAATCTCGAGTTTGCGACTGTTAGATGACGGCCCTAATGTGCCCCTCCCCGCACATCACTGATTTCTTCACTTCTTCCGCCCCCTCCGCCCTCGCATGATTCCCTGTTACGTGGTAGAATCGCACTCCAAGCCTTGTCTTAAAGCATCAAGCTTTATCCAGGAAAAAAGCGGCAGAGTTGCACTAATACTCTTATCAAACGAATCCCTTATCATCTTGATTACTAGAGCTCCATAGATAAACTAAATAAACCATTAGCTGTGCCGGTGAGGAGCTAGCGAAACAGCTGTGGCGGAAAAAGCTTACGCAGAGCACTATTGGAGGCATGCAAAAATCGGACAAGAGCACTTTCAGGTGCTGAACCAGTATTCTCCTACTGTTCGCAATCTCTGGACTGTAGGCCGATGGAAGGTTGGCTCCTCGGCCCCTGCCGCCACTGCCATATACTACTCGTATCGAGTGAAATCATTGGACCTTCTATGTTTCTCTCTTTTTATTTGTTTTGCGGGGGAGGCGAGGCGCGATACCACTACCAGTAGGGTTAGAAGTATGACATATAATAAACGGAATATCTGAATCGTGCATTAATTGAACCCCCCAATAAGCCAAGGCGAAATTACTTAGAAGTTCATCGAAACTGGCGCCGAAAAGGGGGATAATAATGGGAATGAATGCGGAGGAGCAGGCTCTTTGAGGTATGATACCATGGCAGAAAAATAAGAAATGGAAAAGAAAGTAAACTTAGATCCCGACCTTTGCTGGTATGATACACACGTTTAGAGAGTATCATATAAACACTATCTCTTTCGAACAGGCTTGTTTCCCATCCTCCTATTGGAAAGCTGTGGAGAAGTGAGGGGGAGCTTCTATACTATGATACTAAAATAAAAAGCGCAAGAAAGCCTCTAATGTTACAGGTATTTAAAATCACTATGGCGAATAACGACGGAATGGCGGCGAGTGATGGGCGATGAAACGAAACAATCACCAAGGTAAGAACGGTAAGACCGGTACTAAGAACAGATCACGAAAGCGGGGAAAAATCTTTCTTCTCTCAACAACAACACCACGATGCTCTATGATCAACTAACTAACGAACAACATGAAAGTATAAGTAGGAAAAACAACTTCGTCCTCCTCTCTCCGAGTTCTATCCTATCCTCCTATCCTCCCATCGATCACGACATAGATCCACCACCTTCCACGCATATTCCCCCTATCCTTCCGCTAAGCAAACATGCTAACAAGAAAAGAACAATCGTTACATAGGAAAAACTCTTCAGGCTCCGTTGCTTACTCGCATCCGATTCCTTCCTCACCGATCGCAAGCGTATACCCGGAGGTTTGTCGAACGATAACGAGGCATGCTTAGCGGCATGAAAGAACTGCTCCCGGAGGGTGTATATCTCCAGAGCACATATCCACTGAACTTCTTTATCCTAAACGATTGCTAGATAGGGCACATGCGTGCCCGTG
>Ga0307507_10008616_pt1 | contig 14004 bp, 4 predicted proteins | sample 7_EM_MG_FD_207223 | JGI IMG/M metagenome (GOLD analysis project Ga0307507, IMG submission 207223) | Populus trichocarpa ectomycorrhiza microbial communities from riparian zone in the Pacific Northwest, United States - 7_EM | ecosystem: Host-associated > Plants > Roots > Unclassified | place...
TGCCAATAAGCGCCAGAGACGTAAACGTACATTATCCAACACCTCACCGCCGCCGCGGGCCTCCAAGAGAGCTCTAAAAAAGACGCAGCGTCGCCCAGCACGGCGTCGTACGCCGCCGCTAGCGCTGTAGCCACCGTCACCGTTATTTATACACTCGTCGCCGCCGTTATTAGCACAGCCGGATACTATAGAGGAGGAGAATAACGACGAGGAGGAGAATAACGACGAGGAGGACGAGGAGGACGAGGACGAGGACGAGGGGGAGGAGGACGAGGAGGAGGAGAAGGACGAGGAGAAGGAGGAGGAGGAGGAGGAGGAGGATCGAACGTTGCTGCCACCAGTTCCTGTCAGCTTTATGAGTCGTTGGAAGGCAGTATCTGGAAGGGAGGCCTTACCTGGTGCGATGTCTTTAAAGTACGACACTAAGAACCTCCTTTATAGCTCAATTGAGCGCTGGCGCGATAGTGTAATTACAAGGTGCTTACCACAAATCTTTAACATTAATCGCCTTAAAGCGGCTGCCTTATATAAGAGGCAATTAAAGGCTAATAACTTCCTTTATAAGGTTAACGATCGCACCGACCTCTATTAAGTACTTAAGCTATTAAGGGACCTCCATAAGCAGCATCCGACAAAGTCATTATACTTAGATCTTACCTTATACTTAACTAAGGAACGGCCTCTAGAAACACTAGTACCATTGCCAGCGCCTCTCTCTAGTCAAACAGTAAGATCTAGTAGACGAACTACCACCTAGATTTAAGAGGCCAATCTCCCAAATATCATCGCCGCTGAGGAAGCTGCTAGAAATAGGGTCCCCGCTCTAGCAAGCAAATAGCCTTGCGTTAATTTATACTACTTAAACAAAGAAGGTACCTGCTGGCAGAATAGGCGTTAAGGTGAAGCTAATTATATTAAGCATCACTATCCCGTTAACACTCATATTCTTTAATAGTGGAGTAGAGAGATCTAAAGCGACGTTTTAACGGTTAAGGAGCCGTCATAGAATATTATTTACCAGCTATCAGCTTAAAAAATAAGGCGGCAGCTCCCAAAGAATAAGGAACCAGAGGCTAAGAATAACTTACTAGTAGACTAAGTTAAGGACCTAGTTCAGCTAATTACTGTTAGAGAGTTGCAAGCAATATGGCGTCTAGATTATTAGTAGCAGCTAGGTTAACCTCTACCTTAACCTCTACCTCCTTCTAGCATTAAGCCACCTCCTAATTTAAGCCCGGTGCGTTTAGAAATAGACCACTATAAGATTCTCTTATAGTTCTTTAACTGGCTAATAGCTTAGCTAAGCCACTCTAGTAAGCGCTAGAAGAGTATCCTACAGCCAATTAAGCATACTTTAATAGCGGATAATTGGGATATTAATAGGATAAGATCTCTAAAGGATATAACAATAGAACTCTGGAAGGAGTATAGGTTTCCAGTTAGTACGCTACCGCGGATTAGAGAGAAGGTAGTAGAGTTTAAATACTAGAGAACAGCCTATCGCGAGTAGAGGAATATATTATAGAAAGCTTTAATCTACTATATAGCCAGCCTTCTTAAAATGTGCCTCTGCGTGTACTCCACAAGCTTAACTAATTGCAAACTCTAGAAATCTATCAAAGCTTTTAAACTTAGACGCCAGCGTGTAGTTCCTCCTTATCTAAGTTTTCAAATCCTTAAACGTTGCCTCAATTGGATTAAAATCTGGTGAGTATAGTGGTAGAAATTTAAGTATAACACCCGCCCGCTTATAGAGCTCTTAAAGTCGTGCTAATTTATAAATAGATGCATTATCTAATATAATAATTAAACGCGGCCCTGGGTACGGCGTACAATTTGGTAGCACCTAGTACTCCACAAAATCTTTAAAAAGCTTGCTAGTAAAAGCTCCTTAGAAGATAAGATAGCTTATATAGCCCTTAAGCATTAATGCCGGTAGTATGCTCCATTGTTTAGATCTTTTATATAGTATTAACACCTCACAGTTTATCCCTCTTAACGACCAGCCCCGTTTTCGATCACCAGTCCTTTTATTTAAAGCCGATTCGTCAAGGAAGACAAGCTAGTTAGCAAGCCATTGTTTCTGCCTGCCCTGCCAGGTAGTGCGGAGGGGTATACTCTACTGGGCGGCACGCTTAGAGACTATCTTTCTAGACCACTAAGCAGCCTCAAGAACACGGCGAATGGTGTATATAGAGGTTTGGATATTGAATTTGTTAAAGAGGAAGTCTTACATCTCGTTAAGGTAGGCAGTAGGCCTGTTGCTAAGGTACTTAAGCAGTCTCTATGCAGTAGGAACGTTAGCAAACCTTAACACTATGCCAAGACTACTTACCAGCTTTTGATACTCTAGTAGAGCGCTTGGTCTACCTAATTTAACACTAGGTGGAGTATACGGCTGACCCCAGAGGTCCCAATTCAATTGGAGCTTGTAAATAGTTATCTTTAAGAGCTTCAAGGCTGCTGCTATTTTAGGTATATCCTCATTAAGGTTGAGACGAAGTTTTATTTGGTTTATAACCTCAATTGGGAGGCGCCGGCCCATTGTAGTAGTGTGAGTGGGTAGAAATAATCAATTCCATTAATTTCCATACAAAATTTGGTGGTGGGTGGTGCGCGGGCTTACTCCGGCCCGAGTCCACGATATTTCGCAAAGGACTGTAGTGGTTTTCAAGATCTCACCATCCGAAAATTTTTCACCACCGCCCTTGACGCCCACAACCACCACCAGGTCCTGTCCGCACGCTGTGCGACGTCTCTGCGTTGGCTCTGGATCTGAACTTCGAAGACCAGGTTCGTAGCCGTCACCACGTACAGGTGCAGAGTCCGATTTCGACGGCCTAGAGTAACTATATAGTAAAGGGCACTAGGTCGTCAGAGTACAATAACGCGGATATAGGGATATTACGCGGGACCAAGGAGTGTTTAATTAAATACTTCACGTTTTGTTACAACAACGTATACCAAATTTATAAAGACGCTAAGTATGGCGCAAGCTATTAGCCATAAGAGCTAGAGTTAAGAAGACTTAAAGGAACTAGAGAGTTAGATAAAGAACAAGATTAACTCTATAAACTAGATTAAGATATTAAAGCAATATACGGACAAAGATCAGTAACAATAATAATAGAGTTAGAGTACTTATTAATTAATAGCAACAAGGAAGAAAAAGAGGCTAACTAGGAGCACTTATACCTTAGTAACGCAATAAAAGTAGAGACTAAAACCACTATAGAACGCGGATTAGTAACGGGTATTATAACACCGTTGGATATAGCATCTATTACTTTATAAGATAAAAGGAGTAATATCTAGAGACGATTAAGCAAGCAGATAACTGCTAGTACTAGCTTACCACTTATAAAAGGCAAAAGGCCATAGGTCTAAGATTCTTAAGAAGAGATAAGGAAAGCTCTAGACTTATAGGACGCGACAAGGATAGCTTAAGAACCTATAATAAACGAAAACTAATAGGAAAGAGTAGTAACTCAGTTTAGTAATAAATAAATAAGTATAGGACGTAAGTTTAAGAACCACAAGTTTAGGGAACGAGTAAGAACGTTATTAAAAAGCCAAGATTTTAAGAAACGAATAAGGACTATAGCAATTCCAGATAAACATAGTGTTTAGCCTAAAGATTAAAAAATCGATACTAAGATTAAGAAGCAAGACGACTTCAAGAATTTAGCTATAAGACATAGAAAACAGGAAACTATAAATAAGTTTAGATAAAGAATTATTATATAGCAAGAGCAAAAGCTAGACAAGAGATTAGCTATACCAGGTTATATAAGAGATAGAGCACCTATATAAAGAGTTACTAATAGGCCTAGTGCAGGGACGCCTAGAGTAAAGTAGTTAGACAAACTAGAATAAAAAGAGGATCTAGATATTCCAGTTAGGTTTAAAGAAAGACACACTAAAGGATATTATAATACAGCAATAATAAGGTACTTTCTTACAGATAGACCATATACACTAAACTAGTTATATAGAAAGTAGTATAGGTAATAACACAACAATAAATAGGAAGACTTTTATATATAGCTAGACAAAAAAGTTGTCTAAGACCAACCCATTACAGAAAAACGTATAAGTTATATTAAAGGAGCACTAATTATAACATTAAGGAACCTAGAAGAAGAATCTAGGGACTAGAGAAGCAAGTAACAAATCTTAGTACCTATAGCGGAAATACCAGTAGTTAGGCCAACCAGGTATAAGTTTAAACTTAAAAATAAAGACAAGCTAAGAGTTAACCTAAGTTACCTAGCGTATTATACGTTATTGTAGATAGCTTGTATGGATAACGTGTGCAATATACATAGGGCACCAAAAGATAAAAACCGGAAATACCTAGTAAGGATATATTAGGCACCAGAAGAAAAACGGTTTAGAGACACTAAGTATATACATAGATAGCACCTAGTAGAAGTATAGAGTTAAGGGAACCTAACACTTTAACTAGGAAGATTCCTTATAGAAGAATACCTAAACAGATAACAGTGGTGGGACTGCCCAAAGAATACTTATCTATAGTATATAGAGGAAAAGAAATAAACTAAGTATTGGCTAAAAGTAAACTAAGTATAAGTAGGATCTAGTAGCTAACAGTTAAGAAAAGGGAAGGCCCACAGGACTAGAGGGAACTAGTAGTAAAGCCTTAAACCCTTAAAGGAATTTAAAAACAACACCTAAACTTACAAGTTAAGTAGTAAGATTAGCAGTTTAAAGCGTTAATAGACAGTAGAGCAATAAGGAACTATATATCACTAGCAGCAGTAGAAAGAATAGGGTTACTATACAGATAAAAGAAACACCTATATCTACTTATAACAATTTTAGGAGATTAAATAGCCTATAAAGGAGGTATTATTAATCTCAAAACAGGACCTATTTAGTTAACTATTAAAGGGAGACTAGTTAGAATATCTTTTAATATCTTACTATTAGAAAAAGACAAGGCAATACTAGAAATACCTTAGTTACAGAAATACAATCTAAAGGTTAATTAGGTTATAGGTTAGGTTAATATTAAAGATACTTAATAACGCAAAGTGTAATAGTAAACTAAGTTGGTATGGTATTAAGTCAGAGTGACGTATAAAGAGACTAAGCAAGGCTTAAGTTATATACCAAAGAGATACCACAAGTATGGTAAAAAGTTATAGTCACTAGAAAGTAAAAAGCTGTTAAAGTATATAGCATAGGACTATAAAATAGAGTTAGAACTAGGAACTAGTCTAAGGTTCTTTTTAATCTATAAGCTCACTAAAATAGAGTTAGTAGCGCTTAAGGAGTTTATCTAGGAGAACTTACAAAAGGGATATATTAGACCATTATAGTTATTAGCAGGATATCTAGTACTATTTATCCTAAAGAAAAACGGAAAACTTAGGATGTGTATAGACTATAGATAGTTAAACAGCATTACTAGAAAGGATAGATATCCTTTACCCTTAATTAGCAAAATCTAAGACAGGATAGGCAACACAAAGATCTTTACAAAGATAGATCTAAGATAGGCGTACTATTAGATTAGGATTAAGGAAGGCAATAAATAGAAGGCAGCCTTTAGGTTAAAAGAAGGACTATATAAGCTATTAATTATACAGTTTGGGCTTATAAACGTACTAATAACATTCTAGAAGCGAATTAATAGTATATTAGGAGAACACCTTAATAAGTTTATTATAGTATACCTTAACAATATTATCATCTACTTAGAAAGTAAGAAAGAATATAAAGAACACGTTAAATGGGTCTTAAAGAGACTATAAGAAGAACAGATGCCAGTAGCTATTAAGAAATACGAGTTCTTTACAAGAAAGACCAATTTTATAGAATTTATTATTAAACTAGAAAGAATTAGTATGGACCTAAAGAAAGTTAAAGCCATAGTAAGTTAGCAAGAACCAGAGAACGTCACACAGTTAAGATCGTTTTTAGGGTTTTGCAACTACTATAGGAGGTTTATAGCATAGTGGTTAAAGAGTATTAAGCCATTTATAAGACTAATAAAGAAGGAGGAACTATAGGTTTAGGGTAATAAGCAGAGAAAGCTATTCTAAAAACTTAAGGAGTTGTTCACCTAGGAACTAATCCTCAAGATCTATTAACCAGGGTTAGAAACGGTTGTTAAGATAGATACATTAGACTTTATACTAGGAGCATATTTACTACAAAAGCATTAGAACACATAGCATCCAGTAGCATATTACAGTTAAAAGATAATACCACTAGAACTAAACTATAATATCTATAATAAGGAGTTATTAGGTATAGTTACAGCGTTAAAGAAATAGAGAGCATTCTTATAAGGCATAAAGAAACCATTTATAGTTAAGATAGACCATAAGAACCTTATAGGATTTGTAATAACTAAGGAACTCAACTAAAGACAGGTTAGATGGGCGGAAATGCTTACAGAATACTATTTTAAAATTCAGCATACTAAGGGTATAGACAATGCACGAGCAGATACTCTAAGTAGGAAGGCTAAACTATAAAGTAATAAAAAGCCATTAGGGGCTTTACTACAAAAAGATTAAGACGGATTAATTAGGTATAATTATCTAAGAATTATAGTAACTAGAGAAGGTTAGATCTATAAATTACTAGAGAGTAATTAGATACAGAAGATCTAAGAAGTATAAGTAGAGGATCCAGATATAGAATAGTATAAAAATAGAGAAGCAACCTATATTCCAAGGTCTATTATAAAAGAGTTTGTTAAGTTATTCTATAAGGGACTAACTTAAGAACACAACGGAGCTATAGGCTTAGTATTAAGACTTTAAAAGGAGTATATTGTTTAAGGAATCTGGGGACTAGCGAGATAAGTTATAAGAGAATGTCTAGATTACTAAAGAAATAAGCCAATAAGGCATAAGCCGTATAGAGGGCTATAACCTATTAAAACACCAGAGAGACCATAGGAAGTTATATTATAGGACTTTATTATTAAGTTACTAAAGTTAAAAGATCCTATTATAGGATAAGATTATAATGCGATCTTAGTAATAGTGGACAAGCTTATAAAGTAGGAGTACTTTATAGCATGCATAGAAAAGATATTAGTAGAAGATGTCGCTAGAATCTATATTAAGGAAGTATTCGCAAGATATGGAGCACTAAGTAAGATTATATTAAACAGAGATCTAAGATTCATAGCAGCATTCTAGGAGGTATTCTTAGCGGAATAAGGAGTTCGCGTAGTAACCTTAATAGCATATTATCCGCAGACAGACGGATAGATAGAAAGATTAAACTAGACACTAGAACAGTATCTAAGGCACTATATTAATTATGTATAGAATAATTGGGTATTATTACTACCAGTTATATAGTTTGCATATAATATAACACCATAAGAAGGAATGGGGATATTACTATTTAAGGCGAATTACGGGTACGAGCCAAGGTCATTATTATCGCTATATTAAGTAAAGAAAACAAGTAGCATAGCTAAAAAAAGAATAGAGACTTTAATAAATCTTTATATAGACCTTAAAGAAATAGCTAAACTAGTATAAGAGCGAATAAAAAGGTACTATAATGCTAAGAGATCTAAGGGACTAGATCTTAAGGAGGGAGATAAAGTATAGCTACTACACAAAAATTTCAAGAGTTAACGACTAAGTAAGAAATTGGACTACGTTAGACTAGGACCTTTTAAAATTATATAAAGGATTTTATTGGTTACGTGCAAGTTAAACCTACTAGCTAGAATAAGGATCTACCTTATACAGCATATTATAATGCTAGAGCTAGTATATAGGAATGTTAAGCCACTAGTCTATAAGGCAGACATATATAGAGGGCAAGAAGAAGACAAATAGTAAGTTTTAAAAATCATTAGTTATAAGGACGTAGATAACAAAATATAGTATAAAGTAAAGTAGATAGGCTATAGTAAGACTACCTAGGAACCATTAAGCAACTTAGAGAACGCTATAGGAAAGGTATAGGAGTATTAAAAAAGAGTAGGTTAAGTAGTATTAACAAGGAAGAATCGCCAAAGAATAAGTTACCTAAGGGGGACCTAAGAGGAGTAATTGCCAAGCTACTTAGAGTTGTTTCCCTCGCAGGAGGAGAGTCCATTCTTTTGTTACCTAGCTTAGATAGACCCTATTAAACAAGTTTCTACTCCTTGAAACGAACCTTCTTATAAACCTTCTTAAGGCGGAGTAATCGAGCAGAAGCAGCCAGATAAGAGTTAAGCGCTCGCTGTTAGGCGTCGGCAGCCTCTCATTCTGCAATATAAGAATAATAGAGCTCTGCCAGAGCAACCAAGAGCTTATTATTAAGTTTCTTAGCGGCAGATTAAACATAAGACCCTATAACAAGTTACTTAGGGAACTTAAGGACTGTTAAGAGTTATAGAACGCGTATACTTAGCGTTAGAGACAGAGCGAATATTACAGAACGATTAAATGTTTGCTTTAATGCACTCCAAGTAAAAGAAGGGTTGTTAAGATAAAGGACTAGCTAGCGTAATATAGACCAACCCCTCTTTCGCACAATAAGAATATAGAGACGGCATTATCTCACTTAGAGATAGTATTGCAGTAACAGTATAAGACCGGCGAGCTATAGAAGAAGAAGAAGAAGCTTTAGGTATAATAAATAAAGATATTAACCAGATTAGTTAAACGGATATTATACCTCTAGTAGATAACTTAAAGATATTAGGAATCTTTAAGGACAAAGATAAAGAGGAGGGAGATAGTATTACGGACAGCTTAAGTATAATATTATAACTACTTGGAAAGGAGTTAGAGGAAGCCAGTTGGTTAATACAGGCATAGTCTAGGATAGATTTAGTAAAACTATATAACAAGGAATAGTAGCCAAGGTTATGTAATATAATCTATATAATCTATATAATCTGTGTAATCCGTAATAGAGTAGATAGAGTATACGTACCTATTATAAATAGTCCTAGTCTAATATGGTCCAATTTCTTGCTTAGTCGTTAACTCTTAAAATTTTTGTATAGTAGCCACACTTTATCTCCCTCCTTAAGATCTAGTCCCTTAGATCTCTTAGTATTATAGTACTTTTTTATTCTCTTTTATACTAGTTTGGCTGTTTCTCTAAGACGTATATAAAGATTTATTAAGTTCTCCACTCTTTACTTAGCTGTGCTACTTATTTTCTTTACTTATTATAGCGATAACGATATTCTTAGTTCGTATCCATAGTTCGCCTTAAAAGGTAATCTGCCTATCCCTTTCTATAGTGTTGTATTATATATAAACTATATAACTAGTAATAACAATACCCAAGTATTCTGTGCGTAATTAATATAATATTATAGATACTATTCTAATATCTAGTTTAGTCTCTTTATTTAACTATCTATCTATGGATAATATGCTATTAATGTCGCTGCTTAAACTCCTTGTTTAGCTAAAAAATACTTCCTAGAATACTACTATGAATCTTAGATCTCTATCCAATATAACTTTTATTAGTACTCTATATCTTACAAACACTTCTTTAATATAGATTCTAGCTATATCTTCTATAGATATTTCTTCTATACATGCTATAAAATAGCCCTACTTAGTTAACTTGTCCACTATTACTAAGATTACGTCGTAATCTTGTCCAGTAATAGGATCTTTTAACTTTAGTAACTTTACAATAAAGTCCTATAATATAACCTCCTATAGTCTCTCTAGTATTTCAACAGGTTATAGCCCTCTATACGGCCTATACCTTATTAGTTTATTTCTCTAGCAATCTAAACATTCCTTAGTAACTTGTCTCGCTAATCCCTAGATTCCTTAAATAATATACTCTTCTTAAAGTCTTAACACTAAGCCTATAGCTCCGTTATGTCCTTAAGTCATTCCCTTATAGAATTCTTGTATAAATTCTTCTGCAATTTCTTTTGGTACGTACGTAGCCTCTTAGTGCTCGTACTGCTCTAAGTCTAGATCCTTATCCTATGCTTCTTAGATCTTTTATAACTACACACTCTCCAGTGTTTTATAGGTCTGACTTTCTTCTCTAGTTACTGTAATTTTGGGATAATTATACCTAATTAATCTATTTTCGTTTTTTTATAATACTGCGCCTAACAGTTTTTCATTATTCTGCAACTCTGCCTTTCTACTAAGTGTATCTACTTATGCATTTTCAGTTCCCTTAGTGTACTAAATTTTAAAATAATATTCTATAAGCATCTCTACCTATCTAACTTGTCTATAATCAAGTTCTTTTATTATTAGGAACCCCATTAGGTTCTTATAATCCGTTCTAACTATAAATAGTTTCTTTATACCTTATAAGAATGCTTTCTATTTCTTTAGTGCTGCAACTATACCTAGCAACTCCTTATTATAGATGTTATAGTTTAGTTCTGGTAGTATTATCTTTTAACTATAGTACGCTACTAGATACTATCCGTCTAGATACTTCTATAATAAGTACGCTCCTAGTGCAAAGTCTAATACATCTATTTCCACCACTATCTCTAACTTTGGTTGGTGGATTTTAAGGATTGGATCTTAGGTAAACAAATCTTTAAGCTCCTTAAATAGCTTTCTCTGTTCACTTCCCTATATCTATAGTTCCTCTTTCTTTATAAGTCTTATAAAGGGTTTAATGTTCTTTAACCACTATATAATAAACCTCCTATAGTAGTTGCAAAACCCTAGGAACAATCTTAACTGTGTAACGTTCTCTAGTTCTTACTAACTTACTATAGCTTTAACTTTCTTTAGGTCTATGCTAATTTTTCCTAGTTTAATAACAAATTTAATAAAATTAGTCTTCCTAGTAAAGAACTCGCATTTCTTAATTGCTACTAGCATCTTTTCTTCTTATAGTCTCTTTAAGACCCACTCAACGTATTCTCTATATTCTTCCTTACTTATTGTCGGTATCACCTAAGTGCACTTGTATGGCCTATTAATCTCTGGATTTGTCTTGTTATCAATAGGTGTCGAAAGCAGAGGATCGTAAGGATCGTGGTGCCTAAGTAGGGGGTTGATTAGTCACCATAAGGATGACTAATCAAAGACACGACGACGACACGTCAACGACGCGTAACCACGTAACTTCTGTCCATATATTCCGACACTTATTAAGTAGATAATAATAATATTAAGATATGCTATAACAAACTTATTAAGGTGTTCTCCTAACACACTATTAATTTATTTTTAAAACGTTGCTAGTACATTTATAAGCCTAAACTGCATTACTAACGGCTTATATAGTCCTTCCTTTAACCTAAAGGCTGCCTTCCACTTATCTCCTTCCTTAATCCTAATCTGATAGTACGCCTATTTTAGATTTATCTTTATAAAGATCTGCGCGTTACCCACTCTATTTTAGATTTCGCTAATTAAGGGTAAAGGATACCTATCCTTTCTGGTAATACTATTTAACTATCTATAGTTAATACACATCCTAAGTTTTCCGTTTTTCTTTAGGATAAACAGTACTGGATATTCTGCTGATAACTATAACGGTCTAGTATACCCCTTTTATAAGTTCTTCTAAATAAACTCTTTAAGCGCTACTAACTTGGTTTTAGTAAGCTTATAGATTAGAAAGAACTTTGGACTTATTCCTAGTTCCAACTCTATTTTATAGTCCTATACTGTATACTCTAATAGCTTTTCACTTTCTAATAACCATAACTTTTTGCTATACTTGTGGTATCTCTTTAGTATATACCTTAAGCCTCGCTTAGTCTCTTTATACATTACTCTAACTTAGTACTATACTATCTTGGTCTATTATCGCACTTTACATTATTATATATCCCTAATATTAACCTAACCCATAACCCAATTAATCCTTAAATTATATTCCTATAACTAAGGCATTCCTAATATTACCTTGTCCTTTCATAACAGTAGGATATTAAAAGATATTTTAACTGGTCTCCCTTTAATAGTTAACTAAATAGGTCCTATTTTAAGATTAATAATGCCTCCTCTATAGGCTATTAGGTCTCCTAAAATTGTTATTAATAGGTATAGGTATTCTTTCTATCTATATAGTAATCCTATCCTTTAAACTGCTGCTAGTGATATATAGTTCCTTATTACTCTACTATCCACTAACACTTTAAACTTTTAATCCTACTAACTAACTTATAGGTTTAAGTATTGTCCTATAACTCCCTTAAGGGTCTAAGGCTCTACTACTGGCTCCCTTTAGTCCTATAGGCCTCTACTTTTCCCAACTGTTAACTATTTAATTATAACTGTACTTAGTCCTCTTTAGGCCAATACTTAGTTTATTTCTTTTCTTTAACATGCCATAGATATATATTCTCTAGGCACTCCCACTACTATTGTCCCCCTAGGCATTCTTCCATAAGGAATCTTCCTAGTTAAAAGTATTAAGTCTCCTATTTCTTAAACTTCCACTAGGTGTCAACTATGCATATACTTTACATCCCTATATTGCTTCTTATCTATTATCCAATACATCCTTATTAGATACTTTTAATACTTATCTTTAAGTATTTGGTATATATTATACATATTATCCACATATGCAATCCACGCCAATATATAATATGCTAGGTACTTTAGGTTAACTCTTAGCTTATTCTTATCCTTAAGTTTAAACCTCTCCTGCATTAACCTAAATATTACTATCTTATTTACTAGTACCAACACTTATATTATCTCTCTTTAGTCTATAGCTTGTTCCTCTAGGTTCTTTAATATTATAACTAACGCCCCTTTAATATAGCTCATCTGCTTTTTAGATATTGCTTAATCTGGTATAACTTTCTTATTAAGCCATATACAAAAATCTTCCCACTTATCGTTTCCTCTTTACTTATACCACTTACAGTATAGCTCCATAAGTATATACAATCTATCTGTAAAGAAGTATCTTTTTATTACTGCGTTATTGTAACCTTTGGTGTGTTGTTCTACAAATCTAGTTAGAATCCCTAGATTCTCTTCTTATTCCAGTTTATTTAACCACTTAGCTCTTAGCGTTCCTACCCTTAACCCATTTATAACTTTTTATATAGGTGCTCTGTCCCTTATACGTCCTAGTATAGCTAATCTCTAACCTAGCTTCTGTTCTTGCTATGTAATAATTTGTTGCCTAAACTCATCTATGCTTTCTTACTTTCTACATCTTGCAGTTAGATCCTTAAAGTTGTCTTACTTCTTAATCGCCGTGTTAACTTTTTGACTTTTAGGCTAAACAATATGTTTGCCTACTGCGGACCTTATTTATTCTTCGAAATCTTGGCTCCCTAGAAATCCACATCCCGTACTTATTTATTTGTCTATAAACTAAGCTACTGCCCTTTCCCATCGGTTTTCGTCCATTATAGGTTCTTAAGTATATCTTATCTCATCTTAAGAATCTTAAGTGTCTCGCATCTCTTCCTAAGAATCTTAAGCCTTTAGTCTTTTGCCTTTATTAAGTAGTAAGCTAGCACTAGCAGTTATCTACTTACTTAATCTTCTTTAGATATTGCTCCTTCCATCTCGCGAAGCAATGGATTCTGTATCTAACGGTGTTATAATACCTGTTACTGAACCGCGTTCTGTGGTGGTCTCAGTCTCTGCTTCTATTGCGTTATTAAGGTTTAAGTGCCCCCAGCTAGCCTCTTTTTCTTCCTCATTGCTATTAATTAATAAGTACTCCGACTTTATTGTTATTATTACTAATCTTTATCCGTATATTGCTGTAATATCTTAATCTAGCTTATAGAGCTGATCTTACTCTTTATCTAACTCTTTAGTTCCCTTAAGTTCTTTTAACTCTAGCTCTTATAGCTAATAGCTTGCGCCGTACTTAGCGTTCTTATAAATTGGACACGTGTTGTTATAGCAAAACGCGAAATGCTTAACTGCGCATTCCCGTATACCCCGTGTTAGCGACTCGGTTAATCGAGGCACGAGCACGGCAAGAGGGTCGCGCAAGCCTGTACGATTGGATTGTCTATAAACGAGGATCCAAAGCTAGAGAAAGGAAAGGGGAAGAACGGAAGCACCGCTC
>Ga0307507_10008617_pt1 | contig 14004 bp, 13 predicted proteins | sample 7_EM_MG_FD_207223 | JGI IMG/M metagenome (GOLD analysis project Ga0307507, IMG submission 207223) | Populus trichocarpa ectomycorrhiza microbial communities from riparian zone in the Pacific Northwest, United States - 7_EM | ecosystem: Host-associated > Plants > Roots > Unclassified | place...
TACTTCCTGGTCGCGCTCGGCACGATGTTCCCGATCTACCTCAACACGGTGCTCGGCATCCGCCAGGTCGACCCGAAGCTGCTCGAGATGGGCCGGGTCGTCGGCCTGAACCGGCTCGAGCTGATCCGGGCGGCCATCCTGCCCGGGGCGCTGCCGTCCATCCTGCTCGGACTGCGCCTCGCGCTCACCAACGCGTGGCTCGCGCTGGTCATCGCCGAGACGGTCGGCGCGCCGGCCGGCATCGGCTTCATGGCCACCAACGCCCGCGAGTTCCTGCAGACCGACGTGATCGTGCTGGTCATCGTGCTGTACGCGCTGATCGGCCTGAGTACCGACTTGATCGCCCGTGGCCTGGAGCGCCGCTTCCTGGCCTGGCACCCCAACTACAACGGAGGAAAGAAGTGACCCTGTCCCGCCGCAAGATCCTTGGCGCCGCTCTGGCTCTGCCCGCTTTTGGCTTGCCCAGTCTGGCCGCTTGCGGGAACGAGGCCGCTGCCTCCGATTCCGGCGGCCGCAAGAAGGTGCGTCTGACGTACGGCGCCATCTCGGTGCCCAAGACCCGGGGCGTCTTCGAGAAGACCCTGAACGACCAGGGCATCGACGTCGAGTGGGTGGGACCGTTCCCGAACCACGCGCCCACCCTGCAGGCCGTCGCCACCAACACCGCCGACTTCAGCTTCGGCGGCAGCTCCACCCCGGCCGACCAGGCGCTGCTCTCCGGCAACAAGCTGGTCTTCGTCGGGTGGTCGAAGTCGACGCCGCGGACCAGCTCGATCATCGCGCTGCCGAACAGCGGAATCACCGGCGTGAAGGACCTGGCCGGCAAGAAGGTCGCCGTCAACAAGGCCGGGCTCGGCGAGTTCCTGCTGGTGGCCGCGCTGGAGAAATACAACGTGCCGCGCGACTCGGTGACCTTCACCTACCTCAACCCGCCGGACGCGGCGCCCGCCTTCGGCGCCGGCAAGGTGGACGCCTGGTCGATCTGGTCCGGCCCGCTGGAGCTGGCCGAGGTGCAGTACGGCGCCAAGCGGATCTTCGTGGACGGCGACGAGCTGGACAAGCAGATCGACTTCGGCAGCTACCTGGTACGCGAGGACTACGCCAAGAAGGAGGCGGACACGATCCGCAAGGTCATCGCCGCGTACCAGGCCGAGCAGGACTGGGCCAACGCGAACCCGGCCGAGGCCCAGAAGATCGGCAACGCCGTCTCCAAGTACCCGCAGGGCGTGGTCGACAAGCTGGTCGCCGAGAACGTGCAGGTCACCTGGAGCCTGATCGACGACGACGGGATCGCCCAGCTGCAGGCCGGCGCCGACTGGCTCAGCGCGCACAAGGTGCTCAGCGACAAGATCAATATCGCCGATCACGCGGTGCGGCTGTGAGCGCGGTCCGGGCCACCGGCATCACCCGGCGGTACGGCGAGCGGACCGTGCTCGCCGGCCTCGACCTCGAGATCGAGCGGGGCGAGTTCGTCGCCCTGCTCGGCAAGAGCGGCTGCGGCAAGACCACGCTGCTGCGCGCGCTGGCCGGGCTCGACCCGGTCGACGGCGGCACGCTCGAGGTGCCCGAGCGGCGCACCGTGGTCTTCCAGGAGCACCGGCTGCTGCCCTGGTGGAAGGTGTGGCGCAACGTCGCGATCGGCCTGCCCCGGGCCACCGCCCGGGCCCGCGCCCAGTCCGCGCTCGAGGAGGTCGGGCTGGACAAGCACGCGAACGCGTGGCCGGTCACCCTCTCCGGCGGCGAGGCCCAGCGGGTGGCGCTGGCGCGTGCCCTCGTCCGCGAGCCGGAGCTGCTCCTGCTCGACGAGCCGTTCGCGGCCCTGGACGCGCTGACCCGGTTGCGCATGCACGGCCTGGTCCGCGACCTGACCACCCGGCACCGGCCCGCCGTGCTGCTGGTCACCCACGACGTCGACGAGGCGATCCTGCTCGCCGACCGGGTGGTGACCATGCGGGACGGCCGGCTCGCCGCCGAGCACCGGGTAGCGTCCGAGGCTCGCGACCGTGGCTCGGCCCCGTTCGCCGCCCTGCGGCACGCGCTGCTCGGCGAGCTGGGGGTCGTCGAACCCTTGGAGCACGCATGACCGATCATTTTCACCAGAAGCTGCACCACGTCGTGCCGGTTGGCCTGTCGGGTGACACCGCTCAGACGAGCGGGATGACCCGGGTCGAGGCGATCAGCGGCAAGACCGTCGGCAGCGTGGCGCTGTGGATGGGCGAAACGCACGTGGCGGCCTCGACCGCGAGCGGCAACCACCATCACGGCGAGTCCGAGACGGCGATCTACGTCGTACGCGGAAATCCGGTCTTCGTCTTTTACGACGAGGAGTCCGGCGCCGAAAAGAGGCTGGAGACGAAGCCGGGCGACTACATCTTCGTCCCGCCGTGGGCGCCGCACCGGGAGGAGAACCCCGACCCGGAGAACGAGGCCGTCGTCGTGATCGCCCGCACGACACAGGAGGCGATCGTCGTCAACCTGCCGTCTCTGCATTAGCCTATTTACCAGATAGGAAATGTAGTTTAGGCCCACCGCACCCCCTAGGAGGCGCCACATGTCCGCACTCGCCGTCGCACACCCACGACCGGTACACCTGCGGCCCGTACCCGATCTGCCGCCGGAGCCCCCGGTGACGGTAACCATCAGCATCGCCGGCGGCGCGGCCCCCGGCCGCGACCGCGTCCTGGCCGCCCTGCGCGATCTGGTCGACCTGGCCGGGACCGAGGTGGAGGTCGAGGTCGAGGGCGGCATCCGGCTCGACCCGCACGCCCGGACCGTGGCCCGCGGCGGGCAGAAGCTCGACCTGAGCCGGCTCGAGTTCGACCTGCTGCTGTTCCTGGCCCGGCACCCGCGGCAGGTGTTCAGCCGCAGCCAGTTGCTGTCCCAGGTGTGGGGGCACACGCACACCACCAACCGCACCGTCGACGTGCACGTCAGCCGGCTGCGCACCAAGCTCGACGACCCGGACGTGGTCACCACGGTCTACGGCCTCGGCTACCGGCTGGCCGACGAGGCAGCGGTGACGGTGGTCTGAGCGATGCGTGCCAAGACGGTTGCGGTGGTGGGTGGCGGCTGCGCGGGCGTGCTGGCCACCCGGGAGCTGCTGCGATGTAGCGACGACCGGGTCGTGCTGATCGAGCCGGACGAGCCCGGCGGCGGGCTGGCCTACGGGTCGGCCCGCCCCTGGCACCTGCTCAACTCGCGGGCGGGGGCGATGAGCGCGGATCCCGACGATCCTTCCGATTTCGCCCGGTGGGCCGGGGTTTCCCCGTCGTCGTTCGCGCCGCGGACCGTGTACGGCTCGTATCTGCGGGACGTCTTCGCCCGGACCGTCGCGGCGCACGGTGATCGGCTGTCGGTCGTGCGCGACCAGGCCCAGCACGTTACCCCCGGTCGGATTTATACCGAAAAATACGGACAGATATTCGCGGACGAGGTCGTGGTGGCTACCGGCAACCCCGGTGCCGCGCAGCCCGCGGCGCTTGGCCACCCCGACTACATCGCCGACCCGTGGCGTGCCGGAGCGCTCGAGGCGATCCCCTCCGACGCGCCGGTCCTGCTGGTCGGCGCCGGCCTCACCGCCGTCGACGTGGTGCTCACGCTGACCGCCGACGGCAACCGGGACGCCCCGATCACGGCCGTCAGCCGCCGCGGACAGCTCCCGCTGACGCACGTTGCTCTCCCCACTCCTCTGACCGATCTTTCCCTTGAGGAGCCGCGCACCCTGCGCGATTTGGTCCGCGTGGTGCGCAAGGCGGCCGCCGACGCCGGTGACTGGCGCGCGGTGGTGGACGGCCTGCGCCCGAGCATCGACCGGCTGTGGGTCAACCTCACCCCGGACGAGCAGGACGCCTTCCTCCGTCACCTGGCCCGCCCCTGGGAGTGTCACCGGCACCGGATGGCCCCGTCGGTCGGCGCCCGGGTCGCCACCCTGCGCGAGGAGGGCCGCCTCGAGGTCCGCGCCGGCGGCATCCGCTCGACGACCGCGCCGCCGGCCGGGGGTTTGCTGGTCGAGTTGGAGGCCGGCGTGCAGTGGTTCGGCGCCGTCGTCAACTGCGCGGGCCCGGGCCGCCTACCCGCCGCGGCCGGCTCGTTCGCGCGGAGCCTGCTGAACGACGGCCACGCCCGGCTCGGCCCGCACGGCCTCGGCCTGGACATCGACGCCGGCGGCCGGCTGATCGGCGCCGACGGCCGGGCCCGGGAGAACCTGTGGCTGATCGGCCCGCTGCGTCGTGGCGCCCGCTGGGAGACCACCGCGGTACCGGAGATTCGCGCCCAAGCCCGCGCATTGATCGACAGAGTTAAATAATTCATCCCAGTTCGGTCATATGCCTGCGGTATGACGAGCCGTTCGCGCAGGTCGGCGCTGAATTGATGGGGATCTCGGCAACAATCGCCACGGTTGTGTAGGCATTGAGAACTATCGATACTGCGTGAGCACAGTACGCCCCTCACCCCCCTGGGAGGAACAAAGTGCTCACCCGGAAGCTGCGCCGACCGATCGTCGGCCTGGCCGCCTGCGTGCTCGTCGGCTCCGCGTTCGTCGCGACACCCGCGTCGGCCGCCCCCTCGGCCGGCGACCCCTCGTTCGCGCCCTCCGCGCTCGCCTCGAAGCTCGACAGCCAATTCGGCAGCCGGACGGCCGGCTCGTACATCGACGCGGCCGGCAAGGTCGTGGTCAACGTGACCGACGCCGCCACGGCCCGCGCCGTGACCGCGGCCGGCGCCACCCCGCGCCTCGTCGCCCACACCGGCACCGAGATAGCGGCCGCTCGCGAGAGCCTGACCGCCAACCTGAAGACGCCCGGCACCGCGTTCGCCGTCGACCCGGCCACCAACCAGATCGTGGTCAGCGTCGACAGCACGGTCACCGGCGCCCGGCTCGCCGCGGTCCGGGCCACCGTCGCCAAGCTGGGCGACAAGGCCCGCCTCGAGTCGATCCCGGGCAGCCTGAGCGTCGAGATCTCCGGCGGCGACGCCATCTACACCAGCAGCGCGCGCTGCTCGCTCGGCTTCAACGTCCGCAGCGGATCGACGTACTACTTCCTGACCGCGGGCCACTGCACCAACATCGGCTCGACGTGGACGAACGGCTCCTCGACGCTGGGCACCCGCGCGGGCACCAGCTTCCCGGGCAACGACTACGGCATCGTCCGCTACACCAACACGTCGATCACCATCTCCGGCGCGGTCGGCTCGCAGGACATCACCTCGGCCGGCACCCCCGCGGTCGGCTCCACCGTCTACCGTCGCGGCTCCACCACCGGCACGCACTCCGGCCGGGTGACCGCGCTGAACAGCACGGTGAACTACTCCGAGGGCACCGTCTCCGGCCTGATCCGTACCACGGTGTGCGCCGAGCCGGGCGACAGCGGCGGCCCGCTCTACTCCGGCACGACGGCCCTGGGCCTGACCTCCGGCGGCAGCGGCAACTGCTCCTCCGGCGGCGTCACGTACTTCCAGCCCGTGACGGAGCCGCTGGGCGTCTACGGCGTCTCGGTCTTCTGATCCGGTCTCGGTCTTCTGATTCGTTCGCGTCAAGGAAACGGCCTCGCTCCGGCGGGGCCGTTTCGCATGCTCCATCGTGGACCGCAGAATGACGCAATGACGACTGTCGAATCGAAGCGGAAGGTCGGGCGGGGCGAGCTGGCGCCCGGCTGTCCCGTGCACGCGGGGGACGACCAGGTCTGGCGCATCCAGGATCTCGCGGCCGCGCGCCAGTTCCTGCGCAGCGGCGACACCCGGCAGGCCGGCTTCGGGATCGAGGGCGTCAAGCGGTTCGCCAAGGGCATGCGGCTGGCCGTGCTCTACCGGGACGGGCCGGAGCACCGCGAGCACCGCCGGCAGACCGCCAAGTACTTCACCCCGAAGCGGGTGGACGCCGCCTACCGCGACCTGATGAACCGGCTGGCCGACGAGCAGTGCGCGGCGCTGCGCGAGAACGGCCGGGCCGAGCTCTCCGACCTCTCCTTCCGGCTGGCGGTCGCCGTGGCCGGCGAGGTGGTCGGCCTGACCGAGAGCCGCGGCAGCATGGCGAAGCGTCTGGACCGCTTCTTCGCCCTGGTGCCGGACGGCGACGCCCGCGGCGTCAAGGCGATGTGGCACGGCACCCACCAGCTGTTCACGATGGGCGCGTTCTATTGGCGGGACGTGCGCCCGGCGGTGGCGGTGCGGCGGAAGGCCCGGCGGGACGATCTGATCTCGCATCTGATCGACGAGGGCTGCACCGCGAAAGAGATCGTCGGCGAATGCGTCACCTTCGCCGCCGCCGGAATGATCACCACGAGGGAGTTCATCTCGGTGGCGGCCTGGCACCTGTTCACCGACGAGCGGCTGCGGCAGCGCTATCTGGCCGGCGAGGAGGAGGAGCGCTTCGCCGTGCTGCACGAGATCCTGCGGCTGGAGCCGGTGGTGGCGAACCTGTACCGGTGGACCACCGGGGAGGTGGCGGTCGGCGGCGTGACCATCCCGTCCGGCGCACTGGTCGACGTGGGCGTGGCCGCGGCGAACGCCGACCCGGCCGCGGTGGGGGAGGACCCGGAGCTGGTCTGCCCGGGCCGCGACCTGCCGGACGGGGTCGGTGAGGCGGTGCTCTCGTTCGGCGACGGCGCCCATCGCTGCCCGGGCGCGTACATCGCGATCCAGGAGACCGACATCTTCCTGACCAAGCTGTTCGCGCTGCCGGGTCTGCGCATGGTGCGGGAGCCGGCGGTGCGGATCCGGCCGGAGATCGCCGCGTACGAGGTGGCCGGCCTGGTCGTCGAGGTGTGACGGTCAGCCGTTCTCGGTCTTCTCCTCGCCGCGCCGCTTCAGCATGCGCAGGCCGGGGATGCCGGCGATGGCCAGCCGCAGGTCCTCGGTGACCTCGAGCAGCTTGTGCAGGTCGGGGCCGACCTGGTCGAGCTTGGCCAGCAGCGGCATCACGTCGTCGACCAGGTGCTCGCGCAGCCGGGGCAGCTGGTCGACCATCCGGATCGCGGCGGTGACCTCGTCCGGCGACAGCTCGTCGACGAACCGGGCCGCGAGCGGGGCGCCCTTGCGCAGCGTCTCGGCGTACCCGTCGAGAAGTTCGTCGACGCCTGCCGCGGTCACCTCGGCCTGCCGGACCACCGCGGTGGCGTCCACGGTGATGCCGGCGGCCTGCCCGATCACGCCCTCGGCGGCCCGGCTGATCGTCGACGCCTGCGTCACCACCCCCGCGGCGGCATCGGTGATCCCGGCCGCCTCGCCGACGATCGCCGACGCGGCGTGGGTGATCCCGCCGGCCTGGGCGACGACGGTGGAGGCCGCCTCGGTGATGTCGGTCGCGGTGGCCGTGATGGCCCGTGCCTCCACCACCACGCCTTCGGCCTCCGCCACGATCGTGCCGACCCGGCGGATCAGGGACTCGGCCTCGTCGGCCAGCACGGTGATCCGGCTGACCAGCAGCTCGGTCTGGCCGAGCACGGCCACCGCGCGCATCGGGATGGTCACCGCGGCCGCGGCGGTCTCCACCACCTGACCGATCGTGGCCCGGGCGAGGTCGGCGAGCTCGGCGGGCGACACCAGCTTCAAGCGCATGCCACCATCATGCGCCCGCCTGACACCAGGGGCCTGTCCTGGGCGCGCATCGAAATCCGTCGCCGCCGTTCCTTCATGAGCGGCGGCAGGTGGGTGACCCGGTGCACGGCCGGGTGATCCGCATCGGCCGCGAGGCCCTGCGCTGGCCCCGGGCCCAGCGGGGCCCGCGGGCGCGCGCACAACCGATAGACGCGTAATAAGTGCGCGTTTTACGCGTTCGGGTCCCAGTCTGCGAGCTGCTCCATCGGCTCGGTGTCGCCGGTGGTCTCCAGGCCGTCGAGCGGGACGCGCTCGTAGAAGTAGAGGATCAGTTCGCTCGCTGCGCCTCGCATCGCCATGTCGCCCGGCTCCGCGTCGGCGGCGAGGTCGTCGCAGCGGACGCCGCCGGTGTTGAGGGTCAGGCGCCAGGAGCGGCCCTCGGTCGTGTGCAGGTCGATGGTCGCCGGATTGAACGGCCAGGGGACGGTCGTCGCCGCGACGGTCGTCAGGAACTCGTCGACGCCCTCGACCGCGACGTCCGTCGGCAGCGGCTGTGCGGCCCCCTGGGCGAGCTGGGCGTCGTAGGTGTGGACGGCGATCTCCTGGATCTGGTGCCGGGCCACGGCTCCGCTGGTCTCCGGGGCCTGCGAGCGGCCCCACCAGGTCCAGCAGCCGCGGTCCGGGCCGGCCTTGCGCATCGCGTCGAGCATGAGCTCGGTCGACTCGGCGAGCCAGGCGTCCAGGGCTTCGCGGTCGCGGGGCGCGGTCGGGGCGCCCTTCGGGTCCGTCCTCGCCGGGGGCTCAGCGCCCGGGCCCGCCGCGATGATGGCGGCCTGGCGGCGGCGGCCGTCGCCGAGGTGCTGCGCCAGTTCGCGCAGCGTCCAGTCCGGGCAGGTCGGGACCTGGACGTCAAGGTCGGGGGCGGACGCGATCGCGGCGCGGAACGCGGCCGAGCGGTCTTCGATCAGCCGCAGGACCTCGGGGAACTCCAAAATGTATGGCACGTCGGTTGTGTATCACTGCGTTCCGGCCGCCGGATAGCGAATTTGTCGGACGAACGCGTCGACAGCCGGGCGGAGCGCCGGCAGCCCTTCAAGGTCAACGCACTAGGTCGCCTTGAGAGGCGGGAGCTTGGCTTGGCCTCGTACGGGGAAGGGAAGTTGATCTGGAATTTGCCTTTCCGGGGTGTAGCGGGCATTCCGTCACTGGGGGTGAGCGAGGCTGTTCCATGGGTCGAAAGTCTCTGTCAATCTCGTATGCACCCGGCCTCGGGACGGGCATCGGTGGCGCGGAGGCGGCAATATGGGCCGGTGCGTACTCGAAGTTGGATCTTGACGGTGGCGGCTGTGGGGGTCCTGGGTGGCGCCGGCCTGGTCGGCCTGGGGATGGGCGGCGGCTCGGGCGGTGGCGTGCTGCCGCTGGCCGGGGCCTTCCGCGATCAGGCGGCGGCCGGCAAGGCGTCTCCGGCGCCGACCGGCCGGAGCCCCGGGGAGCTGGCCGCCCAGGAACGCGCCAAACGGTCGAAGGCGCTGGACACGGCCCTGCAGAAATACGCGGCCACGGTGCCGGAGTTCTCGGTGGCGGTGCTCGACAAGAAGACCGGCGCTAAATATTCGTTCCGCGGGTCCGAGAAGTATGAGACCGCGAGCGTGGTCAAGGTGCAGGTGCTCGCCTGCTTGCTGCTGACCGCGCAGGACAACGACCGTGACCTGAGCTCGACCGAGCTGGCGCTGGCCAAGCGGATGATCCGGCTCAGCGACAACGACGCCACCACCTCGCTGTTCACGCGGCTCGGCAAGGCACCCGCGATCAACAAGTGCGACAAGCGGCTCAGCCTGACCCAGACCACCGTCAACAGCGCCTGGGGTCTGACCAAGACCACCGTCGACGACCAGGTGAAGCTGCTCGCCCAGCTGGTCAGCACCAAGAGCCCGCTCGACGAGGACTCCCGCGAGCTGGCGCACACGCTGATGAGCACGGTCGACGACGCGCAGGACTGGGGTGTGCCGGCGGCCGCCCAGTCCGGCGAGGACTTCACCGTGAAGAACGGCTGGCTGCCCCGCTCGACCGAGAGCAACCGCTGGATCATCAACTCGGTGGGCCGGATCACAGACGACGACACCGATGTCTCGATCGCGGTGCTCTCGCACGGTCACACGTCCATGTCGGGCGGGATCAGTGTGGTGGAAAAGGCCGCAAAACTGACCAGACAGTACTTGAAGTACTGAGACTTAAGAATCTTCAGGCAACGTTTTTGGGGTCTCCCCCCGTCTTGATTCGTAGTACTCTCCATCGACCCAACCTGGCCGCGAGGCCCGTCACCCCCCGGTTGAGTGAGTCATGCTTCAGCGACGCACGGTGATCCTTGGTGCCGTGGGCACGGCCGTCGGCCTAACCGCCGCCGGTTGCTCCCACGCGGGCAAGGCCGATGGTGCGAAGGGCACCACGCCGGTGGCCGAGTGGCATTCCCCGGGCGACGCCGGCGAGTCGCCGGCGGCCGCGGCGGTCACTCTGACCGTGAGCCCGGCCGCGGGCAAGACCGGCGTGTCGCCGATCGACCCGGTCCTGGTCAGCGTCGAGGGCGGCACCCTGCAGTCGGTGACCGTCGCCTCGGGGTCGAAGAAGGTCGACGGCGAGGTGCAGTCCGACGGGTCGTGGAAGTCCTCCGACACGATGGCGTACTCGAAGACGTACACGGTGACCGCGTCCATCAAGGACAGCAGCGGCGCGACGGTGCAGAAGACGTCGACCTTCACGACGCTGAAGCCGAAATCGGTCGCGAGCATCACCTTCCAGGCGAACGGTCTGAACGCCCTCAAGTCCGGCGGCACGTACGGGATCGGCCAGCCGGTCATCGTCGCGTTCAGCAAGTCGGTCAACGACAAGGCCGCGGCCGAAAAGGCGATCGAGGTCGAGACGACTCCCTCGGTCTCCGGCAAGTTCCACTGGGTGTCGAGCACGATCGTGCATTGGCGGCCGGAGAAGTACTGGACCAAGGGCACCAAGATCAAGGTTTCGGTCAACGGGCTCGGCACGCACTTCGGCAAGGGCGTCTACGGCTCGTCCAACCGGTCCACCAACTTCACCATCGGCCGGTCGCTGATCGCGATCAGCGACAACAACACGCACCGCTGCAAGGTCTACGTCGACGGCAAGATGGTGCGCGACATGGCGTGCAGCAACGGCCGCGGCGGCTACACCACGATCGCGAACGGTCACCAGATCCACTTCTGGACGCAGAACGGCCCGCACGTGGTGCTGTCCAAGGAGATGGTGCACAGCATGAGCTCGGCCAGCTACGGGCTGACCGACAAGAACAACCCGTTTTACTACGACCCGGAGGACGTCAAGTTCTGCACCCGGATCACGTACTCCGGGGAGTTCCTGCACGCGGCGCCGTGGAACCACCAGCTGGGCCGGGCCAACATCTCGCACGGGTGCGTCAACCTGGGCGAGGCCGACGCCGAGTGGGTCTACCACAACTTCCTGATCGGCGACGTGGTGCAGGTCAACCACAGTCCGAAGCCGCTGCCGCTCACCGACGGCCTGGGTGACTGGACGGTCTCGTACGACAAGTACGGCAATTGATCGTACGGACCACGTCCGGCCGGGTTGAGGGCCGTGACGGGGGCGGTTTGACCATTTGTCGCGGCATACCGTTCGCCCCGCCGCCGGTCGGTGCCGCCCGGTTCGCGGCGCCGCAACCACCCGAGCCGTGGGAGGGCGTCCGCGACGCCGCCGAGTTCGGTCCGCCGGCGCCGCAGGAGGGCGCCGAGCCGGCCGGCGACGAGTGGCTCACCGTAAACGTCTGGACGCCGGATCCGGATCCGGCCGCGCGTCGCCCGGTGCTCGTCTGGATCCACGGCGGCGCATACGTCTCCGGCGCCTCGAACCGCCCGATCTACGACCCCAGCAACCTCGTCCGCCAAGGCGACGTCGTGGTGGTGACCCTCAACTACCGGCTCGGTGTCGAGGGTTTCGCCGTTCTCGAGGGCGCGCCCGCCAACCGCGGCCTGCTCGACCAGATCGCCGCATTGCGCTGGGTACACGAGAACATCGCGTCGTTCGGCGGCGATCCCGAGCAGGTCACGGTCTTCGGCGAATCGGCCGGCGGCGGCAGCGTTGCCGCGCTGCTCGCGATGCCCGCGGCGCGGGGACTCTTCCGGCGGGCGATCGCGCAGAGCGTCCCCGGCACCTACTTCGGCCTCGAGCTCGCGGCCGGCGTCGGCGCGGCCATCGCCACGGAATTGGGCCGTAGGCCTAGCGTCGAGGACCTGACGTCCGTCGCGCCCGGCGACCTGGTCGCGGCCGCTGCCTCCGTGCAAACCAAGCAGCCGGCGTACGCGTGGGGCACGCTCGCCCACCACGACACCCTGTTCGCGCCGGTCGTCGACGGCGAGTCCCTGCCGAGCACCCCGTGGGCGGCGCTCAAGGCCGGCGCCGCGCGGGAGGTCGACCTGATCGCCGGCCACAACCGTGACGAGTGGCGGATGATGCTGGCGCTCGGCGACCGGGCCGGGCCGATCGGGGACGACGACGTCGAGCACGCGCTGCGCTGGTTCGGCATGGGCCGGGACTACCGGGCGGCGTACCCGGCGGCGTCGGCCGAGGACCTGCTCGTGACGATCCACTCCGACTGGCTGTTCCGGATGCCGTCCTACCAGCTCGCCGAGGCCCAGGCGGCCGGCGGCGGGCGGGCCTTCCTGTACGAGTTGACCTTCGGCGTTCCGCTGCTGGGCGCCTGCCACGCCCTCGACCTGCCGCTGCTTTTCGGCCACTTCGACGTCGACCTCGGCGCCCGGCTGCTGGCCGGCGCCGACCGCGCCGGGGCTTCGTCGGTCGGCGACGCGATGCGGCGGGCGTGGACGGCCTTCGCCCGCACCGGCGACCCCGGCTGGCCGGCCTTCGATCCGGCCACCCGCCCGACCCGGATCTTCGATGTCGACGGCGGTGTGGGCCGCTACCCGGAGGAGATCTCGCGGCGGCTCTGGGCCGGCTACGAGTTCCCGGTCATGAGCTCCACCACGACCGGGTAGTGGTCCGAGGCGTACTCGATCTCGCCGCCGCGCAGCACCCTTACCGCCCGCACCCGCGGAACCACCGCCGGGGTGCCGAAGACGTAGTCGAGGCGCATCGGGCGGAACACGTCGCCGACGCCCCCGCCGGTCGGCACCGTCGTCCCCGAGCCGGTCCCGGCCAGCCGCCACAGGTCGATCAGGCCGGCCCGGTCGAGAGCGTTGATCGCCCGTGGATCGGACCGCCCCTCGGCCGGGTCGGGATCGTCGGCCGGGCTGCACGCATTCAGGTCGCCGGCGATCAGCACCTGGCCGCGCCGTCGATAGCGGGCCGCCAGCCAGGTCGCCTCCCGGTACCGCCGGTACCCGGACATCGGGTTGAGGTGGGTGCTGACCAGGGTGAGCGGGCCGACGGTGACCGCCGCGGCCGCGTGGTGCAGCCGCCAGGTCACCGACCGCGCGCGGTCGATCCGGCGTGGCCGGCGCACCAGCACCGCGACCGCCTGCCCGAAGACCGACGGCGCGAGGTGCGCGGTCATGCCGAGCGAGTCAGCCATCGTCCCGATGCGTCGCCGGTCGAAGCCGCGCAGCTCCTGCAGGGCCAGCAGGTCGGGCGACTCCCGGTCGACCACCTTGGCGATCGTCTCCAGCCGATCGCCGCCGCCGTTGAGGATGTTCCAGGTCAGCAGCCGCATCGTGAGTGACCTCCGCGTTCGGGCGGACCGTCCACCAGAGCACCGACAGCCAGCACGCGGCGAGCAGGATCGCGCCGAGCACGTCCGTCGGGTGGTGCATGCCACGGTACATCCGGGAGATGGCCACGCCGGCCGGCATCACGATCACCGGGATCAGGAAGAGCCGGCGCCACCAGCGGTCGATCCGGCCGAACGCGATCAATGCGATCGCTGTCCACAGGCAGATGGTGGCGGCGATGTGCCCGGACGGGAACGACGACGTGGGCAGCGTGCCGTCCAGGTGCTCGGCGGCCGGGCGGGGGCGGCCGGTCGCGGCGGCGCTCGCCAGGAACAGGGTGAGCTCGCCGAACATGGCCAGCACCAGGAACAGCACCGGGCGCCACTGCCGCCACACGGCCAGCGCGATCGGGCCGAAGACCAGCGAGACGGCCAGGATCGCGTGGGTGTCGCCGGCCTTGCTCCAGTACCAGCTCACTCTGTCCAGCGCCGGGGTGCGGAAGGTCTGCAGCCAGCGGGGGAAGGCGTCGTCGATGGCCGGCGAGTGGTGCGTGACCAGCTGCCCGAGGAGATAGAGCACGCCGAAGGTGAACACCCAGCCGACCACGATCTCGGCGCCCTTCGCCCACGGGTGCGGCAGGATCGCCTTCTCGTCCGGCGCGGGCGCCAGGTCGGCCGCGGCCTCCGGCTCGAGACCCTGCTCGAGCGGTCCGGCCGGCCGGCCCGTCTCGCGCCGCCAGACCCGGAAGGTGTACGCGGTG
>Ga0307507_10008618_pt1 | contig 14002 bp, 2 predicted proteins | sample 7_EM_MG_FD_207223 | JGI IMG/M metagenome (GOLD analysis project Ga0307507, IMG submission 207223) | Populus trichocarpa ectomycorrhiza microbial communities from riparian zone in the Pacific Northwest, United States - 7_EM | ecosystem: Host-associated > Plants > Roots > Unclassified | place...
TTACCCCTGGCCCCCCCCCCCCCCCCCTAGAGCTATTGAAGGCGTAAGGGGGATTTATATAACAGTTCACCAGCACTACGCTAAGACACAAGATCGTCGCCTAAAAGGCTCTAAAACAGGATCGACACTACCCTTATATGTCTCGGATACGGTTAAATATTAAGTTATAGACTATAGAGTTCCGGGTCTACTTTCATGTATTTAGTTTACTTGATTTCTGTAGATTTAGAATTAAGTTGCTTATTTAATTCTCCCATACTGTAAGCTTATAGTTATGAGTCTAGATTGCACTACCTACTAAACCAATTAATCTACTACCTTATTTACGAAGTTACTACTTCTACTACCCTTGCAAGTGTCTTGAGCTTCTTTACCTACTAAACGAACGGACGGTCGTACTTAACCGACGAACGTACCCAATAGACGAACGAACTGACGAATTAAAAAAACGTTAAAATAAGGTTTCGCTAAGACGCTAACCTAAGACCCTACTTAACCTGTTAAAATTCTAAAAATAATAACTAATATAGACGGACCTCATTTAAAATTTAACCTTATCCTTAAAAAGCCATCTAATTAGATGTAATGGTTCTTTATTATTTAAAATACTGCTAAAATAAATAATATATAGCAATACATTAACCTATTAAAGAAGAAAAATAAGCTTTTAAAGCTAGCATTACCTAGTTAACCTATACTAAGAGACGTGCTTTCTACCGCTACATTAATAGCCAAGCTAGATCCAAACTAACTTATTGCCTATAATTAACTCTATATAAAATATAAGGATAATATCCGCGTACACCAGAAGCAAGAGTAAGCTATAAATAATATTAGCAATTATATCGTCCGTATAACATTGGTAGCCTACCTCCCTTTTATTAAAGACCTTAAAACGGTATACAAATGCCTTTAAGAGTTAAAGACTGTACTTACCCCTACCACCTTAGATTAAAAGCGCAACGTTCTTAATTAATATATGGCTCTTAAAGCCTATAATAAAAAGCAGAGTATTAAAAAATGGTTAAATAGCTAGAAGAGCGTTTATAAGCTAGTAGAGGAATTAGAGCTTCTAGATATATAGGGATTTAGGCCTTACTATAACTTTGTATAAGCTATTAAACCTATCTCTTCTAGCTTTATAGGAGTACTAAAAGTAGATCTTATTTAAAAAGAACGGAAGGATAAAGAGGCCCTATCCATTATTAACCTCATTAAGGAATTTAAGGAGCACTACCGCATATAGTAAGCATTATTTACCTTAACTGCTAATAACTCTATATTTGCAACTCTTTAAAATAATTCCAATTTAGACTCTAACAGCAATTCCAATTCTAATAGTAATTTAAATTTAAATTTAAGATGGAACAAGGAATGTATATACGGCATTATACATTGGTTTAACAACTGCTATTACATTGCTAAGTATAAGCGCCCTTAAGGATAGAGACTAAGGGTAGACATTTAGAAGAAAGTAGATAGAGCTATCTTATCTATACCTTGGATTAAACGCATTGTTAACTAAATTTAAAAAAGAGAACAGGAAGTAAAGGAGAATAATTAGAATATAGTATTTATAATTAATTTTAATTCTAAAACCCTACCTTCTACCAAACTAACTAGCCATACTGCTGTGTTTAGTACTGGTTAAACTCCTTTTAAACTCTAGAATACCTAGATACTTAACCCTAGCGTAAATACCTACATCTATAATAATAAAGAAGACTTTACCTTTTTATACTTAGTAGTAAAAGATAACTACCTAATTACTAACGGAAATTTAAAAAAAATTTAAGCCTATAGAATAGTAACTATTACTATTAATATACCTACTAAGAAGTTAAAAATGAAGCTATTCTATACAGCACTAGTACCCACTATATTTATAAATATTATAGCACTCTTAAGAGCTACTACTAATAATATCCATTTTAACTTAGGACGAAACTTGCTATACCATCTAGCAACTAGCAAAATAGTATGCCATGTGAAACGACTAGGGGGCTACTAGGTACTAATATACAGAGAGCCTATAAGTACCCTAAATTTAACTTAATCAACCTTCTTAATAGGAAGATTTTAGCCAAGCTAAATGGCCCATAAACTAATTGGAGCTATAGCTATAAGATAGCACAAAATTCTTAGCTATATAGGACCTAATACTATTACGCAGCTTCCTAAGTATATTATTAGCGTAGAGCTAACCGAATTTAAAACTAACAAATAAGCACCACTTAAAATTAAATGTAAAGTTTGCTTATTAGTAAAGTATATATAGCAGATCTCCTAAAGACGAGAACACGAATTTCTAGCCAATTAACTATTTAAACGGCTAGCATTTAATATTATCTACCTTGGAGTACCAGGGTATAACAGCAATAGATATATTATGCATTTCTATTATACGTATTCCAAATTTAACTTTATATATACCGCTAAGAATAGGGACAAAGCTACTATCATACCTACCATTTATAAAACTTACCGTTTAATTAAAATATAATTTTACTAAGATGTTGTCTTCTTCTAGAGCAATAATAAATAAGCATTTAGATAAATAGAAGACACTTTAGAGACATGGTATGCAGATAAAGGTATTACCTTTAAATACCAAGCACTATATACTAAAGTATAAAATAGTAGAGTAGAACGATCTGGACAAACCCTTATAGAATAATTAAGATCTATATAGCTAGAAGCATTTTTACCCCTATTTTTAGGACCAGAGGCTTTCCTTACTACTAGCTATATACTTAATTAAACACTAAATAAGCAACTAGGGTGGAAAACTCCATATAAGGTTGCCTACGGTAAGCTACTATTACTTACCTATATATACAAATATGGTTGTAAGACCTATACGCTAAATAAATAAGTTAGAAAGGGAGATAAGCTAGCTCCTTATACATTAATTAGATACCTAGTTAGCTATAGTTTAATAAATATCTATTAAATCTGGATTCTAAGCCTTTATAAAGTTATTTAAACTACAGATGTTGTGACGGTGCTGGGGCAACGCTACCTGCCATACTCAGTGGACCCTAACTCCTGCCAACTAATTAGGATTTTCCATCCCCGGGATAGAAAATCGCCATTGGCTCGCTTACTACTAGCGCCTTAGCGACCCCTTTATATCTTACTAGTCTCTAACAGACTTCTTCTTCTCCTTAGCTTAGTATTCTTATATAGTAGCAATCTACAAGCTTTGGTTTAGAAGCATTTATACAAGCCTATTACATTATACTAAGCTCTCCCTATATTGCCTAGGAAGGCCTTAATAATATCCTACCCCAAAAAGACCTTTATCTGCAACGACGCGTTAACGTGTTATACTCAGATATTAAAAAACCCACACTACTATGCCTAAGAAGGCCCTGACAATATCCTACTTTATAGGCTAGACTGTACTTGACCTACACCTATAAAAGAACCCCGGAATTAAAACTGAATTATATAATTCTGACAAACCTTAGGAAGCTAATGATAGTACCTAAAGCGAGCTTATCTAAAAGACCTACCTCTACCTAAAAGGAACACGAGGTCTAGTTAGGATTAGAAATTAAAGACAATGACAACGTTATAAGTATATATAAGCAGATTCGTGCCCTTGCAGCTAATTAGAAGGTTAATTGTCTTTAAGCCTAAAGTATATAAGAGACTCTAAAGGAGATCCTAGAAAGCCTTACTACCTTATAAAATAGCCTAGCCTCCCCTTTATAAAGCCTTAGTTAACCCATTCGCTCTACCAAATGCGATATACTAGAGAGTATAGATATAATAATAAAGTAATTAAAGTCCGTTAAGCTCCCTAACCCCCTACTATTATTGGACGGCGTAGACCCGACCTTTAAGAACTGGAGAATCTAGGTACAAGGAAAGCTTTATGTTAACTATAACCATTTCCCCTCTAAAGAAGCTAAAATGCTCTACCTTTTTGGTTAAACTATTGGGGACGCCTAGCGACACCTTTAGGCTAAGTTTAAGGACGAGTTACCTATTTAGTTTATATCTGTTAATAAGATAATATAGCACCTGGCTACTATCTATGTTAATCCAAATAAAGTACGGGATACCCGTTATAACTATAATTGCCTAATAATGAAATTAAACCAATTCTTTACTGAGTTTTAGACTCAATTCTTATACCTAGTAGGCGAAGGCTAGGTCCCCCTTAAGAACTATCGTTTGGACCTATACAATAAGCTAACAGTCTAACTATAAGAGAAGATTGCGGTAGCCTTAGACAACCTATTAACTTACTAAAGACTTGCAGCCTAATATTTGTTGCTAGATTTAGAACTAAAACGAATTAATATTTATTCTAATTAACTAAAGAGGTCCTATAGCGACTGCAACCTATCCGCTATACTAACGGGAGCTAGTATTGGAAGACAAACCATAACCACCCTTACACCAAAAGCGGTTATAACTGCCTACTAGCGAATCTCGCCCGACCTACTATATACTATACCTTTAACCAATACTTATCGTAACACCCTAATTAACCCTACCACAGTCACGTGCTTTAATTGTAGAAAGGATAGTTACTTTACCATATCCTGCCCAGAGCTAAAGGATACGGGTAATATTAAGGAGATAGAGGAAGAAGAAACGCCTAATAAGTTAGGAAAAAAAGAACCCTAGGGAAAGACTCCCCCCTAGGGTATCTTATTAATCTTAAAGAGATTAATCTAAGTCAGCTAATAGGTGGAAAATACTTTATGGTTCTATGTACAGTATCTTAAAATAGATATAGAGTTAATATAACTGCCCTTATTAATACTAGAGCAAATAGCTTTGCCTTTATAAATACTGCTTATGTAAATAACGTTGCTAAGTTCTTAAATATAAATGCTATCTGACTAGAGAAGCCTGTTTAAGTAAAAGGCTATAACAGCCAAGCTGGTAAGCCGGTTACCTATATCTTAAAGCTATATATTGCTATTAATGGACGACGCCAGTTTGGTATCCCCTTTTATATCCTAGACCTAGGGTCCTATAACATAATCCTCGGCCGAAAATGGATATCCTACTTTAATATTTAGCTAAACGTTTAATAAAGACAGTTCGTCTAGCTGGAGAGTAGACCAAAGTTACCCTCCTTTATTAGAGAGATCTGTACCAACTATAAGACATTAGCCGCGAAGGCCAATCCTACCTACTAGTAGGATGTTAGGGACCGCGACCTAGCTTTTGCTTAAGAAGATACCCATCACAAGGCTGGTAAGAAATCCGTACCAATAAGGATACTCCCCTAAAGGACTACAGTTAAGAAGGACTCTACTTACGGAAGTAGAATGAATAGTAATGTAGACAACCTCTAAATTATGGAGATCTGGCCAATAGAGAAGAGGACATACTAATAGGACTTAGAGGATAACCTTTAGAAGATGTAACAAGAGCTAAAAGGAGTAAAGACAACGCCAATACGCCAAAAGCCCCTAAGGCCGCGGACACCCCTACTACCATATAACCCCCCTATAGTAGATATCGCGGCAATTAGCGCCATAGGTTTCCACTTTAATATATATTAGAAGGATAATAAGGTTTTTATAACCAGCTTATACAAAATTAACCGGATTATCAACAAGAAGGAAAAAGGGCCAGTAGAGGAAACTAATAAGGAGTTAGTTAAGCGCCTCCTCCCTATATACCTTTTAGACCACAGAGACGCGTTCTTAAAAGCAGCCTTAGATATACTACCCCCCTACTAAACCTATAATTATAAGATTTAACTAAAGGCTAATAACTCTCTAGGCTATAGCCCCCTTTATTAGCAAACTATAGAGGAACTAAAAGCAACTAAGCAGTACTTAATCAATAACCTCCATAAGGGGTTTATTAAGCCAAGTTAGGCCCCTTTTACTTCCCTTATCCTCTTTATAAAGAAACCTAATAAAGGCCTCCGCTTCTGCATTAACTATTGGAAACTAAACGCCATTATTTAGAAAGATCGTTACCCTCTCCCCTTAATTAATAAGACCCTTATATGTCTAAGCCAAGCCAAAATCTTTATTAAGCTTAATGTCCGCTAAGCTTTCTACTAAATTAGGATGGACCCTGCATTAGAGGACCTAATAATATTCCACACCCACTACGGTTCTTATAAGTATAAAGTTCTTCCTTTTGGACTAATAAATGGGCTAGCTACGTACTAACGGTATATAAATAATGTTCTTTTTAACTACCTTAATAAATTCTATATGGTATACCTAGACAACATTCTAATATACTTAAACAATGAACTTAAGCACTAAGTTCACGTTAAAAAGGTCCTAGAGAGGCTGCGGAATATAGGCCTATAAGTTAATATTAAGAAATGCAAATTTGGAGTAAAACAAACAAAGTACCTTGGGTTTATTATTAGTATAGAAGAAATTGAAGTTAACCCTAAAAAGGTTAAAGCGATACGCAACTAGAAACCCCTTTATACTATAAAAGGCATCTGGTCCTTTCTAGGCTTCTGTAACTTCTACTATTAGTTTATCTGTAACTATAGGGTTATAGCTAAGCCTTTTATACAACTAACAAAGAATAACACGCCTTTTGTTTTTAATAATAATTATATAGAAGCTTTTAAGGAGTTAAAGAACCGACTTACCTTCTCCCTAATTCTTTGTTACTATGACCCAGACCTTAAATCAATACTAGAAACGGACGCCTCTAATAAAATAGTAGCGGGAGTTCTCTTACAGTTATACCTAGATGGCAAGTAGTACCCTATAGCATTTTTCTCAAAGATAATGGCCCTAGCCGAGTATAACTACAAGGTACACAATAAGGAAATGCTAGCTATTATATAATTATTATCCTAGTGGCGCGCAGAGCTTGGAAGCATAGACTCTTAGATTAAAATCTATACTAATTATAAAGCCCTTAAGTATTTTATAACAACAAAGCAGCTTACTAGTTAATAGGCTAGGTAGGCTAAAATACTCTCCTAATTCTTCTTTACAATCATATACCGCCCTAATAGGCAAAATTCTAAAGCTAATGCCCTTACCTGGAGAGAACAGGATGTGGAACTATAGGATAAGCTAAAGGCTTAGCACCAAACACATGCCCTTCTCTATCCCAAACAGCTCGACCTACATATCCTTAAGGAACTAAACTCTAAACAGAATAAGCTGGCGCCTATAAAAGGAGAGATCCTGGATAAATTAATAGAACTAATTAACCGCATTCTAATCGCAAACCGTATAGCTAAATCCCTAAAAGCCCTCCGCAACTAAGCTATGGAAGGCGACCCTAATTTGGAAATAGAAGATGGACTACTCTTATACTAAGAACGGCTTATAGTTCTAGACGTTAACAACCTATAAATGGAGCTAATCCATAAAGCCCACTGTTAAGTCTCTACGGCGCACCCTAGTTAAGATAAGACCTACCAACTATTAGCGCCTTACTACTACTGGCAAGGACTCCTGTCCAATATAGAATGGTTTATTAGGAATTATTATGCTTACAAATAGGTAGATACCCCCAGGGATTAAACCCCTAGATAGTTACAACCACTACTAGTTCCCAAACGCCCTTAGCAGCATATTATAATGGACTTTAAATCATTCCCAAAGGATAAATATAGCTATAATATAGCCTTTATGGTAGTTAACTAACTAAATAAGCAAGCTATTTTCCTCCCCTGCTTTAAGACTATAACCGCAAAAGATATGGCCCGTATATATATTAACAACATTTACCGGATCTATGGCGCTCCTAAGTTAATTATCTCTAACTATAGACCCTAATTTATATCGGACTTCTGGGATAAATTCTGCTACATCCTTAGGATTAAGATTAAGCTCTCTACTATATTCTACCCTTAGACTAACGGCTAAACTAAGATTATAAACTAGTACCTTAACTAATAACTTTGCCCCTTTGTCAATTACTACTAGGACAACTAGTTAGAACTACTACCTATAATAAACTACGCACAGCTTACGCTCCCTTATAATAGTATAGAAATGTCGCCATTTAAGTTAATCTATAGATATAAGCCACAAATATCCTTTAATTGGGATAGACTTATAGGACCTATAACGGCCCGCAAACGCCTTAGCTATAAAGAGGCCCAGACATTCGCTAAGAGAATGTATAGAGCCTAGGAGACTACCCAAGAAATTATAAAAAAAGCATAAGAGAAGAAAGAGGCCGACGTAAACTAATATTATCACAAGGTAGACTTCCACGTAGGAGATAAGGTATAGGTATTAATAAAGAACTAGAAGACCTAGAGGCCGAGCTATAAGCTAGACCACTAAATAGCTAGCCCCTACAAGATCCCTAAGAAGGTAGGGCACTCTTTTAAGGTTAAGCTACTAGAGTTAATAAAGATCTACCCTGTCTTCTCTCTAGACCAACTGCGGAAGGCCGCGGACGACTTATTGCCTAGATAGTATAACGACCCCCTACCACCAATTTAGATTGCAGAGGATAAGGAATGGGAAGTTAAAGAGATTTTAGTAGTTAAGAAAGACCGCGGTACCCTAAAATACCGTGTGAGCTAGGTAGGTTATAATAAAGATCTAGAATAGTACCCCACATCTAATTTTAAGTACTCTCCCTATAAGCTATAGGACTTCCACCTAGCCCACCCTAACCTCCCTAGACCACCACGCCAATTAGAAAGCTGGATTAAATACTAGAAAGAAGGGGTGGATAACTATAATAATTTAGATAATAATAAGGAGCTCAGACAACGCCTAAGGGCAGGCTTTTTTAGGAGGGGGGGGTAATATAACGGTGCTAGGGCAACGCTACTTGCTATATTTAGTGGACCCTAACTCCTGCCAACTAATTAGGATTTTCCATCCCCGGGATAGAAAATCGCTATTGGCTTGTTTACTACTAGCGCCTTGGCAACCCCTTTATATCTTGCCAGTCTTTAACAGACTTCTTCTTCTCCTTAGCTTAGTATTCTTGTATAGTAGCAATCTACAAGCTTTGGTTCAGAAGCATTTGTATAAGCCCGTCACAGATATTATATTTAATAAGACCTTATTCTATAACCCTAAGGGTTAAAATATTAATTACCTACTTAGGGAAGTATTAGAAGATACTATCCAGGTAATTAGTCTACTAGAACCTCTCTATAAGGACAAATCTAAGGATAAATCTATCCTATATAGACCTACCTTAAATGCAGATTAAATAACTATATTAAGTGACTTAGTAGAGCCTCCTATAAAGGATATTAAACAGCTACTAACTTCTAGTAGAATGGTATTTCCAGATCTGCTAGAAATAAATACTATACTAAAAGGACCTTAAGACCATATCTTGGATATAATTAAAACAATTTCTACCTAGCTAAGCTTACTAGAACTATCTAATAGAGTAACTAATATAGCTCTATAAGCTAATAAAGTCTTAGCCAATCCTTCTACCGATTATATCTTACCAGTAGGTTTTAAATAAATTTAATATTAAGTGTATATAGCAGCACTAGCCAATATACCTACCTTATTTAGTTACTATACTGGCTTTACTATAGGACTAGTAAAGGATATTAACTAAACTAGATCCTCCTTATATTAAGACAATCTTCTACTAGAACTAAAGAATATAAAAAGGTTAAGAAAGTACCCTTTAACTACTAGCTTTTAAAAGGCTATAGAAAAAGAATATAACAACCTAAAATGCTAAGGGATATTTGAGACTATCCTAAAGGAAGAAGCAACTAATAACTAAATCCTTCTGCTGAAATAGGTCTTTAAATATAAGTTTAATAGTAATGGCTACCTATAAAAGCTAAAGGCTTAATTGTACATCTGTAGAGACTGTAGATTACTAAGGAAGAGACCTATACAGCAACCCTAGCTGCTTAAATATTCTGTACCCTTATGGCTATAGCAGCCGTATTTAATTTGGAGATTTAATAGTATAACGCTGTAAACGTATTTATAAATGCTAGACTAGTTAAGCTAGTCTACTACTACTGCCTAGAAGGATTTAATTAAAATGGATATATCTTAAAGCTACTTATAGCGCTATATGGATTAAAAATCTTACCACTACTTTGGTATAAAGAGCTTACTAGTATACTGGCCAAATTTGGGTTAAAGCCTGTCTTAGGTACTAACTGCCTTTATACTAATAGATAACTTATTATCTTCTTCTATATAGACGATATTATCATTCTATTTGCTAAAAGGGACCTTTAAAACTAAAAGAATTTAAAGCTAAACTTCTATATTAATATAAGATCCGTATACTAGGAGACCTATAACGTAGTTCACCAGGTAGTGGCGGCCACTAGGTAGTGGCGGCCCCACTAAAACTCGCGACTATAAAAATACGAATTGCTTAACCACGAATAGTTGTATTTAGTGTAGCTATCTACTAGCTAATTACCTGCTGTTTAGGGCACACACATATATTATTAGTTGAAAATGGCGTTACGTGTTGCGAGATTTTAATAGGGGCCGCTATTACCTAGTGGCCGCCACTACCTAGTGAACTACGTTAATAGTTTCTAGGAATTCAAATTAAACAAGATTATATAAGCAGAAAGCTCTAGCTCTGCTAAAATTTCTATATTAAAAAGATAGCTAGTTAATTTAATATTTAATTAGGAAGATTTCCTAAGTTATTACTTCCTACTAAAGAACTAATTCTATCCAACTAGTAGACAAACCCTTAAAGAACACTAGCCTACTAGCAACAGGTTAGTTCTCTTACGCACTTTGCTATATTTAGAAGACGTAATATTATAAAGACATATTCTAAGCTAGCCGAATTCCTTATTAATCTAAATTAAAAGTATCTTAATGTATTAAACTAAGCCATTACCTATTACCTTAAAACAAAATCTACAGCTATTAACTACTCTGGCGAAGTATTTAGAGTACATATCTACTTTAGAAACCCTAAAGAAGAAGACGTTACCTTTTATAAAGCATTTAACGCAGTATTTGCGGACTATAAGAAGACTAGATAGAGCTCTTAAGGATATCTTTTTATACTATTTAGAGGACTAATTAATTAAAAGGCAATCCTATAAAGATTAGTGACTTACTTAACTACTAAATCAGAGCTCCTCTCCCTGTCTATAGCTACTATTAAAATTATCTAGTGGCAGCGTTTCTTTAAGGCAATTGGTCTCAATTTAGAACATGATTTTACCCTACTATGCAATAATATATAGACTATATAACTCCTAAGACGGGATATACTAAAGCTTAACACCAAACTATGACATATTAACGTCTATTAGCACTAGCTTAGACAGGAAGTCCAAGATAAAAAGATCGACATATAATGGGTCCCTATAGACAAGATACCTACTGATGGTCTTACTAAGATCCTACTCCATTAAAGGTACGAGGCATAGGTAAAGTAATTAAATTTAGTAGACATTTAATATTAGATTACTGCTACAACTAATAAAGACTCTTAAGTATTACCCTATACTACTCCTAAAGTTGTATCTAAATTTCCTATTTTAGTATAGCTTTTATCTTTATTTTATTTTCTATAGCTTTAACTATACTGTTAAATCTGGGGGGGGGGGGGGGGGTAATAGTTCACCAGCACTACGCTAAGATATAAAATCGTCGCCTAAGAGGCTCCAAGACAGGATTGACACTACCCTTGTATATCTCGGATACGGTCAAATATTAAGTTATAGACTATAGAGTTCCGGGTCTACTTTTATGTATTTAGTTTACTTGATTTCCATAGATTTAGAATTAAGTTGATTATTTAATTCTCCTATACTGCAAGCTTACAATTTATCCGTTCTAACTACCGTAATACTAACAGCGGGATATGTTGTATTTTGGGTATCTTTTGTGCCTAGGCCCTAGCTAGGCCCTTTCTAAGGGTCACCACTCCGTCGAAAGGAGATAAGGAAAACCGTAGGTCGCAATCCAGGCTGCTAGGTATTTGGTAGTTAACGGCGAGTAACTATATACTCCGCGGGCCATTGCCCTAGGGGTTAGGAGGGGCCGTATATTTGCTTGTTCGTTCGTTTATTCGCGTTCGTTTGTTCGTTAATATGAGGTCGTCGATGCTTTTAACTGGGGGTCGGGGGATGTTATTGAATACTGTGCATCCATGTTAGATCGTATAGGTGCCCTAATAGGAGAACAGTAGTAGCTGTTATCGTGAAGGGGTACCAATAGTGGTGGTTTTTGAGATTTTACCATCCGAAATTTTTTTACCACCGCCCTAACACTTATAACTACCACCAGGTCCTATCGCACGCTATATAACGTCTCTGCGTTGCAGTGGTCTTAGTAATGAATGCATATATATTCTACTCAAATATTCATTCAATTTATAATCGCGCTAAGAATATTCATGATTTAAATGCATATAATAAATATAGCTTAGGTAAGCTCTATCGCCAGTCTTGGCATAGTATTACAATCAATTGTCGCCGTTGCCATTGCTAACGCCTTCCTGCACCCCTCCCTAATTCTTAGCTATAATATTTATACCTAATATAAGCTCCTTCCTCTATCCTGCCACAAGCCCTATTCTTATCTATAACTTTAAGCACTTTGTTTTCTTAATATTTCCTAGTCTAAGCCTTATTTGTTACTAGAATATCGTCCGCCAAGCTCCTAAGAAAATACGTTCTAGTTTAGCCGACATAGGGGGTATAGAGAGAATATTAATTGCCATATAGTAGAGGTATGGGTAGCTAGCGTAATTGCTTAGAGTAAGCTACTAATTAAGAGCAGTTATGCCTAGAGGAAGGCTTATAGGGGAGGCGTTAATAAAGTGATTAAATTTATTATCGATTGCGTTAAGGACTAATTATTTCTTATTCTAAATATCGTATACGTTGGGTTCTTAAACGTGTTTAGAAGCTTTCTATATAGCTACCTTACCCTTATATATATCTTTGTATTAAGTTACCTAGAGCTTTTAAGCTATATTAATTACTAGCTTCCTCCAAGAGGCCTTTTAATTACGAGTAATACAGTTCTTCCGCTAGTAAGGTACCAGTAGTAGAGCTACGCCATAGGTGGTAACTTTGTCCGTCTTAAGGTAGTATTTATTAAAGGCGTGCCAACTAGTATGTATATAGTTGCAGAGCTTCGGATTTATGGCGTACTTTTTAAGAGACGTCTTAAAATGTTCTACTATAAAGTCCATTATATATAAGACCTTATTAAGTGTTGTATAATTACCTTCTATCTCCTTTATAACGCGCTTAAAGGGCTATAAAAAGTCTCTAATACTTTCTAAAGCCTTCTAGTTAGTAGCGTTGAGAATATCTTCCTTATTAAACTCGTTTATATACTCTTCCTAATATTTACTAATTGCCGCCCTTAATTCCAGAGCTACTAGGATTATCTTATACCACAAGTTCTAACGCGTCTTATTATCCATAGGGACTGCTTATAGGGTAATAGCGACAAAGTAGTTATAGTGGGCGTTAGAGCTTTAAATATGCGTAATAATATTATGCACCTTTCCTGGAGGGCCAATTGTTTAATAAGCATACTTATTGGCTTTCCCTTTCTTAAATCTTTAAGCTAGAAGTTTCTTAATTTGATCCTTATCAAGGTCTAAGTCTTATTTAAGCTTAATATAAGCCTTTTAAAAGGCAATATTAACGGCTTCCTTATCCTTAGAGAAGAAGGCCTGCGCGGTAATATTAAGTATATGGCCATAGCAGTAAATGCGGTATTGCTTAGCGTCAAATCAAGCTTCTATTTCCGCATCTTTAAGCCGTATAGAGAGTTATTTAAGAAGCTTGTCATTGCTTCCATAATTATTGCTAACATAATACCCAATCTTATTAACGTAGTTGGTAAGCCTATAGGCCATGCAAGCCTGTGGGCCATATTAAAACCCCACCAAATCTATACCTTAATATCTTAACAACCACTTAATAATAAGTTGCGATAATTTAGATTTAGACTTTTATATATACTTTACAGCTTCTATTAAAGTTGCATAGTAAATAGTTTAGTAGTTTTTAAGATATTAAATTTAGGGGCCGAAATAAGGCTAAATTACTATAAATTACTATATCTTAAAA
>Ga0307507_10008619_pt1 | contig 14002 bp, 16 predicted proteins | sample 7_EM_MG_FD_207223 | JGI IMG/M metagenome (GOLD analysis project Ga0307507, IMG submission 207223) | Populus trichocarpa ectomycorrhiza microbial communities from riparian zone in the Pacific Northwest, United States - 7_EM | ecosystem: Host-associated > Plants > Roots > Unclassified | place...
ACACTCATTATCACTACCGCAATCTCCTACGGCCACCACCTCTACCAGCCTCTCTCACACCTGCACTTTAGCCAACAGCCAAAATGACCGTCTCAGCACTTCACTCCTCGGAAAAATCCTACCTAAACGGCAGTGAATACCCCTCCTCCTCTACCCTCTCCACCACCTCCCACCCTTCGATACAAGACGACCCTCGCCATAAATACGCCCGGTGACTCCCCCCCCTATCCTTTCCTAAGACTAAGCTAACGCCGTGTTGCAAATACTAGAATCCTATACGAGCACACTCGCCGCCAAATGGACATAGCCGCACATTCGATCCATTCCGACCCTACGTCATCGTCGGTATCAGCGCCGGATGGTAGTCAGGCGAGTATATCGTCTCGTCAAGGGCATAATCCTGCGACCTTTGCTTGATCGATTGGGGGGCTTTACTGTGGTTTGTACTATAGTTGGTTCTTGTAGTTACTGCTAAAAGGCTTTGGGATTTGTTTATTTGCTGATTGATTGGCTGTGGGCTGGTTGCTGGTATTATTCCTTCTATTTATCAACTTGCCCCGCCCCTCGTCACTTTCGCTGGGTCCTTTGATACACAAAGTAATTTTTGCTTTTATTTCCTTCCTTCCTTCCTCTCTCCTTTTTTTCGTTGTGGGAATCTCTATTATGGGTGAACGGATAAATGGGCTATGATAAGAGACAAAAGCTCCCCCCCGCCCCCCAAGAAGAAAAAATAAGATAAAAGAAATACCACTTACTATATTCCATCAATTCAGCTCCAATTCCCAAATACCATACTCTACAAAAGCTATATCCTATTCCTTGTGCTTTTATTTCCCGCCATCCTCCTCCGACCAGCATATGGCAGGTTGCTTAAATTACTAGCTTGGCATGGCACACAGCAACCTACAGTACGGGTACTAGTACGCTGTTGACACAGCTCATCATCACTCACGCATTTTTCACCAAAAATACCAATTCCCGTCTCTTTAAAACACGGCAACTGCTATTCAATTACTTAGGAATTGGAAGGATACGACCCATTGACCCCGAGTGATTGCCAAGTGAAAAAGCAGGTTAAATCAGAAAACTGCTAACTTCAGATGTTTATTCACTACTCAAATCAGCAGGGAAAACATCCAAGATTTTAGTGCATTCATGCAGAGTTTTTGCACTTAACTTAGCATTGTATAATAGCTCCTCTTCAGGGAGTTAATTTATCTATAGAAGAGAAATCCCTACTTAATTGATAGGGTACAAAACAGACTTTGAATACTTCAATTATTAACTATGGGTGCCTGCACGAGTAGATATATAAAGTATCATACTTGGCCGCTTAGGAAGTGTCTGGGCCCCTGGATGCCAAGGCAGGTATCAATCAATGCCAAAGTGTCCGGATATTTCATAAATGGCCAAGTACCGGCATATGGAACAATTCATGAGAAGGTTTACATGGAGAGGGGAAAATATTTTTTAGAATGGTCATTTTCATTGTTTTAGTGCTTTACCGTGTTTCTACGGGAGGTGGTATATAAATGTAACGTAACTTAAAACGATTGACTGAGCATAGATAAACTCAAATACTGCACTGTAAAACAGCTAGTAAATTTTATAATACTTTACGCTACCCGAGTTTATAAGCCAACCTCAACTTACGATACTGTACAGTAGACTATCATCCAGCTTACAGTTCGACCGAGTCTTGATCCATGACGAGGTTTTGCTACGGTATGATACTGTAGATTGCGTTAAGTTATATCCGATCTAGTTTCTATTATATTAATATTGTAATTACCATAGCTTACCGGTACAGTGCCTTGGCTCATTTGGGGGGCTTTTCTGATATGAGATGGTTGAGTTATAATACCACAGAATCCCGGAAATAGACTAAAGTTAAGGCGCATCCAGAAGTTAGGCGCACCTAACAACCTTAGGTATTTAATACCATAGTGTATCTCCCAACGAAAATGTTGAATAAGGCGCGCGCCTTACTTGTACAGTACGTACGGGATTCCAGGAATTCTACGGTAGGCGAGGCACTTGAAATTCTTTTTTTTTTTTGCTTACACAATATATACGCAACAGCGGGTGGTGCTTGGCGGAAATACCGGTAGCCTCGGAAAGGACCACAATACCGGTATTATGTGGATAATTTAAAGTTTTACCATCTCCACGAATATTGCTCCTATTGAATATCAGAAGATATGGGGCTGGAGAGGAGTGTATTCTGAGCACTTCTGTGGAGTCATATCTCCCTAAAGATGTGGCTGGGGTTGGTAATTTTCTGAAAATATAGCCATCTTGGATTTCGGCCGATTTCAAGTGCCCAGCACTATCGCGGGTTATTTGATTACTATACTGTGCCGGCGGTGCGCACTGTACGAGCACTGTATTGGTATTACGCTCGGAAAGAAATCACGCCGGTACGATATACAGAGTACTGTATGTGCGGTATGGTAGAAAAATGCCTTGCAATCTTAGGTTTCCTTCATTTATTCCTACCCACGGTGTCATATCAAGAACTTCGAGGCATGATGATGATAATAATGATAGTGGGAAAAAGGGCTTATGATACATCCACACTAGGCACACGCGCACATACACCACCACCACCACTGCACCCGCCAGTACATAAAACAAAATGAAAATAGAAAATAAGGAGAAAACTAGAGAAATCCATGATAAGGATAGCTAGAATATGAGTGCGGTCCAGGGGGAAGGGGGAAAGGAAAAAAGAAGCCCATTCAACTGAACGCCGAGAGTAAGACATGCTTTTTATCTGAAGATGCCGAATAAAACGAAGAAGGAATAAGCAAAGGAAAGTTTGAGGAAAAAATGGGAAAATAGAAAAGAATTAGAAAAGAAGAGAAAAGCAAACAAAGGAACTCCACCGCGATGCAATGACTTGTTTAGAGAAAAGAAAAATATCCGAGAAGCACATGTAACAACCAAGGAAAATGTCCGCATAGGAAACGACCTACTTCATCCTAACCCACTCGATTTTACCTCCTTAGCCGATTCAAGCCACTCCACTAACTCTAGGCTTGCTCCGTATACCTAGGACTTCCCCTGCCCTTGAAGAGTCCTCGTCCCTTTTCTTCTGGGACCTTGAAGCAGGGGATCTCGAGGTGCTCATAATCGACTTTGGTGATGATAAATTTGATGCGTTCGACGAACCATCTACTACAGCTTCTCCTTCCATAACGCAGTCCCCATCCTCTATCTCCTCTTCCTCGCGAACAGAGACCTCAGCCTCCTTGCCTTTGCCCACGGTCACCGCTTCCCCTTCATTGTCATCCTTCAAGCCATTTCTCTTTACCTCCCCTGTTGCTCTGGCAAGCTCAAAGTTTTCGAATTGTTCCCGCAAATCCACAATCACATCGAAGATCTTGGATCGCATCCTCTTGATTTCATCTTTTCGCCAAAGCTCTTTATCTAGCTTCACATCCTCCCTAGCTAGAAATGCGGCAACGAATTCCTTGGGCTGCTCAAAGAACCTCTCAACATAATGAAGGAGATACGGCCCACAATCGTAGTAGTTGTTCTGGTTGGGAGCCTAATCACCCGCGTTAGCCTGAAGCTAGCTTTGCCGGATCTAGGCAATGACCTTTGCGTAGGTAGCATTGATATCACCTCTTGTAATCTCTAGATTTCTCTTATTAAGGGCCTCCGCAGCCAAGTAGTCCCTAAGATTTCTGATTGTTGTTGGCCGAGAGCTTGAACCATACCCCATAGAATCAAGGATGATGATGGCCGGCCTTTGCAGGTCAGCATAATTCGGGCCAAACAAAATGCTGTGGATTCAACTTACGTATCAGCCGGTACACTTCTCCGGTTTGGGCGTTCTACTTTCGCTTTCCCTTTGGCTATCTTTGATGCAATGAGTTCAACCGCATTATCCCCCATCATAGCCTGGTGAAGGTCTAAAGACTCATCCAAGTCCTCTTTTGGCCATTCATCCTCGTCAAATGACATATGCTCAAGACTGCTTTCCACTGCTTCCATGTCCCTGGTGTCACCTTTAACACTCGCTTGGGCACTTGCTTGAAGTTTCTGCGCTGCCGTCTCCTCAGAGTCAGACAAGTGAACCAACTCACCCTGATCCCTCTCCTTATCATCTCGATCATCAGCCAGTGTTGCCGATGAAGACTCCAAATCAATTGTTTTGGCACTAGCAGGTGACGTGGGAGCGTTGTTTTGCATCTTGCGCTCTAAGTTCTGGAGATTGCAGATTATAGCAAGGTACCAGTGAGAACTAAGTAATTAGTACATATTTCCTTCACTTTCTTAACCTGGTGTGAAAGCATACGATTCATTGATAGGTATGACAATATAGTTCATATTAAACAAGTCCACTTTGGCAGTCCATTTCAACACACTGTCAAAGTTTTTCTTGCTTTCCAGATTGTCAGCAAACACTTTTTCGTGTCAGGATTTGAAGCATACTCACCCTTTCCCATCCTTTCTAGCAAGGACCCCATAAAAAAATGTGTTGAGAAAATAGGTCTCTTTGGCCAAATCAGGGTCTCGCTTTTGCAACTCTACCTCAATGTACCTTTTTCGACTCTCAGCAAATGGTTCAAGAGAATATCAGGAAAAAGCCAACCTTAGGTAGAAATTGATGAGGTTGTCGTTGAGGAATTCCTCAGCGCCAAGCCGAGCCAAATCTTCATACTCCACCACTTGTCTTTTGGGACCTTCAAAGGGGTATAAAAGGGAGGAAAGCCATTTCGGTTTAGGGAGCTCCAGCTTGCGGACTTTGGGAGACCGAGATTCCCTAAGGGTTTGCGTTAGAGCGTGATACGAAGAGCTGATTGTAAGTGACTGTTTCTCATACCTTGCGGCCTCATCTGTAAGGCTTCCACGTCGACGCTTAACCTTTTCAGGCTTCTCAACTTCTTGGAACCTCCCAACTTTCTCAGGAATGTCAGGGTTACTCAACACAAGACTTCTTCTTGTGAGACGCTTGGTTTGTTGAAGTGGTTTCTTTGAATCCGCCGGAATCACAACTTCAAATGGATCGGACGCAACTCCCCTCTCGACTGACTCTTTTCTCATTCCGCGATGCGTTGGCTGACTGCGCTCAACCGCTGGCTCAATGACCAGCTCTTGGGCTGACATTTCCTTGTCTTTCCGCATCCAAAGCTCGTGGCTATTCACTCGACCCTCCCACCAGGCGTCATTTTTGGGGTCGGCCTTCAGACTTTCCAACTTCGCATCCTGTACAAAAGCCTCGCTGTCACCCTCATTTCTGAATGTGAACATGATCCGGGATTGCGACTCGACTGCAAAAAGTTAGGACAATACCTAGTAAGACTTAGTGGGATACTCACTATATTCCCTCCTCAGATCGATCGCACACTTCTTTGAGTTACCTAGCTATTCGTATTTAGTATCCTAAAATATGTAGGAAAACGAGTGAGAGTTTAACGCGCATGGAATAGGACCTACATATATCTTCCGAATCTTATCAACTTGGAAGGTTAAATCCTTTGCCTCCTCAGGCCCATGCATCACTTTGTATTCCTTTGAATCTTTTGTGTTAGACTTTTCAATTACCAGCCCCCTGCAATTCTCATGAGAACATGTGTTTTCCACAACAGTTGAGCCCCGCTGGAAACGGGTAAGAGAAAAAAAGACTGGCTTTTTCGGCGGAACTTGATTTCGCTTTGGCGGCGTGGTCTTCCACCTAGTATGTTGCGGATCGTTGCTTTTTGAAACCCAAGAGCTGGGATCGGGGTGTATTCGTGAACCTTTATGGGCGCTGGGGGGCATCATAGGCACCAAGTTTACAAGGGCGTCAAACGAATCGGCTGCATCGCTCACTGTTTCCTCACTTCCGGCCCGCTCACTGCTCTGGGGGGGTTCGAACGGAGTATCTCTTGCCGTTCGAGAGAAATATTTTGATTTCTTCGAATTATTATCTGGGGATCTGTTAGGAACGGGTTCCACGGGGCAGAGGGCGGCAGATACCTTTTACCGTGGAGGCGGAGCTCCCTGTACCCTTAGATAAATCCTTCAGCACGATTGAATCTTCCTCTTTCTGTCTTTTGGGGCGAAACGGTTGATCGGCTAAAGCCTCGGACTGGGTCAGTTTCCGCTTATTTTGTACAGGTGAGCGTGAATGTTGTGGTTTGTTGAGTGTATTCACAGGCCCGAAACCGCCCCTCTACACCAGTATTAAACGTTGCGCCTTGTGATATAAGTGAGATTTGAGTGAACATACTAGCAGCGACGCACTGGATCTGCCGGGAACTGGGATCCGGACGGCGGCTGAACTTCCATGTTTTTTGCTGACCGACTCCATCAACAACCAAATATCGAACAAACCATCAATAGAAGAGCAAAATACCTTAAGCGATCATTGGGTAAATGCTGTAGTTCCTCTACCTTGTGGCCCAACAGATCCGGACGTGGGAGTGATTGTGGAGGGTTTGGCGTACGACCGGCAACCTGTTTAACGTTAACACGATCGCCAAAAACCCCCGAGATCAGGAGGATCCGCCTGGGGTCCCCAGGATATATGAAGACATAGCCAAGAGCACAAACCAATTGTACCCCCTCATCATCATCCTCGATCGGGTCTTCTTCGTCTGGGCGCGACCTCCTAGGGGAGGAGCTACGCAGGGGGGGTGGCATCTCGAAAATAGTAGTTTTCCGAGGGTGTTGTAGTGGGGAGATGTAGTCAAGGACGAGTGAGCATTACCAGCTTTGGAGGCTCTGTAGGATGGAGAAAAGGTTCAAAGTCAAGGCCGTGGGGTTTTGGTTTGACAGGGCTTGTCGCCGAGCGGCTATTAAGAGGAACGGTAGTGTCAGGCGTAATGCACGACAATGTGAGAGAGGCGGTAGGTCCCGCGGAGGACTGATCCAGTGGGATCCTCTCCAGGATTTCTGACTGAGGTTGACTATTTCTTGATCCTCGCTGTTCCCAGTTAGCTAGTAAATTTATACACCAGACCGTCCCTGGATGAACAGTGGAATTTTCCCAAAGAGCCTCCCGTTGGGATCTTTTAGGAAATTTTCCCCCTTCCGCTTGCTCGTGTCAGGGGTCGGGAATCGTGGGTAGCAGCGTTCTTGCTTTTCTTGGCGGGCCAAGATTCCTCTGGGTTTAAATTCGCGAGGTGAGATCACAAACTCAGCAATCTTGTCAAGAATTGGTTGTCAGTAGGTTGTTTTCCCTTTTCTAAGAAGGAAATTGGAAGAGAGGCTTTTTTATGTCAACAAGGGCGGGATGTCCTAGAGGGCCCATGATCAGAAACAGTGCGAAATCAGACAGAAGAGCAGAGTCGCATCTAACGACCCTCCCATGTTTTCGCCCTCAAAGAGCATTTGATAATTTTGCCCTCACAGCACAACCATGCTACCCAGTAATCTAGAATGTGCTCATCATTCTCCCGGACTCTCCGCCCCTACTTCTACTAGTTTCCGCGCTGGCCCCTTACATGTCTGCTGCCTCACGGCCTATTTCACCAACCCCGAAGCCAATGTCAACGGCAGCAAGTAAGATCAACAAAGCTGTTATACTCACAGTCAAGCCTTTCCTTAAAATTCAGTAGTGTGGGAGGGAGATAAAAAGGGAATTAAAAAAACCTCACCCCCGACTCAATCTTCACGCCCCATTCCGCCAACCTGACTGAGTCAGTCAGTGCTATGGGGCTCAGGGACCCAATTCGGGAACTTACATCATATACTACGGTCGAAATTTGGGCTTCCAGTGGCAATCATTTTGTCCGAGATACCCACAAACATATTCTTTAGGCCAGCACACCCATAGCATTGCTCAGTTCCTCTAAATGCCGCGATTTCAAGGTCTCAGGACAACACGTCAAGGGCCTCAGGCTACACAGCTCTCTAGTATTACTAAAGGTTTAGCAACACCTCTATCCAATCAAACGCTAACTCTAAACGACAGACTTCTTCAGAGTTCTCCCGCCCGGAGGAGTATCACAGGATATCACTCGGGGCATTCACCAAAACAGTCTTCCAGAATACAAGGCAAGCCGTATCTTAGAATCACAGCGGGCGGCGTAGGTGTTGACGCAGCGGTATTGGTGGCTTCGCCAACAAGCGCTGGGGATAATTAAGCAGTGCTCAGGTTTTTGGGGATTATAATTCGAAGGGTTTGATCTCATAAAACTTGGGAGGATATTATATGCTGCGCTTAATCCAAGGTTGGTAGTTGGTTGGCAGTACCACCCTCGGACCTGAGAGAAACTAGAAGGTCTGCGAGGTATGGGCAGACGTGATCACAACAGAAAACCGTTTGATACCATCCCACTCGTTCTCTCCACAAATTCATTACCCTCCTCCGTGAATATAGCAACGCACTTAATCCACAAAAAGGCTCTCGCATCATGTCATAAACGCGCATCAGTCGTAGGCCCTAACCCTGTGAAAGCATTTTTCTAACAAGCGTTGGGAGTGCTGAAAGCATATTTGCAAACTCCGCTAACATCGGTAATTCCCCTATAGTACCAATCCCCCTTGACTACTTACCCGGCATGCCAAAAAGTGAGGGAGATGGGGAAGATAGAGGATTATACAAATTTAGTCTTGAATCACTAGAGAAATACGGCATGGCTGGCCGGTCCTCAAACTCAGCGGTTAACGGGCGGCTCATGCCTGGCCTTTCTGGAACCCTGGGAGTCTCTTACGGCCAGCGGTGGAAGTCTGGCAAATCACCCCTCTCCATTCAGCCTACTGATCACGTTGCCCCAGGCCCTTCTCTCTCGGGTTGCTGACAGTGGCCCCGGTTGCTAGCGACCGAAGGAGAGTATATTTGATTTGGGGGGCTAAATACTGAAGCAAACACATGAAGAGTACCATTTCAGTAGAACAAATAACTTGCAATCGTGATAAGACACATGAGGGTACTCATAAATTCCAGGTCCTGGTACTACTAAAGTAACACACAAAGGCCACACGGATGCTCTAATGGCCACTGGATCACCCCTGGTCTGACATGGGCAGTTCACAGAGCCTAAATTCGAGTGATATTCTGAGATTAGCTCCCGAAGGAAATCCAGCTAGATCATGGCTAGGGCTTAGGGCTCGCTTCACTAGCCACTATTCATATTTCTGCCTGAAAACATTTGAATTCCGCTGACGATAATCCTCCATCAAACAAAAACCGCAGATCAGGACGAGGAGTCTAAACAACTTACTCAATTTTTTTGCCCGGGGAGTCCTGGGCCCGCGCCGAAATCATGCGCTCCAAACTCCGCTCTCTAGATACCATCCCAATAACTTCCAGGCACTTGCTAACCTGCACAAGGCCGTTTCTATCGAAACGAACCTTGGCAACTTTAACCTCAAAGACGACTCCTGCCACCGGGGAAATCAAAGCCAATGATGACGGCCCAATTCCTAAACCCAAGAATGAGCTCTTCAGGAAGAATTTTGTGCCGGTAGGTTTCCTTAGATAAAAAGCAATTCATCGGAATTGGAATTTACAAAAATCGCTAATACCTAGAGTTAGTCGGAGATAGAAGCCGGCTGGTATGATTATTGGGTATCCCGTGGGTTCTTCGAGCCCCGAAAGAACCGGCCCAAGAAGGAAATTCATATGCTCCTCCCGCCTCCAAATGTTACCGGAGAACTACACATCGGGCATGCGCTCATGCTCTCAATACAAGACGCTCTAGCACGATGGTACCGCATGAAAGGTTACAACGTATTCTGGCGGCCGGGCACTGACCACGCGGGTATAGCGACGCAGTCTGTAGTAGAGAGGATGCTAGAAGCGAGGAAGGGGCTTACGAAAGAGGAATTGGGAAGAGAACGGTTTTTAGAGGAAGCTAATAGGTGGAGGGAAGAAAATGGTAGCGCTATTCTGAGGCAGATGGAGAGGCTGGGGACATCTACTGCTAAGAGTCTGGAGTATTATACGCTAGATGAGGATCTTAGCAGAGTGGTTACAAGGGCGTTTGTTAGGCTGCACGATGACGGGCTGATTTATCGGGATACAAGGATGGTCAACTGGAGCCCGCAGTTGCAAACCGCTATCTCAGACATTGAAGTTGTTTGGAAAGAGATCGAGGGGAAGACGATGATTGAGAAGTATGGAAGGCATTCCGCTCTAGATTCGCGACTAAAGTGCTGACTGTTTTAGAGCTGAGTTCGGTGTTCTCCACTCTTTCGCATATGCGCTAGAAGACGGAAGTGAGGAGATTGTGGTCTCGACCACAAGGCCTGAGACGATCCCAGCAGATAGAGCTATTGCCGTCCACCCCGATGATGAGAGGTACAAGGTGCGCAAACACACATACCACAAATTCTCCTAAAGGGAATTATCACTAATTGGCCCATCATTCAATAACAGCACTTACACTACAAATACGCTTGCCACCCCTTATTACCAGACGTCAAGCTTCCGATCATCCCAGACGCAGAGCTAGTAGACCCAAAATTCGGGACAGGGGCGGTCAAGATCACACCGTGCCACGATCCAAAAGATTTTGCATTCTGGAAACGACATGCCTCTCAAGGCACCGACAAGAAAATCGACATTCCCTTAGTAGCCCTCTTCACAAAGACCGGGCGAATCAAACCTGAAGCTGGAATTCAATCACTCATCGGCCAAGACCGTCTCAAAGCCCGAAGACTGGTTGTGACTCTCTTGGAAGACCTAAATGTGTATCGCGGGGCAAAGGAGCACCCCACGCGGATTGCTACGTGCCAGCGCTCTGGCTGCGTCATTGAGCCAATGATACAACCACAGTGGTACCTGAAGATGGAATCACTCGCAAAAGCGACCTTGGAAGCCACCAAGAAGAACAGGCTACCGAGGATCAGGCCTGACGTCCCGTATCAGGAATTATGGGTTAGGTGGCTAAGGGAGACACAGGATTGGTGCTTGTCGAGGCAGATATGGTGGGGCCACCGTGTACCCGCGTATCGAGTTGTTGACCCTTTCGGCAAGACACCTGGAAGATGGATCGTGGCTGCTAGCGAGAGCGAGGCCAGGGCTAAAATGACGGCGGAGGAGAGGAGTGGCTGTAATCTTGAGCAGGATTCAGATGTACTCGACACTTGGTTTTCATCCGGGCTTCTGCCGCTTAGTACTGCGGGGTGGAAGGGCGGCGATAGCGATAAAGTTCCCCTCGGGTATCCTCTGAGCTTCATTGAAAGTGGTGGTGATATCCTTTTCTTCTGGTTGGCAAGAATGGCTATGCTATGTAAGTTGTTATCACTTTGAAGTCGGTCGGACCGACTAACAATATACAGGCCACTATTTCATGGGAGAACTGCCGTTCAAGGAGATACTCCTTCACCCACTAGTGTGCGACGCCAATGGAAAGAAGATGTCTAAATCAGTGGGAAACGTCCTGGACCCACTGGCCGTTATCGAAGGGCGAACCTGGGAGGAGGTTACGAACTCCGTCAAGAGGGAACACAAGCACGAGGTCAGGCAATGGAGGAAAGTGCCGGAGCGATTCCAACTCATCGAGAAGGAAATCAAGAGAAAATTGCAGGAGGCAAAAAGTCTATACGAACGAACCGGCATTCGTGAGAGCGGCGCGGATGCGCTGAGGATGGCTTTGATAAATTTCACCAAACAGGTTTGTCTAGGCTGACCCCTACGTTCCGGGGACATGGAGACTGACCAGTCTCTCTTATCTATTTTGAAGTCCAGGGAGATCAAAATGGACCTGAGACAGGTTAACGCATTCCGGCAGCTCAATATAAAGCTCTGGAACGCTGCCAAGCATTTACATCTTGCCAAAGCCAATGCCGAAAGGGTGACAAAGACACCCATCCCAATCCTCCCGATTGATAAGGTCATCCCGAGAAAGGATTTCACCCAACTAACTAACAAAACACTCAATATGCATGACTGGTTTATGATCGATCGTCTACGCGGGGTCATAGAAGCCTGCGAGATAGCCTTTGAGGACAGGAGTTTATATAAGGCTACCGAATCAATCAGGTCATTCATCTACGATGACTTCTGCGACGTATTCCTAGAGTTTCAGAGGACAGATATGGCCCCTGAGTCAGATCCTAATGTAAGTCCCTAATATTACCGGCAGGACTACAACCAAACGTACTAACCACCCCGTAGAAGCGCCAGCTAGCCATGAGCCTAACAACCCACGCCCTGGACATCCTTGTCCGCTTAATGCATCCCTTCGCCCCATTCCTCACAGAAAGAATCTGGCAGTGCCTCGATCCAGAGCGGCAGGTCGCCAATGCAAACACAATCATGCGGGAGCAGTACCCAAAACTAGAAGACATCCCAAGGATTGAAGCCGTACTCGTAACCCCAATGCACTATGTCCTCGATCTAGTATCGAGGTTGCGAAGCTTAGCCGGGACAGCCAGGGAGAGACAGGAGGCGATAGTATATATCACCCCCAGGCAGCCGGCGCTGGCAGGGTACCTGAAGGAAAAAATGAGAATACTGCAGACCCTAACTAAGGTGGATGTGGATGTAACCACGAATGAAGACGATATAGGAAGCATCCGGGATGCCCCAGCCCAGCCGGGAGCGGAAGAGGAGAGTGTCTGGCAGAGTTACGAGGAGACGCTGGGAGACGGAGGGGTTAGGACGGTTTTCAAATATCAGGATGTTAGAGAGCGTTGGCTGAAGCCGCAGGGTGAGAGCGAGGATTAGGGGTAGAGGTAGTGGTAGTGTATTGTACAGTAAATCCATCCATCTTAGAAAAATAGAAAACCGAACCCCCCTTTCTGTATAATATTATATACATATATTTCCCCCCTCTCTTGGGTACTTGTACTTGTTCTTTTCCCCAATACTACAGCACAACCCCACTCACCCACCATACACCAACACAAAAAAATTCCAACCCTCCATGACTCCGTCCTACCGCGCCATATCTCCGACCCCGCCCGCCCCCGCCGGGAAACAGCTCACCAAATCACGAGATAGCACTCGCAAAGTAGAATCTACCGTAATAGCCCCCCCACTGCTCCAATGCCATACGTAGATGCACACGAGCCAACCCCTCCGGTTACGCATTCCCGACACCACCTTTATCTCCGAGCATTAAGCGAACGAGCCGGTCCTCGACGTCATACACAGTTTACATGCAGGCACGCCAGGCATAACATACTGGTATCCCAAGGGGAGGATAGGATAAGACGCTCCCACTGGTCGGGGCATCGGGAGGGAGGGCCCTTTCGATGCGTCGAGGCCGAGCATGGCAGACTACCGGCATCGTTCTATCATATTGTGCAGTACGGTACATACCAAGCGGGGAGGGGGAATGGGCAATCCTCGTGACTTGGAGGTTTGCCAGAGGTGGAGCGGAGAGGTGGGAACGTGAACCGGGCAACCGGGCAACCGAAGGAAGGAAGGAAGGAAAATGCGTAGGGTGCGGATAGTTGCAGAAACTCTGGTGCTGTTGTGCCTTCATTAGAGTGACAGCGCCCGAAGATGGAACTATTGGCGAATATTCGGGAGGGAAGAAAACCTCCTCACGGCAAGGAGTTTGTGTCATTGCTTGTTCCTTGTTTTTCTCCAGAGTTGCCTCAGGCATTTCTTGCCAAGGCTTCGGTCTCCAGGCTTCTGACTTCTAACTTTGGTTTGTGCACGGGAGTGCCATCACTCTATTCTACAGGTAGAGCTAGACGTATCACAGGGGCTGGTGAGTGAGTGGATGGAGAAAGCTCGTTTCTTTCTTTGTCCACGATACGAGTTACCGGGAGTCTACCATACGAGTGAGTTACTCTACCGCTTGGCGGTGCGGTATTGGATTAATTTGTCCAAATATTTCGGATGTGGCGCTTTGGCGTGACTTCTCAACTCCCTTCCACCCTCTTGAACGGAAGAAAAAAAACTTTCTTTCTCCCCTGCTTCCTTGCTCCTATAGGAACAGATGTACTGACCAAATCAGGAGATTTGCACAGTACTCGAGTACAGTAAGCTATGGGCGTCTACTCGAGTACGAGTACAGTAGTTGTTGGGGGCTGTTCACCAAAAACTTGAGGGAGGGAGGACGGGCGGGGCGGGGCGGGGCGGGGTGGGCAGACTGCAAGGGTT
>Ga0307507_10008622_pt1 | contig 14000 bp, 10 predicted proteins | sample 7_EM_MG_FD_207223 | JGI IMG/M metagenome (GOLD analysis project Ga0307507, IMG submission 207223) | Populus trichocarpa ectomycorrhiza microbial communities from riparian zone in the Pacific Northwest, United States - 7_EM | ecosystem: Host-associated > Plants > Roots > Unclassified | place...
CCTTTTTTTTTCTTTTTTTTTTTTTTATCATGCGTTCATTGTTTTTAGGTACAAGAAGCTCAAATCCCATGCCCCGAGGGTGCCCTTATATAGGGGTTCTTCCCTCAACCCTAACCCTGTGTGACTCATACCCTCGCGTCACGCGACTCATGACTCATAGTGAGTCATAGTGTGAAATCCATCAGCTGACTCGTCCGAGTCATCTGCGCCTTATCTGGCAAATAATCAAAACCCATAAAAGAAGTCATGTGCACTAGCGGGATCACATGCGTAAAACCCATGACTCACAACTATGAGTCATGTGCGAAATACATAAACCACATGACCACAATCGTCCGTCATGTCAAATATCAACCAATCACAATAAACCAATGACGCGCTATTGCGTCGTCATGTAAAATCCTATGAGTCAACTGATCCCATAGTGTGAAAGGTAACAAACCGATGACTTAATAACTATTAGTCATCTGAGAGTATGCCTTGCTTAGTCACCGTTTGTGACATTACCCCAAATACAAGCCCATACCCTCAACTTTATCCCATGTCCTTTTGTAACACCATCAATCCAGTCTTTATGCCACCTTTCCTCAGGTGGTCTGAACACCCAAATACCCTTAGGATCTTTGGACTTTTCAACCATGCATTCATCACTAAAGATGACCCCCTCAAAGTCCTCCTGTGTCCAATCCTTATACTTCTTGGCCCAAGCTAACCTCTTGACAGCATGCTCATCTTTCAGAAATACTCTTTTCCTAACTATCCACTTCTTGAGGTTGACTGATGGTAAAGCTCGCTTGATGGTCTTGACTGAAGCATGTGGTGCAACCTCATTGCGCAATTCTGATAAGGGGAGGCAGCATGCCTTCCTAGACACTCTGACTAGGCGGCGATGGGTTCTAGTATCGATAATTTTGTGTCTTCCAGGCATGGGGAGGTTTCTCACATCACCCCTCTTTTGGAACCGGTTTTAGAAACTTAGAACAGTACTCTTGGGCCAACTTAAGATCTTTCCAATTTCAGAAAAAGAGAGAGATTTTTCTTTCAAGGCAACAATTTGCGCTTTCTCAAACTCTGTAAGATTGCCAGTCTTTTCTAGAGGCATGATTGTTGAGGGGTGGTTGATCGTTGAGGTGGGGTTTTTTGAGGGGTTGCCCGGTTGCTGCCGATCGGACGAATAGCTTTGTCCTAGTACTTTATACTCCTAGGTGATAGTCGAGAGGGCTGTTAGCGGGAAAAAAGCTCACAGCTCACCCCAAAGTCGTGCCACCAGAACCACACCGGAGCCCAAATTTGGGGTTTTCCGCCACCCTTAGTCTCCGACCACCCTGGTACCTCTGCGCAACCCATAATTATCTTGCATTTACAACTCCCACTGGAACATATTGTCTGAAGAGTTTTGGCCGTCAGCAGGAGGGCGCCGGGAGAAAAGGCTTTTTTTCTTTGTTTTTTTTCTTTAATAAATATTTTTCGCCCGTAACTTCGTCTGTTGTGCTAAGATTGAGCGGGAGGTCCCAGGGTAGAAGTGGGGGATCTGCTCATTCTCTCTCTCTAACACTATCACATCATGGCACAGTGCCCTGACAAAATTTGTTATTGCTTGCCACTTTTACACCCAAAATTACACTTTTTTCAATGCTCGAACTCAGCCATATGGTGTGCAAGTAAATCAATTCTTAGTGAAGTAGTAGTTCTTGGGGCTGTAAGAACTCGAACAACTGGATATGTGCGAAGAGGGTGGAGTTGTCTCTGTTACTACACTGTTAGTACGGTCTGGTGTTTTTTTCTTTTTTCTTTGCCTCGACGAGCAGGTTTTCTTTATGCATTGACTAAAGGCGTTCTTTGGGCGAACCTAGCTTATGCTTCCCTAGGTTTTGTTTGGTTGGATTGAATGCTTGTTCAACTTGGGTCAGGCCGGGGCTGCCCTTTTTGGACTTGTTAACCCGTTAAAAAGCTCATGCTCAACCTTGAAGAATTCACCGGGGCAATTTGTCCGAAGAATAATCGCTAGAGAGAATAGCTTGATTGTCCTGGCGATTACGGTATCTATCTAGGCGACCGTTCACTACACACTCCCCCAGATGTATATTTTATCCCCGGTTCTCACAGTTACAGGCATGTGGGAGGGGAAAGGGGAAACTCCTCGAAACGGCATAACTAGAGCATTTCACCTGCACAATGAAACCACAGCCATTCGTCTGAGTGAATGGCACTAACTCGAGGCCTTCCAGGCGAACTTGCGCCTAAAACACAGCCAACACACCCCCACGGTATTATGAGGCTTCACTCCGATATCTCGCCACTGGAAGGGATAGGGATGGGATGCTATCCTCCGAATCCAACAATAAAATGAATCGGAGGAGCAACGAAGCTGCCCGTGTGAACTATTGTAGCCCTACAATTAAGTGACAATTGGTTAACAGAAGGCGAGGTAGGTGCAGCGTTCGCAAGCGGCCAGGTCGGCCTGCAGATAGCCGGTAGGCTTTCAGTCCGGCCAGGCCAGGCCAAAGTGAGACTGACCTGGGCTTTTCAGGCCAGGCTTTGGAGAAGCCTGCCGGCTTCATGGGGCCTGGCGGCGCCGGTAGGCTTTCGGTATATTCCTTATGACAGGTCATTATTTTGTTAAAGGGTAGCTCAAACCTACAGATATCTAAAGATGCCTGTAGATATCTGTTTATTTTTTAGGCTTGGGCCACACCATTTAAAAATAATAATATTCTGATAGGTTTTAGATATCCGGATAGACAGAGAGGAGGGAGTTTCTAGTTTTCTCTTATCACTCGATTTATTGCTCCGGTACGGCAATGGAAGCTTCCTTATTCCCTCGCCCTTTCAACACCACATAAGGAAGTTTCTCTAGATCGAATATTAATTCTACTAGGTATTCTTCTATGTATTTACATTTTTAATTTATTCTTTGGTTTCCATAATAGTTGGATTGGTGAGGGGAGCCTCGGTTGAGCGCTCGCGATCTGTAACCCTTAGCGTTTCGTCTGCTTATCTTATCTTAATCACATCTTATCACTCGAAAGCCTGCAGATATCTGTAGTCCGGCCAGATAGGCCTTGAAAACCGGACTGAAGCCCATAGTCCGGCCCGGCCGGCCCCAAAAAAAGCCCAGGCCGGCCGCCTCAGACCCCAAGCCTGACCGGACTGGCCGCTTGCGCACGCTGGGTAGGTGGAGGCCATGCTCGCTGCTTTGATGGTGGGAGAGGCGGGAGAAAGGTGGGAGTAGGGTTTTTTTTCTTTTTTTCTTCAAGATTGACGACGCGGTAGCACAGAGAGGAGTTGTCCAAGGTTATCTAGATCTGCCTTAATAATGCCACATGTCCGTCTTTTGGCGCTGCAAGTGGTCACCCTAGGGATTGTGACTTCAGGATTAGCGCTGACATCTACGTTCGGCAGACCAGTTCATAATAAAGCAGGCTGGGTAAGAACGTGGGCAAATTAGAGAAGCTTAATGGCTCTAGAGTGTCTTATTTTATTCTCCCGGGATCATACAGTAGCTTACTGTGAAACTAGAAGAGTATCAACTCTCAACACATGTCGGTCGAAAGGGGAATGGGGAAGTGCTGCATCATTATTTGTCACTCGACTACAAAGCAAGAGATAATGATTGACGTCAAAATCATTTTCATTTATTTGGGAGAGATTGGAAACATGTTAAAGAAAGACACTAGCACTAGAAGCCGATGCCACCCTAGAAACCCTAATCCCCGCTATCTCCAACCTAACCATTTCCTTGCGAAAAGAAAGAAAGCAACAGGCGCAACCAGAGCCAGTGATCAGACCTTAACCAAAGGTCTAGGATAAACTCCTTATCCAGACTTAATTGGTCGGGAGAGTGGCCCGATACTGCTGGTAATTCTTCCCGTCGTCAGAACCCCACTCAGTAATCTGGCTGGAGTTGATCTGTAGGTAGACCCGGACCCCCTGTGTAGAGCCAGCAACCGGTGTAGCGGCAGCGGGGGAAAACGGGATGGCGTTTGTGAGCTGTTTCGTCGCGCTCCAGCCGGAACCAGAATTGTATTCGGTCACGCAAAGTTTGTTATCACGGTCGATGGTGAAGACACGGTGATGGTCCTTACTCGCCGAGTTGTCGTACGAGGCGCAGGCGATGTACGCACAAGGGTCATATAGGAGCTGGGACTTGAATTGGCCTTTGGAAAGAATATTTAGCAAAGGGGCTAGGATACGGTTCTTCAAAGCAGGAATAACTTACCCACTCTCCAATCGGCGGCGTTTGCCATAACATACCCACCAAACGTGGTATCAGGCTTCTAGTAAAAGAGCCAGTGCCAATAGCCTTCACGGGGAACGGTCGTGCAAGCGATGCTGCTGCCCTGGATACCGGCGGGGAAACTGTGACCAGCGAACCAGGCTCCCTCACCGTCTCTGCAGTATTCACGAATGGTATTGTCTGTGGCCTGATAGTAGACACGGATGCGCAAGATGTTATTGGCTTTGAAGTTGAAGGCAGCAAGGTTGGAGTAATGGGCAGCAGTAAACTTTCCGGTAAGTTCACCGTCGTACCAGCTGCCCTTGCTCGCGCTCCAGCAGCGCTGAAAGTGAAATGTTGGTTAATTTTGTCAACGGGATTTGAACGTGTAGGGGTTGAAATACCTCAACAATTTTGCTATCCGCTCCAATGTAGTAGACACGTTCCTAGGCAATGTGAGTCTGCTGTGAAACCGAAAGGACTGTGGATAGCTCATATACCTCATCCCCACTAGCCCAGCCAGTGATGGCGAGCCCATTGTTGAGATCAGCCTTACCAACGATTCCGTTGGGGCTAGTGTACCAGCCAGACTTGGAATCGAAAAAGCTTTGTTTGATATTGCCAGACTTGTCTTGGTAGCAAACGTGAAGGTTGGTTCCTTTGGAAGAAGTGAAGCTGTAGGAAGCGAGAGGGGAACGAACAAGCATGGCGTCCATGGTGAGTGTAGTTGGTATAATGCAAAGAAGCTTAAAATATAAAGGGTGGTTGTCTTAGATGAAGAAGCTGGTTGATAGCGAAAGAGCTGATGGGGAGAGCTAGGAGAAATTTGGCCTTTATATACAATTTCCACAGATATCCCGACCCAGAGCTCCTTCAATTTTTCTGGCTTGAATCTTATGTGCAATTGGGAGATCCAAGCAGGGAGTTTGAGGCCCCAACTAGATAGACGCGTAAGATGCAGATGAGCACTAAAAGGGGTAAAAGAGGGGTATAGTGATACGAGGGTTAGAAGTTTGTGTTCGTGCCTAACGAAAGCACCAATGAAGGAATGAACAAAAGTGCAATCACGATAGGCACTAAAGGGCAAGAATGCGGAGATGAAGGATCGATACTCTCTGACTCTCGTGTGCTCTAGCTAAGGACAGGATAGGAGACATATATCTCCGTCTAAACAACCAAACACTCTCGAAACTAAACGAACTCCAAAGAAACACATACTGCTGACAAAACCAATCTCCAGCAGTCTAGAACACTCTCATGATCCTTCGTGATCCATGGAACCTGAACCTCAACAATGCGCAAACTCCATATGCGTAATGGCATAGGGTGTGAAAGAAACCAAAAAACCAATACCCGAATGCCTACCGGCATAGGGTGTGAAAACAACAAAGCCTCTGCTAGGTGCATATCCGTGAGAACCACAAAGTCATATGCCCGATACCCTACATATCCGCAAACCTGCATAACCCCATGCCCTATAGGCCACGCTCCAATAGTTTGGGAGTCTCGAGGTTGGAAATTCCAGGCAAAGGAGTGTAGAGGCAATCCTTCAGTGAAGGGTTGGCTGGATAAACCAAATCGGGCTGAGAGTACCACAGAGTAAGAGAACCGGAGATGGAAATGTGGTGGGGGAGCCGGTGCGCCCGATACAATTGATCTGTAGTGGGAAAGAACTCCGTTGCCAACGAGTGATATTCTGATGGTAAACGCTTCTAGGATTGATACTTAAAAAACACACGAATACCAAGACTTATTGCACTAGCAAGGGGAAATGCTTCCAATTGAACGATTGCTCTTACCCAGCAGGGGAAATTCGCTCTTTCACCGCACTTTAATTTGTGAAGAGTATCAAAATCTTAACGGGCGCACTATCCTTGCTTCTGTCAGTTGCTATCTTATGTTACCTCTGGCAGGGTACTCGGGGGTTACGGTTAAACGCCACTAGAATTTTGTCCCCGCATCTGCAAAAGTGGCTGCGTTAAGGGCTATTACTTACATCAACCTATGGACATGTGTTCGGCAGATGCTTGATGCCCACAGTAGGGAGCAGAAGTGGGGGGCATCCAGACTCGTGCGTCGCTCAGGTATCCCTATGGTAGCTTATACTAGATGTGCCTCCCCCGTTCCCTCAAGCGCAGGCCCATCCATCATGCTCCCTTAAACGAGAACTTTCTAATCCTTTGTTTGGTGTTCTCTGATTTGGCACTAACGCTCACCGGTGGTTAACTGATTCCTTGCTTCACCGCATTCAAAGTTCGGACGTCGCTGCTAGAAGGTCTTTAGGCATATGATGTGGTCCGGCGGGTAGAGGGATCTCGCGACGAGATAGGTAGTCAAGGATCGCTCACTCTGTGACAACTGTATTTGCTGTCCTAGCAAGCGAAGTTGAGAAGCATGGGTTTTTCGGATTAGCGCAGAATTCCCAGTTTCTCGCTACAAGGTAACCCAAGGTAAGATACTATTCCCGCTGCACCATGAGAATTCGCGATCCTCTCCCTTAACTAACTCACTTTTAAGTGCGTAGCGCTCTATCTGACAAGTGGGCATTAGCCTTAATCTGTGACCCGTTGTCATTGCAATAAGCTAGAATTTGGCAAACTACCTATCCCCAAACCGCCCTAATGTTAAGAAGCCCTTCTACGGAAAGGAGTATTCCCTAGGTATCACATCCGGTGGATTTATGAAGGGGAATTTCTACCGGCTTTGGGTGCCTGATGTATATCTTTCTAGTCTCAAGGATAATCCCTCAGTTTCCCCGAATCATGGCTCGTGTCATAGTTCCCTACCTCTTATCCTATCTGTCTTTTGGTGATGTGAATAATATTTGTTGCATTCTAGACGTAAGGTGTTAAATACGAAGTAGTAACTGCCGGAAATTCACGAGAGTAAATGCCGATCACCTGCGTATCTTGGATGCACCAATACCAAGAGTAGAATGGGCGGCATCTTACCGCAACTGTCGAGGCCCGATACCCCATCGGAAGCAAAACTAGGCGTGGTGAGGATTGTTCCTTCCTATCATATAGAGGGTTGAGTTCATGCTGGAGTCGTCAGCTCTTATTGCTTAGACGTTCAGAGCCTTATGATATACTGATTTAGGGGGGGAATCATACTAATAGATGGCGCATGCCCCGGGAGCCGTGTTTCACGCGAGCATAGGGGAATCCTGCGTAGGACCCAGGATGGAATGGGAAGGTACTCGTAATCCAACTGCGTTTGCGGACAATAACGCTATTGTATGATATTAAGATCTAACCAAGCTGGCCGAATTCAGGGGCATGCAATAGTTGCCGTATCCACAAACGCGGCAGCAGACACACGGCTGGCAAAGACATAAAGAGGGTGTCACGTCGAGGCTAGCAGCTTAAGCAATTATTACAACTAACCAGAGCTAGGCAGGAAAGATATAGAGGAGGCGAGAATGTAGGATTGTGTCACTAAAGGCCATTCGTGTCTCCTCTAAAGTAGGCATGTTTTAGCAAGCGGAAAAGGGCAAAATATGCTAAAATGGGTGTTCTCGGGGAGGAGGGTCATTGCATGTCTCTTATTATCCCGTAGCGGAAGACAGATATAGCTGAAATGCACAGTACAGTGTCTGCCGATTTCTATCTGCGCTATGCAGGGCGCATTCAGAGCAATCGAGGCCACCTTCGATCTATCCCTCACATCTTAAAGCCTTCTGTCTTGGCAGGCACAAGAGGGGGGTAAGGAGGGCTTGATCGCCACTCCTTCCCAGTTGATTCGAAGAATCTTGAAGGTTACATTCTGTTGTGGGGTAATCTATTCTCTCGGTTTCCTTTTGAAACTTCCCCCAATAAAGCTCGCTAGATCTTGACAAATCAAAAGAAACTACAAATTTTGGTGCGCTTTGGCCCCGCCACCCGGTAATCCCTGCGAAGATCTCCAGCAACCGGCACGGCAGATAACAAAGGGAACAAGGAGTTGGCTGGCTGTTTCCCGGAAGGGAGTATGACTTTAGCGTACCGCATCAACTTAAATAAGAGAGAATTGTCTCAGGACGTCTAGGTTTTCCCTTCTAGGTAAGGTGCTATTTTGTTCTTTTTTTCTGGCATTTTCTCCGGTCTCCGTCAAAATGGGAAACTCAGACGTCCTGAGACTCAGCTCTCTTATTCAAGTTAATACGGTAACTACATATCTCAATTACTAGGATTAATTCGTTATGTCCTTAGTATTGGCCCTGTCAAGACTATTTGACTCTATTCACTAGACTAACGTTTGAGAATAGTGACACCATCATCTGTAATATTAGTAGCAATGCGGAAATATTAATCTAAACAGGCTTGAGCTGAGTTGGACAAGAGTTAAATTAACCTAAATTAACCTACAATTAGTAAGCCAAACAAATGTCGCGGTGGTCCGGTTTAACGAGTCCCCCACCATATTGAAAAAGGTTTCTTGCTTCGCCCTGCCCCGGTTCGTGTTGATTAGGAGGTGGCGCTCGCTTCTGCACGGCCCGCTGGCGATCTATTACTCCGCAATTGATAAAGGTGGGGAAATACCCTTGGGGGGTGGTGTGGTTGTACTGGTATGCGTCCCCCCACATGCGTCCAACACGCGGTCAAAAAAAAGCCCCTACCGCGCACCACCCCGGATGACTGATTCCGTTTGCGTACAACTTAGAATGACTTTCAGCTGAGAACTTGCGTCCTACGCTTGTTCAGGTAGCGCAAAACGGTACTCAAGGATACTCCAAGTAACACCTGGTAATCCCGGATCTCTATAATCCGGATGCCCCGCTTCCCAAAAGAATTTCTGTGAGTTGCAAATTTCTTCACACCAAAATTTGACCTCTTGCTCCGGAGCTCTCACTATGCCGGACAGATTCTTTGGGCTTTTGCCGTCTAGAGTAGCAGGGTGCAACTATGCACTCAGTTCGCCTCGCATTTTGTTGGGAACTGCGGAACAGAAACCTACCGAACTATGGTATCGATCAGGGCGACACGGGATAGTGTTCACTGGAAGAAATTGGGGCGACATGGGATCTTATATGGTATTTAAGCCACTTAATCGGGAGATGTCATATCACGAGATTTTCTTAGGCATGACTAGCTTCAAGGGAATAGCTTGGAGGAGTAGGGGCCACGAAGCCGTTAGTTTCGGTTAGTCTAGGCAAGCGCACAGTAAATAATTTCTGGTGCTGGAAGTCACGGGATATCGCTCGGCATGTTTTGGGTATGCTTTCGTTGTTTTTGCTAAAGGTTTCGGCAATTACTTCGTTGATGGATCCGTCGGACGCGAACAGCTTAAAGGGTATCCTCGGCACTTGTCTTGAAGATCGGGGGAGCTCTCTGCGAGGCAGCTCTCTATGAGGCTTGGCATTAAAAGAGGCTCACCTCCAGTACGAATCAGCCAAAACTACATGCCAATATTTGGTAAGCCTTTTTCAGATAAGGGCTCCCCAGTTTGGGCGTTATCTAAAGTTATGAGGCTTCTTGGACTGGTGAGGTGTCTTATAATAAGGGAAGAATAAAACAAAGGACAATCGAAGGGAGAATACAATGATTCAGGTTGCCTCTGCCCTAGTTCGCACTTCGCAAATACCTATGAATACGCCACCCACTTTATACAAATTTCCTAGTTCAGTGCAAACTTCTAAATTTCAGAGTTCCATACTGGCTCCTATACCATTCTTGACATTCCCGTGACAATACTCTTTCCATGAGAACACTGATACCAATGCCAAGTAATGCACTAGTATCGGTACGTGACGGCGTACCGAGATATACGGTGTTGCGAAACGCCCTATGACAACAACAGAAAATCAATTTTGATGGAGTAGCATTTTTATAGTTACCTCCCTCCTTCCCCTTCTCCTTATTCTCAACCATTAAACTATTCAAGTGGGTGTGTTAAGGTAGATGTTGGTGTGGTTGTCATAGGGCGTTTCGCATCACTGTCTATCTCGGTACGCCGTCAAGTACTGTACAGTACGTTATTTCCATTCAAATCGCAACGCACTCCCGATTCCAACATCTCCGGCCTTTCCCCCTATTCCAGCACGAGCAATGGGGATTTCTAATAATATGGCGAGCCTATTTTTCTAAGAGAATGGTGGGGGTGGGGGGATGTAGCACCTTCCTAAGAGAGCTGTATTATTGTAGCAGGAGGAGAGGAAAGGACGAATTAATTAATCGCGGGGTAGCAGGAAGAAGGGAGTTTGTATGTGAAAAGCAAGCGTACATCTGCTGCATCAGGTCTGAGAATTGAAATGGCAGGCTGAATACTGGAATACCCGTTGCTAACTTCTGGGAACAATCTAGGATCAACCTAGCCCAGAGTAACAAAGTCAGGTATTGAGAGGTTGTTGAGAAGAGAAATGGGGTTGAGCCTTGTGGGTGGGGCGAATTCACCGAGCTATCTGGATGCAATGCCACAGGATCAGGGCACCCCCGAGTAACCCATGAGGCGCACTGCCACATAAGGAAAGGGGAAGGTAAAAACATGGGCGAGAATAAATACCGGTAGCTTAGAACATGCTATTTATTCTTTATAAACCATAGTGTGGTCCGGGGCTAAGAGCATAATTTATGGAGGATTGTGATTCTGCTCCCAACCCGTCCCTGTCGGGGCGGAATGGTGGCAAGTGCCACATCATCTGCCACTCGATTACAAGGCAAAACGAACCAAACATTGGCGTCAAAACCACATTCATTCATTCGAGAGAAATTGTCAAAATTTCCAAGAAACATACTGGCACTTAGAACCGATTCTAACCTAGAAACCGCAATCGCTGCTACCTCCAACCCAACAATTTCCTTCCGAAAGAAAAATAGGAAACAGGCGTGACACCCAAAGCCAATAATCAGACCTTAACTAATGACCGGGGACAGTCTCCTTATCTAGGCTTAATTGGTCGGGAGAGGGTTCTTCATCTGGGAGTAAGTCGTTCCGTTGTCGGTACCCCATTCAACAATCTCGCCGGGGGTAATCTGTAGGTAGACCCTGACACGAGTAGAGCCGGCAACTAGGGTAGCAGCGGCAGCGGAGAGTGGGATGGTGCCCGTGAGCTCCTTTGTCTGGGCCCAGGTGCTAGCGTTGAATTCGGTCACGCAAAGTTTGTTATCACGATCGATGGTGAAGATCCGGTGGTTGACACTAGGCCACGAGGCGACGGTGATGTATGCGCCAGGGTCATACACGAGCTGGGACTTGAAGCCACCTTTGATGTGAAGTGAGGTTTAGCAAAGGGGCGAAAACTACGGCTTTTCAGAGCATGAATGACTTACCTACAGCCCACTGGCCGGAGGCGCCTTGCGAAGTATGCTCAACAAATGTGGTGTCGGGTTTCTGGTAGTAGACGAAGCGATTCCAGGTTCCAGTGGCGACATAGGAGCAAGCGATGCTACTGCCCTGGATAGCTGCGGGGAAACTGGCACCAGAGAACCAGGCTCCCACACCGTCTCTGGCCGCCACGCGAATGGTATTGTCTTTGTCCTGGTAGAAGACACGAATGCACCGGGTACCGTTGGAATCGTAGGTCATGACAGCAAGGTTGGAGTAATGGGCAGTAGCAAACTTCCCGGTTAGTTCACCGTCGTACCAGCTGCCCTTGCTCGCGCTCCAGCAGCGCTGAAAGGGAGATATTGGTTAACCATGCCAGCAAGATTTGAACACGTAGGGGTTGAAATACCTCAACAATTTTGTCATTCTGTCCAATATAGTAGACACGTTCCTAGGCTATGTAAGTATGTCATGAACCCGCGGGTTATGGATGGCTCATATACCTCATCACCACCTGCCCAGCCAGTGATTGCTAGCCCATTGTTGAGATCGGCCTTACCAACGATTCCGTTGGGGCTAGTGTACCAGCCAGATTGGGCATCGAAAAAGCTTTGTTTGATGTTGCCAGACTTGTCTTGGTAGCAAACACGAAGGTTGATTCCTTTGGAAGAAGTGAAGGTGTAGGAAGCGAGAGGAGAACGAACAAGCATAGCGTCCATGATGGATATAATTTACTGTACGGAGAAGTTTGAAGTATATAGAGTCTGTCTTGGATGGGGGAGATGATTGATAGCGAGAGAGCGGATGGGGAGAGATCTTGGGGAAATTTGGCCTTTATATACAGTTTTTCGGGGAAATAGCAACTTGGGGATCCCTCTATATCTGGCTTGGATCTCAGGCTCAATGGGGAGGCTCGGGCTGGGAGGTTGGGGTTTCAACTGGATGGGCCCGGAAGAGGTAGGTGAACACTAAAATATCTATGAGAGGGGTGTGGAGACACGATGGTCCGATGTCCGGGCCCTTAGGCAGAAAATTCCGTGTAAGGGGGGTGCTCAGGTGAATCCTTCGGGGAATGGTCAGCAGGATGGACCAAGAAGCGATGAGACTACTGCATGGAAAGAGAACCGGAGATACAATGGTGGAGGAGGAACCTATGTGCTTGATATAACTGATATGTGATATGAAAGAACTCTACTGTTAACTGGAGTAGTTAAAGCAGGAAAAAATTGTGATTGTAACATGCTTCTACAAGGGGTGTCTAGAAAGCACACAAGTTCCCCCCGGACTTACCGCACAAGTAGTAATCCCCCCAACTGAATGATTGGTCTTTCTAACCCAGGGAGTGAAAGCGCGTTCCTTCAAGATTCACTAATTACATTTTGTTAAGAGTACTCGAGTGCTGGAGAATAAATTTTGACAGCCAAGTATATTAGCTACCAATTTAGTGTATTTCGTAGACCTTAAAATCTTTTTTGGAAGGGTGTTGGATGGTTAGGGTTGAAGGTCACCTAAATCTGGTCTTAGTATCTGCAAAAATGGACGGTATCAAGGGATACTACCTGCACGGACTTATCTTCGGCAGATGCTTCGATGCCCTGACAAGGGAGCAGGAGCGGGGTGCACCCAGGCTTCTAAATTGCTCAGGAATTGCTGGGGTGACTTTGAATAGGTGCCCCTCGCTCAAGCTCGCTAAAACAAGTAACTTACTTCCACTTCCTTGTCTAATGTCCTCGGTTTTGACCCCACATCCTGACCGGTGGCAAATGCCTTTTTTCTCCGTATTCGATCTAATATCTGTACCTGAAGGACTTCAAGCAGATAATGTGCTTCGCTAAAGAGGGGGATCTCACAACACGTACTAGTAGTCAGGGATCTATCGCTGTGACAGCTGCCTTTACTATCCCAACTACCGAGGTTACAAGATCAGAGTTTCCAGATTAGTGAAGGGCTCTCAAGGTCTCTACTTGGTAGAAAGTTGGCTAAGGCAAAATACTATTTTTACAACACCAGGAGAACTACTGCTCACAATGCGCTCCCATAACCAACTAAATTTTAAGCGCAAATTATTGTCCGTGGACAACATTAACCGCTGATCAACGAAGAGGGAAAAACTTCAGCCATGAAAACAACACTCCACCACCAACTCCACTATCATTAATACCGGGAAAAAAATTCAAGATGTTAGCACAGAGTAGAATACATAGTACTGTATCTCTTAAATGAGGTGTGAGCCTTAGCTTGCAATTACGTTCTCTTACGGCAAATGAGAATTCAGCAAACTACTTACGGCCACTAAGTGCCATGAAGCCCTTTCTACGGGAGCGTATCGCATAAGTATCGTACGCGGTGAATATATGAAAGCAATTCTTGCCGGATTTGGATACTAATCTAAATCCTGTTGCTCTCGATGGTAATACCTCAGGTTCCTAGAATCGCGGTTGATGAAATAGTTCTCTACATCCTATCTCATGGCCTCTTTTGTGATGCACGAAAAGAAGCAGACACTTATTCCTTTCACGAAGTGAGGTGTTCGGCGCGAAGC
>Ga0307507_10008623_pt1 | contig 13997 bp, 7 predicted proteins | sample 7_EM_MG_FD_207223 | JGI IMG/M metagenome (GOLD analysis project Ga0307507, IMG submission 207223) | Populus trichocarpa ectomycorrhiza microbial communities from riparian zone in the Pacific Northwest, United States - 7_EM | ecosystem: Host-associated > Plants > Roots > Unclassified | place...
CTTTCTTAGAAAAAGTTAATATATACGCGTCAACGCGTTACAGCATATCTTATCTAGAATTCCTTTTTAATCACCATGTACCTGTATTTACACCCACTTACCTAATTAGGAAATTAGTACATAACTAAAATAATCAATGCAATCAATCATAATCAGAAGGTGCGATTTTACAAGAATCAAAATCTATTGGCCGATTACGGTTGCACTGATTATGTGCATCCCTGACGGAGCGCCCTATCCGATTCTACTCTATCCTCTAAAACGCCCACCGGTCCTTACTATCCACTCTTAAATATACTTTCTACTAGCCTGCTACCTAGCAGCCCCACCCGCAGCGATATTAAACAATTAGATAGTAAGCTTAGCGCCTTTATTAAATAGCTATAAAGCCGTTATCTAGCTTTTGCCTACGCCTTTACTAAAGCGGAGTTAATTTTGGTTAATAAGTACTACACCTTTAAGATGCTTAAGTATGCGCTACTTAATAATAATATAGGCCATGCAAAGCTGTATAGGATTAGCTTAATATATAGGCTTATTAATTATATAGTGGATAACTTAGAGGACTTTAGAATAGATTGGCGACGTTATAGTACTATAGCAGAGGCCTTGCTTAACGTCTTAATTAGTAGGTGCTCTATATAACAATAGACCTTATCCTTCCCTTTATCTACTGCTTAATTCCTACCCGTAAGAAATGGCCTTTTGCCCTTTTATTAAATCCTTATTACTCTACCGCATGGTTTAAAAAGTTGCCAAAGTTATTCTATAGTTCAGCTTTAAATTAATAAGTACGTAGTTACTACTTTAAGTTATAAAAAGAGGCCTTAATTAGATTAAAATCGGGTAAGTAAGGAGGAAGATATTTAAGTTTAACACCAGTAGCATTATAGAGGCGTTAAACTTCCTAGGTTTAAGTAAATAGTAGCGTTGGCGCGCCTATCCTTTATAGTTACCACATACCTTATTGCAATGGATTAATGTATTATCTATTACTAGAACTAAACAAGGCTATATATAAGGCTATATATAAGTAAGTGTGAGGGGACTTTGTAGACAGGGGGCTATAAGGCACGATTGTGGAACAGGATAGATTGGTAAGAGAGACGAATCCTTGAGGAGGTGGGCCTTAGGGATCGTAGAGACTATATACTACGGGCACGTACCTCCGGCACGTGACCGACGGACGTCCGAGGGGTGTCCAGGGGTTGTCCTAAGGGCAACCTGAGGTGACCGCAATAATATCCCTTACATTGCCCCCCCCCTTCTTGCGGTCGGCCCCCGATCGCCATTACCTTGCAATAGAGGGAGATTATAAGGGCTCGTCCCGGAAGGGGTTCGGAGAGATATTGGCATGCCGTTATATATCATCTATCTATCTAACCCCTAATTTAAACTCCTAAAAACCTTAATAAGGAAAAAATATAACTAGAGAAAAGACGTAAGGATTGCTAGAAGACCTATTAGAAGCCTATTGGAAGCATGCTAGTAACTACCTAGGCTAACCTAAGGATTTTTATATAACTCTACTTCTAAGCCTTTATACCGGTCTGCAATTAATTACGAGTATTATAGGCAATTTAGTGTTCCTAATATGGTTCCATAGAACCTTTTAGTATAGGATTTAATGTATAGGGCCTTGGCTTACCGTTATCTTTAACTATTAGGATATAATCTATAATCTTATAATCCTTTTTTATAATCCCCTACGTCACTAACGCATTGCTCCTATATTTGCCCTTAGGCTATTATATACAGTTAGGTAATTAATCAGTTAATTAAAGAGACTTGTCTTGTTTAGGTATAATTTTAACCTATATATATCTATAATTAACATCTTAATTGCCTTCCCCGGCCGCATAATTAGTTTTTATAAGAAAGTAATAGCTAAATAGCGCATATGCGTGTTTCCTTCCTTCTAAATTGCGCTATTATAACAGAGTTATATTAGCAAGGTTACGGCTATTTACTAGAAGGGTATTAGAAGGTGAAGTATAGAGATATCTTACTTATTAAGCTGCTCTTTTTTCTTAATACCTTACTTCCCATTATTAACCTTTATCTAATTTTGGACGTATCTTTAATATATTATTAAGATTTTCTTTTTTTCCTATTATTAATTTAATATACCTCTTTATTCTCCTGCTAACTGCTTTTCTAAGCCAATTCCTTAGCGTATTTTGGCCCTGCCGCTATATATGGAACCCCAGCCTCTGCTGACCCGCAACTAGTACTGGTCCTACCTAAATAACTTTATATACACGTCCTCGAAAGACCAGAAATCTAATAAAAAAATTCTGGATGCTTATAATAAGACCCACTATATAAGGTCTAACACCTTTAGTCCTTATAATTAATGCATGCGTACTAAGAGCGGTAGTTATATTAAGGTAAGCTTTTCTATCCTTAATAGATTTCTATTACTAACTTTAAGCTTTAATAGCCTAGGCCTAAGTGGCGACGTTCCTTTAATATTTTTAACTACTATATTGCCCAGGCTCTGTCTTATTTTAGCGCTAATGCTAAACATCTAGGTCGAATTTAAGACTATACCATAGCCATCTATACCGCCTATAATTCCCAGTAAGCTAGCTAGTAACGCCTAATAAGGGAGCAAGGTTGGTATACTAAGGATAGGGTAAAGGATGGGGGTAATAAGAAGAAGGTTGCCATCTACTATAAGAAGGAGTTTGCGTATACGCGTTAAGTTTTAAAAGAGCATAATATAATGCGGTATTAGGTAGGTTACCCTCTAGGTACCTAGCGGATAGGTAACTGATAGTTACCGTAATAAGGTCTTAGTGGTTCCGGACTATATTAGCTAGCTAACGTCTCTATTTATTCTGGGCTTAAGCGTATCTTTATTAACTATAAGCTGACGCCTTAAGAGCTTTGTTGGTATTAGTTTAGACCTAATATTAGTATTAAGCGTTTAAGAATCTCTGCTTTATCTATACCTTATCGTCCTGCTCCTATTTTTATGCCTACTTATACACCTATAAAGGGATCTCATTCCCATTAGCCATCGCTTAAAGGGCCGATGGATACTAATCCTGCTCCTAAAGATAAGGCATAGTGGCTTTTTAGATTAGGCATTTATGGTTTAGACTTATAGAATTTGGGATTGGTTCTTATATATAGTAGCACTTAAGGATCTTAATTAGTGCTTAGGAAGGCCTTATAAGGCATTTAGGAAGGCATAGGAACACTATTTCTAATATAGACTAATAAATAGGAATATAATTCTAGTAAAATACCCTATTAATTCTATACTATGTACGTAAAAAGGCTAAGGACCTGTCCTGCCTTAGGCCGTAGCCCTAATCAATCTTTATAGTTTCCAGAGCTTATCTGTTCTATATCCAATTTAGCCTATTTACTTTTTAGGGCCTCTCTTAGCCTACCACGAGCTTTCTTTATAGGTTATAATAATACCATAGTATTAGAGCGCTTTCTACAATTTATAGATTATAGACCTTGGTCCCAATATTCTTTTAAAATATCTTTATAATAATTAAAGTAATCCTCTGGTTCCTATATAGAGTTCTTCTATGCTTCTAAAGGTCACGCCTACTATACACAGCAGTTGTCCGGCTAACTATGACATATGGATCTAGTGTTTGGGCCATTGGAGAAACCGAGAAGGGCCCCCCTAAATCACTCCTTAAACCACTCCAAAAGGTCCAAACAGCCTGCCTCTGGAGCATAACAGGCGGGTATAAGCGAACGGCCACAGCACTGCTTGAGAAGGAAGCCAATATTCCCCCCCTATAACTATATATTAAAGCCGCTGTAATATAAAGGGCGCAAAGTAAACGCAACTCTAATGTTATAAAGTATATCAAGACACGCCTAAATAAACTATGGAGGGACCCTAGGGCGCCTTATAGGAGAACAAACCAACAACCCCAAAGCAGGGAAGAGATATTAGAGAAATAGGTAAAGAAAGCAGAAGAAGAATAGTACTGCGTTAGGGCCCAGGCCCATATAGAGAAGGAAGGGAGTCGCGTAAGAGGCCAGCAAAGACAACAGTAAGAAAGAGAAAGAAGCCAAAGTAGAGCATAAAAGAACGCCAGGAAACCATCTTTCGCAATATAATACTGGTTAGACCAACGCTAGAGAGGCGTATAGGAGTTAAAGGTATAGAGGCTAACTTAGGCAAGAGAAACCTAAGCCGTAGCATAGTTAACGCTATAGGGAGTAAACACTTAAGAGCTCTAAGAAGGCCTAACAAAGGCAGAAAATATAATAGCAACACTCTTAAGAACAGGGATAATAGGACTAAAAGATTAGCTCTACTAGGTAGGTGTTCTAGTAGGCAGCCTAAAATGCAAATATAGCTGGCTAAGATAGACACTAAAACACGTAATACTGTTATGCCCCCTACACACCAACTAAGAAGCTATACTCTTAGTAGCTAGCATAGAGAACTATAACACACTACTCTTAATATAAAAAGGTCTTAAGGTGGTTACCTGGTGGCTTATTAGCTAAAATATACTAAACCAGTTTTGGGTTGCAAAGGAAATGGTAATAGAAGGTAAAGGGGCGAGTAATAGGCGCCCCCTAATAACTCTATAGTAGTAGAGCAAAGTTTGCGATACTAGCGCGTCCATAGGCTTGTTACGGCAGCAGTGGTTCCCAAGGAGGTTAAAAAGTAAGTGTTGGTAATACCTAAGTGCACTTGATTGGCCTATTAACTGATGGTTTGATTCTTGTCTAATAGGTATCAAAAGCAGAGGATTGTAAGGATCGCGGTGCCTAAGTAGGGGGCTGATGAGTTACCGTAAGGGTGACTAATCAGAGACACGCGACTACGTGATATACATTCTAACACTGGCAGTTCTTTCTTTGTGCGTAGAACAGCCATCCTAAGATATATGACTATGTAACCTCTATCCATGTATTCCAACACTAGCAGTACGGTGCCAGCGACGGGGTTGTATTTTAGGGAGCAAAGCTCTACCTAGTTGTGTTTGGGTCGCAGGCGTACTGGCACGACAGTTGTTAGATTTAGGTAGCAGTATGGTGCGAGCGTTAGGTGGTGATAGTGGTTGAACGTAGAGCTTGTCTATCGGTCGGTAAATCGCAGGCATATAGGCATGATTATTCGGTCGGTAGATCGCAGGCGTATCGGCGCGATCAGTATCATAATAGCAGGCATAGCGGCGCTATCAGTTTGTCGATAGTATGTGGCAGTACGGTGCCAGTATTGAGGGTTTGTAGCTGCCGCAAGGCGTCGGCCGATTCGAGAGGGCAGAGGGGAGCACGTTGGCGTTGTAGGAGACACGTGACCACGTAACCTCTGTCCATATATTCTAACACTGGCAATTCTTTCTTTACGCCACTATTAAGGGATTGTAGCTGCCGCAGGCGCCGGCAGATTTGAGAGGGAAGAGGATGGGGAGCGCGCTAGCGTTGTAGGCGCGTTGTTGATGTGATTTCCGATGTGGCAGATCTGCAAGGAAGGTAGTAGACGGTGTTAGGATTATAGGTAGGTGCTGCTAACGCTGCTGGGTTGCTGTAACGCTGGAGTACTACATAAGGCTATTAGATGTTGATTTATATGCTAAGACGCGTACTGGGTATTAGGTGCTGCTAACGCTGCTAGGTTGCTGTGACGCTAGAGTACTGTACAAGGCTATTAGGTATTGGTTTGTATGCTAAGACGCGTACTAGGTATTAGTTTGCTGCTAAGTTGTGTTATTATACTGGGTTACTGCGTAAAGCTGTTAGGTAATTAGATACTGCGCAAGGCTATTAGGTTGCTGTGACGCTGGGTGCTGTATAAGCTGGTATACTGCATAAGTGCTGCTAAGGTAGCTGCTGAGGTAGCTGCTGATAGGGTACTGCCCGAGGGCTATTAGGTGTTGGGTGCTGTTATAAGCTGGTATATACTAGCACTCAGTAAAGAGGTTGTACTGGGTATTAATTTGCGTGCTATAGAATATATAAATACATTCTAAGCTAGCTGGGTAGTTGGATACTGCTGGAGCTGCTGGGTGCTGGTTTTGCTGCTAGATACTAGATTGCTGCTTTTAATTGAATAAAGCTACTGGGGCGGCAGTAAACCTTATTACTCTATAGCCAACTGGTGAGGTTGACCATTAATTAATGTTGGTAACACCTAAGTGCACTTAATTGGCCTATTAACTGATGGTTTGATTCTTGTCTAATAGGTGTTAAAAGTAGAGGATTGTAAGGATCGCGGTGCCTAAGTAGGGGGCTGATAAGTTACCGTAAGGGTGACTAATCAGAGACACGCGACTACGTGATATACATTCCAACACTGGCAGTTCTTTCTTTGTGCGTAGAACAGCCATCCTAAGACACATGACCATGTAACCTCTATCCATGTATTCCAACAGTAAGGTAGTAGAGCACCATAGGTGACTTATAGGCGCCTTGCAGGCGAGTCCTAAAAGGTGGGGAGACGGATCACGGGGTTTTCTTAAAAGAGTTTTCTCCCCATATGTATATAAGGAGTAGTCCGCGTGGGCCTAATAGGGATCCGAATCGGACGTTAAGCAATGAATAATAATATATAGAGTTCTTAGCGGGCTAGCCTAGCTATTTAACTTTATATTAAAGCTTGTTCTTAATAGACTTATAGCATAGTATAGCTTTAACCTTATACCACTCGCCTACTACTTTAGGGTATTTAATTAGGCCTAGACGGAAGTTCTTTTCTGGCGGTAGTCTATACTATAGCTCCAGTAGATTTACGTGAAATACTAGATATATACAGGCCATAGATAGGGGTAGCTGGAGACGGTAGGCTAGCTTACTAATTTATTCCTTAATTTAGAAGGGATCTAGGTATTTTATATTAAGCTTCTTTAATAATTAACAGGTCTTAATATTTATTAAACGTAATAGAACCTTATCGCCTACGCTAAAATACTTATCCTAGTGTTTACGGTTGTACCAAAGTCTCTACTACTCTTGCGCATCTTGTAGGCTCCGCTTTATATACTTCCATTACTCCTCTTATTCCTTAAGGTATCCTTATACTCTCTAGTAGATATCCTTAGACTTCCCGGTAGGATCCTATAATTAATTATACGGCCTTAGCCAGTAATTGTTGGGTATACTATTAAATCCTAATAGTTGGACGCTATAGGCAATCTGGATTGGTGCAAACTAATGTAATAAATATTGCTTTAAGTTATAAGCGTACTCTGCGTATAGAAGTAGCTTATACTAATTATCTTACTAGTAGTTCAAATATATTTATAGATAAGACTCTAGTTCCTAGTTCTGGTGTTTTATTTGCCTATCTATCTACAGATAGAAAGCTATACTATAGTGGTGGTCTATCTTTAAATAAAAGTATAGATCTAACCAGTACTGGCTTATAAAGACGCTGCCCCTATTAGTAATAATGGAGTATAGCTAATCTACTTTAAGAAAGCATTTCTCCTTAATTAGGCTGGTAAGTGTTTATATATTAATCGTCTTATTAACGGGAAGGTATTAGACATACTTTAAAAACCTATTAATAAGTACTAAGACCGAATTGTATATTTATTCTTACCCATCTTTTAAGGGCGGGAGATCCGTAATAAAGTCTATAGCGTAATATTGCTATGGCTTACTAGCAGGGGGAACTAATTTAAGTAAACCCTATAGCTTATGCCTTTGGATTTTGTATACTTAATACTTCTTATAGTGGCTAATATACTCCTTTGCTTCCTGCTTAAGCTTTAGCTAGTAGTATTTGTGTTAAAGTAATTCCACTATCTTGGCTTAACTATAGTGGCCGCCTAGAGGATTATTATAATTTCTTATAAGGATCTTCTATTGTAGATTTGCTTCTTATAGCACCCAAACCTTGCTATATCTACGCAGTAGGCCCATCGGGTCTAGTTCCTAATAGTAACACCTAATAGCTTCCTTTCCGTTATATTTCCGGTCTACTTCCGCATTAAAGATAGTATAGGAGGCATCCCTCTGTTGCACTTTATAGATGAGATCCATTAACCTTTCAAATAGTTCCTAGGTAAAAGCTGTTTTGCCTTATACTACTCCAAGTATAAGACTAGATGGTACTATAGATCTTACAACTTCTTAGTGCGCGTGTGTTAGGAAGGCCGCTATAAGGTTAAAGTCCTTTGGTTTTTATAGGGCTCTGGGTTCTAATTGCTTTATGGCTTTACTTTTAATTTAAGGGGATAGCTTAGTAATTAAGGGTAGTATATTACTAGGTTCCGAAGTTATATTAGGGACATCCTATCTAGGTATCTTCGGACCCTTATTGGCTACGGACCGGGTACTAGCCAGAACGTTAGTAGAAGCCAATAGGGTTTACACCGCCTAAGACTTAGTGCTTAGAGCTATAGGTGCTCAAGCATCCTATACCTAGAGCTTGTTCTATAATATAGGGAGTAAGATATCTATTATATATTTTTTTTCTCTCGTTTTAAAGCCTTTAGCATAGTCTGGCCGTTATAACAGTCCATTAGCAGGGTTATTTTCCCCTGGTTTATATTTAATCTTAAAGTTAAATTGCGTAAGCTCCTCTGTCTATCTAGCTTATTAAGGTATAAGCTCCTTTATAGTTATAAAGTAGCGTATATTATAATAATCTAAGAGTATATAAGTGGTATAGCTCGCGTGCTTAAGGTAGTGTTGCTACTATTTAAAGCAGTTAACTATAGCCAGTAGTTCCTTATTATGGGTATAATACCTAACTTTAGGTCTCTAGAATTTTCTACTATAGAATGCTACCAGTCTCTAGTAGAGCTAGGTAGTATCTAGATGCCTATTAGGTTATAGTAGGATACCAATAAGGGCAAAATTTAATATATTAGTGACTATTATTAGTGGCTAATCTAGGTTAAAATGCCGTAATAGTAGAGCTTCTATAAACTTTGCGTGTAGTTCCTAAAAGGCTTCCTAGACCTTTCTAGGCCATGTCTATAGTTTATACCATTTAGTTAATCCCTTTTTAGTTTTCTTCCTTTTTACCTTTAAGCTTTTTACTTCTTAGGCTAAGTCTTAGGAAGCTTTAGCAACATAATTAAATAGGTATTAGGTAATATCTAAGTAGTTATAGATAAAGCGCCTATAGAAATTGGCAAAGCCTAGGAACACTTAAATATCCTAATAGCTCTCTGGCTCTAGCTGCTCTTAGATTATCTACACTTGTACTAGGTCTATAACTACACCTATAGGCGTTATAATATAACCCAGGAACTTAACCTGCTTAGTATTAAAGATATACTTTAACGCCTTAGCGTAGAGGCCCTAATTATCTAAGCATTCCAGCACTTTGTAGATGTGTTGCTCGTACTAATCCTTATCTTTTAAGTAGATTAGAATGTTATCTAGATAGATAATATATATACGGTTAACTAGTCCCCCTAAGGCTCTATAAATATATAATTAAAATATTATAGGCGTATTAGCTAGCCTAAAAGGCATTACTATATACTTAAAGTAGCTGTATTAGGTTTTAAAAGCGGTCTTCCACTTATCCCCTTTTTTAATATAGAGCCTATAATAGGCGTCTTATAGATCTAGCTTTATAAAGATCTTCGCCCTAGATAGTTAATCTAGTATTTTACTAACTAGTAGTAGTAGGTAATGGTTCTTAATTATAATCTTATTAAGACTGTAATAGTCTACATATAGCCTTATAGTTCTATCTAGTTTTAGGATAAAGAGAATTAACGCACCTACTAGTAACTTACTGGACTGTATCTATCCCTTTTCTAGTAAGCCGTTAAGGTACTTCTATAGGATCTTAAGCTCTTTATAAGAGAGGTTATAAATAGAAAGGTTTAGTAGTTATTTACCTTTTTTTAGATTAATTATATAATTGTATTCCAAGTTCCACTAAAGGACTTTTGCTTACCTACCCAAAAATACCTTTAGTAAGTCCCTTAGGCCTACTAGGATATTCAATAAATTAGGGTCGCGTTCGTCCTCCACGTTATTGTTAGGTAGGTCCCAGAGGTCCCTTAGAACACTCACGGGCAGTATCACGCGCTATAGTAGCTATTTATACATGGTTACCATTATACATTAAACAGTTTTATACAGTAGCTGGTAGAGGGTAGGGAACTCTTTAATACAGCGTTTAAGGTATCATAGTATACTTTCTATATATTACTTAAGCCAGAGTAACCTATAGCAGTAGAAGTATCTTATAAGATCTTTAAGATCGCCGCCTCCCTATAGTATCTCCGTAACCTGTCCGGCAGTTCCCTATAAGGTATCCGTTACGGAAGGGCTATCGCCTATACTAGGCTCTATACCCATCTTGCTATAGAATAGGGGTTGGATCTAATACTTCTTTAGGTATAGAGCGTATACTATTTCTCCTAGAGCTATATCCTTTAGGATATCTTTTAAGCTTATTAGTAAAATACGCCCTTTTAATTCTTTATTATTCTACTATTTAAAGGCTCCTATCTTAAAGCGTATCTTAGAATCTACTTCCGCAAGCTAAGGATATCTAAAAATAAGGTTATAGTCTATAAAGTTAGCCGCCTAAAAGGGTTGCGGGCCAACCACCTTAGTACGGTTATATATGTTGGCCACTAACACCGTAAGCTTATAGGCACTATATAGTTTAATCCAATACTTATTTAGGAACCCTATGGTAGGTTTCCGCTACCTTAGCAATAGAATAAGCTTATGCTCTTTTACTAAATTATATTATATAAGATTAATTTTAGCGCCGCTATTATATAGTGCTTAAAACTAACATACCTCGCCTATAGGAAGTACTGTTTCTAGCTTAACAGCAATACAGAAAGTCTCTCCTTCTATATCTTACCCTAGTTGCAGTTAGGAGAGGTCCACAACTAGGGCTTTTCTTTTTTTTAGATTATTAGTGCGGTTATTACCCTACTTATTTTTTAAATTAGGTTTTCCTCTAGAGAAGTTTTCTCTTAACTTTTTAGAGTATTCCTATAAGGATGCCGGACGGGTATTAGGTTAGCCCTAGGAGTCTTTCCTATTACTTAAGGTCCCTAACTTTAACCATTCTGGATTTCTCTTTAAGAACGGCTTCTTTGGAGCTTAGGTCTGCCCTATATTACTACTAAAGTACCTACACTTTTAGTTACCCCCTAACTTCTTATTAAAAGAGGTCTGGTTCCTTACCACATTCTTAGCGTTTAAAACCGCTCGTTTAAAATCCGTATATATAGTAATCCGCAATAGGGCTCTTACGCGCTTTATTTTATCACGAATTACTAGCTTAATTCTAGCCCAGATAAATCTAATCTTCTCCTTCTTATAGATGCTACTATCCTTATTTTTAAAGGGCTCTAGATCTATTAATTAAGTATAAGTTTTTACGAAGTTTATAAACTGGCGGAAATTGTGGCGGTTAAGCTGTATCCCATTCTAGAATAGTTCTGTATTATTATATTATATAATATATAGATCTTAAATCCATTTCTTTAAAAAGGTTTACAGCTGCGGCTATATAGTAATTTGCTCTTTATTAAGCTGATTAAGTGCAATTTAGTTTAGAGATTGGTCTTTAATTTTACTAATAATCCATTAAGTACACTCTTTAGTATTATTTTATATTATTAGCATCTTAAAGAAGTTATCTACTTCACAAACCCAGTTATCCAGCTATTGGGCGTTGGGTTTATAGCGGAGTTCTAAACTGCCAGAGGCCTTAGCTAGTTAGTCCATATCCTTTTTTTATTTACTGCATAGATATCTCTCTAAGTCTTCCATACCTCCTTAGGTAGGTATTAAGTAGCCCCTAGGAGGCCCTTGGCCTTAACTAGGTTGTAAAAGATTTTATCTAGCCTAGATCAAGCTCTACTAGATCTAGACCTGCCCCTAGAGGTTTCTAATATATTTATTAGTAGCCCCTTCCCGCATAGCTTTTAAGAGCCTTATGGTAGCCTCCTAATATCCTCCTTAAAGAAAATTGGTATAGGGCTCTTAACTTTCCAACCCTAGACCTAGGGAAGCTCTAGCTACGGAGGTAGTGTTAGTACTAGTAGCTAATATAGGTTTCCCTATAAGGCTTAAGTCTTAGGTTAGTGGTTAGGTTAAATTACCTAAAGGGGTAGGCCTACTTAGCTTGTAAGCAGTCTATATATTGCTACTATGCCAACTATAGGCCAGTAGTCTTCTGGGAGGGTTCTAGTTAGGTCCCTAGTTAGGCGCGTTAGTATATTCCTCTAGCATTTCTAATTTAGGGGAAGATCTTAGGGTTGCCTCTAGCGCTTAATCTTCTAATTGGCCTAAGTAGGGCCAGAGGGGTTCCGGCTGCTTTCTAGCAGTATTGTAACTGTTATAAAGGATATCTACATTTTCCTTAGCGTTGCTAGTAACTATAGGTATGCGAAAGTCTTCGAGCTCTTAGTACATCTAGGTATTGGGGCTCGTTCAGCCATCTTACCCAGAGGTTTATATTATCGCAATCTCTTACTATTAAAGAGACCTTCCTGCCTTAGCGCGACGGCTTTCTATAAGGTGTTTGTGGAGTTTCCATTTAGGTCGTCATAAGATTTTAAGGGAGGATAGTAGATGTAAACAAAAGATGTAAATAAACAATCTGGTCCTTAAAGCCAGCTACCCTTCTAAATAGAGTAGGAAGGATTCAAATGTAAGGGGACTTTGTAGACAGGGGGCTATAAGGCACGATTATGGAACAGGATAGATTGGTAAGAGAGACGAATCCTTAAGAAGGTGGGCCTTAGGGATCGTGGAGACTATATACTACGGGCATGTGCCTCCGGCACGTAACCGACGGACATCCGAGGGGTGTCCGGGGGTTGTCCTAAAGGCAACCCAAGGTAACCGCAATAATATCCCTTACAGTAAGAACCTCGTTCTTTATCTACTAAATAAATATTAACCCGTTAATAGAGCCTTGGTGTATTAACCAACTAGGTATATAGCCCTCCTAGGTATACGCTAGTAGTAAGCTCTATCTTTTAGATCTCTTTAATTCCGACATTCCTTTAGTAGGCTTATTAATAGGTGCCTACCTATACTTCCTATCTATTGTCTTCTTATTATAAGCTAATTTATTAACAAAAATAAACTAATTACGCCTATAGCTATAGGTTTAAATAATCCAGTCATCTCTTAGGCCTGGGTTGCGTTATTGCGCAATTATCCTTATAACCTTTCTACTCCATCTCCTTCGCTTTAATCCAGCTAACAGCGTACTCTGTACTACTATTATATTATATTTGTTATATAGAAACCAGAGCATCTCTTTAAAATAGGCGTCTAGGCTATATAAAAGGTATTTAAGGAAGCCCTAACATCGGGAAAATATTCGCAGGCTGGGTTTCAAGTCGACTTTGCTAAGCGCGTTTCGCGTAATTGACATGCAATTTGACTAACTCGACACGCAATTAACCAACTTAACACGCAATTGACCAACTTAACACATTTAAAAGTTAAATAACACGTAGTTAACCAACTTAATATATTTAAAAGTTAAACAACATGTAATTAACCTGCAATTGACCAACTTGACATATCTATAAGTTAAATAATACGCCGTTGACCAATTTGACATATTTAAAGGTTAAATAATACGCAGTTGACCAACTTATACATTCCTTAATATGCAATTGAGGTAATGTAATATATTATTTAAGTTATATACTAATTACAAGAGGCTCTGCACGAAGCTCTGCGTACAGAGGCTCTGCACGAGGCTCTGCACGAAGCTCTACACGAAGCTCTACACGAAGCTCTACGTACAGAGGCTCTGCACGAGGCTCTGCGCGAAGCTCTGCGTACGGAGGCTCTACACGAAGCTCTGCATCTGTCAGATAATCTGTATTCTCTCTAAGGCACAGGTCACGTGCACAGGTCACGTGCACAGTAAAATCTCTTCGTAGCTCAAAGCCCTCAGGGGCCCAGACATTCAATCAACCCATTTCATCAATTTGCAGCCACCTTATTTTTTACCCTTCCTTACATCCTCCCTAACTTAGGAGGTACTGGAACGGCAGCTAGCAGAGGACCGTCGCCAGAACCAGACGACCGTCGCC
>Ga0307507_10008624_pt1 | contig 13997 bp, 2 predicted proteins | sample 7_EM_MG_FD_207223 | JGI IMG/M metagenome (GOLD analysis project Ga0307507, IMG submission 207223) | Populus trichocarpa ectomycorrhiza microbial communities from riparian zone in the Pacific Northwest, United States - 7_EM | ecosystem: Host-associated > Plants > Roots > Unclassified | place...
AGTATATATAAAAGTCCAAATTTAAATTATTAAAATTTATTATTAAGTGGTTGTTAAGATATTAAAGTGTGATTTTTCCATTTTTTGGTGTGTTTTTGAAGTGATTAGCTCACCCGTTTGACCAGCTTACCTGTGAAATACGTTAACTGTTTATATTTTAATGGTTTTTTTTAAGAAAAATAAAAAATAAACTATTTAATATATTTGTTAAAATTAACCGCCACCCCTATTTAATAAAATGTAATAATTAAACAATTATAATAGTTTAAAGTTAATATACTTAAATTTTCTTAAATTTTCTTGTTAAATATATTATTTTAATTTCTTATTAAATTTTATTAAAAAATTTTTAATTAAATTTGCCATGAAAATAATTATTTTTTAATTATTTAAAAGGTTTTTTTTACTATAAAATTATACTGTTTTTAAAGCTAAATATTTTTAATTTTTAGTTTTTAATTTTAATTTTAATATTATTTTAATAAAATTTAAGTAATAGTTAACTTATAATATTATTTTTATAGTTATAAAATATATAGGGGGAGTTATTAGAAAGAGCTAAAGTTAGTAAGTTTTGGTAAAAATTGCGCTTTGACCAATGAACCCCTGTAGGTGACTGTACAGCCAGCGAACGCCCAGAGAGAACGATTCGAATTAATATAATTAATCGCAATCAAATCAAGCAGAGCCTTCGATCGGGCCGACCTCTCCCCCGAATTACAGATACAGATAGGTAGGCATAGATAAGTAGGCAGGATAGGCAGGATAGGCAGAATAGGCAGGATAGGCAGGATAGGCAGGATAGGCAGGATAGGCAGGATAGGCAGGATAGGCAGGATAGGCAGGATAGGCAGGATAGGCAGGATAGGCAGGATAGGCAGGATAGGCAGGACAGGTAGGACAGGCAGGCAGGCAGTAGGCCTAGTTAGGAAATCAGTATATGGCCGGCGGATCATCGGGAACGCCGCCAATTGACGATTTGGAGCCTCTGCGAGAGATATCCCTTATAGCTACTATTAATTTTGAATTTTGAATTTTATTATTTATTTTATAATTATAAATATTGCAGCTATAGGAAATATTATATAAAATGTACAAAACGTACGAAACGTATAAAACGTATAAAACGTATAAAATGTGCTAATGTTACTAATATGGCCCTGGGCTAGCCCCTACCACTTTCCCGTTTTCCTGATATAGATATAGTAAACGGCTAAGTAGGCGGTATAGATATAGTAAATAGCTAAGTAGGCGGCGTAGGTATAGTAGATGTTATAGTAGATAGTATAGGTTTATCTAAAGGTAGATATATAAACTCTATAAGTCCTATTTAAATGCCTATCTTCCTTTATTAAATATATATAGGTATAAATAATGCTAATAACCTTTTTATCTTACTAAGACGTTCTAAAATTATTTATACGCGTAATTAAACCCCTTTTATTTTAGAGATTACGGCCTTATATTTTAGCTTAGCTACAGCCTTATAAGCGGGCTAGTATTTTCATATTATTAGTTTATTTAGTGTAACTATGTTAGTTAATAAGCTTTCTACCTACGCGGTAAACCTTTAGTACTCCTTATAGCTAAAAAGGGGGTTCTTTTATAAGGGGTAGAGTGGGAACTATTTATATAGAATTACTAAGTTCTATAATAAGGTTTGTAACGAAGCCTTATAGGAAATACTACGGTAAACTCGCTAATGGGCTAGGTGTGTAGGTAAACAAGAAGCTAACAATATAATAATAACTAGTAAAGTGGTTGCCTAATAGATTAACTCCAATTATATTTTAAGATTCACTATAAAGAAAGGAACTATCTAGGTAGAGACTGTGGTCCTTTAAATATATAACTCCTTCCTATAGTAATAACTAAGTACGTCAGTACGTTAGTATGTTAGTACGTTCTCTGCGTTCCCACGTTCCTATATTCTTATATACTAAACCTAGTAACGTAACATGTTATATAACTTAGTTACCCCTTATCCTATAGTTTAACTAGTTTTAGTACCTCCCGCACTTTCACTACTAGTCCGTTTATATCATCTCTTAGTAGTTGTACTACTACTGATATAAGGTCCGTAACACCATCCTCCTTCTCTCTATCTTTGTTCTTAAAGATATCTCGCATCTCTAAGTTGTCTATTAGAGGTATAGCATTTCCATCTTTAATGTAGTGACCTTTATTATTCCTAATACCTCCTATTAGATCTTTACTGTCTAATTATTATAACCAGCTGGTAACTATTATTCTCTTACTAGGTAAAGTTATGCTATTATATTCTTATTATACGAAGAAGAAGTTAGTGTATATTATGATTGCGGCTCTATCTGGTTGCCAACCTTCTTCTTATACTAAGTATATAAAATTAAATATAAAATTATCCTATAATTTCCAATCTATTTCTAATGCTAAATATATACGTTTTATTATCCTTTATAGGCATTTAGTGCCTTACTAAATCTATTATAGGGTTCCGTATTTAATCTACTACTAAGAAGTTAAAAGACTAACTCTTAGATGCCCATGGCGATCTTTAGCATTTATGTAATAAACAGGATTATACCCTAGTTAAAGTATAGCGCCTTTATACCAAAGAGTCTTAAATACTTAATGCTTAACTAGCTGCTTATGCTTAACTAACCTATCTTAAGAGGTTTCGTAAGAAGGTTTATTTAAAGGAGTTGCGTCTTACTAAATAGGGTCTCCTTAAACTTAAGCAGAAAGAGGCTAAAAAGGATTCGCTTTAAGTAAAGAGGGAAACAACTCTAAATACCTTAGTAGTTAATCCTCTTAGGTCCCCCTTAGGTAACTTATTCTTTTGTAATCCTTCCCTATTAATATTACCCAACCTAATTTCTTTTAATACTTCTATACCTTTCTTATAGCGTTCTTTAGGTTATCTAGTAGTTCCTAGGTAGTCTTATTATAGCCTATCCACTTAACCTTATACTATATTATATTATTAATATCCTTATAACTAATAACCTTTAAAACTTCCTATTTATCTTCTTCTTATCCTTTATATATATCCACCTTATAGACTAGTAGCTTAACATCTCCATATACTGGCTCTAGCATTGCGATATGTTATATAAGGTAGATCTTAATTTTCTTTAGTAAGTTAAGTCTGTATATAACTTCTAAGATTTTTACTTTAATTATAAATAGTCCTAGTTTAACATAGTCGAACTTTTTGCTTAGTTATTAACTTTTAAATTTTTTATATAGTAGCTACACTTTATCTCCCTCCTTAAGATCTAGTCCCTTAGATCTCTTAGTATTATAGTACCTTTTTATTCTTTCTTATACTAGTTTTACTATTTCCTTAAGGTATATATAAAGATTTATTAAGTTCTCCATTCTTTACTTAGCTGTACTACTTATTTTCTTTACTTATTATAGCAATAGTAATATTCTTAGCTTATCTCTATAATTTACCTTAAAGGGTAATATACCCATCTCTTTCTATAGTATTACATTATATATAAACTGTATAATTAGTAGTAATAATACCCAATTATTTTACGCATAATTAATATAATGCCTTAAATACTATTCCAATATTTAGTTTAGTCCTTTTATTTAACCATCTGTCTGCAAATAATATGCCGTAGATATTACTACGCCAACCCTTTATTCCCCTAAAAATACCTTTTAAAATGCTACTATAAATCTTAGATCTCTATTTAATACGATCTTTATTAGTACTCTATATCTTATAAACACTTCTTTAATATAGATTCTAGATATATCTTCTACTAAGATTTCTTCTATATATACTATAAAGTAGCCCTACTTAGTTAACTTATCTACTATTATAAGGATTGCGTTATAATCCTATCCGGTAATAGGGTCTTTTAACTTTAGTAGCTTTATAATAAAGTCCTATAATATAACCTCCTATAGTCTCTCTAGTATTTTAATAGGTTATAGCCCTCTATATAGCTTATACCTTATTAATTTATTCCTCTAGCAATCTAAATATTTTTTGGTAGTTTATTTTGCTAGTCCCTAGATTTTGTTAATAATATATTCCTCTTAAAGTCTTAACACTAAGCTTATAGCTCCATTATGTCCTTAAGTTATTCCCTTATAGAATTCCTTAATAAACTCCCTTACTATTAACCTTAGTATATATATTACTTCTCAGTTAATATAGTTCTTATATTCTGGATTATCTTTTTATACTTCTTAGATCCTTTATAACTATTTACTCTTTAGTATCTTATAAACTTACTTTAGTCCTTCTTTAATTATAGCTGCTAGTTTTAGATAATTATACCTAATTAATTTGTCCTTGTCTTTTCGTAATATAGCATTTAATGGTTTTTATTGTTCTATAGCTCTGCATTCCTACTAAGTATATCTACTCTTATGTTTTTAGTACCCTTAGTATACTAAATTTTAAAGTAGTATTCCGTAAGCATTTCCGCCCATTTAACTTATCTATAATTAAGTTCTTTTGTTATTAGGAACCCTATTAGGTTCTTATAATCCATTTTAACTATAAATAGTTTTTTTATGCCTTGCAAGAATGCTCTCTACTTCTTAGGTACTATAACTATACCTAACAACTCCTTGTTATAGATATTATAGTTTAGTTCTAGTAGTATTATCTTTTAACTATAGTATGCTACTAGGTACTATGCGTCCTAATGCTTTTATAGTAAGTATACTCCTAGTATAAAGTCTAATATATCCATTTCTATAACCGTGTCTAACTATAGTTAGTAGATGTTAAGGATTGTATCTTAAGTAAACAACTCCTTAAGTTTCTTAAACAGTCTCTTCTACTTATTACCTTATATTTATAGTTCCTCCTTTTTTATAAGCCTTATAAAAGGTTTAATATTTTTTAACCACTATATAATAAACCTCCTATAGTAGTTATAAAACCCTAAAAATAATCTTAACTATATAACATTCTCTAGTTCTTGCTAACTTACTATAGCTTTAACTTTCTTTAGATCTATATAGATTTTTCTTAATTTAATAATAAATCTAACAAAATTGGTCTTCCTAATAAAGAACTTGTATTTCTTAATTACTACTAGTATTTTTTCTTTTTACAGTCTCTTTAAGACCCATTTAATATATTCTCTATATTCTTCTTTACTTATTAAGTAGATAATAATATTGTTAAGGTATACCATAACAAATTTATCTAGGTATTCTCCTAATATATTATTAAGTCGCTTCTAGAATATTACTAGTATATTTATAAGCCCAAATTATATAACTAATGGTTTGTATAGTATAACGGAACCTTGTAGCAGGAACTACGGTGGGTTCGTCAATGTGCTAGGTGTGTAGATATTCAAACGAAGTCAATAATATAATAGTACAAGATAACAACTGGTCCAGTGGTTGCCCAATAGATTAACTCTAATTGTATTCTAAGATTCACTATAAGGAAGAGAACTATCTAGGTAGGGACTGTGGTCCTTTAAATATATAACCGTACTCCTAAGAAAACCTCCTTGTACGTGAGGTACGTGAGGTATATAAGGTACGTGACATTCCTTATAGACCTTGTAGAGCTCACAGAGCTCACCACGTAACCTCGGTTACTATTCCTCGTTATATGGTTCTACGGGCTCTATCCTGGACCGTGCTTCTATTAACCAACTAGCTTCTTCCGACTCCTCTCTAAGTAGTTATAACATTGTACTTAAAGCGTCTGTAACACTATCTCCCTCCTCTTTATCTTTGTCCTTAAAGATCCCTAATATCTTTAAGTCGTCTATTAGAGGTGTGATGTCCGTCTGATTAACTTAGTTAATATCATTGCTTATTATGCCTAAGGCTCCTTCCTCTACCTCTGCTGAACGTCAATCTCGCACCGTTGCGTCTATACTGTCGCTAGGTGAAGTTATGCCTTCCTGTTCTCGTTGTGCGAAAAAGGGGTTGGTTTGCGTTGTAATAGCGTCGCCTATTAACCGACAACCGTCCTCTTATGCGGAGTGTATATAAGCGAACATGCGGTTATCCTGTAATGTTTGAACCGTGTTTAATGCTGAATGTGCGCGTTCTATTACTCTTAATAGTCTTTAAGTACCCTTGTTGATTGCTGCTAGGGTCCTAGGTTTAATTTGCTGCTGCGAAGCTTGACGACGAGCTCTTAGTTGCCCTGGCTGAGCTCCGTCGCTTCCGTGACGCTGAGAAGGAGGCTGTTGATGCTTAGCAACGTGCCCTTAAGTCTCGTTTGGCTACATCTGCTTAACTGATCCGTCTTAAGAAAGCTCGCGAGAAGGTTTGTTCTAAGGAGTGGAAACTTGTGGAATAAGGTCTTTAGGAACTTGGTAATAAAAGAACGGATTCTCCTCTAATAGAGAGGGAAATAACTCTAAATACATCGGTAGGTGCTCCTCTTGGGTCCCCCTTAGGTGACTTATTCTTTAGCAATCCTTCTTTATTAATACTGCCTAACCCATTTTCTTCTAATACTCCTATACCTTTCTTATAGCATTTTTTAAATTGTCTAGTAGCTCCTAGGTAGTCTTATTATAGCCTATCCACTTTACTTTATACCACATTTTATCCTTAATGTCCTCGTAACTAATAATCTTTAAAACTTGTCATTTGTCCTCTTTTTGTCCTCTATACGTATCTGCCTTATAGACTAGTAGCTTAATATTCCTATATACTGGCTCTAGTATTGCGATATACTATATAGGGTAGATCTTTATTTTCTCCGGTAAGTTAAGTCTATATATAACTTCTGAGATTTTTGCTTTAACTGTAAATAGTCCTAATCTAATATGGTCTAACTTCTTACTTAGTCGTTAACTCTTGAAATTTTTGTATAGTAGCTATACTTTATCCCCCTCCTTAAGATCTGGTCCCTTAGATCTCTTAGTATTGTAGTACTTTTTCATCCTTATCTATACTAGTTTAGCTATTTCTTTAAGGTGATTATAAAGATTTATTAACATCTCTATTCTTTCTTTAGCTGTGCTATTTATCTTTTTTACTTATTATGGCGATAATAATGTTCTTGGCTTATACCCGTAATTTATCTTAAAAGGTAATGTGCTTATCCCTTTCTATAGTGTTGTATTATATATAAACTATATAATTAGTAATAATAATACCCAATTATTCTGTGTGTAATTAATATAGTGCCTTAGATACTGTTCTAGTGTCTAGTTTAGTCTTTCTGTTTAACTATCTGTCTATAGGTGATATATAGTTAACGTTACTGCTTAAACCCCTTGTTCTGCTAAGAATACTTCCCAAAATACTGCTATGAATCTTAGATCTCTGTCTAATATAATCTTTATTAGTGCTCTATGTCTTATAAACACTTCTTTAATATAGATTTTAGCTATATCTTCTGCGGATATTTCTTCTGTATATACTATAAAGTATGCCCACTTTATTAGCTTATCTACTATTACTAAGATCGCGTTATAATCTTATCCAGTAATAGAATCTTTTAACTTTAGTAACTTAATAATAAAGTCCTATAATATAACCTCCTATAGTCTTTCTAGTGTTTTGACAGGTTGTAGCCCTCTATATGGCTTATACCTTGTTGGTTTGTTTCTTTAGCAATCTAGATATTCCTTTATAACTTATCTTGCTAGTCCCTAAATTCCTTAAATAATATACTCCTCTTGAAGTCTTGACACTAAGCCTATAGCCCCGTTGTGTCCTTATGTCATTCCTTTATAAAATTCTTTTATAAATTCTTCTGCTATTGCCCTTGGAACATAGGTTGCTTTCTTATTCTTATACTGCTTTAAGTCTAGATTCTCTGCCTATACTTCTTAGATCTTTTGTGTCTAATCACTTTCTAGTGATTTATAAACTTGCCCTTCTGTGGTTGCTGTAATTTTTAGATAATTGTACCTAATTAACCCGTCTTAATCCTGTCGCAGTAAAGCTCCTAATAGCTTTTTGTTATTCTATAGTTTAGCCTTTCTAATTAGAGTGTCTACTCATACATTGTCCGTACCCTTGGTATGCTAAATCTTAAAATGGTATTCTGTAAGCATTTCCGCCTATTTAACCTGTCTTTAGTTTAGTTTCTTTGTTGTTAGGAACCCTATAAGGTTTTTATAGTCCGTTTTAACTATAAATGGTTTCTGTATGCCTTATAAGAATGCTCTCTATTTTTTAAGTACTGTAACTATACCTAATAACTCCTTGTTGTAGATGTTATAGTTTAACTCTGGTGGTGTTATCCTCCGACTGTAATATGCTACTAGATGCTATACATCTAAATGCTTCTATAGTAAATATGCTCCTAGTGTAAAGTCTGATGTATCTGTTTCTATAACTGTTTTTAGCTTTAGCTAGTAGATCTTAAAGGTTAGATCTTAGGTAAATAACTCCTTAAGTTCCTTAAACAACTTCTTTTACTTACTGCCCTATACCTATAGTTCCTCCTTTTTTATTAGTTTTATAAATAGCTTAATACTTTTTAACCACTGTGCTATAAACCTCCTATAGTAGTTATAAAACCCTAGGAATGATCTTAACTGTATAATATTCTCTGGTTCTTACTAACTTACTATAGCTTTAACTTTCTTTAGGTCCATGCTGATTTTTCCTAGTTTAATAATAAATCTAATAAAATTGGTCTTCCTGGTGAAGAACTCGCATTTCTTAATTGCTATTAGCATCTTTTCTTCTTATAGTCTCCTTAAGACCCACTTAATATGTTCTCCATGTTCTTCCTTACTTATTGAGTAGATAATAATGTCGTTGAGGTATGCCATAATAAACTTATTAAGGTGTTCTCCTAATATACTGTTAATTTGCTTCTAAAATGTTACTGGTGTATTTATAAGCCCAAATTGTATAACTAATGGTTTGTATAGTCCTTCCTTTAACCTAAAGGCTACTTTCTATTTATCTCCTTCCTTAATCCTAATTTAATAGTACGCCTATCTTAGATCTATCTTTATAAAGATCTTTACGTTGCCTATCCTATTTTGGATTTTGCTAATTAAGGGTAAAGGATACCTATCTTTTCTAGTAATGCTGTTTAACTATCTGTAGTTAATATATATCCTAAGTTTTCTGTTTTTCTTTGGGATGAATAATACTGGATATCCTACTGATAATTGTAATGGTCTAATGTACCCCTTTTGTAAGTTCTCCTGGATAAACTCCTTAAGCGCCACTAACTTGGTTTTAGTGAGCTTATAGATTAGAAAGAACTTTAGACTAGTTTTTGGTTCTAATTTTATCTTATGGTCCTATGCTGCATGCTCTAATAGCTTTTTACTTTTTGGTGACTATAACCTTTTGCTATACTTATAGTATCTCCTTAGTATATGACTTAAGCCTTGCTTAATCTCTTTGTATATTACTCTGACTTAGTACTATACTATCTTAGTTTGCTGTTGCATCTTGCGTTATTAAGTATCCTTGATATTAACCTAACCTATAACCTAATTAATCTTTGGATTATATTCCTATAACTAAGATATTTCTAGTATTGCCTTGTCCTTTCCTAATGGTAGGATATTAAAAGACATTCTAACCTGTCTCCCTTTGATAGTTAACTAAATAGGTCCCGTTTTAAGATTAATAATACCTCCTTTATAGGCTATTGAATTTCCTAAAATTGTTATAAGTGGATATAGGTGTTCCTTTTGTCTATATAGTAACCCCATCCTTTCTACTGCTACTGGTAATATATAGTTTCTTATTACTTTACTATCTACCAACACTTTAAACTGCTAATCCCACTAGTTAACTTATAAATTTAGGTGTTAACCTTAAATTCCCTTAGGGTCTAAGGCTCTACTACTAGCTCCCTCTAGTCCTATAGGCCTCCCCTTTTCCTAACTATTGGCTGCTGGATCCTATTTATACTTGGTCCTCTTTTAGCCAATACTTAGTTCGTTTCTTTTCCTCTATATACTATAGATAAGTGTTCTTTGGGCACTCCTACCACTATTATCCGTCTAGGCATTCTTCTATAAGGAATCTTCCTAATTAAAGTGTTAGGTTCCCTTAACTCTGCACTTCCACTAGGTGCTATCTATATATATACTTAACGTTTCTATACTTCTTTTTATCCGGTGCCTAATATATTCTAGTTAGGTACTTCCGGTTTTTGTCCTTTGGTGCTTTATATATATTGCATATATTATCTACATAAGCTATCCATAATAGTGTATAATGCGCTAAGTGACTTAGGTTAACTCTTGGCTTATCTTTACCTTTAAGTTTAAACCTCTATTTTACCAACCTAACTATTAGTCTTTTATTTGCGGGTACTAAGATTTATTGCTTACTTCTCTAGTCCCTAAATCCCTCTTCTAGGTTTCTTAATGTCATAATTAACGTTCCCTTAATATAATTTATGCGTTTTTCTGTAATAGGTTGGTTTTAGACAACTTTTTTATCCAGCTATATATAGAAACCTTCCTATTTATTACTGTGTTATTACCTATACCACTTTCCATATAACTGGTTTAGTATATATGGTCTATCTATTAGAAAGTACCTTGTTATTACTGCGTTATAACAACCTTTAGTATATCTTTCTTTAAATCTGGTTAGAATCCCTAGATCCTCTTCTTATTCTAGTTTATCTAACCACTTTACTCTAGGCGTCCCTGCCTTAGGCCTATTAGTAATTCTTTATATAGGTGCTCTGTCCCTTATACGTCCTAGTATAGCTAATCTTTTATCTAGCTTTTGCTCTTGCTATACGATGATTTTTTGCCTAAACTTATCTATAGTTTCTTGCTTTCTCCATTTTGTAGCTAGATCCTTAAAGTTATCTTGCTTCTTAATCTCTATATTAACTTTTTAATCTTTAGGCTAAATACTGCGTTTACCTAGAACTAACGTTCTTATTTATTCCCCAAACTTATAGTTCTTAAACTTGCGTCCTATACTTATTTGTTTATTACTAAACTAAGTTATTGTCCTCTCCTATCGGTTTTTATCTGTTGTGGGTTCTTGGGTGTGTCTTATCTTGTTTTAAGAATCTTAAGTGTCTCGCATCTTGTCTTAAGAGTCTTAAGCCTTTAGCCTTTTACCTTTATTAAGTGGTGAGCTAGCACTAGTAGTTGTCTGCTTGCTTAATCCTCTTTAGATATTACTCCTTCTGTCTTATAAAGCAATGGATTCTGTATCTAACGGTGTTATAATACCCATTACTGAACTGTGTTTAGTGGTGGTCTTAGTCTCTGCTTCTATTGCGTTATTAAGGTTTAAGTGCTTCTAGTTAGCCTCTTTTTCTTCCTTATTGCTATTAATTAATAAGTACTCTAACTCCATTGTTATTGTTGCTAATCTTTATCTGTATATTACTGTAATATCTTAATCTAGCTTATAGAGTTAATCTTATTCTTTATCTAACTCTCTGGTTTCTTTAAGTCCTCTTAACTCTGGCTCCTATGGCTAATAGCTTGCGCTATACTTAGCGTCCTTATAAATTTGGCATACGTTATTGTAGTAAAACGTAAAGTGCTTAATTAAACACTCCTTGGTCCCGCGTAATATCTCTATATCCGCGTTATTATACTCTAATAACCTAGTGCCCTTTACCGCGTGGTTGCTCTGACTACCTCTACAGTCTCTGGCGAAATAACCTTGTTTTCTGTAATTTATGCAAGCTCCTTTTCTAAACCATTCTTCTTATTATAGAGTCCGCCTAAATGTCTTTTACTACTAAGATCCCTAGTTTAGCCTTTGCTTTTTGGTTCTGTAATTACTTAATCCTTAACCTCTAGGTTTCTATAGTTTCTTACTCTATCTTCTGGATTCTTTAGTGCCGCTTAAGTCTATTGGCTCTGGCCCACCATTCTATAGTTTCTAACTTAGTGTCTGTTAATGCGTGCCCTGCGCCTTATATAACTGTGGAACTCTATCTTGCCCTTTCTTAGCTTGTTCCCTTTAATAGATCCTGTTGTTAATCTTTATTAATTAATCTATTAAGTCTCTTAGACTTTCCGTATCTTCCATTAGGATAATTACGTCCTAGACTTTTGCCTTAAGTCCTTACTTATACTATGCCATAAGCGCCCTATTATTCCACTTAACCTATATTGTAAGTGTCTGAAACTGTGTTATATACTTAATTACTAAAGTGCATTGCGTTAGGTTCTATAGCTTTCTTTTTACTGTAGTTGTTGCCTCTAAGTCTCTAAATATCTGCGTTAGTCTCTCTGCAAACCCGCTCCAACTAGTAAATATAAACCGTACTTCTTAATTAGTAGTTATTATTCCGTTTACCTAAATCTTAGTAAGGTAAGGTTTAAACTACTTAAGTGCTCTTCCTGTTAAGAACAATCCTACATACGCTACTTAGTCCACTAGTGTAGCTAGCTTTGCTCCTTCTTGTATGACCTTAAAGTACATTTATATAAGGAATCCTTTGAGTTTTAACTTCTCTTCTAAGAACCGCTTAATTAAGGGTAACTTAACCTTAGCTGCTCTAATTCTATTAATTTAATCTTTAAGTATTTAATTATTGTCTGTTAATTAATTAACTATTTCCTGTAACTAACCTACTGTAATAAGCTATGAATCCGTGTCCCTTATACTGGTGTCTCCTCCGGACCCTAAGGTTGTTGCTGCTATGGAGGTTGTTGTGACTAGTACTTTTGGTGGCATACTGTTCGACTTATTAATACTATAACTAGGTAGTAAATATATAACAGAACCTTGTAGCAGGAACTACAGTGGGTTCATTAATGGGCTAGGTGTGTAGATATTTAAATGAAGTTAATAATATAATAGTACAAGATAATAACTAGTGGAGTGGTTGCCCAATAGATTAACTCTAATTATATTCTAAGATTTACTATAAGGAAGAGAACTATCTAGGTAGGGACTGTAGTCCTTTAAATACACAACCATACTCCTAAGAAATCCTCCTTGTACGTGAGGTACGTGAGGTACGTAAGGTACGTGACGTTCCTTACAGACCTTGCAGAGCTCACAGAGCTTACTACATAACCTTGATTACTATTCCTCGTCATATAGTTCCACGGGCTCCATCCTAGACCGTGCTCCTATTAACCAACTAGCTTCTTCCGACTCCTCTCTAAGTAGTCGTAACATTGTACTTAAAGCGTCTGTAATATATAGTCCTTTCCTTAACCTAAAGGCTGCCTTCTACTTATTACCTTCCTTAATCCTAATCTAGTAGTACGCCTATCTTAGATTTATTTTTATAAAGATTTATATACTACTAATCCTATTTTAGATTTCGCTAATTAAAGGTAAAGAATACTTATCCTTTTTTATAATGCTGTTTAACTATCTATAGTTAATATATAGCTTAAGTTTTCTATTCTTCTTTAATATAAATAATACTAGATATCCTACTAATAACTACAATGGTCTAATATATCCCTTTTATAGGTTCTCTTAGATAAACTCTTTAAGTACTCTTAACTTTTCTTCCGTTAACTTATAAATTGGAAAGAACTTTAGACTTATTCCTAGTTCTAACTCTATCTTATAGTCCTATACTATATATTTTAACAGCTTTTTGCTTTCTAGACTCTATAGCTTTTTTTATACTTATAGTATCTTTTTAGTATATAACTTAAGCTTTATTTAGTCTCTTTATATATCGCTCTAGGCCGTCGAAATCGGACTCTACACCTGTATATGGTGACGGCTACGAACCTAGTCTTTGAAGTTTAGATCTAGAGCTAACGCAGAGACGTCGCACAGCGTGCGGACAGGACCTGGTGGTGGTTATAGGCGTTAAGGGCGGTGGTAAAAAAATTTCGGATGGTAAGATCTCAAAAACCACTACTGTTAGCTCTCTATAGTACGATAACTACTATGCTATTCTCCTATCCAGGGCACCTATACAATCCAATATAGATAAGCGGTATTTAATAACATCCCCTAACTGTTACGGCGCTGGTGGAAAACGGTGGATCTTGGCAGACGTGGATTATGGTAGACGCGAGTCACGTGACTCAAGGACCGCATAAAATATCGAGCGGCGCTGCTATTCTTCTCCTTCCTTTCTCTAGCTTTAGATCCTCGTTTATAGACTA
>Ga0307507_10008625_pt1 | contig 13995 bp, 7 predicted proteins | sample 7_EM_MG_FD_207223 | JGI IMG/M metagenome (GOLD analysis project Ga0307507, IMG submission 207223) | Populus trichocarpa ectomycorrhiza microbial communities from riparian zone in the Pacific Northwest, United States - 7_EM | ecosystem: Host-associated > Plants > Roots > Unclassified | place...
CAATTGCGATTTCTTCTTGTTGTGATCGTGGGAGAGTTGAGGAGGGTAGGCAATGTCACGGGCTTTTGTTAAAGACTGGGTTCTCGTTTCATAATTATGTGAGGAATGGTCTTGTATCTATGTATTCCAAATGTTCGATTGTTCAAGATGCAATGGGGGTTTGGAATGAAGTGCCTGTAAATGATATTGTTGCTTATAATTCGATTTTGAGTAGCCTTGTGGAAAATGGGTATTTGAGGGAGGGTTTGGAGGTCCTGAGGAGTATGGTCAGCGAGTCTGTGAAGTGGGATAAGGTTACTTTTGTTAATGCTTTTAGTCTTTGTGCTTCTCTTAAAGATTTGAGATTGGGTTTGCATGTTCATGGCAAGATGTTGACGAGTGATGTTGAATGTGATGCATATGTTAGCAGTGCAATCATAAATATGTACGGGAAATGTGGAAAGATTTTGATGGCAAGGGGGGTCTTTGATGGTTTGCAAAGTCGGAATGTTGTGTTATGGACAGCGGTCATGGCTTCTTGCTTTCAAAATGGTTGCTTTGAAGAAGCACTGAATTTATTTTCAAAAATGGAGCAGGAAAATGTAAAATCAAATGAATTTACATATGCTGTCTTGTTAAATGCTTGTGCGGGCCTGTCTGCACGAAGAAATGGGTCTTTGTTACATGGACACAGTGAGAAGTCGGGCTTTAAGCACCATGTTATGGTTGGAAATGCTTTAATAAATATGTATGCAAAGAGTGGCGACATTGAGGCAGCTAAGAAAGTATTTTCAGATATGATGCATCGTGACATCATTACTTGGAATGCAATGATATGTGGCTTCTCACACCATGGGCTTGGAAAGAAAGCTCTTCTTGTGTTTCAAGACATGTTGGCTGCAGAAGAGCATCCTAACTATGTAACTTTTACTGGGGTTCTCTCTGCTTGTGGCCATCTGGGTCTAGTGCAAGAGGGATTCTATTATCTGCACCACCTAATGAAACAGTTTGGTGTCCAACCTGGATTGGAACACTATACTTGTATTGTTAGCCTTCTGAGCAAGACAGGACAACTTAATGAAGCCCGGAATTTTATGAGGACAGCACCAGTTAAATGGGATGTTGTTGCCTGGCGTACTTTGCTCAATGCATGCCATGTCCATCAGAACTACGGCTTAGGAAGGTGGGTTGCAGAATTTGTCTTGGAGATGGACCCTAATGATGTAGGGACTTACACACTGTTATCTAATATCTATGCCAAGGAAAAGAGATGGGATGGAGTTGTCAAGGTTAGAAAGTTGATGAGGGACAAAAAGATTAAGAAAGAACCTGGGGTGAGCTGGATAGAGATTGGAAATGTCACCCATATATTTACTTCGGAAGACAATAAGCATCCAGATTATGGTCAGACTTATCAAAAAGTAAAGGAACTCTTAGCTATGATTAAGCCACTGGGTTATACTCCAGATATTGGTGCAGTACTGCATGATGTAGAGGATGAACAGAAGGAATATTATCTTAGTTATCACAGTGAGAAGCTGGCCATAGCTTATGGACTTCTGAAGTTGCCATCAGAAGCATCCATCCTTGTAATTAAGAACCTTAGGATATGTGATGATTGCCATTCAGCTGTGAGACTTATTTCAAAGGTTACAAACAGAGTGATAGTTGTTAGAGATGCCAACCGTTTCCATCACTTTCGAGATGGGAGGTGTTCTTGCTTAGATTATTGGTGACAATTAAAAAAATTGCATGTACTCATAATACAGTGGTTGTGGCCTTGGGGATCAGCCTCCATGGTGGCTCAAGGATATTGAACATGTTAGAAGCCCTACCAGAGCGATAATGGGTAAGTTGTGCAAATGAATAGTATCTCCAAAAGGGTCGGTAATTTTTCATTTTTGCTACCTTTTCTGTGAATGGTGATTATGAATGCATTGGTTACATTCAGGTCATGGAAATCATGCTTTGTTATAGACTTGACTTGACCTAACTGGACTGCTACAGCTTCAAGGTAAGGTCCAGAATACACATGTCGATGCTGATTGAATTATAGAAACGGCTTCACATGAAATGGGGGCAGAAAGTACATCAACAAATTATTGAATCAGAATTCAGTAACTTGCTAACGGAACTGGATATGAGGTTTTATTAAGTTAATTATACCTCAATCAATGCTGTAGATTTGCACTAACATTGATTAAACATAATCATATCATGCTTTATGATTTGCTTTCTAATACTTCGCTCTCTTTGTAGTGTTTCTTTTCGTGATTTACTCTTGTTAGTGCTCTTAAGTAGTATTTCCACTTATGGAATTTTGAAGTATGGCGCAACCTGTTTAACTAGATCCATGTCTGCTTTTATGAAAGCCATTTTTTTCTCCTTCTATATTTTAGATAAATATTGGCGTATTATTAGATGCTTTTGTTGTAACTGTATATAGCAGATCAAGATATTTCCCTGGTTTATTATGCAACTGAAGAATATCTCCAATTGGTTGCTGCTGCGACTGGTGGAACTGGCAAATAATTTTCAACATGATTGATGAGGTAAAACATTATTATTATTTTTTTTTCCTGAAAAACACAAATGATTTGTGTAAAAGCTCCTTTTATTCATTCTAATAAATTGATATTATGTTTGTATTTTTACATAAAGGTTCTCGGAAGTGTGAGATATTCTGGGGGCAAGTTTAAAACAGAGCTTTAATATGTTCAACAGATGCCTTTCTGGAAGGACAGCCACTGTATTCTTCGAAGTATAGCTGATCAGGCATGTTGTTGAAATAACAATTGGCTGTTACAGGTAGCTTTTATGTTGACTTTGGATTTTCTTACACCAATATACTGTGACAGTAAGTATGTGAAGTGATGTTCAATTTCAGACAATTTCTTCCAGAAATTAACTATTGTTGAACTATGAATTTCAGTTGGACTCGTTATATTACAAGAGCATGCAGGGCTGGACGACCTTATTATAATCAATGCAATGCATCTTCAGAGATTGTAAAGGCTATAGAGCCATCAACCAGAATATAATTTCTTGAGAGGAGCCTCCTATATAATTTTTCTCTCTTAAGAAAATTGTAGTTCTAAAAATAGTTTGAGGTTTGTCTTGCTCGTATTGTCTCTCATTAAAAAAAATATATAGGTGATACGGACAGTGAAATTATCATTTTATCCTCCACAATGAAAACCATATAACTTGCTTTTAGGAGGGATTATCTTTTCAACGAGACCTATTTGTCATTACCACATTGAATGAAGGTAGATTTGTCTCTTTACTCTTTTTTTACACAATGTTTATGTAATGTCTAAAATTCCTTTTAAAATTAAATTTGCTTAACTAATAGGGCAGTGATATTTTTGATTTTTTATCTTTGTTAGCATAGTATAATTACTGAGATGCTATTAAAAGCTAAAATTCTATAGCTTATGCCAAGGAAAAAAAATTTATCCTTTTGTTATTAAATTTTTTTTTTGTTAATATCATGTGAGGTTAGGGGTATTTAGTTTTTTTGATAAATTATTTTAAAAAAAATATATATTGTTTGTGTGTGTAGCGCACACGCCAGTTGATTGGAGGAGCTCATCCCCTTTAGACAGCATGTGTGACGCCTTTCAATTACCAAAAATGATCAACCACAATCTTCTTCGACTCCTTCATTAGAGGCACATCCAATTGAGTAGCGTGTGTAAGGCTTTTCGTTGTAGTTTGATAGCGGTTGAGATTTTTTCTCTCTTTTTTTTTCTCTTCCCCTCGAAAATTGTGTCATCCCAGTCAAAATCAAAGATTGTCCTCTATTTTCTTTTTATTTAAATTGTGGTCCTTATTTTTTTTATTGTTTTTTATTTGTTTTTAATCTTTTTTATTATTTTTTTAATTTCATCCCTTAACATTTTGTTTTATTTGATTTTTATATAAGATTTGGTTCTTATTTTTTTTATTGTTATTTAAAAAAAATATAGTTTTATCTTTTATTAATCGAAGTAATTTAATTTTAATATTAGATTTGACTCTTATTCTTTTAGGCTTTTTTTTTGTCTTGGTTCTATTTTTTAAATTGGTTTTTTTTTTCAATTTCACCCTTCAATATGAGATCAGTTTATAATTGGGCTTTGCTAATTTTTTCAGTACAATTATCCTGCTCTCATTATCTGGATCATGAGTATAAGATATTAACATATCGATCTTTTTTATGTTTTTTTTTCACTGATTTAATTTTCTGATTTCATTATTCAACATTGGATGTATTGAAAATTAAATTTTTTTATTTTATTTTATTTTTGTTTTGCTTTCTATAATGATAACTCGGCTTCATGGTCATGGTCACACATTTGCAATGCTAGCTCGGATTGACTCGGGGTTTTATATAATTTTTTATTTTATTTTTATTTCAAATTTATTTCTTATTTTTTTAATTGTTTTTTTTTAGAATTGTTTTTTTTTTTCAATTTTCAAACTTCAACATTGTATTGTTAAGGATTGGATTTCATTATATTTTTTGATGTGATCATCTCTGTCTCATGACTCGATGTTAGCATGGATTAACATTGTTTTTTTTTTAATTTTGGGAAAATGCTTTTTATGGCTGTGCTTGAATCAATCCAGTATAGCCTGCTGTAGATAACTGTAACCTCAGTAAATTATGCAGATTAAGCCATTATATTATTAAGCCGTCAAAGTCAAGCCCGCCTAATGCAGCCAGTGATCCATAGGCCGTTGTCTGATCGCTTTTGTTTGTCTAAAATAGTTGCCGACTTGCCGTGGAGAGATTCCTGCTCATAGGTTTAGATTGATGGCTGTCTGGCTAATCCTTCTAGCTGTCTCCTTGGAATTCATCTCAGTTTTCCTTGTATGACTTTCTTGGCTTTTAACAAATGAAAGTGCTCCTCCTCCTCCTTATGAAGTGGAATTGCATACTCATTCGTCGTCTTTATTTTGGAGCCAGCGGTTATGAAGGTGTCTGTGTAACTCTGATTCTTTGATTATACTAATAATGGATGGATTCTTCTTCTTTCTCTAGTTTTCTTCCTTGTGGCAGATTAATGTTATTTATGCTGCTACTGAGGCTGCTTGTCCTCTTTAAAGCATGGCCAAGACACTAAGAAACCTGAAGGTACAGTGAATGCTTCTTTTCTTATTTCCAGTAAGTATGACAAAGTAAATAACCTCAAGTTTCAGAGATACTGCCCTATAAAAGCAACACAGCAAGCATGAAAAGATAAAGTTATGATAAAAAAGGATCACATATAAATTTTAATTTAAAATTTTATTATTGAATATTTTATGTTTAGCCAGTCAAGTCAACTCTCTGTAAGGTTTACAACTTCTTAAATAAACTTAAGAAATTATCTAAACCAATAAGGAAACCCGAAAATAAAGGAAAAGTAATAAAAGTCCTAAACAAACTAGGAAAAAACATCGGATAAAAAATTATACTTAATAACATAAAAATGTGCATTAAGGAAAAATCTTCAGCATCAATCCACCTGAGTTGAAAAGAACTCGTCCTCGAGTTTAAATTACTCTTGCCTTGATCTCGTGAATGTTCAATCAAGACTCTCAACCCTTTTATTTCTTTTCTTCAAGTATATAATAATTTTAAACATCAACTTCAGTCTCTTCATCTTAAAATCTTTGTTTCTTGAGTACCTTACATGTTTTTTTTTTTCACTTAACCTCTATTTTATCAACAAGTACACTATAAATGATATCATCACACTACCATTACTGTCGTTGTTTATAATCATCATCAAGATAATCATCTTCAAAATAAACATCATAAATTAATGGAAAATAACAATTCACATTTATCTTACTATAAATAGGATTACTAAAATCTTCATGATACTCATCTCGATCAAGAAGTTGTTTCCTATGCACATGCTTCGGGTTTTCAAAACTAGTTATAAATCTATAACCACTCTTTCTTCTGATTCCCTGGGTTTTTACTTTTGCCAACTGATGGGTTAATTTATAATATGTCTCTGCATGTCTTCTATCACAGCTCCTGAACATTTATCTCTCAAAGGGAAACCTCACCATGATTATTAAGTAGCACGCAAAAAACAAAATAAACTAGGATGTCAACACCTGACAAGCAATAACCTAGGATTGTTGGGTTCTGATATCAATTGACATATCAGAAGCTACGCAAGAAAAAGAGTAAGCACAAGAACAAAGAATTATGCTGACAAATAGATCTCATAGAAATTCTAATTTAAAATTTTATTACTGTGTATTTTATATTCAATCAGTCTACCTCTCTATGAGGTTTATAAATTCTTAAATAAGCTTAAAAACTAACATAAACCAACAAGGAAACTAGAAAGAAAGAAAAAACAATAAAAGTCTTAAACTAACTAGGAAAAAAACATCCTAAGTAAATCTGGAAAAATAATAAAAGACTTATAAAAGAATATGAAAAAAAATCATAAACTAACTAGAAAAATATAGCAAATCTAAAATAGTAAACTAAACATTATCGGAAAGCCTTCATGATCTTCTATTGGATGTCTAATAAAAAGCTTCTAACCTTTTACATGTCCAGTGCTTCTATCATAAACATCATATATACCAGTAACATATTCATCCTCCTTAGCAATAGAAATAATCTTATCATTATGTTGAAAACTATGTGCAACAACTTTTGTAGTAGATCTCTCAAACTCTAAATCAAGATTTAGAATAATGTTATCGTCCTTAACAACAACTAAGTTGTTTTTTTTTTGCAACACACTTTTTTTGTCAGCATTAAATCCACCTTGAAATTCTTCAAACATCAACTTTGGACACTTGATTATTGATAATGAACAATAGGTTGGTCCATTTATTTTTTTATGGCTGGAAATTTCTACTACTTCAATATCTTTAAAGTTAGCTCCAAAACATTCTTTCAAAGTATCAAGGAATTCTTCACTTTAATGAGAGAATCCTTGTATATTTCAATTTACTGATTTTTAGGCTTTTTGAAAGTTCCAAGCTTAATGACACCTTGAACTCTTTTCTCATCAAATTTTGGTGATTTTAATACACACAAAAATCAGAATCATAAAATATATTTGTTTCAATATCATATTCACCCCGATTAAGAAATTGTCTTCTTTGTTCAAGCCTTTGAAATGAGTTTTCAAACTAGTCATAGATCCATAATCACTCTTCTCATGATCCCTCGATGTCCTCATCTCTGCCAACTAACAAGTTAAATTTGTAATATTCCTCTGCATGTTTTTTACTACCAATTCTTGAACATTTCTTTTCAATTATGACATTTATCTCTGCGTGCCTTCCATCACTAGCTCCTGAATGTTTATCTCCCAATAAAAAACCTCCTCATCCATTCTTACCTAAATATGTTTTGTTATGCGACCTCTTCCAATCTTGGTTATGTAGTGGCACACAACAAATAAAATAATCTAGGATTGCAACACAAACAAGCAATAACCTGGTATCTTTGAGCTCTAATACTAATTGATATAGGCAAAAGCAACACAAGAAAAATATCAAGCACAAGAACACTGAATTATTCTAAAAAAGGGATCACATAAAAACTTTAAATCAAAAGTTTTATTACTGAATATTTTATGTTCAAGTTGTCTACCTCTTTAATAGGTTTGCAACTCCTTAAATAAACTTAAAAACTTATCTAAACTAGCAAGGAAACCCAAAAATAAAGGAAAAACAATAAAATTCCTAAAAAATTAGGAACAAAAAAGCCTTAAATAAATATGTAAAAATAATAAAAGAGTTCTAAACCAAATAAAAAAAAAATCCTAAACAACCTAGAAAAATATAGCAAATATCAAATAGTAACTACTAAGCATTATCATAATGTCTTTTCGATCTCTGATGTGAAATTTTAACACTATAAAAAACATGACCTCTAGAATCTCTTGACAAATCTTTAGCCCAGCCGAGAGTCAGATCAAAAATCATGCCCAGAAAGTTGCATATTAGAAGAAAAAAAAAAAAGAAGAAGAAGAAGAAGTCTATTATGTTACTTTGAATTAAGTAACGCTTTGATTAAAAGTGGAAAAGAGAACCTAGTGCAACTTAGCAATGAAAGTTCTATAATATACTCTCAATGAGCTTGTTTAATACCAATAATTTTTAATTTTAATGAGCTTATTGTATCACAAAATCAAATATTTTCATGTTCATCTATCTTTTAACTTTGTGCTTTAATATTTATTTAACCTTAACAATTATTTTTATGATTTATTGATTCATATAATTTTCATTTTATTTTATTAAATGTATGTATCAACTTTTCAATTAAATATTAATTTTTTTCATAATGCCAAAAATTATGTTTAAAATACCTATACATATCTTTAGCAAATAGTAGCTAAAGAAACAAAGTCGAACCAATCTCTTTTGTAGGGGAAGCTCTTGCCGTTTATAAACACCTGATTTAAAAGATGCTTAAAAGTGTAGTAGTTATTTTTTAAAATATTTTTTGTTTGAAAATGTATTAAAATAAAATTTTTAATTTTAAAAAATATTTTTAACATCAGTATATTAAAATAATCTGAAAATACTAAAAAAATTAATTTGAAGTAAAAAAATTAAAATAAAAATAAATTTATTTTCATCCTCTATGACTTTTTTCAGGTGAAAGATAAGTTGAAAGTGATTATATTTATTGGTCAACGTGTAATTGATATTTGACCATACTAGTTATTTGAATTGTATTTTATCGTGGGTGGAAAAAAAATTAGCAAAAAAAATAAATTCTAATTAAAAATTAAAAATCTTATATGTATATTTAATTAAATAAATTAAAATTTATTCATTTTAATAATAATAAAAATTAACATTTTTATTCGACTCGTGTTGTTTCGTTTCGACCCCATACCCACAAAAGTTATAAAAAAAATAATGAATTATACCCTTTTTACAGTTAAAAAGGTTACCTTTTAATATGTAACTTTAAAATATGGGGCAAAAGTCAACGATGTTAAAGAACCGTTGTCTGCACGTGAAAAATAAATCGGATTATTTTTGGTTGATTTTGTCGTTTATATTAATTAAAGTTAGTATATATAAAAGAAACTTCTCGACCTAAAAGCGTTGACTTTTATAATTGTGGTGGCTAATACGTGTTATTTTTATATATAAAAGAAATTTCTCGACCTAAAAGCATTGACTTTATAATTGCGGTGGCTAATATATGTTATTTTTATATAGAGACCATAGAGTTGTTCGATCAAGGCATCTGAGACTGTCAATAGCTAAACAATTGAGCTCTTCCGCTTCTCAAAAAATTTATTTTTCCTACTTTTCCTTGCAGGTATCCATAGAGCAACTAGACATTCAAATTGAATACACACAATAAAAGGGAAAAATAATTTAAAGAAGGAAAAAAATCAAAATAAATGCTGGATTTTGGGTTTGCTGTGTTATTAATAATTCACAAATTAAGCTGTATTCAACAAAAACTATTCTCCATGAATTTTACAAATTCATTAAAATCTATTCTTCCATCTCCATTTTCATCAAAGGTTCTGATAATCTTTCTGCACTTCTCCAGCTGAAGTCCTTCCTTCAATCCCAATTTGTAGAAAACTCTCTGCAACTCACTTGCATCAACAAAACCATCTCTGTTGTGGTCAAAAACATTGAAAGCTTCCTTTACTTCCTCCAGGCTGGGCTCCTTCTCATCAAACAGCTGCGAAATCTCATCAGAGCCCATCCACTCCTTAAGTTCCTCACTTTCACTGCTGCAAAAAAGTCCCAGGTTTTCCATCACCATCTCCACATCTTCTCTGCATATACTCCTTTCGTCTGGTCTCTTGTTGTCAAAGCAAGACTCCTGGGTTTGCTTTGATAACTCAGAGTCTTGGTTTCCATCATCATCTTCCCAAAGTTCTGAGTTGCCAAGGCCTAGTTGGGATTGGAGAAAGAACCAAAATCTAGCTAAGAACTTCTGAAGATTACTGAACCTACTAAAAATCAATTCAGACAGGACAAGATGAACCATTGTAAACAATGGAGAAAAGGATTGGTTAGCGTTTGATGATTCTTTTTGCAGTATGACTAAGCTGCTGACTAGTTGGGAAGCGTCCATTGCTCGAGTAATAACAATTGCTGCAAGTAATGAAAGTAGAAGGCTAATTCTCTAGCTCCCAAGAAAAAATAAATGAAGAATGGTATGCTCTGAGGGTGGCTGTGTAACTTGTGCTCTTGTTTATTTATATAGGCGCAACAAAGAGGCGGCAGGGGAACGCATCAAAGCTTCCGCTTTCATAGGAGGTGGAGGGGAAGCTGCTTGTATGTTGCCGTAGAAACAAGGAAGAAGAAAAAACACGAGGAAATGGTCATAAAGGTCCAATACTTGGAGGGAAATTTCTATGCTCCTGCATCAAAAGGAATAGGAAATCTGAGCAGGAATGTTTTATAAGAAAAGTGGGGTTGTTTTTCATTCGTCTGTTTCTATGTTGATAGGAATGATCTAGGAATTTTCTTGATTTTCATCAATCCTTGTTTGACTGGTAAAAAGAATTATCAACTAAATAATTATTTAGTCTTTGTGTTTTGTTTTTTTTTTTTAATATATAGTTGGTTAGTCTCTTTATTGATGTTTATAGCATAGTATCTTTTCTCATAGGGTGTTGTCACCTTGACAATTATAGCTCAAAGGAAATTGCCTAATTAATGAAAGCTTTTGGGATTGTTTGATCATTTTCCAAGAAATTACGAGAGGTTTTAAGGAATTGACCATTATGGACGGTCAAAGGATTAAATTATTAAGTCAACAAGAATACAGGGATTAAATTATTATATACTCAGAAGTATTTGCAGTTTCTTGGAAATAAGAGATTGAGAAGGTTTTCCATTATTGCTTTGCGTTTTCCATGCAGTGATTGTGATATGACACGAGCTTTTGTAGCTTAATGGTACGGTTGTTTAGTTTTTGTTTTTTATAGTATTTTTTATTTAAAAATATATTAAAAAAAAGTTGATTTTTTTTTAATTTTATTTGTTTATTTAAAAGAAAATTAAAAGACAAAAACAAATAGCTTATAAGTGTCCAGCTTGTGTCACCCGCTAACCTATAGTTTTCCTTATTAATTTTCTTCTCTGGAGTAGTATGGACTTTGGAAAAAAAAAAATCTAAGTCTACTCTTCTATAATTTTCCATCGTTGCGGGCACGGTGGTGCGAACCCTAGAGTAGGGGATGAACTCAAGTGCATCCTTTGATAATTTGATCTATGAAAAAAACAAGGTCAATCTTACTTCAGTTGATTTATTCCATACTACACTTTGCATTTTTTCCAGCAATTAAAATAATCGTAATCATCACTTCTAAATCAAGTTTCAAATATATATAAAAATCTTGATAGTTTAAGTTTCAATAATAGAGGTTTTTTTTTTCTTTTTTTTTTATTAACATGGGTTTTCGAGCTAATTTGCACGTACCTCGACTAATCTCACGGGCCCTGAAGTTAAATATTATATAAGACTCTAGTGGCCCTGAGATTTGTGGAAACTAGACCTCTCTCTTCCTTCTCATGGAGATGACCCAAGGAACAAGTAATGCATGTTTGTTTTTGTTTTTAAAGTTTTGAAATTTTTTATTTTAAATTATTTTTAAAAAATAATTTTGGATCGTTTTTATTAGAGAATAATATAAATCATATCATGAGACCTCACCTAACAGCTTAAGCTTTTGAATTGAAATGGTTCTTTGACAGTTTTGATGTACTGATATTAAAAATAAATTTTAAAAAATAAATAGATAAATAAATAAAAATACTTTATAGAAAAAATGCTTCGACAACCTCTCGAAACATATAAATGGATAGGTAGAAACAAATCAAAAAAGGACAAATAGCTTAACAATTTCCATGGAACATTAAGAATGGAGAAATATATTTAGGTTGTGCATCAAACAATTTTGCCAAATTGCTGATGTGAGACATCTAAGCATTGTATGTATATCAAGATTGTTAATATCATTGAAGAAACTCCTAGCTAGAAATCCCTTAAATCTGTGCCGTCCATATCAAGTTCTAACATGATACGCAGCATTGTTTTCATCATACTTCAATTTTATTTTATTTTTTCCTGCATATCTGCAATATTCATGCTTAGTGATGCTAGAAAACAAAGATCTCCTGTTAAAGTATTGTCAAGAACTAGATCATACTTCATTTCTTTTATTTTTTAATAATATTTTACTTTTAAAAATACTAAATTGCCCCTTACTTTAATTCATAATTACAAAAACAAATCAAGATGAAATGACAAAAAAGCCCTGGATGCAAGCCTAAGAGAATTAAATTTCAAGAGTAATTTAGGCATTTTATTTTTTTAATTAAAATGAAAGCGTGAAAAGGACTCTTTAATAATTTTATCACGAATATAATATGACTGGGATGTGTTTAGTCAATTTGATAATGAAAAATTGATTTTATAAAAAAAAAACAAACACATTGACCCTCAAGCCAAGGTATTTGTTTTTGTTTTAGAATAGTAAAAATAATTATTTTATTATGAGAATTTACATTGTTCAATCTACAGCATAAAATATGGAATATTAATGATCATTTCAGCTTTCAATAAAATTTTAAGAGTTTAATTTTTAATGTTATTTTTATTTCATAACTTTATGAGGTAATTAAATTTATTTATTTATAATTGTTATATTTTATTTTAAATAATAATTTGATATATCTATAAATAAATAAGAAAATATCTAAATCAAACGAAAAAAATACGGCAAACATTAAGATTAAACTTGTATATCAAATTTGACATCCGATTAAGTTTTGATTTTTTTATATAATTAAATTTATATTTAATTACAAAAAAAAAGTTGTTAAGATTTTATCATTTTATCGTTACTAATTTTTTTAGTATAAATATATTTTATATTGATATTATCACAAGGCTCTATTCTTATCACTAACATATTAATGACTTTTATTTTCCAACTAAATTATTTGGTGGCATAAATATATCCTTTTTTTCCAAAAAAACAGTGAATTAATATGATTAATCATCATATATTATAAGCATATGAATCTCATTAAGGCTGGGCTACCAATCTAATTAAGATGATGAGCTTAACTATATTCATTATCGTGAAGGATTTTACTGGGCTTTCCTAGAAATGAATTTTTAAACACAAAGCAGGCCCATTGGGCCTAGTAACAACTCAAGACCACTCCGATCTCTGGCTTGCCCATTGATGGAAACAGCCTATCCATTTATTGACATAAAGAATCTTCGAAATGAACTATCGAAGTGGATCACTGAAAATAATATAGTGTGGTGAGGATGCTAATTTTGAAAGAAAAAAAATAGAAAAATAGAAATGTATTTGTTTAAAAAAAATCATAAAATATATAAAAATAAATTTATTTTTAGAATATTTTAAAGTAAATTTATGTACTTTTAAAATAAAAAATATAAAAAGAACATGTTTTCAAAGATAATATTTTTTATTTTTAAAATATCATTGTTAAAAACTTTCAATTCCAAATTTATCTAACTAAAACATGTAAAAATAAAAATAATTATTATCATAGTCTTACAACCTAACACAGAAGTCGATTCGGGACAAGACTCAGGTCATAGGTCGATTTAACTCGAGTTAGTTTTAAAAATAAAAGTGGTTATTATTATAGTTTTAAAATTCAATTAAGGAGTCAACTCGGACAAGGTCTGGGTCACGGTAGGGTTAACCTAGGGCAAGATCCAGATCACTGGTCAGGAGGACAAACTCGAGTTGACCTAGATCAATGCAATGATAAAAATAGTTATTATCATAGTTTTAAACCCTAACTTGAGGGTTGGCCAAGGCAACGCCCAAGTCACGGGTCGGAAGAGTCGATTTTGGTTGACTTAAATCAACGTATAAATAAATGTGGTTATTATCATGGTTTTAAAATACGATTCAAGAGTGGACCCAAAGCAACGCTCAAGTTACAGATCGAAAGAGTCAACCCAAGTTTTTTATTAAAAAAAAATCAAAACAACCTTATTTTGACCAATTGTTTTTA
>Ga0307507_10008626_pt1 | contig 13994 bp, 7 predicted proteins | sample 7_EM_MG_FD_207223 | JGI IMG/M metagenome (GOLD analysis project Ga0307507, IMG submission 207223) | Populus trichocarpa ectomycorrhiza microbial communities from riparian zone in the Pacific Northwest, United States - 7_EM | ecosystem: Host-associated > Plants > Roots > Unclassified | place...
TAGTGTCTGTCTTAGCTAGCTATATTCGCACCTTAGGCTACCTACTAGGACACCTACCCAGTAAAGCTAATCTTTTAGTCCTATTATTCCTGTCCTTAAGAGTGTTGCCATTGTATTTTCTGCCTTTATTAGGCCCTCTTGGAGCCCTTAGGTATTTACCCCCTATAGCGTTACCTATGCTACGGCTTAGGTTCCCCTTGCCTAAGTCTACCTCTATACCTTTAACTCCCATTTATCTCTCCAGCATTGGTCCAACCAGTATTATATTGCGGTAGATGGTTTTCCAGTACTCTTTTATGCTCTACTTTAGCTCCTTTCTCTCCCTTACTATTGTCTTTGCTAGCCTCTTACGCGTCTCCCTTCCTTCTCTATATAGGCCTGGGCCCTAGCGCCACACTATTCTTTTTCTACTTTCTCCACCTATTTTCCTAATATATCTTCCCTACTTTAGGGTTGTTGGTTCCTTCTCCTATAGGGCACCCTAGGGTCCCTCTATAGTTTATTTAGGCGTGTCTTAATATACTTTATAACGTTAGAGTTGCGTTCCTTTTGCACCCTTTACATTACATCGGCTTCAATATATAGTTATAGGGGGGGAATATTGGCTTCCTTCTTAAGCAGTGCTGTGGCCGTTTGCTTATACCCGCCTATTATACTCCTAAGGCAGGCTGTTTGGACCTTTTAGAGTGGTTTAAGGAGTGATTTAGGGGGGCCTTTTTTAGTTTCTCTAGTGGCCCAAATGCTAGATCTATACGTCATGGTTGGCCGGACAACTGCTGTATATAGTAGGCGTGACCTCTGGCAGGTAGTTATATAGTAGAGTTTAACATGCCTGCTTATTTAGGCCTCTACCCTAGTTTTTTAGTATTTAGTCCCAGTTACCTAGGCCTAAAGGCCTAGGGGGCTTTCTATAAGCAGTTAGCTGCCACTACTAATTAACGGGGGGTTTCACCATTCTTTTGGATATCTTATAATGGGGTTAACCCAAGTACTAGACCGCCCCCTAGCGGTCTATATAAGAATCTCCTCCCAGAGTTGGTATGCTTTTGCACAGCTTAGGAGCCTTCTATAGCCTCTAGTTTTACGCCTTTCTTCATTATTTCCGCCAGTATAGGCATAAGCTGCCGCTTCTAGGGGTCGCAACTCCCTTCTTACATGCCTACTAGCGTAATCCTACAAGGGCGTCGTAGCTGCATCCTGTAATATAGAAGCCTTGGGTACCTTCTATAGTTAAGGCCTAGACTAAAAGCTTTCCCTACCTAAGTAACTCCTGTTTGCTCCTTAAGCATACCTCACCGGCATACCGCCCTAGAGGTAAACGGTTCCGTCTATTAATATACCAACACGCGCATCCGTTCTCTTAAGCCACGTAGTAGTCTCTCCAGCTAGGACATAATCCTGCCTGCCTACTAGGTGCACCAAGGGTTAGGGCCCAACTAAGGGGTAAGGTCCTTAGAGCCAGCGGTAGCTACTACGCACTATACCCTGCGGGAGGCTAGTAGTAATATAGGGGCGTAACACCCTATACTACTACCAGTTCCTGTTTCGCGTTGCCTATAAGAGTCTCCTTATAACAGGCCAACCGTGTCTTGTAGGAGAGGGGCCGTAGAGATACTAGGTCCCCTACTAGATAACCTACTCTCCCCTCTCCTACTAACTAAGCTTATGTCCCCCCCTTTTATAAGCTGGCCTATGTCTCTAACTGTCAAGTCCTTGTCTAACTGGCCTGTGTTTCCCCTATAGCCTCCCCTATATATATGCATTAGGTTGCGAGTACCACGCCTATTAAGACCCTCCTATAAGTCGCCTTATATATATACGCATTAGGTTGCGTGTACCACGCCTATTAAGACCCTCCTATGAGTCGCCTATAAGTCGACTATAGGTTAACTGTAAGTCGACTATAAGTCGAACGCTATAGGGCCGTTAAAGCTGGCCTATGTTTCCGCTGCCTAGAGCTTTGCCTGTGTTTCCACCTCGTTAAGCTGTCTGGTCGCCGTCGCGTCGCCATTACGTCGCTGTCGCTATACTAGGTCGCGCGCACCACGCCTATTAAGACCCTCTTCTAAGTTACCTAAGTATACTGGATACTAGATAGGCCCTTATAGAGGGGCCTTAATAAGTTCTTTAGGTAGGGCCTTAATAAGTTCTTTATGGTGGCCTTGGGGCCTTAACAAGTTTTATATAAAGTATTTACAACGCGTTAACCTTAACAAGTTCTTATAAAAGGAGGATCCCTACGCCCTTATCACGTATACTTTGCAATCTTAGAGCTAGTGCAAGCCTAAGGGTGTCCTGTTATACGCCTAGGACGCGTCCACGTTGACTGGCTAAATAAGGCCAGTTTCGGGCCTGGCTGCGAGCCAGGTAGTCGTATATTGGGCGGTTTTCGTATCCCAGTTTCCCTTGCTAGGCCTCCCTAGATGGTAGAACAAGAGCTCTAAGCGGAGGCAGTGAGGCTCCTGGTGTTGTTAAGGGCGATGCTTTGTACGCGTCGCGGGCCCATTACCACAGAGTCGAACGACAGCGCTGTATGCGCTGCAATGGCTCTCTACCATCGCCTCTACACTTGGCCATTAATAGGAATAGGATTCCAGATAATATTTCCACCCGCGGCGACGTGGACGCGTGCAGTAGGGCTTCGCGGGCAAATTATATAATTTAGTTTTAATTTTAGGGTTCTTTTAAGGGTATAGGTTAAGTATAGTCTAGCCTATAAAGTGGGATATTATTAAGGCCTTCTTAGGTATAGTAGTATAAGTTTTTTAATATCTAAGTATAACGCGTTAACGCGTTGTTATAGATAAAGGTCTTCTTTTAGGGCGGGATATTATTAAGGCCTTCCTAGGTAATATAGGGAGAGCTTAGTATAATATAACGGGCTTATATAAGTGCTTTTAAACCAAAGCTTGTAGATTACTACTATATAAAAATACTAAGCTAAGGAGAAGAAGGAGGAGAAGACTATTAGTAACTAATAAGATATAAAGGGTCGCTAAGGCGCTAGTGGTAAGCAAGCCAATAGCGATTTTCTATACCGGGCATGGAAAATCCTAATTAGTTAGCTCTATAAGTAGTACTAGTAGAATATAGTAGAATTTAGTAGGTAATAAGCTCCAGCACTGTCATAATATCCTTTACTAGTCCTTTACTTAGTTAAAAGCCATTTTAAGCTTATTTAAACGCGTTATAACCCTTTCTACCTAGTTTTTACCTACTAGCTCTCCACCCCACACACCTAATAGTTTTTTTTACCATATCTTCTACCTTATACTATTAGGGAGGAAACCCTTACAAATTAAGGTTAAAAATATATTAGATAATTATCTACTCTTTAGTCTAGGTAAGCTTATAGCAGTTTAGGATATAATTATATTATACCTATATTCTATTAACGCGTCAGTAAAAGGTATAGAGATTAACATTAAATAATTTAGTAGTAGCTTTAGCGCTTAAAAATAGGCCTTAAAAATAGGCTTATAAAGCTAGATTAATTCTACTATCTTTTTAAATAGATTGTATATAATTTTGTTAAGACATAGTTATATAAAGGTAGATAGTGGACGCCAAGAAAATTATTAGACACTTAGTGGTGTTGGACACTTAGTAATAGAATATATTAATACTTTTAAAACTTTAATTATTTTAATAAAAATAACGTAGTTAAAAGGCTATATAATAATAATAATTTATTACTTAACGTTTAATTCGGATCCCTTTGGGCCTACGCGGACTACTCCTTATATATATATATAGGGAGAAAACTCTATTTAAGAAAACCCCGTAATCCATCTCTTCGCCTTTTAGGACTCGCCTATAGGTCGCCTATAAGTTACCTATAATGCTCTACTACCTTACTTTTTAACCTTTTTAGGAACTACTACTGCCGTACTAAGCCTATAGACGCGCTAGCATTATAGACTTTACTTTACCCCTATAGAGTAATTAGGGGGCACCTATTAAAAGCTATATAATAAGTATATTTATATAATTATATTTTTTAATATACTATATATCATATAATTAATATAATAGTATAAAAAATTTCCTAATTAATATAATATTTTTAAAGTAATTATATTTTTATTAAAAATGGCTTTTATATATTTACTAAATAACTAATAATTATATATTACTGTTGGTATGCTTTAACAACGTACAGAATACATATATCATAATGATATGTACTATGCGGTATTGTAGATGGATGTTGTCTTCCAATACAAAGAAGGGTGAGGAACTTAAGGTTCCTTACTACGCTAGTGCCGCGGTGACACGTGACAGTAACTTGCCTTACGTAATGGCAACTTGCCACACGTGGCGGCAATTTGCCTCCTATTGCAATGCAATATATTCTAGCTACACTGGGAGTACTTTAGAAAATGCGGAGGACTAGTATTCTACAACTATACAGTTCTGCAATCTATATATACACTTCTCTTTCTTCTCTTCCTTTTTTCCTTTCTTTCTTCCTTCCTTCCTTCCTTACCCTATGCCTTTATATCAGTGCTATTGTCAGTAGCACGTTCTACCCATTCTACTGTCTTCAACTCGATTCGGTTTGTGTTAATAAGTCGCTTAAGAGCTAATAATGGTTTGCTTTTAGTCATAGCGTCTATAGGGTTACTGTCTCCATTAATCTACTTAACTTTAGCTATTTTGCGTCTTTTATATAACTGACGTAGGCATATAATATTAATTATGAGTCTCTTCTCCTGTGTAGTTCCTAGTTTGATAAGGCATTTGTAAATCTACTTTAAATTAGTGCAAAGGATAAGCAGTAGGCTAATATTAAGTTGCAATTTAACTGTGGCCTTAATTGCAGCGCCAATGTCGAAACTATAGGCCATAGTATATAATTCGGAGGCTAGTACGCTTCTAGTAATTCTTTTGCACTTAACTAAGGACTAGTAGACAATATTCGCCTTATTTAATAAGTCTACTAGTACTAGGATATATCTAATCTGTAATAAGAGATCCTTATTGTTTGTAAATAAGGAATTAGTAAATATAAGTAGTTATAATGTCTCTATATCGAGTTTAACAAAGTTTAAACCTCTTGTTGGGTTCTTAATTTGCTACTAAATCCTCTTATTAAGCAGTTTTGCGTTTTTCTTATTAGGGTTAATCACCTGGGTAGCGTAGGATAAATTAAAAGAAGCTTTAGGCTGGTATACAGACATAATATAAGCTCCTCTTGCTTGTTGGGTGATGTATTGGTCCTTAAGTATAAGTGCTATATAAATAGTGCCTCTAGAACTAGTTGTTATAATAGCTTTCTTAATATTAACAAGGGTTAAGTTCTGGCATTGGCGCTCCTACGTAAGCATAATTATATAATCCTGTTGTTAGATAATGCCTCCGTTAAACTTAATTAGGTATTCCGGCGTAAGTTATTCGCGTTCCTTAGTTAGGAACTTAGCTTTCTTAATCTTCTCCTATTCTAAAGCTGCAAAGACTAAGTTAGCTAGTAGGAGGGTATTATTAGTCTATAAACCAACTATTCCGAAATTTGTGGGGTTGTTAAGGTGGAGTAAGTAGGGGTTATAAGTAGATTGGCTTATATTTAGTTCTTTAATATGGTGGTTATAGTAAGTCTTAAACCAATGATTGCCTGCCTTAGGAATGCCGTATAAAGGTCTAATAACCTTTAGAATTATGCCTTATAAGACTCCAAGTACTGTACTAAGTTTAAGAGGTGCCCTAATATAGAAGTCTCAATTTAGTCTTGTAGCTAATTATATATAGGCCTATAAAATATCTCGTAAGTAGAGATGTGTACCACTGTTCTAAGTTATGGCCGTAATATAGAGAATAAGGCGTTGGCTGACTTGTTAGATTATAGGTAATTGGGTTAATACAAGGTCTTTTTCTAGGTTATTATATGCCTGTATAACTAGTCTTAACTTCTTAAAGGCTTTATTAGAACTAGGGTTTTTAATCTTGTTAACGAATCTAGAGTTAAATACTCTATTGCTTTATAGTATATCTTTAGGGTTAACTAGTTCGAAAACTCCTTTTTTAAGTAATCCCTTAATTTCCTTCTGGCGTAATACTGTAAACTAATTAGACTTTGTAAGTTAATTATTATCCTCATCTTATAGATATATTAAAATGTTCGCGGTACTAGCTTTAATAGGGTACTTACGTGGTCTACCTCTTCTACGCTTAACAGGTTAAGGTCCAGGCTTAGTTTAAGGTAGGGGTTTAGGTTTAGTTTAAGGTAGGGATTTAGGCTTAGTTTAAGGTGGTTCACTTTTATTATCTTTTAGTTGTGTATCCTCTGTAATCTTAGGGTCTATTAGATATGGTTTCACAACCATACTGCGGAAGTTAGTGGGTCTATAGGGAAGTTGTATAGTATAGGTCTCATTTTCAATGCTAAATAGGTTGTGCGGACCAGACCAGTAGCCAGGTTAGCCTATAGGTCCTTCTCTCCATACCAATACAGGTAAGTTAAGTGGTAGGTTATAGATTGTAGTTATTTTAGGTCTATTGCGCATATTAAGGGTATCTACTACTTAGCGCTTAGCTCTAAGCTTCTTAACTTCTTCTATAGCCTTTTTAAGAGCTGCTGCTCGTTGTATAACTGTAGGGTTAGGTGCGTTGGATTCTACCATATATGGGTAAGCTCCGAATACTAGTAAGGTGGGTATAAGACCGTTAGGGCCTATAGAATTGTTAATTGCTTTAAAAGCTATTTATAGGGCTATGTCCTTACTAATATCTAGCAGTTCTGCAGTAATGATATAGTATATGCAATGGAGGGGGCTATGGTAGCGTTCTACCATTCTAACTAAATTGTGGGCTTTAATAGGTATACTTCTTGTAACTATTCCAAATATTATAGCGTATTGTTTGAATTCCTTGCTTATAAAATTCTTGCCTATATTATGTGTGATAATATTAAGAGGTCCTAGGTATGTGTTAATCTAGCACATTTATAATATATCCCATGTATACTTAGCGCTGATATTTTATAGCTATCTGCCAGCTTAAAATTGTGTTCCTTTATTAACAATATATAAAAGGGGTGCGCCATTAATATATATAATATTAACCACGATTAAATAGTTAAAATTAATATTATTATATAAGGTAAATCTAAATCTACTAGGCAACTTTCTATGTTTTTAACAATAGTGGTAGTAGCGTGTAAGATAATTTAAGGTCTTGCTGTTAACATTATACCCTAAGCGTTTAAGTATTCGTACAAGACGCTTAGCTAAAGGGTAGCCAAAACGGCGATGCAGTCGCTTTAATTCTACGTCGGTGAGGTAGTAGGGGTTTTGTTCAAATAACTTAGTTAAATAAGTACACAGGGATATATTCCAAAGTAGGAAAGGGTGGCTAAAGCGACGTATAACGGGTACTTTGCTCTAAGGGGTAATTAGCATATTTTTTAGGTTATTGTAGTACACTTATAGGTAATCTATGTCTGCTAAGTAAAGCAAAAATGGGGTGTTAACCTTGACAATATGAAACTCAATTATGCTAATTAGGGTGATTACTTTGGCTAATTTAATTAATAAGGTTAATCTAATACCGAACTGTACATTAACTATGCCTTGTGTGGTGGTATTGAGCTGTATATCAGTATTAAGTCTCTGGAATGCCAAGAATTGGCTATATCCTGCTATGGATTGTTTGGATGCTCCTATATTAATTATTATACCTATAAACTTGTCTGCAGTATAGCGGGACGTGGATATAGTTGTATTGTAGGTAAAGGGGTCCTGGTCGGTTATAAGGGGTACTATATTGTCTATAGTTGTAACCAAATGGCTAAAGGCTTTATTAGCTAGGGTAGCGGCTATAGAAATTACTTTCTACTGTTCTACTTAGCTAAGGGAGGTATAGTAGTAATTAATATTTAGTTATAAGTTCTTGTTAGTTGCCTTATAACTTATATTAATAGTTAGTGCTTAAAAAGCTTTCTTAAGCTCTTTTTCTAAGTCGGTATCGTCATCCTCGTAATCTATAATATATTGGTTGAGTCGTTTCTTAAATTGGTTGTTGAATTTACTAAACCTGTCTCTATTAGCAGTTCTAAACTTGGCTTTAGACTCTTCTTACTCCTCCTTAGTATATTTCTATAAGCGATATCCTTCCCTATTATATACGAAGCAACGTGGTTTCTTTCGGTTGCGGTTATACGGAGGGTTATTACGGTTGCTATAGTCGTAGTTGTTATCTCTTTTATAGAACCGTTGGTCTGTAAAGAAGGCTTATGTCTTCTCCGTATGCTCTTTCTCGTATGCTGTAATAGACGATTAAAGTTTGTTGATAAGGGCTTTAAGGTTATTTAGTGGGTCAGAGACTGTATATCTACATGCTGGTATTCCCTGGCAAGAAGTAACGATTTTGTTATAAAGGAAGTCTATGGTTTGTAAGGTAGGTCTAAGACTATGCTATAGTTAATAAAGTCTGTGGATTAACAATTAGAGATATTCGCTTGTTAACTTATCTGTGTTTCCTGCTATTACTGTTGTAAGTATAATAGTATTCCACTTGTCTAGGTTCTTACATTAAAATTCTAGTCCTTTAAAGAAATTCCGAAGGTGCTCGCAAGCTTTGGCAAATAGTAGGCGGGACAGTTGGTTTGTGTAGAAGTGGTCTAAAGCTAGTCCTTTTAGCATAGTAGGGAATGCCTTAAGGTAGGCTTCTTAGGGTACGTCTGCTCGATTGCAGATATTGTAGAATATTGTTAATTTATAGTTAAGGCTTTTGTTTATGCCACCGTATTTCTACTCCTCTGTATATATCTTAGCTGCGTTTGCAATTTCCTTGCCATAGCCGGTTATAGTAATAGGGCGGTTCTCCTTATCTATAGATTGTACGTGGAGTTGCTATATTGTTATTGCGGGTTAAGGCGTAGCAGATAGTGTAAAAGTGGACGTAGTTATAGATTAAGGTATAATAGATAGTGTAAAGGTAGAGGTAGTTAGTGTACCAGTTAGTTGGGTTGCAGTAGCTTTAGCTTATTATTGCTTCTCTAAGGTACCCTCTATTATATATACCTTAATCGATCTTAATAGCGTCGGTCCATACTTATTATTGGCTAATTTAATTATCTCTTTACTCTATTTAGTTTGGTCTTCTTCTTATACTATATTATATAAAGACTAAGGGAGTGTTTTGTTTTGTTTATAGTTAATATTAACCCATACTTCTCTAATGTTTAGGTAGTCACGTAGTTGCTAAAGCCAGTATAAGGGGATTTGCGTAAAGATATTAACTGTAAAGTCCTTAAAATCTCCCTAGAACAATTCCTAGAGTGTTAAGTTAAGCTAGTTATATATCTCTGTGTATAGGTATATCTTGTATTGTAGGTAGTTAGTTAGTTTATCTTTAGAGGCTTCTATTAGGTTAATTCTATTTTCCTATTTAGCTGCTTCTTCCTTTTAGTCTTTCTCTGTTCCTGACATCTTGTTTATTATATATTGTTTAAGTAAGTGAGGGTAAAGGTAAGGGTGTTCAAAAGGTAAAGGTAGGGGAACGGTTAAGGAGGCGGTTAAGGAGGCGGTTAAGGAGATAGTTTAAGTTAATTGAGTAGGGTAAAGTGCTCTGCGCAGTAGTCTTCTAAAATAGATAGAACGAGATATCTAGAAGTTATTATAGATACCAGATAAGTACTCCTAGGTAGTTTCTCTTCTTCTCTTTAACTAAAATAGGCTGATACAAAAGGTGGATAAGTACAACTATCTTCCAATCTACTGTAAGGTGGACAGTATAACTGTCTTTTAAGCTACCTGCGTGTTTCCTAATCTATACGCGCTCACTAATTAGTATTAGTATGCTTTAACAACGTGCAGAATACATATATCACAATGATATGTACTATGCGGTGTTGTAGATGGATGTTGTCTTCCAATACGAAGAAGGGTGAGGAACTTAAGGTTCCTTACTACGCTAGTGCCGTGGTGACACGTGACGGCAACTTGCCTCCTATTGCAATGCAATATATTCTAGCTATAATTGCTAAATATAGCTAACGTACTTTATTAGCGAGCGGGCTATATTACTAAGCGGGCCACCTCTATACCCCACTAAAAATCGCAAAACTTATAGTACAATATCTCAACAACTACTTAATAATAATTTCTAAAAATTTATATTTGGGCTTATATATATACCTTACCTCGTTTGTTTTAATTTTAAATAAATCTATTAAGTGGTTATAGAGATATATAGTTTCAGGTCGTAAATCTGGCTCTAATCTTTATATCTCTATAATCACTTAGCAAATTACTTTAAAATTAAAACAGATAAGGTATTATATGTATATAAGCTTAAATATAAATTTTTAGAAATTATTATTAAGTAGTTGTTGAGATATTATACTGTGATTTTTGCGATTTTTGGTGGGGTATGGAGGTGGCCCGTTCGGTAATATAGCCCGCTCGCTGATAAAGTACGTTAATATAAAATAATATAAAATAATATAAAAATATATTTAGTAATTAGTGTTTCTTAATTAATATACTTTAACTAACTATAACTTAGTATAAGTAATATTTATATATATAAATTTACCTAAGATGCGAATATAGCTAGCCAAGACAGATACCAAAACATATGATACTGCTATGCCCCTTACGCACTAACCAAGAAGCAATGCTCTTAGTAGCTGGCACAGAAAACTATAGTACACTACTCTTAACATAAAAAGGTCTTAAGGCGGTCACCTAGTGGCTTATTAGCTAAAATATACTAGACCAGTTCTGGGTTGCAAAGGAAATAGTAATAAAAGGCAAAGGGGTAAGTAATAGGCGCCCCCTAATGACACTACAGTAGTAGAGTAAAGTTTGCGATACTAGCGCGTCCGTAGGCTTATTATAGCAGCAATGGTTCCTAAAGAGGTCAAAAAGTAAGGTAGTAGAGCACCATAGGTAACTCAAAGGCGCTATATAGGCGAGTCTTAAAAGGCAGGGAGATAGATTACGGGGTTTTCTTATATGGAGTTTTCTCCCTATATATATATATATATAAGGAGTAGTCCGCGTGGGCCCAATAGGGATCCAAATCGGACGTTAAGCAATGAATTATTATTGTCGGTATCACCCGGGGGGGTACTGCAATTGCAATATGAGGTAACTGGTTCTTTGATTCATTCGTGTCTATTATTATCGTATATGGAGAGGTGGAATTTAAGGGGTTCCTAAGCTCGCTTAGCTCATATAGTTGCCTTACGTAATTGCTCCTCCAAATTCTGCTCGCTCGTACAGACACTAGTAACATTTACAAAAGGGAAAGAAGGTAAGAAAGTACAAAGGAGAAGTATATAGGTTAATAGGTGCTTAGGGCAGTAATTATAGATGTTTTAGGTATTGCGAATATTGCTACGGATATTACGGATATTGCAGATATCGTAAACATTGTGGAAGGTGTTATAGGAGTATCCTATAATAGAGCGTAGTTGAAGTCAGAACCGAAGGTATAGCGGCTTTAGAAGGTATAAAAGTTATTACAGACCATAGGGGAAAACAGGTAGAAGGGCTGATAACTAGGTATTGTATAACGTTATTCCTCCTCCTCCTAGGTCTGGTTACTGTTGTTGGGTAAATTGCAATAGGGTATGCTGTTGTTAGCTAGGCTGCTAAGGGTTATACTACTGCTGGGTAGGCTGCTAAAAATTATACTATTGCTGGGGTACAAGTGCAACGGGTATTTAAGGGTAGTGCTGCTATTAAGTAGCAGTCAGTGCAGCTTGCTGGGGTATAGATGCAATAGGTGGTTAAGGTGTCATAGGGGTATTTATAGAGGGAGCTGTGACGTTTATAGAGGGAACCGTGACGTTTGCAGAGGGAGCCGTGACGTTCGCAGAGGGGGCCGTAACGTTCGCAGAGGGAGCCGTAACGTTTATAGGCAGAGCCATAACGTTCGTAGGTGGAGCTGTGACGTTTATAGGCGGGGCCGTGACGTTCGTAGGTAGAGCCGTAATATTTATAGGCAAGGGGAGCTTAGCTATAGAAAGGTTATTTAAAACAGCTAAAGCTAGGGTAGCAGACGACATCAGAATTAATGGACGTAATTTAAGACAGCAGTTAATAACATATAAATTAAAAGGTCCTTCAGTATTAATAAATAGCTTAATTTCTGCATCTAACCATTCCGTACGGTCGTCCTCGTGGGCAACGTCATACAGTGCTTATGGTATTGACTTGCTCTTATTATTAAAGACCCATACTCTATTGCGTTGGAGTAGTTGTTTAAGTTCCCTAGTTTTAGACCTGTCGGCGTTCTTAAATGTCTGCACCGTAAAATTGTTAAAGTCCTCTTGGTATAATTCCTATAAGCTTTTATCCTTAAAGTTATACTTAGTATACTCATTAATTTTAAACTTAATGTAGTTAGTAAGATCTTCTATAGTGGTCTTATTGGTTAGGGTGATCCCATTACCCCAGTTTAAACGTTTGATTGACATAATAACTAGTGTAGATCGTGGTGTAGGTCGTGGCTTGCAAAGGCCGTAGGAAGGAAGGGGATACGCTAGCGTTTAGGGCATATTATTAACATGATTTTCAACATAGCAGATCTGCAAGGTAGCAGACGGTATTGGGGTTATAGGTAAGTACTAGGTGCTGCTGACGCTGCTGGTTATACTAGCACTTAGTAAAGAGGTCGTACTGGGTATTAATTTGCGTGATAGACGCAAACCAGACGAAGCCTTGGTAGGAGCCAGTTCTTTAAGTTCCCAGGGCCTATACAGGAAGGGTTCTCCTTAGCAAACGCGATAAGATTAACGGGCCTTGGTAGGAGCAATCGCGTAGTGTCTCTCTTGGGTATTAGGGGTACTGGCACTCAGTGAAGAGATTGTACGGGGTTAATTTGCGTAATAGACGCGAACCAAACAAAGCCTTAGTAGGAGTCGGTTCTTTGAGTTCCCAGGGCCTATACAGAAAGGGTTCTCCTTAATAAACGCGACACGATTAACGGGCCTTGGTAGGAGTAATCGCGTATTATCTCTCTTTGTAATAACACCTGGCTAATCTGTAATATCTACTAATTAGTGTCGGTATTACCCGGGGGGGTACTGTAATTGTAATATAAGGTAACTGGTTCTTTAATTCATTCGTGTCTATTATTATTATACATGGAGAGGTGGAATTTAAGGGGTTCCTGAGCTCGCTTAGCTCACGTAGTTGCCTCACGTGATTGCTCCTCCAAATTCTGCTCGCTCGTACAGACAATTATTATATATAAATTTACTATTACTACATTTTATATTAGTTAAATATTAAATATTTAATATTTTATAATTATAGCTTTAATATTAAATTTATTATAAACTATTTAGTAAAAAAATAAAAATAAAAATAAAAAAGGTTTAAATTTAAAGCTATATAATTAGCTATTAATATATATTTTATATAATATAAGGCTAAAAATATATTTATATAGCTATAGATACCTTAATTATAAAATTTTATAATAATAGCTTTAATAGTGGTTATATTATAAGGGTGTAAAGTTGGAGATTTTATATAGAAAATGCCGTGTCTATGCATTGCTTATTTTCTATATAGGTGGTTAAAGAGATTTTAAGGAACTTTAACCGGCGGTTAAAGTTCTCTAATTGGCCAGATTCTTGCCAAGAGGTTCTCCCTAAGTCTTATTATATAATATTGTTGCGGGCTTGTTTTCCAACACCCTCCCTTAAGCTTAGTTAATAATACCGCCGTCAGGAAAACGGGAAGTGGCGCAGGAAATTTAGTTTCGCTAAAAGTATTTTTAGGGCCTGGGGCTAGCTTTCCATTATATTAGCCAACCCCCTAGGGCCTGGGGCCAGCTTTTAGCCGTATTAGCCAACCCCCTAGAGCAATACGCCAGCTTTCCGCCATATTAGCAAAGCCCTAGAGCTATACGCTAGCATTACGCTAGCTTATGGCTATAAAATAAATATTGTTAGTATTATTGTATTTATTGCTATTAGGGTATTAAAATCCTAAAGGCCTCCTGGTAGGCTCCTAGCAGGCTTCCTAGCAGGCTCC
>Ga0307507_10008627_pt1 | contig 13994 bp, 13 predicted proteins | sample 7_EM_MG_FD_207223 | JGI IMG/M metagenome (GOLD analysis project Ga0307507, IMG submission 207223) | Populus trichocarpa ectomycorrhiza microbial communities from riparian zone in the Pacific Northwest, United States - 7_EM | ecosystem: Host-associated > Plants > Roots > Unclassified | place...
GTTTATCAGATAACGCTTGAGACGCCACCGTCTACACGACTACTTATTACAAATGTAATTTTTAGAAATAGAGAGACAGTTGAAGGTATGTAAAGAAAAAAGAATTGTTACATGTTTAGCTAATATACTGTCTAGTACATAGCTTAAAGCCCGTTTGTCAAACTGAATTTCTTTGACGGTCGGCACTGTCTCTGGTTGCTAGACGGCCGTCTATAGGTAAACGGGCCCTAAATGCCCGTTCCCGGGCTCTAGTTATCGCTACCCATATGGCCACTAGAGCGACCATTGAGAACGTGCACGCCACAAAATTCTCTATGGATGGGGGAGTTTTATCGAATTCCTTTAGGTTCATGCCGAAAAACTGATAGGCCTTCTCGTCAGAAAATTCTCGTATTGTGGATAGGAGTTAGCATACCGAAGTACAAAAGTTGAGAGGAATAAAGAAAAGTGTCAAATCAAGTAAGCCGGGTAAGGGTTGTGTCTGCGCTTGTTGCACAGGTGTACCCTCTATTCTGTCTTTGGCTGTAGATCCCAAGAACCCAAAAAGCTGTCGAGCGATTAGCATTCTCGCAATGATTTTTAAGGTATGAGATTCATACAATATTTCTCCTGACATCCATATTTTCTACTAGCTCCTTGATTTTCTGAACGAATGATTTCCTTTCTTCAACCATCTCATCAATAATGTCAAAGATATTACGCCATGCCTGCTCGGGATATTCTGAGAGAATAGAGATCCGGGGAACACGCTTGTAGCAGGGATTCCTATGGGAGGAGTATTTCCTCTCGTGATATTTAGTTTTTGTTCTGTAGCTTGTGAAAAATATCTTGTGGAGGTCCTGGAGAACGACGGTCTGTCGTTCAGCCACGCTGATAGCAGCAAATAAAGCTGCTGAAAGACTGTTAAGGGAGGTGAGGAGGTCTCGGACTCTCCTCTGCTTCCTCTTCTGAAGGTTGTTCTGCAGGGCTCGCTCATAGTCCTTTTCCCATTTCAATTTTTCCTCCCCCGTGACCTGTCCTCCCCAGGAATATAGCCGCCGAAGTTTATGGTCGGGAATTCTCGCCATTTCTTGATTGTCCTCGTAGGTTTTTGCGTCTGATATTATTTGGTCGATATCCTCCTCCTGATCGCCCCCAAAATTAATGCCGAGCTTTTCTGACCAAGAGAGAACAGACTAACTAGCTTGCACAAGGAGGCTTGAAGTTTCCCCAATGTCCATAATTCCGAGTCCATGTTATTGGCAATCATATGAATCATTGCACAAAAGGCACCGATAGGCTCCTGGAGCCAGTAAAGTGGGACTTGATCTATGGCACTGTCTTCCTTAGATCTGAACGTCGCCATCGTGACTTTCGAAGTTACTTAGTAAAAATGTTTAGGCCAACGGCAAGCGAGAGAGTATTTCTTACAGTTATCAAATATCATATATCGTGCTTGATGCACTAATATCTCCCCCCTCTGGACTGGTACCTCCACTGTATCGTCTCTCTCCTCCTCACTCACTAGAGTCCTCCAGTCAAGGGCATCAAATCCCAAACGCTTGAAATCTAAGAGTTTAACACTCTCGCTCCCTAGACCCAATGAAATATCCCCGCTAGATCCCCCGAAATATGGGAATGATACGAAAAAGATAAATTTATCTTCCGGTGAACCTGACTTGGACAACTCCGATGGTTGTTTGAAAGATGTCTGCAATGAGACTCCAGTTCTAAAACGTCCGCGACCGGGAAGTGCTCGAACTCTTTTTGAATACGCGTCCATGAAAGCAGTTTCACCTTGCCTCAGAAGTCCGAGTTTTTCCCCCATCGAGTTTAGTAGACTATCATCCTATTTCTAGTAAGTAATTGCTTTTAAAAGAAAAAATAGTGCGGGGCCGGACAGTAACTTACATACGTATCATAGCATTGGGGAAAGTCGCTTGAAAAAAACCCCTCGAACATTAGCATCTGGAGGGTAAATTCGGCTCTCATAAAAGACAGCCGGTTGTATGCAGCACAGCCATGTTCATAGTACGAATAGGTAATGAGAAACTAGATCCCTAGAAGGTAAACTCACATGATACTCAACCGTGACAGAGGTTCCCCCGCAGAGTTAATGACTTGGTTAAATTGTTCGGACTCTAGGAGCCTGTCCTTGGGGACTCGAAAGAATCTATCATCGTCTCCAATAAACCATCCCGAGGATGCCCCCCCCCTCTCAACCGGAGGATGTCTGTCCCGACGGCCCAGGTAATCTGGGTCTAAGGAATGGTCAAAAATCACGACATCATCCTCTTTTCTGTTTTTTAATTTTTCGCTAGCAAGGCTGCAGCTTGGGTTTAAGAAATCTTGCTCATCGCAAAAGTCTCGTTGCTCACCGATGGCTTCCCAGTCAGCAAAGCTGTCTACTGATCCCGGAGAGAGCAGAGGTGGCAGGGGTGACAGCTGCGACAATTCGTGAATGGATCCCGCTGAGGGCTCCATGGTCGGGTTGGGGTCTCGCGGAGCGGTGGAGTTCCCCTGAGTCGTTTATCTCGAGTTAGTAGTGCGGGGTTTGGGAGAGGGATATATCGACAGTTTCCTAGCTTGAGAGAATGATAACTTAACAGTTCGCCGATGAGCTCCATTCTTATACAGCACACCTAGCCCATTTAGGCCTCCCATATTTCGCAAGGCTCACGCTAAATTTTTTGATAGCCTCGTGTGGCCAACTCACCCGGGGAGAGGGATTTGCTCGCTGCCGGTAGGTTGGCCTCTGGGGGGGTACCGTACGTGCCAAAGTATGCAAGAAAGTCTCTCAGTGGGTTTTTTCGAGGGAAGGGGAGAGGAACTCTATCAAGATCGGGTCTAGTTGGCCGAAATTTGGTGTGTGTAACGCGAATTGTGTAACTGAATACTGTAGGAGGAAGCATGATACGCTAATTTTTGGCGAGGGAAAGGAAAATCCTGGCTTACACCTTATTCTGACCTCTTCGCGAGAAAAAGAGCCTCATGTGATTGCTAGTAGGTAGCGCCAAAACCTCGAGCAGCTACTGTACAGTAGGGGGAAAGGGGGACACCAGTAGTTCCGTAGAAACTCGCTAGATCCACTGTCGGATTGAGTAAAAAAAATAGCTAAACCACTATAAACCCAACAAGCTTCACGAAGAGCGTTGTTGGCACTACGGAGGTATGATACAAGGCTTAAGTTTTGTAGGTTCCACAAGCAGGGGTATACTACTTGTACTAGCAGGGGAACGGTGGTAAATCAGATAGCGGCTCAGAGCCCGCTGAAACCGGGAGCCCGTTGCAACCGGGCAGCGGCCGTAATGGGCAACTAAGTAGACTGTAACGAGCGCCCGCCGGAAAATATTTTGTATTCAAGTTCACGATCTATTATACAAGTATGATATATCCGCATATCTAATATTTTATGAAAGGGCCATTGGCACCAATAACAGCTTCAAGTTGACATCTTGCTGGCATGCTTTCAACCAGCTCTCTGAATTCATGCTGTCCCACAGTACCTGAAGCTTCCTTGACCACCTCCCTTAATCTATCATAATATTATGACATATATTCTGGAAAATTATCCTGTAGATAATTTCTCATTATATGCCATACTCTTTCAATAGGGTTTGGTTCATGTGAAAAAGCAGGCCAGAAGAGAACCTCAATAGCTCTTTCCTGGAGGTTAGTTCATGTATCTCCTGCAGCATACCTGGGTGCCCCATTTTGCCTAAGCATCAGAAAAATCCCATCACACCTGCACAGCTCAATATACCCATGAATTATGGGAAATGTATGTGCACAGTAGCTTTCTGCATTGATAGACCCCCAATCCTTTCCCCACAATGTTCCTGGGCCTTGCATATTACTATGAAAACAGCCCCAAAACATCCAACCCCACTTTCTTTGATGTTTTTCTACTATACAAGAAGGATCCCACAGTTCACCAGCCCTTCGGATAATCCAAGTTCCGGTATGCGTTCCACCATTAATCTATATCTTATCAGTCCACAGGCTAGTATTCCACTCCTCTTGTGTCTAGTTTGCATGCTTGTTGAAGGCGGATTGCTCAGTTTCTTTCTGAGATCAGAGGCTTCTTCATTGCAAGGCACTGGTGAAACCCTTCCTTCAGCAAAGCTTTCCAGATGACTTTTTTCCCTACACCAAAATCCAACTTCTCATCAAGTTGCTGAAATAAGAAACGCTGATTGTGCGCTGACATACAGACATATGCAACACAGTTTTCTATTTGTGCTTGAGTAAGCATGGGTGGGCAACTGTGGCGCTTGGCTGGAGTTGCTGGGTAAGCCTAGGCATGAGAGGACACATAACTGATCTGCTTTAGAGCCTGAGAGAAGCCAGTCCTTTCCTGTATTTGTGTATACTTCCATTCAATAGAGTTGAAAGGCTGGCAGTTACAGCACTGATTGCGTGTGAGATGAGCTGTTCTTAGATCTGCTGTCAGAGGGGAAACAGACATATGGGTAGCCTGGAAGGAAGGAGAATAAAAATTTCTGTGATAATCGGCAATATCTAGATATCAAGATCGCTTAAACGGGCATTTACCAAATTGAAAATAATATTATATTGTGAAAAAATTCCACCTTTCAGAATCGCCAAGCAACCTTACCCTTGTTTGTGGAACCTACACAACTTATGCCCTGTATCTTTGTAAGTGGCCAGAGTTTGTGCCATGACACAACCCTTCAAATTGATGTGCCCAGCACAGCACTCCTATGTAGTGCCCAGGCAATACATGTACAATAAAATGACTTTTTAGGCAGAAAAAACAAAGAAACTATCTGCAAGCCCAATTCATATTGAATCTCCCCCATTTCCCATCTTTCTAAGTCCCCACTGTGCTGAAGAACATGAATATTCGCTTCCTCAACAACGGAAACCAGCCCACAATAATTCAATTGTACCAGGTAGTGCCATTAGTTAATCTCACCACACTCTTGCATTTCATAGTGTCGAGAAATATTAATCGAGTGATATAATATTAAAAAAAGTACCTCAAGTCAAGTTATGATATTGACCTCTTTCCAGCAACAGGAGCACTGGATCTACTTTGAGAGTGATGTTACTAGTAGTTGTGAGGTTGCGCCTATCGATGTCTAATAACCAACGTCCAGATTAGTGATATAACTTAGTAGCATTTGAACCTCCATGAGGTTAAGTCAGCCAATCAAAGCAATACGCTAATTTCGCTAGTGTCTTTTTAGCATAATGTAGAGAAAATCGGCCTTATTAGCGCTGCAGGGGATAACTAGGTGAACTACGAGGGCTTCCCGGATAGCAGTCCAAATAGCTACTGCACAGGAGAGAAACTGCAGGTGGCCGAGGACCTTTGCACCGCATCCCGACTTATTCTCAGAAAACACACCCCGTCCTTCATACTGTGTCGCAGCAAGCGGCACCGGGGGTCCACGTTCTGGATGTGATGCCGAACCTATCATCGCGACGTTTATAAATCTATACGTTAACCGCTTTAGGGGTTCGCCGAGATGATATTCTGTAGGTTGATGGAGTCTAGAGGATTCAGGTAGAATCAGACCTGTTGGGAGCTCAGGTCACGATATCCGTTCTAAGGCAACTGACACCCCCGCATACACAACCCGTCCTTTTCTCAACCAATCCCACTTGATGACCGGTTACTCTCCTATTTCCCGTTGCTCATAGTCAGTAAAAGTGGGTGTGATGCAAAGCTTACAAGAAAAATAAAACTATCATTACTCGAGTATAACGTAAATTTAGTACTAAATCGATAAATAAATTATCCTATTTCGGGTAAACTCCACAAAATCGGCATTTTCAGAAATAGAACCAAAATATTAACCAGAACCTGATTCACCAGCCAACTCCTGACTCTCACTGCTACTATTCCTAACTCCTCCGGAGTAGGATACATATCATCTTCTTATCCTGTTGTAAAAACCTCCACTTTACAGCAACCCTCAGAACCATAGAGTCATTGGAGATCGATCACATTAGCAACAGTAGTAGAAGCTTGTAATAGGTCTAGTGGGGGTTGAAGGGATTCCAGATCTTGGGGTATTTTCGGAGGGGGGTATCAACAGCGGGGATTACAGACTCGGCTGCCCTTTCGGAGCCGATGCACTCGGATTGAGGGGGTTTGCCTTCAAAGATATGTGCTACCATTATTGCTTTCTCTCTTGCCTCATGCCACCCCATGTTTCTATCTAATCTCCCTTCCATTTTGAGCTCACCTATTAGGAGAGGCATCCTAACTTCGGATTATGTATTCGAAATATATCCTAGTATTCAGGGGGCATGGGACAATTGCATCGTAGAACTTGGGGGTTTGGTATGCAGTAGATAAAAAAGTCCAGTTGTAGCGATCCAAGTATTATTTTTTCTTGCAGCGTCACACTTACTTTTTACTGACTATGGGGCGAGCAAAATAGGAGGGTAACTTAACCAGCTATTAGTGGCCGGGGGGGAGAAACTCCAAAAGCAGAGCCTCTCGACAGTGAGAAAAAGAGGGTGGCAAATGCAGCAGAGTACTGTCGAACTCAGAGATAGCTCTCCTGACTTTTGGTATTTTCTTTGGGAATTGCCTATGCTCTTATGCAGTAGAGAGAGTAGGCGGTTTAGGTAGAGGCGCTCCAGTTATTAAGAGTTGCAGAAACCCCTCAGAGGAGGAGAGTGGATCGTTGGCTTTTTCTTCAGTTGGTAGAACCCTTTTCTTTCCATCTTCATCCTTCATCGTTCTTGTGACTAAATCAAACCGATCAATTACGGCTATCCGGATTCATGCTTCAGCTTTCCACAAGTCTCTACTTTCTTCTGCGTTCTCTTGCCGGCCAACCTCATGGGAACCTTTACTATCTGGATTGCTAATATCCGCAGTGCAGTACGGTACCGCATACCTTAGTTTGGTTTTCACTCTAAGTGGTCAATAGAAAGTGTGGGGAAATACACGACCTCCTTTAACAAATACTTACCGTAGGGCGTTTTCTAGACCTTATTCTGACCTCTTAGCGAGAAAAAAGAGCCTCATCTTCCCAGCAGGTGGCACCAAAACCACGAGCACCCACCGTAGGGAGAGAGGAAGCTGCCAATTGTTTTCTGCACGAGTACTCGAGTACTCTCGAGTACAGTAGAAACTCGCTAACTCCACCACCGTATTAACTCAACAAAAAAAAGTATCTCCGTGCAGGGTTCTAATCTCCATTTTGAAACAAAAGTTCCCCATGATACCGGCGCAGTACTCACCTCGCCAGAATTAGTCATAGGTCACGTGAACTGTTGTCAAGTCACTGAACATGAAGCTCGGTTAGGTGTTAGGTGAGATGCAACGATCATCACCATCGGAGCGGCATTCAAGAACCTCGGTTTCAAGCACTTCAGATCCGTTCATTTTCAGAATAGATACTCCAATTTCAGTCAGATTCCCAACCTCAAGAACCCGCTCTCATCCTCCAGGTAATGTACCGGTACTTCTTCACAGTCCACGTGACCTATGACTAATTCCGGTGCAAAAAGTGATCGTAAAAACCACTGGTCACAACCAACCACTTTTTTCCGATCACTTACCCTCACACCCTGGTACAAGGATATCGTGAATTCATGGTACAGAACAGGGATCAGAGTTAGGAAGGCAGTGGTACGGCGCTTGCAAGATGCGTACCATAATTTTGTCCAAATAAGAGCTATTGAATTTGAGAAAGTAAAAAACTAAAGAACAAAGCATATCATGATAGTCATAGCTAATCGTTACTAACTATTGCCAGTGCCACATATTCCAGAACTCGAAAACTAAAAGAAATACCACTCATGGGAACTTGAACCAGCTCAACGGAGTGTCCAAGTCCCATATCGCCCCGAATGTGAATATAAGGCTAAGGGCCCGTTTGGCTGCGATGGTTGCGTTCCATTCCCCCATACCAATCGACTTTTTCCTTCCGCTTCAAAACAAAGGGAAGACCATTTTCATAGCAGAAACAGTCGCCCAACAGTACCGTTCTATTTTTTCCAAACAGGCCCTAAAGCTACTAAACTAATCCAATTGAAATAAGTAGAATAATAGAGAAGAAAAAAGAGCTAGAACGAAAAGTAGCAGAAGCAGAAAGAACAAAAGAAAAAGACAGGCTAGAATTTAGTAGAGCCACCATTCGCACTAACAAGTGGCATCAACGCGGTCGATCATGCTATCGAGAATTTCTCCCAAATCATGCTCAGTAATCGCATCCCACTATGCCTGAATTGCCTCTATCATATCATTGTTATTCTGAGGACGGGGGATTAGCTTGCTAATACGGGCCTTCATTAATCTCCATATTCCCTCAATCAAGCTCATATCGGGAGATGTTGCTGGCCAGGGCAATAGGTAGTTATAAAGGCCGCATTCCTGTAGGTCGGTGATAGTAGAGTGGGCACGGTGGGGTGAGGCATTATCTTGTTGGATATAAACATAGTCGTGAGTACGGGCAGACTCGCTCTGCCAAAATCGATCGAGGGATGGCAAAATGTGTTTTTGATATCCCTGAGCATTCATAGTCTTCCCCCAGGCCTTCTTATTCCATATAATTAGGGGACCTTTACGGCGGCCAACGAAGCATCCCCATACTATGACCGATTTGTGCGTCTTGAATTTTGGAAGCAGGCATGACTCGTGAAACTCCTCCTCCACACGTCGAGTAACTCAAACCCGGCCAGGCGCTCCACCAACGTTAAATGCGCATTCGTCTGTCCAGATCACTTTGGACCAATCATCGGTGGCCCAGACCTTATACATGTCGGCCCATGATAGGCGTGCCTAAAGATTAGAATATACTTTGTTAGTCACGATGCCATTATACAACTAAAAGTTAGAAAACTGAGAATCAACCACCACTAACTTGACTTGGAATAGAGGAATAAGACAGATTCAAATAATAAGACAACACTTCTCCAAACCCGGTTGAAGAATATGAAAGTAAGTTAGGAAAGCCACAAAACACCAATTTGATACAAGCTCCGAGTATGCCCACGTCTCAATTCCCCGTCTACCAAGAGCCTCTTTGGCAGGAATCTTTCTATTTGGTTCCCCCATACAAAGTGACCGTTTCTGACCGTTTCACAAAAGAAGAACAACCATTTTTATATGCGAAACTGTCGCGGAACAGAGCAGTTGACCCGCCTTCCGTTCCCACCAGACAGGCCCCAAGTCATAGGTCTTTTAGTTTTGTCATTGAATGCAAAGAAAAGGAACAGGTATGAAAGTGAAACACAATTGTCAAGACGTGGCTAAGGAAGCCAAAAGTAAATACAACTGAAAGCAGAGAGGAAAAGGTCTATCAAGATAGAGACCAGGAAATACCTGTGTGTGAAGTCACCACAAGGGTAGATATCCTACGGTAAGAGCTTGGATAATTGCATGTCGTAGGGGAAAGTAGAAGTTGCCTTTGCTGGAAAGACAAGACTTTGTGTTTTTTCCAGCTTATGCTAGCCGGAGGAGTATAGGACTGGAAGAGTAGTACAAGGGCAGGGTAGAAACTATTAACTGAAACAGACAAGGAATATATTTGACTGGTCAACCTCAAGTAACTGTTTCATAACTTCTTGTTGGACCTTATAGTATGAAAGTAATTTGAAAATAAATTGACGAAATGAAACTCTTACTTGACGAGTCTTAATTGAAATATAGGGCTTCTTTCTAGCAACACGGCGATGATAGCCAGCAGAAGACATCGTACGACGTAGAGTCCGGTTACAGGCAGTGAGGCCTGCCATTTGAGCGATTTCAGTGTAGGACTTACGGTGATTTTCTGCTGAAGAGGTGGCTAAGGCAATGAGCTTCTCACGTTGTGGAGTGCGAAGGATTGAGTGGCACCCTCGAAGGCGGCTATGGATAGGTGTAAGAGGAGGGTGGGCCATACGATAAACAGTTGAAAGGGCAACTCCAGTAGCAGTGGCAATTTGACGATATGACCAGTGAGCATAGTGCTTAAGAGCACGGATCTTGTGGAAAAGGGCAGAGTCAACTTCGGTGCGAAACGGCAATCCACGCAGTTCAGGATTTGCTGGCTCTGGCCCAAGGTCTAAGATGGGAGTTTCTGGACCTGGGGTGTTTGGTTGTTCAAGATCATCTGCCAATTTAGCTAAAGAAAGTATAGGGGAGGAGCAAGGCTCACGATTGGATTTAGTTTCGGGCTTGGTTACTCCTAGTCCCAGATGACCGTGAGTGGAAATTGGACCTGGAGTAGGTGTACTGCAGTCAAGCTCACAATCAGAGTCTCTAATAGTCTCTAATTCTGAGCCTGGCTTCGTAGAAGTAGTAGAAGTAGTAGAAGGAGGGTTTAGGCAAAAGGCATCAGAACCGCTATCATCAGAGGTCTCTGCATCAAAGAGCCAGGTGCGTAAAGGGCTTGGGCTACCGGGAACAGGAGGAAGATGTCCAGTTCCCTGATCAGAAGCTGAGCGTAGAGTGGGAGGCATTAGGGAAATATGAGGTAGACTCAGGTGAACTGGTGATGTATTAGGTGAATCTATCGGCTCTATTAGTCCTTATTTATGTTCATGAATCGTATACGTACTCATGAGATATCACTCGCAAGTTCGCAACTACACACCATCACCACTTTTTACACGGTAATCTTCGGATACTCAAGACAATTTTTACTCTTATGATTCTCACCTAGATCTAATGAATATAGGCATGATCGTTTTACTACTTCAGTTGACTATTCACTAGTGTGGATTTAAGCGAGAATACCAACACCTATTACCTCACCTCAAATCAGGATCCAATCCTGCGTTGCACATGACCTTGGGTTGGAACACACACTTTTGAGATTCGCCATCTTAGGATTCCTGTAAAACCGAGTCATTAGCACTAGATAGGCTTAGTTTGGCAAGTTGAGAAGATCAAACAAGGCCAAAGCACTCAGGCTTTACCACATCAGGAAAGTACTAGGCCTTCTCAAGAAGTATTATCTGTGTATCCCGAGATTTACCATCTAACCGAGACGGCGAATTAGAGAGTTTGCGTTGGGGCACCTAGGTGCAAGAAAAACAGGTTAATTTATGTTAAGCAAAAAGTCTTGGACACCTAGGTGTATGGAGAGACCTGAAGGAAATGTAAAACGTAGCTTTTAAGACCTGGAGAGGTTTGGTGGGTTGGTGAGGTCACACTAGGGACTTAAACATAACCAAGTGGTGGGAACGGCAACATATCGCCAAATTTCATTTTAAAGAAGAAAAATGACGACCGATATACCAGCTGGATTTACGGTAATTGACCTTGATGAGGAGTCGAGCCAGCCACCGAACCTAGCCAATCAAAGTTCTCAGAAGATAGCGATAACTCAGACCGACAATGAGTACCAGACTAGGCGTCCGGCCAAGGGCAAAGCACCAAAGTGGTTGAGTTGGATGGATCAAGCACTTGTACGACAAGTGTTGGTAACGGATCCACTCAACTGCATCAGGGGGAGAACAGCAAGCAAATGGGGTGAGGTTTCTTTTGCATTAGAAGCACTCCGGCCTCAGCCACTCTCTCACACTGCCGAATCATGCAGACAAAGGGTTAAGAAACTTGTCGAAATCTACAAAGTGAGTTGGAATTCATTCTAAGTAGAAGTATCATCTATCTTTTAACGTCTGAAATATCTGAGAAACAATTTAGCTAATACCTAAGAACTTGAAATGCAGAGAGCAGAACTAGCCTCCCTACGCAAAAGTGGAACCGACAAAGAGTTTACCGAGTTCGAGCTCAACATGGTTGAGCTAGCCATGAGATGGGACCAAGGTAGCAATGATCCTGGAATCCGCAAGATCACGCAAGCCAAGGCCTTGCAACTTGAGCTAGATGCAAAAAAGGTTAGAGAGGATTCAATGAGAGGGCTGGTTAGAAGGAGGGAGGAGGATGTGGGTGAGAGTAGTAGGTCTAGAGGTGATATCTCAACTATGGGAGATACGGGGCAGGCAAAGAAGAAACACAAAAACCAGGAAGGAAAGAATATTGATAAGATTTTGCTCGAGTTTTCTCAAGGAATGAAGAGTGAGAAGGAAGAATTGAAAGAAATTGAAAAAAAGCAAGATCAAAAGCATGAGGATCTCATGCAAGGAATTTTAGGCTTAGCGGAGGAGATTAGGGAGCAAAGTGACAGGCAATCGCATGATGCGTTTCTGGAGCGAGAGGCCAGAAAGGATGAGCTAGTTTTAATCTTGGAAGCCTTAAGAAAGGATAACGAGATTTAAGTCAAATTGGTATTTACTCTCCATCCTTCACTCCTCTACTTTCCTATTATCTAATATTCTACATATTCTTACTCTTCTAGAAATGTTTCTTCAGACTTCATATCTTTCTTTCTGCTCACAATCTTTTTCAGTCTGTTTCTTCTATCCACGTATCAAAATCATTCATAGTTGTCATCTCGGCTTGATATAAACAACAGAGTCTCAATCTATCTCATTCAACTCTGCTGGGTAAAACCTGTTCCTGTTGATCATTACTCACTTCCATGCTGTCCCCCGCTATTCCCTCTAGTTCCCCACTGTCCCCTAGAGTCCCTTGCCATCCCCTGCCATTTGTCATTATTCCCACCCATTCATACAGAGCCCATTGCTATTCTGGAAAAGTACATTGGACTTCCCCTCTGGATATGAGTACCCTAGAAACTTATGAGTCCCATAGAAACTTGAATAATTGAACTGTGCGCTATGTTATCGGACATTCCTCTCTCAGTAAGGTCAAGAAATCTTTGTTTTTTTTCAGTCTCAGTAGGGGGCAAGAGGCTGTGTTTTTGCTGTGTTCTTTGCCCCCATTCCAGATAAAAGAATTTTGGATTTCATAGTACACGGTTCAATTATTCAAGTTTTTATGGTAAGTTAGATAGGGGGGGTTTCCGCCAGGTGGGGTTTCTATATTTTCTGTGCCAATTGGGTAAGATTCAGCTTTGGAGACTGATTTTCCAGAGTCTACTGCGGAAAATTGTATAGAAATAGGTAGTTCTAATGTAAATAATTTGAATTGAGCAAAGGGAGTGGGTGGCGAGCACGGAAATATATGGAAGTTACGGAAACCCCACCTGACGGAAACCCCCCTATCTGACTTATGGTCCTAGAGATTTCTTATGAAAAGGTATAGCAGTGTACCTAGCTAGCAAGGGCAGCTGCAACCCCCCTAATAGCTGTATCCACATGAGTGGCATTTGGCTCCACCTATCAGCTTTGTCGGCAATAAGGTTTTTCCGCCCCAGAAGTGTTCGCAGAACTCCCTCTTGCCATTTCATCATGATGGCGGCCCGCAAGAGTGACGTTTGGTACCTCATATTGATTTAATTGGAATTGATATTGTTTAGTCTCGGAGGCATTCTCACTACTTGCTTATACCCATTCTCAGCAGCTTATGAGAGCAGTATTTGGCCATATTCGATGTCAGGTACATTGGGATTGATGTCGTTCTGTTTCAGCAGCATTGTCAAAACCACCTCCTGCGCACACACAGCATCCTATAAGAGCGGTCTTTGGCTCTACTCATCCACTTTGTCAGGAATTAGTGGAAGAAAAGAATAGAACCATAGGATCTAATATTTATGGTGTTGAGTTTCTCTTAGTACTCGCTTGGTTCTCTCTTTTCTTTTCTTTCTCAATAGCTGCCAGGTAATGTGCCTGCCTCTTGGCCCGACAAAATTCAGTGTTAGCAGCGATGAAGAAGCCGCGCCTTCTCCCCTGCCCCTACACTATTCATACTTTCTAGAAAGAAAAGAGTTTTCAACAAAAGTCAGATAATAACAATAATAAAAATCTGTTATGAAAGTACTCCAACAAGCTTGGGGGTTCCAAAGGTTGCTCCTCAATAATTTCCTCGCCTTCTGTCACAAACGGTTACTAAGCTAGGCAGACTCTCACATGACTAATAGTTATTAGTCATCGGTTCGTTATCTTTCGCAGTATGATATCAGTTGACTCATAGGATTTCACATGACAACACAATAGCGCGTCATTGGTTTATTGTGATTGGTTGATATTTGACATGACGCACGATTGTGGTCATGTGGTTTATGTATTTCGCACAT
>Ga0307507_10008628_pt1 | contig 13993 bp, 7 predicted proteins | sample 7_EM_MG_FD_207223 | JGI IMG/M metagenome (GOLD analysis project Ga0307507, IMG submission 207223) | Populus trichocarpa ectomycorrhiza microbial communities from riparian zone in the Pacific Northwest, United States - 7_EM | ecosystem: Host-associated > Plants > Roots > Unclassified | place...
CTCGGACACGGTGAACTCGGCCTCGCAGGAAGGGCAACTGGCCCTCCCGAACACATACGTCAACGCCCGCGCCACCTCCGCCTGCCCGAACTCGACCGCCTCGCCGTGCAGGCGCGCACCGATGCCGTCGAGCCGATCGGGCGCGGCCGGTACGAGCTCCGTCCGCCCCTCCGTGTCCACCTCCTTCTCCTTGCCCGTGCCGGTCACGTAGTCACCGGCCGAGGTGAACACGCCGTACGAGCCGAACGCGACGAACAGGCCCTCCTCGCACTCGGGGCACTCCAGGTCGTACTCCTCGGCATTGATCCGCTCCAGCGCCTCGGCCCACACCCCGTCGCCGCCCTCGAAGGCGAGCACGGCCATCTGGAGGTACACGAATGTGTGCGCGTCCTGCCCCGGATCGGCGCGCAACACCCGTGCCACGTCCAGCAGTTGGCCTATCTCGTGCGCGTACCGCGCACGGCACTCCTCGTCCGGGTCCGTGGTGATCAGCCCGGCCATGGTGACCGCCTGTATCGGCCCGCCCGGCGCCCGGCCCAGCGCGATGTCGGTGAGCACGGGCAGCGCCGCCCAGCTCGCGTCGTACACCGAGCCCTGGTGGCACAGCGAGCCCCACAACTCCTGCCACACGGCCTCGTCCTCGGCGCCACCGAGGCGCGCGAACAGGCCCGGGATGTCCTCGGCGCTGCCGTAGGCGTGGGTCAGCTCTGACCAGTCGATCGTCGTCATACGGCGATTGTGCCGCCCGGCACTGACAACGAGGCCTCGGCAGGCATCAACTCCGCTCAGGCGACTCACAACTTGCCTTCGACAAATCCTGCTTCTTTTATTGACGACGGAAAAGAAGGGATCTAGGTTCCCGCCATGCGCTCGATCTCCCGTACCGAGTCGTTCCCGGCTCATACCCCCGCCGTCTCACAGGTGTTCACGATCGTGCTGTCCCACGGCCCCCTCACCCGTCTTGAGGTGGCCCGCCGGGCGGGGCTGTCGGCGGCCGCCGTGACCAAGGCGGTCCGGCCGCTGATGGAGGCCGGGTACCTGGCGGAGGGCGCCGACCAGGACGCGCCCCCGGCGCTGGGGCGGCCCGCGAACCTCGTCCGGGTCGACGGCGGGCGGGCGTTGTTCATCGGGGTCAAGGTGACCGGCGACGAGATCATCGGCGTCCTCGCCGACCTGTGCTGCCGGATCCGGGTCGCCCGCCATGTGCCGCTGACCGACCGCGACCCCAAGGCGGTGCTGTCGTCGATCGCGGACCTGGCCCAGGAACTCCGCACCGAGGCGGACGACTTGGGCGTTCAGGTGCTCGGCCTCGGGCTCGCGGTCTCCGGTGACGTGGACCGCGGCGAAGGGGTCGTCCGCTACTCGCCGTTCCTGGAGTGGCGTGACGTACGCCTGGCCGAACTGGCCGCCATGACAACGGGGTTGCCGGTCACCGTCGACAACGACGTGCGCGCGCTGACCGTCGCCGAGCAGTGGTTCGGCGCCGGCGCGGGGCTCACGGACTTCGCCGTGGTGACCGTCGGCGCGGGCATCGGCTGCGGACTGGTCGTGCACGGCCAGGTCGTCGCCGGCGCCCACGGGGTGGCCGGTGAGATCGGGCATGTGGTCGTCGATCCCGCCGGACCCCTGTGCCACTGCGGCAACCGCGGCTGCGTCGAGGCGATCGCCGGGGACGCCGCGATCGTCGCCCGCGTCCGGGAGGTGACGGGGGTTCAGGTCGCCGACACCTCCGAGGCCGTTGCCCTCGCCCACCGGGGCGACGCCGGAGCCCGCGAGGTGTACGCGCGGGCCGGTGAGGCCATCGGCCGGGGCATCGCGACCGTGGTCAACCTGTTCGGCCCCGAACGCGTGATCATCTCCGGCGAGGGCCTGGCCGCCTACGACCTGTTCGCCGAGCAGATCCGCGACTCCTTCGCCGCCGCCGCCTTCGGCTCCGCCGCCCGCTGCGACGTACAGACCCGCCCCCTGCCCTTCGACGAATGGGCGCGCGGGGCCGCCGCCACCGCGATCCAGTCCTTCATCCGAGCCGCCGACTAGCCCGCCCGACCGTACTCGACCCCCGCCACACTCCTAACCCGCACGAGGAGCCCGACGATGTACTCCCTCACGCCTGTCCGCGCCCTGAGAGCCATGGTGGTCCTGGCCCTCACCGCCGGCTTCGCCACCCACCTCCCCACCGCACACGCGGCCACTCCCACGGCGGACACGTCCACGGCCGTCGCCGCCAAGCCCTATATGGGCTGGTCGAGTTGGAGCATGCAGTCGTCCAAGTACCCCGGTCTCAACCCGGACGGCGACTACAGCTACCTCACCGAGGCGAACGTCAACAAGCAGACCGACGCGCTCGCCGCCAAGCTGAAGAAGTACGGCTACGACCACGTCAACATCGACGCCGGCTGGTGGATGGACAAGACCTGGAAGACCGGATACGACCAGTACGGACGCCAGAAGGCCGACCCGGTCCGCTTCCCCAGCGGCATGAAGGCCGTCGCCGACCGCATCCACTCCAAGGGCCTCAAGGCCGGCATCTACCTGCCCGCCGGCCTGGAGAAGGGCGCCTACGGCGACGGCAAGACGCCCATCTGGAACGCCGACGGCTGCACCACCGCCGACATCGTCTACAGCGACCTGCGCACCACCAACGGCTGGGACAGTGCGTACAAGATCGACTTCTCCAAGCCCTGCGCCCAGAAGTACATCGACTCCCAGGCCCAGTTGATCGCCGGCTGGGGCTACGACTTCCTCAAGCTCGACGGTGTCGGTCCCGGCTCCGGAAAGAGCGGCGACCAATACGACAACGTTGCCGATGTGGCCGCCTGGAACAAGGCCATCACCGCCACCGGACGCCCCATCCACCTGGAAGTCTCCTGGTCCCTGGACTACGGACACGCCGCCGACTGGCAGAAGTACTCCAACGGCTGGCGCATCGACACCGACGTCGAGTGCTACTGCAACACCCTTGTCACCTGGGAGAACTCGGTCGACGACCGCTGGGACGACACCCCCGCCTGGACCGACAAGGCGGGCCCCGGCGGCTGGAACGACCTCGACTCCCTGGACGTCGGCAACGGCGCGATGGACGGCCTGACCAAGGCGGAACGCCAGAGCTACGCCACCCTCTGGGCCGTGGCCAAGTCCCCGCTCTTCACCGGTGACGACCTCACCAAGCTCGACGACTACGGCGTCTCCCTGCTGACCAACCGCGAGGTCATCGGCGTGGACCAGAGCGACGCACCGCCCGCGCGCCCGGTCACCCCGTCCGACGCCCAGCAGGTGTGGGCCGCGAAGAACCCCAACGGGACATACACCGTCGCCCTGTTCAACCTGGCCGACTCTCCCGCCGCCGTCTCCGCGAACTGGACGACCCTCGGCTTCACCGGCAAGGCCGCCGTCCGTGACCTCTGGAACCACGAGGACCTCGGCACCTACACCAACAAGGTGACCCAGGCCCTGCCCGCCCACGGCTCCCGCCTCTTCACCGTCACCCCGCACGGCAGCGCCGTCACCACGACCGCCTACGAGGCCGAGGCCACCGGCAACACCCTCTCCGGCAACGCCTCCGTCGCCGACTGCTCGGCCTGCTCCGGCGGCCACAAGGTCGGCAACCTCTACGTCGGCGGCAAGCTCACCATCAACAACGTCGTCGCCGCCAAGGCCGGCACCTACCAGGTGAAGATCGCCTACGTCAGCGGCGACTCCCGCTCGGCGAGCATCTCCGCGAACGGCAACGGCGCCACCAGCCACAAGTTCCCGTCCACCGGCGACTGGGGGACCGTCGGGACGGTCAGCGTGCCGGTGACCTTGAAGGCGGGAGCCAACACGATCACCTTCGACAGCGGTTCGGGCTACGCGCCGGACATCGACCGGATCGACGTGCCCACCTCCTCCTCCTGAGCCGACCTTTTCGGAGACCGCCATGTCCAGTGCACCGTTCGACCTGCCCAGACGCAACCTGCTCGCCCTCGCCGCGGCCACCGGCGCCCTCGTCGGCCTGCCCGCCTTCACCGCCTCGGCCGCACCGCAGCGGCCCACCAACACCTCGTACGTCAGCGGTACTTCACGCAACACCCTGTGGTGGCAGGCCCCCGCCGACGACAACTCGATGATCGAACAGGGCCTCCCCGTCGGCAACGGCCGGCTCGGCGCCCTCGCCAGTAACGACCCCGGCCACGAGGTCCTGCTCGTCACCGACGCCACCATGTGGACCGGTGGCCTCAACGACACCCTCGACTCGGACGGCCAATTCCCCTACGGCCGCGACGACTTCGGCTCCCTCACCCTGCTCGCCCGGCTCACCGTCGACATCCCCGACCACGACCTGGGCGCGGTCTCCGGCTACCGCCGCACCCTCGACCTCGAACAGGGCCTGGCGACCACCTCGTACGTGCGCTCCGGAGTCACGTACCAGCGGCAGCTGTTCGCCAGCCGTCCCGACGACGTGATCGTCCTGCACTTCACCCAGAACGGCGGCGGACGCTACACCGGCACCGTCGACCTGGCGGGCACGCACGGCGAACCGGCAGGTGACGCCCGCTCGTTCGGCGGCACGCTGGGCAACGGTCTGCGCTACGGCGCGGCCGTCACGGCGTACGGCACCGGCGGCAGCGTCACGGTGAACGGCACGCGCGTCGCCTTCTCCGGCTGCAAGGACGTCACCGTCGTGCTCAGCGGCGGCACCAACTACGCGCCCGACGCCGCCGCCCACTACCGCGACACCTCCCTCGACCCGCAGAAGCTGGCCCGCGCCAAGGTCGCTGCCGCCGCCAAGTACACGGCGGACACCCTGCTGCACACCCATGTCGCCGACCACAGCGCGCTGTTCGGACAGTTGGACGTCTCGCTCGGCACCTCGTCCGACGACCAGCGCGCCCTGGACACCTGGGAGCGCATCCAGGCCCGCGCCACGGACGGCGAGCCCGACCCCGAACTCGAAGCCTCCTACCTCCAGTTCGGCCGGTACCTGATGATCGCCGGCTCCCGGGGCAGTCTGCCGATGGGCCTCCAGGGGAACTGGCTCGACGGCAACGACCCCGACTGGATGGGCGACTACCACACCGACATCAACATCCAGATGAACTACTGGATGGCCGACCGCGCCGGACTCTCCCAGTGCTTCGACGCGTTCACCGACTACTGCGTCGCCCAGCTCCCGGACTGGACCGACCTCACCCGCAGACTCTTCAACGACTCGCGCAACCGCTACCGCAACTCCAGCGGCAAGAACGCCGGTTGGACCGTCGCCATCTCCACCAACCCCTACGGCGGCGGGGGTTGGTGGTGGCACCCGGCCGGCAACGCCTGGCTGAGCAACACCCTCTGGGAGCACTACGAGTTCACGGGCTCACGCGCCCACCTCGCGAAGATCTACCCGCTGCTCAAGGGAGCCGTCGAGTTCTGGGAGGCGCGGCTGCTCACCACCACCCTGCCCGGCAGCTCGAAGGAGGTGCTCATCGCCGACAGCGACTGGTCGCCCGAACAGGGCCCGCTCGACGCGAAGGGCATCACCTACGCCCAGGAACTGGTGTGGGCGCTGTTCGGCAACTACTGCGTCGCGGCTGCCGAGTTGAAGAAGGACACCGGTTACGCGGGCACGATCGCGGGACTCCGCAAGAAGCTGTACCTGCCGGTGGTCAGCCCCAAGACGGGCTGGCTGGAGGAGTGGATGTCCCCGGACAACCTCGGGGAGACCACGCACCGGCACCTGTCCCCGCTCATCGGACTCTTCCCAGGCGACCGCATCCGCCCCGACGGCTCCACCCCCAAGGACATCGTCGACGGCGCCACCGCCCTGCTCACGGCCCGCGGCATGGACAGCTTCGGCTGGGCCAACGCCTGGCGCAGCCTGTGCTGGTCCCGGCTCAAGAACGCCGACAAGGCCTACCAGCTGGTCATCAAGAACCTCCGCCCGTCCACCAACGGCACCAATGGCAGCGCACCGAACCTCTTCGACATCTACCAGGTCGAAGAGGGCCGCGGCATCTTCCAGATCGAGGCCAACTTCGGCACCCCCGCCGCGATGATCGAGATGCTGCTCTACTCCCGCCCGGGCCACCTGGAACTCCTCCCCGCCCTCCCCGACGCCTGGGCCGCGTCCGGCTCCGTCAAGGGGGTCGGCGCGCGCGGCGGCTTCGTCGTCGACCTCCACTGGCGGGACGGGAAGCCGACCGAGGTGAAGATCCGCAGCATCAGCGGCCGGACCACGACGGTCGCCTTCGGCGACAGCTCCCGGACGGTGCGTCTGACGCCGGGCGCGTCCGTCACGCTGAGGGACTTCGCAGGATGACGGCCCGACGGGCACGACTGCGCCGTACGGCGGCTCTCCTCCTGCTCGTTGCCGCCGTCCAGGCCGGACCCGCGCACGCACAGACACAGGCGAAGGCCGTGAACGACCAGAAGGACGTCATCGCCCAGAAGGACGTCATCACCTGGGGCGCGAGCGCCGACCACCTGGGTGACGGAGTCGCCGACCGCAGCTACCGGCTGATCGTGCACACCAGCGTCGCCGGCGGCGATCTGCGGATCCGGCTCTCCAACGCCTTCGGCGACCGGCCGCTGACCTTCGACAGCGCCTACGCCGGTGTGCAACAGACAGGCGCCGCGCTCGTGCCCGGCTCCAACCGGCGGCTGACCTTCGGCGGCGCGGGGTCGGTAACGATCCCCGCCGGCGCGGTCGCCTACAGCGACCCGCTGTCCGGCAGGCTGCCCGCCGCCAGCAACCTGGTGGTCAGCATCCACACCCCGGACGCGGCGGGCCCGGCGACCGGTCACGGCATGGCCATGCAGACGTCGTACGCCACCCAGGGCGACCACACCGGCGAGGAGAGCGCCACCGCCTGGACGGACACCACCGGCTCCTGGTACTACCTCGACGCCGTCTCCGTACGGCCGAGCGCGGGAACCGGTGCCGTGGTCGCACTCGGGGACTCCATCACGGACGGCTGGGCGTCCACGAGCGACGTCAACCGGCGCTGGCCCGACTACCTGGCGCGACGCCTCCAGCGCTCCGGCACGGCCGTCAAGGGAGTCGCCGACGAAGGGATATCCGGCAACAAGGTCCTCGCGGACGGCGCCGGGCAGAGCGCCCTCAACCGGCTGCAACGCGATGTGCTGTCCCAGCCCGGCGTCCGCACCGTGTTCCTCTTCGAAGGCGTCAACGACATCAAGGCCCACTCCGGCGTCACCGCCCAGGACCTGATCGCCGGCTACCGCCAGATCATCGACCGGGCGCACGCGGTCGGGAAGTGTGTCGTCGGCGCCACGGTCGGCCCGTTCGAGGGCTGGCCCGAATGGGACGCGGCGGGCGAGGCGGTACGCCAGGAGGTCAACCAATTCATCAGGAGCAGCGGGGAGTTGGACGCGGTCACCGACTTCGACCACATTCTCCGCAGCCCCTACGACCAGGAGAGGATGCTCCCCTTCTTCGACAGCGGAGACCACATTCACCCCAACGACAAGGGGATGGCGGCCATGGCCGACGCCGTCGACCTCAAGAGCCTCGACTGCGCGAAGTGAACCTCAGCCGGACGCCGTGGCCTCCGGGGTGATCAGCCCCTGGCGGTAGGCCACCGCCACCGCCTCCGTGCGGCTCGCGGCGCCCAGCTTCGCCAGGATGTTGGAGACGTGGACGCTTGCCGTCTTGCCGGTGATGAACAGCTCCTCGCCGATCTGGCGGTTGCTGCGGCCGAGTGCGAGCAGCCGCAGCACGTCCCGCTCGCGGGCCGTCAACGGCGAGGGGCGGTCCCCGGCGTCCGGCGCGGGGTCGCCCAGGCGGCCACGCCGCACGAGCGTGTCCACCTGCGCGAGCAGGGGCGCGGCACCGAGCCGGACGGCCGTCTCCCGTGCCGCACGGGCCTGGACGGCCGCCTCGTCACGGCGGTCGGCCGCCAACAGGGCCTCGGCGAGCCGGAATCGGCAGCGCGCCAGTTCGTAGACATCGCCGTAGTCGAACGCGGCCACCGTCTTCTCCCAGGCCACCGTCTTCTCCCAGGCCGCCGCGTCCGGTCCCGTGGCCGCGCGTATCCACTCGGCCTCGGCGCGGGCCAGCCACGCAAGGCCTTCCGGCCCCTGTGACCGGCCGTCGCCGCCCTTGTCCGCCACGGACCGGGCCAGCTCGACGAGTTCCGTCGCGGTGTCCGTCCAACGGCGCACCCCCGCCTCGTCGCCGGTCAGCCGCAGTGCGACGGCCCTGTCGGCGACCGCGGCGAGGGCGAGGGCGGAGAGCCGGACGGCGAGGTCGGGACGGCGGCCGGAATCATCGGTGAGCGCGGCGACCGAGGCACGCACCCGCTCCACGGCCGCCTCCGGATCGCCCTGGAAGGAACCGGCGTCGGTCAGCACGATGCCCGCCACCATCGCGGCCATCCAGTCGAACGGCCCGTCCAGCAGGGCACGGGCCCGCTCCACCGCCCCCAAGTCGCCGCGCGCCAGCGCCACATACAGCGCGGGCCCCATCGTGAAACCGCCCGCGTGCGGCAGCGACACCGCGTCGCTCGCGACGGCCTCCAGGCACTCGTCCCAGCGGCCCAGCGTGTACAGCACCAGTAGTTGGAGATAGCGCATCTCCAGCGGATACGGCGACGACAGCAACCCGGCGCGACGGGCCCGGTCCAGCCCCTCGGTGAGCCAGGGCAGGGACTCCGCCAGCTCCCCGGACTCGAAACTGCCGATGGCGAGGTGGAACAGGGCGCGCATCTCCACGGGCGCGTGCCCGGCCTGCCGGGCCAGCTCGCGTGCCTCCGCGAGCCGCTCCCGGCCCTCCCGGGTGCGCCGGCCGCCCTTTTCGAGAGTGGCCAGCGAGATCAGCAGATCGGCCCGGGCGTCGGTCAGTTGGAGTTCCTCGGCGGTGCGCAGGGCCTGGCGGGCGACCCGTAGCGCGATCTCGTCCTCGCCGACCTGACGCGCCGCCAGCACATGGGTGGCCGCCGCCCACACCCAGGTCCGCGAGGGTGGTTCGGCGGGGATCATCGCCAGGGCCTCGCTGCTGTACGCGAACGCGGCCGTGAGGCTGTCGACGCCCATGAGATTGCCGGCCAGCGTGTAGCGGACCCGGGCGGCCAGCTCGGAGTCCGTGTCCTGGCCGATGCCGGCGAGTGCGGACCGGGTGAGGGAGACCGCGCGGTGCGCGTCCCCGGCGTGGGCGGCTGCCGCCGACGCGCGCAAGGTGAGGGTCACGCTGTCGGTGCCCTCACCGGCGGGCCGGGCGGCCGGGTCGACCGACGTCCACAGGTCGAGGGCGGTCTCCAGATGCCGTAGCTCCTCGGCGGGCGCGCCGACGCGCTGGGCGTGGTCGGCGGCCTCCAGCGACGCGGACAGCGCCTCGGCCAGGTCGTGGCTCTCGCGGTAGTGGTGGGCGCGCTCCGCCGCGCTCTCGGCCGGGTGCCCGCGCCCGGCGAGGAGGCGGGCGAACCCGCCGTGCAGCCGGGAGCGCTCGCCGGGAAGCAGATCGGCGTACACCGCCTCGCGGGCGAGGGCGTGCCGGAACGAGTACGTGTCGCCGTGCCCGGGCACGAGGAGCTGTCGCTCGACGGCCTCGCGCAGTGCCGACTCCAGCTCGTCCTCCGGGAGTTGGACCGCGTCACGCAGCAGGTCGTACTCGACGCGGCGTCCGGCGACGGCGGCAGTGCGCAGCACCTGCTGGGCGGTGTCGGAGAGTTGCTCGAAACGGATCAGCAGGACGTCGGCCAGCCCGCTCGGCACACCGCCCGCCTCCATGTCGCTCGCCGCGAGCAACTCCTCGGCGTAGAAGGCGTTTCCCTCGGCGCGCTCGACGATCCGGCGGACCGTGCCGTCCGGCACCGGACCCGTGCGCAGCGCGCGCACCAGCCGGGCGACCTCCGCGTCCCCCATGGGCCGCAGCTCCAGGCGCTCCACGGCGGGCAGCCGCACCAGCTCGGCCAGCAGGGGCCGTAGGGGATGGCGGCGGTGGAGGTCGTCCGCGCGGTACGACGCGAAGACCGCGAGGCGGTGGGTGGGCGCCCCGCCGGCCGGGCGCTGGAGGATGCCTCGGCTGAGCAGGAAGCGGAGCAGGTCGCGGGAGGACTGGTCGGCCCAGTGCAGGTCCTCCAGGACCAGGAGCAGGGGAGCGATGTCGGAGAGGTCGGCGAGGAGTCCGGCGATGCCCTCGAAGAGCCGCAGCCGACCGCCCGCGTCCCGTGCCGCGTCCGAACCGGCGCCGAGCAGCCGGTCGACCGCCGGATGCGCGGCCAGCGCGCCCGCGAAGCGTTCGTCGTCGGCGAGCACACCGAGGATCTCGGTGAAGGGGAGATACGGCAGACCTACGTCACCGAGGTCGACGCAGTGCCCGGTGAGCACGGTCATCCCCGCGCCCGCCGCCCGCGCAGCCACCTCGTCCAGGACCCGCGTCTTGCCGACGCCCGCGTCCCCGGCGATCAGCACGGCCCCGGCCGTACCCCCGCGGGCACGCTCCAGCACACCGGCGAGGCGGGCGAGTTCCTCGTCCCGGCCGATGAGCGGCGCTGCTGCTACGGATTGCGACACGCCCCCATCCTGGCACGCGCCACTGACAACGCACCTGGCCACCGGGCGGGAGACGCCTCCCGCCCGGCAGGCCGGTTCAGCGCAGTGTCTCGGCCCAGTTCGCCGGAACGCGTCCCGCGGGACCCGGCACCGGCTGGTCCTTCGGGTGGCTCACTGGGGCGGCGAGTTCGGGACCGGAGTCGTACAGCTCGGAGGTGCTGAAGTTCCAGAACCAGTCCTCACCCGGCTCGTAGCTCTGGATGAACGGATGCCCCGTCGACTGGTAGTGGGCCGTGGCGTGCTTGGCGGGGGAGTCGTCGCAACAGCCGATGTGACCGCACTGCGCACACCGCCGGAGGTGGAACCACCAGCCCTGGGCCGCGTCGCACTCCACGCAGCCCGCGCCGCTCGGCGGGACGCTGGGGTCGATTCCGGTGATGTCGTTCATGCGGACTCCTCGGGCGTCTCGTTGTCGGCGGCGGTGAGGGGGAGCAGGACCTGGAAGCGGGTGTCGCCCGGCACCGACTCCACCTGGAGGGTGCCGTGGTGCTTGTTGACGACGATCCGCCAGGAGATGTCCAGACCGAGTCCCGTGCCCTCGCCCACCGGCTTGGTGGTGAAGAACGGATCGAAGATACGGCTGCGGATCTCCTGCGGCACACCGGGCCCCGTGTCCCGGAACTCCACCATGAGCTGGTCGCGGACCAGCGCCGTCCGCACCGTCAACGTGCCTTCCCCGCCGGTGCTGTTGACGGCCGAGACCGCGTTGTCGATCAGGTTGGTCCACACCTGGTTGAGCTCGGCCGGATAGGCCGGGATCTTCGGGAGCGTACGGTCGTAGTCCTTCACGACCTTGATCCGGTCGCCGATCTTCGCGCCGAGCATCAGCAGGGTGCTGTCGAGGAGTTCGTGCACATCGGCGACCTGGTAGGGCGCGCGGTCCAGCTGCGAGTACTGCTTCGCGGCGCCGACCAGGTTGGAGATACGGGTCGTGGAGTCCTCGATCTCCGTCATCAACAGCTCTGTCTCGACCGTGTAGTTGAGCCAGCCGATCGCCCCCGGCAGGATCTCCTCGTCCACGGCCGCGGCGACCTGGTCGAGCCACTCGACGTCGAGACCGGCCTGCACGAACGTCGGCGCGATCTGCCAGGACTCCGTGACACCGTGGTCGTCGAGCCAGTCCGTGAGCTGGTCCTCGCGGTCCGAGGCCTCCAGCGGACTCAACGTCTGTGCCTTGGCGACCCGTTCGGCCGTGCGCTCCTGGATGTCGATGAGGTTGGCGAGGTCCTCCCGCGAGTACGGGCCGGAGGAGATGACACGAAGCTTGTGCCGCATCTTCGCCACCCGCTCCCGCAGCGTCGAGGTGGCACGGACGGCAGCGGCGGCAGGGTTGTTGAGCTCGTGCGTCAGCCCGGCCGACAACGAGCCCAGCGCCAGCAGCCGTTCACGCTGGCTGATCGCCAACTGGCTGCTCTTCTGGCCGAAGAAGAGCCCCTCCAGCAGATGGACCGCCATCGGGAACCACTCGCTCATGATGGCCGCGAACGTCTCGGCGGGCAGCACGAAGAACCGCGTCGTCTCCGTCACCCGCATCGAGTTGAGGTACACCTGCTGCACCCGGTCCCCGATGTAGGCCTGCATCGCGCCCGTGTACACCCCGCGTTGCGAGGTGCGTGCGACCTCCACGTCGTCCTCGCCGACGCGGCGCGACAGCACCACGGTGCCCTCGATCATCACGTAGAAGCAGGTGGCGGGATCACCTTCGGTGTAGACGGGCCCGGCCTCGAACTGCTCCACCTGCCCGTCGCAGCACAGCCTGCCGAGCTGCTCCGGCGTCAGCTTCTCGAACAGGAACAGGGTGCCGATCTCCTGCGGGCTGCACGGCAGCACTTTCCCGCTCATGACTGCTCCAGGTAGCGGTGGACGAGCATCACGGCCATTGCTCCCTCTCCGACGGCGGACGCGACGCGTTTCGCGGACTCGGCGCGCGCGTCGCCCGCCACGAACACGCCGGGAATGTTGGTCTCCAGGTGGTACGGCGGCCGGTCCAACTCCCAGCTCGCGGGCGGCTTCCCGTCCGGGGTGAGGTCGGGCCCGGACAGGATGAACCCGCGCTCGTCCCGCAGCACCGACCCGTCCAGCCAGTCGGTCAGCGGGGCCGCGCCGATGAACACGAACATCCACTGCGCGTCGACGAGTTCGGTGGTCCCGCTCGCGGTGTCCCGCAGCGTGAGCTGCTCCAGGTGGTCGGAGCCGTGCGCGGCCTCGACGACCGTGCCGGTGCGGACCGCGATGTTCTCCGCCTCGTTGATCTGCTGGATCAGGTAGTACGACATCGACGCGGTCAGCGAGGGCCCGCGCACCAGCAGCGTCACCGACTTGGCGCCCCGGGACAGGTACATCGCCGCCTGCCCCGCCGAGTTGGCGCCGCCGACGATGTACACGTCGTGCCCCTGGCAGGAGGTCGCCTCGGTCAGCGCCGAGCCGTAGTAGACCCCGCAGCCCGTCAGATCGGGCATGCCGGGCGCCTCCAGCTGCCGGTACGACACACCGGTCGCCAGGATCACGGCGTGCGCGGCGACCGCCGAGCCGTCCGCGAACCGTACGACGCGTGCGGAGCCGTTGACCTCAAGTCCCGTGACCTCGCGGGCGGTCAGGATCTCGGCGCCGAACTTTCCGGCCTGCCGCCGTGCCCTGTCGGTGAGTTGAGCCCCGGACACGCCGTCGGGGAACCCGAGGTAGTTCTCGATCCGTGAACTCTGCCCGGCCTGCCCACCGGTCGCCGACCGCTCCACGAGAACCGTCCGCAGCCCCTCCGAGGCCCCGTAGACGGCCGCGCCGAGTCCCGCCGGCCCGCCGCCGATGACGACGAGGTCGTAGAAGTCGGCCGTGGGCGTGGTCGCGAGCCCCACCTCGGCGGCCAGTTCGGTCGCCTCCGGCTCGACCAGCACGTTCCCCTCGGCGGTGATGACGAGCGGCAGCCGCTGCCCGTCCTGCCCGGCGGCCGACAGCAGCCGCAGCCCCTCCGGGGTGTCCGCCGAGTACCAGCGGTACGGCACCTGGTTGCGGGCCAGGAACTCCCGCACGTCCGAGGAGCGCGCCGACCAGCGGTGCCCGACCACCTTCGTGGCGGGCACGGGCCGGTAGTCGCTGTGCCGCCAGGCCTCCACGAGGTCGTCCAGGACCGGGTAGAGCTTCTCCTCCGGCGGATCCCAGGGCTTCAGCAGATAGTGGTCGAGGTCCACGACGTTGATCGCGTCGATCGCCGCGTCCGTGTCCGCGTAAGCGGTCAGCAGCACGCGACGCGCGCCGGGATAGACATCGAGGGCCTGCTCCAGGAACTCGATGCCGTTCATCTGCGGCATGCGGTAGTCGGCCAGGATCACGGCCACGAGATCGCCCCGCAGCTTCAGCTCGCGCAGCGCGTCCAGCGCGGACTCGCCGGACTCCGCGCGCACGATCCGGTACGACTCGCCGTAGCGTCGCCGCAGGTCACGGGCGACGGCACGGGAAACTC
>Ga0307507_10008629_pt1 | contig 13990 bp, 2 predicted proteins | sample 7_EM_MG_FD_207223 | JGI IMG/M metagenome (GOLD analysis project Ga0307507, IMG submission 207223) | Populus trichocarpa ectomycorrhiza microbial communities from riparian zone in the Pacific Northwest, United States - 7_EM | ecosystem: Host-associated > Plants > Roots > Unclassified | place...
ATCCCAGGAAGCTACCGCCCTATTGCCTTAGAAAACACCCTAAGCAAGATCTTAGAAAAGGTTATAGCGGACCACATAGCAGACACGGCAGAGGAACACGCCCTACTACCACAAAGCCAAATGGGGGTAAGAAAGAATCGCTTAACGCTATCAGCACTTACACTACTCGCTGCTACCATTAAAACTGCATGGGCTATGCGAAAGGACTTTATAGTATTAATACTTAGCCTAGATATCAGCGGCGCCTATAACAATATACCCCATAAGCGTCTCCTATACATCCTTAGGGCAAAGGGCTTCCTAGAATAGATCATTCAATTTATTTAAGGATTTATAGGCCAGAAAGAAACATTACTAGTCTTTAGTAGATACCAGAGCCCCCCTATTGCAGTCGCAATAGGAATACTATAAGGATCACCTCTGTCGCCTATACTCTTCCTCTTCTTTATAAGCAACCTGCTTAATACCTTTAAGGAAGGGGCGACCTAGGGGATAGGCTTTATCGATGACATAAACCTAATTATATATGGGCCAACAGCCGCAGAGAACTATAGGACACTAGAGAAAGCCTATAACACCTATATAGAATGGGCAAGACAATATAGAGTCCAATTCTTACTAGAGAAATACCAGCTAATCTATTTTATAAGAAAACATAACCAATCTGTAGATCTTTAGTATATAATCTATATTTAAGGCTTTAGGGGTTAACCGGTTCAAGGCCTAAGGGTATTAAGAGTGTGGGTAGATAGCAAGCTCTGGTGGAGCGCATATACAGCACAAGTGGCCCGTAAGGGCTAAGCATAGTATATTGCCATGTCCAGGATCGTCAATTCTATATAGGGTCCATGCTTCCAGAGGTTACGCCTATTATATACAGCAGTTATCTGGCTAACCATAACGTATAGATCTAGTATTTGGGCCACTAGAGAAACCAAGAAAGGCCCCCCTAAATCACTCCTTAAACCACTCCAAAAGGTCCAAACAGCCTGCCTTAGGAGTATAACAGGTAGGTATAAGCGAACGGCTACAGCACTGCTTAAGAAGGAAGCCAATATTCCCCCCCTATAACTATATATTAAAGCCGATGCAATATAAAGGGTGTAAAAGGAACGCAACTCTAATGTTATAAAGTATATCAAGACACGCCTAAATAAACTATGGAGGGACCCTAGGGTGCCCTATAGGAGAAGGAACCAATAACCCCAAAGTAGGGAAGATATATTAGGAAAACAGGTAGAGAAAGTAGAAGAAGAATAGTATAGCGCTAGGGCCTAGGCCTATATAGAGGAGGAAGGGAGACGCGTAAGAGGCCAGCAAAGACAACAGTAAGGGAGAGAAAGGAGCCAAAGTAGAGCATAAAAGAGTATTGGAAAACCATCTACCGCAACACAATACTAGTTAGACCGACGCTGGAGAGATAAATAGGAGTTAAAGGTATAGAGATAGACTTAGGCAAGGGGAACCTAAGCTATAGTATAGGTAATGCTATGGGGGGTAAATACCTAAGGGCTCTAAGAGGGCCTAACAAAGGCGGAAAATACAATAGCAACACTCTTAAGGATAGGAATAATAGGACTAAAAGATTGGCTTTACTGGGTAGGTGTCCTAGTAGGTAGCCCAAGGTGTAAATATAGCTAGCTAAGACAGACACTAAAACACATAATACTGTTATGCCCCTTACGCACCAGCTAAGAAGTAATGCTCTTAGTAGCTGGTATAGAAAACTATAATACACTACTCTTAACATAGAAAGGCCTTAAGGCGGCTACCTAGTGGCTTATTGGCCAAAATATGCTAGACCAGTTCTGGGTTATAAAGGAAATAGTAATAGAAGATAAAGGGGCGAGTAACAGGCGCCCCCTAATAACTCTATAGGAGTAGAGTATAGTGTGTAATACTAGCGCGTCCGTAGGTTTATTATGGCAGCAGTAATTCCCAAAGAGGTTAAAAAGTAAGGTAGTAGAGTACTACTAGTGACTTATAGGCGACTTATAAGCGAGCCCTAAAAGACGGGGAGACGGATTACGGGGTTTTCTTAAATAGAGTTTTCTCCCTATATATATATAAGGAGTAGTCCGCGTAGGCCCAACAGGGATCCAAATCGGACATTAAGCAATAAATAATAATAGTATTAATACTTAGCCTAGATATTAGCGGCGCCTACAACAATATACCCTATAAGCATCTCCTATACATCCTTAGGGTAAAGGGCTTCCCAGAATAGATTATTTAATTTATTTAAGGATTTATAGGCCAGAAAGAAATATTACTAGTCTTTAGCGGATACCAGAGCCCCCCTATCGCAGTTATAACAGGAATACTATAAGAATTACCTCTGTTGCCTATACTCTTCCTCTTCTTTGTAAGTAACCTACTTAACACCTTTAAGGAAGGGGCAACCTAGGGGATAGGCTTTGTTGATAATATAAACCTAATTATATATAGGCCAATAGCCGCAGAGAACTATAGGACACTAGAGAAAGCCTACAACACCTATATAGAATAGGCAAGACAATATAGAGTCCAATTCTTACTAGAGAAATACTAGCTAATCCATTTTATAAAAAAATGTAACTAATCTATAGATCTTTAGTATATAATCCATATCTAAGGCTTTAGGGGTCAACCGGTTCAAGGCCTAAGGGTATTAGAAGTATGGGTAGACAGCAAGCTCTAGTAGAGCGCATATACGGTATAAGCGGCCCGTAAGGGCCAAGTATAGTATATTACCATGTCCAGGATTGTTAATTCTATATAGGGTCCATACTTCTAGAGGTCACGCCTACTATATATAGCAATTGTCCGGCTAACTATAACGTATAGATCTAGCATTTAGGCTACTAGAGAAACTAAAAAAGGCCCTTTTAAATCACTCCTTAAACCACTCCAAAAGGTCCAAACAGCCTGCCTTAGAAGTATAATAGGCGGGTATAAGCAAACGGCTATAGCACTACTTAAGAAGGAAGCCAATATTCCCCCCCTATAACTATATATTAAAGCCGATGTAATATAAAGGGTGTAAAAGGAACGCAACTCTAATATTATAAAGTATATCAAGACACGCCTAAACAAACTATAGAGGGACCCTAGGGTGCCCTATAGGAGAAGAAACCAACAACCCTAAAGTAGGGAAGATATATTAGGAAAATAGGTAGAGAAAGTAGAAGAAGAATAGTGCGGCGCTAGGGCCCAGGTGTTACGGACGCTTTAAATACAATGTTACAACTACTTGGAGAAGAGTTGGCGGAAGCTAGTTGGTTAATACAGGCACGGTCTAGGATAGATCCGGTGGAACCATATGATGAGGAATAGTAAGCGAGTTATATAATATTATACGCAGTATACGCAGTGTACGCAGTGTACGCCACGTATAACACGTATAACACGTACCTCACGTACAAGAGAGGATTTCTTAGGAGTACGGTTATGTATTTAAAGGACCTCAGTCCCTACCGTAGATAGTTCTCTCCTTGTAGTAAATCTTAGAATACAATTAGAGTTAATCTGTTAGGCAACCACTCCACCAGTTATTATTACATTGTTAACTTGTTATACCTATATACCCAGCCTATTAACAGAACCCACCGTAGTTCCTACTACAAGGTTCCATTACACATTCACTACCAAGGTTATAGTATTGGAACAAACTCAGACAACATACCACCTAGAGCAGCACCAGTCACAACAGTGTCAACGGGAGCCACAACCTCAGGTCTAGGTGATACCAATATAAACAACAGGGATTCTCAAGTAGTTACGCAAGGTCAGTTATAGGAAATGGTTAATTACTTACAAGATAATAATAGGATACTTAAAGAACGCATTAATAGAATTAGAGCAGTAAAGATCAAGTTACCTTCAATCAAACGGTTCTCAGAAAAGAAGTTAAAGCTCAAGGGATTTCTTACGCAGATGCACTTTAAGGTAGTACAGGAAGGAGTAAAGTTAGCAACATTATTAGACCAAGTAGCCTATGCAGGATTATTCCTAACAGGGAGGGCACTTAAGTGGTTTAAGCCATATCTTACGGAAATACAGGCTAATGGCATAACAACTACTAACCAGGATATACGGTATATATTTACCAGTTGGAACGGGTTCGCAAAGCAACTAACACAAATATTTAGAGACCTAGAAGCCACAACCACAGCGGAACAAAAGCTTCAGAACTTAGTATAACGCACTTCAACTATTAAGTATACAACACAGTTTCAAACACTAGCTACGTAGGTTAAGTGAAACAACAGGGCGCTTATGGCACAGTATAAATAGGGACTTAAGGCTAAAGTCCAGGACGCAATCATCCTAATAGAAGATGCGGATACTCTAAGGGAGTTAATAGATCAGTTAATAAAGATTAATAATAGGATCTACCAAAGGGAACAAGCTAAGAGAGGGCAAGACAGAGTTCTATAGTTATATAAGGCGTAGAGTACGCAACAACAGACACAGAGTTAAAAACTATAGAATAGCGCAGAGCTAATGGACCTAAGCGGTACCAAAGAAACCTAAAGGTGGGAAAAGAAACCATAAAAACCCAAAGGTTAAGGATCAAGTAATTAAAGGACTAAAAAGCAGAGGCCAAACCAGGGATCTCAGCAGTAGAAGACGTTTAGGCGGACTCCACAGTAAGAAAGATGGTTCAAAGATAGAGCTTGTATAAATTATAAAAAACAGGGTTATTTCGCCAGAGACTGTAGAGGTGGTTAGAGTAACTATATAGTAAAGGGAACCAGACCAGCAGACGGCACATACGTATAGAGGGACAACAGTGCACTGTAAGGAATAAAAGAGTGTTTAATTAACAGTTTTGCGTATTATTACAACAACGCATACTAAATTCATAAGGACGCTAAATACGGCGCAAGCTATTGGCCACAGGAGCTAGAGTTAAAAGGACTCTAAGGAACTAGAGAGTTAGACAAAGAACAAAATCAACTCTATAAGCTAGATCAAGATGTCACAGCAACATACGGACAAAGATTAGCAGTAATAACAATAGAGTCGGAGTACTTATTAATTAACAGCGACGAGGACAAAGAGAAGGCTAACTAAAAGCACTTAAACCTCGATAACGCAACAGAAGCAGAGACTAAGACCATCACCAAACAAGGTTCAGTAACGGATATTATAACACCATTGGATACAATTTCCATCGCTTCGCGAGATAATAGGAGCAACGTTTAGAAGGAACTAAGTAAGTAGACAACTACTAGTGCTAGCTCATCACTCAATAAAGGCAAAAGGCCACAGGCTCAAGATTCTTAAGAAGAGATATAAAAAGCTTAAAACTCTTAAAACAAGATAAAACACACCTAAGAACCCACAACGGAAGAAAACCAATAGGAAAGGGCAGCAACTCAGTTTAGTAACAAATAAATAAGTATAGGACGCAAGTTTAAGAACTACAAGTTTAGGGAACAAATAAGAACGTCAGCAATTCTAGGTAAACACAGTATTCAGCCTAAAGATTAAAAAGTCAATACTAGGATCAAAAAGCAAGACAACTACAAAGATCCAGCTGCAAGACGCAGAAAACAAGAAACTATAGATAAGTTTAGGATAAGAATTATCACATAGCAAGAGCAAAAGCTAGACAAGAGATTAGCTATACCAGGTTATATAAGGGACAGAGCACCCATACAAAGAGTTACTAATAGGCTGAGTGCAGGGACACCTAGGGCAAAGTAGTTAGACAAACTAGAATAGGAAGAGGATCTAGATATTCCAACTAGGTTTAAAGAAAGACATACCAAAGGATATTACAATATAGTAATAACAAGGTACTTTCTAACGGATAGACCATACACACTAAACCAGTTATACGGAAAGTGGTATAGGCAACGACATAACGACAAATAGGAAGATTTTTATATATGGCTAGACAAAAAAGTTATCCAAGACTAACCTATTATGGAAAAACGCATAAGTCACATCAAAGGAGCATTAATTATAATATTAAGGAACCTAGAAGAGAGGTCCAGGGACTAGAGAAGCAAGCAACAAATCTTAGTACCCACAGCAGAGATACCAGTGGTCAGGTTAACCAGGTATAGGTTTAAACTTAAGGATAAAAACAAACCAAGAGTTAACCCAAAACATATAGCATATTATACACTATTGTGGATAGCTTGTATGGATAACACGTACAACATATATAGAGCACCAAAAGATAAGAACCAGAAGTACCCAGTAAGGATATATTAGGCACCAGAGGAAAAGAGGTTTAAAAACGCTAAGTATATACATAGTTGGCACCTAGTAGAAGTATAAGGTTAAGGGGACTTAACACTTTAACTAGGAAGATTCCTTACGGAAGAATACCTAGACAGATAATAGTAGTAGAAGTGCCTAGAGAGCACTTGTCTATAGTACGTAGAGGAAAAGAAATAAACTAAGTATTGGCCAAAAGTGGACTAAGTACAGGCAGGATTAAGCAGCCAATAGTTAGGAAAAGGGGAGGCGTACAGAACTAGAGGGAACTAATATTAGAGCCTTAGACCTTTAAAGGAATTTAAGGACAACACCTAAATTTAAAAGCTAAGTGGCAAGATCAGTAGTTTAAAGCGTTAGTAGATAGTGGAGCAATAAGGAACCACATATCACCAAAGGCAGTAGAAAGGATAGGGTTACCATACAGACAAAAGGAACACCTGTATCTATTTATAACAATTTCAGGAGATTAGATAGCCTACAGAGGAGGTATTATCAATCTTAAAACAGGACCTATTTAGATAACTATTAAAAGGAGACCAGTTAGAATGTCTTTTAATATCCTACCATTAGGACAGGACAAGGCAATACTAGGAATGCCTTAGTTATAGGAGTACAATCCAAAGATCAATTAGGTTATAGGTTAAGTCAATATTAAGGATACACGACAATATAAAGTGCGACAGCAAACCAAGTTGGTATAGTACCAAGTCGGAGCAATATACGAAGAGACTAAGCAAGGCTTAAGTTATATACCAAAGAGATACTACAAGTATGGGAAAAAGTTATGGTCACTAGAAAGTAAAAAGTTGTTAGAGCATGCAGCTTAGAACCATAAGATAGAATTAAAAAAGGGAATAAGTCCAAAGTTCTTTCCAATCTATAAGCTTACTAAAACAGAGTTAGTAGCGCTTAAGGAGTTTATCCAGGAGAACTTATAAAAGGGATACATTAAACCGTTACAGTTATCAGTAGAATATCCAGTACTGTTTATTCCAAAGAAAAACGGAAAACTTAGGATGTATATAGACTACAGATAGTTAAACAGCATTACCAGAAAGGATAGGTATCCTTTACCCTTAATTAGCGAAATCCAAGACAGGATAGGCAACGCAAAGATCTTTATAAAGATAGATCTAAGGTGGGCGTACCATTAGATTAGAATTAAGGAAGGCAACAAATAAAAGGCAGCCTTTAGGTTAAAGGAAGAACTATATAAACCATTAGTTATACAATTCGGGCTTATAAACGTACTAGTAATATTCTAGAAGCGAATTAATAGTGTATTAGGAGAATACCTAGATAAATTTATTATGGTATACCTTAACAATATTATCATCTACTTAGAGAGTAAGGAAGAACATGGAGAACACATCAAGTGGGTCTTAAAGAGACTATAAGAAGAAAAGATGCCAGTAGTAATTAAGAAATGCGAGTTCTTCACTAGGAAGACCAATTTTGTTAAATTTATTATTAAACTAGGCCAACTTAGTATAGATCTAAAGAAGATTAAGGCTATAGTAAATTGGCAAGAACTAGAGAACGTTATATAGTTAAGATTATTCCTAGGGTTTTATAATTACTATAGAAGGTTCATAGCGCAATAGTTATAGGATATTAAGCCATTTACGCAGCTAACAAAAAAGGAAGAACCGTGGGTATAGGGAAAGGAACAATAAGAACTATTTAAGAAAGTTAAAGAGTTGTTTACCTAGGAGCCAGTTCTTAAGATCTATTAACCAGGTTTAGAGACAGTTATAGAAACAGATACATTAGACTTTACACTAGGGGCGTGCTTCCTATAGAAATATCAAGATAGATGGCACCCAGTGGTATACTACAGTTGGAAGATAACACTATTAGAGTTAAACTATGATATCTACAACAAAGAGTTATTAGGTATAGTTGCAGTACTTAAGAAATAGAGAGCATTCTTATAAGGCATAGAGGAACCATTTATAGTTAAGACGGACTATAAGAACCTTACAGGATTCCTAATAACAAAGGAACTCAACCAAAGACAGGTTAGATAGGCGGAAATGCTTACAGAATACCATTTTGAGATTTAGCATACTAAGGGTATAGACAATACATAAGCAGACGCTCTAAGCAGAAAGGCTAAACTATAGAGTAGTGAAAAGCTATTAGGAGCTTTATTACAAAGGGATTAAAACAGATTAATCAGGTACAATTATCTAAAGATTATAGCAACTAAGAAAAGTCAAATCCATAAGTTACTAGAGAGTAATTAGATACAAAAGATCCAAGAAGTATAGGTAGAGGATCTAGACTTAGAGCAATATAAAAACAGAGAAGTAACATATATACCTAAATCTATTGCAGAAGAATTTATTAAGGAATTCCATAAGGGAATAACACAAGGACACAATAGAGCTATAGGCTTAGTGTTAAGACTTTAAGAGGAATATATTATTTAAGGAATCTAGGGACTAGCAAGATAAGTTATAAAGGAATATCTAGATTACTAAAGGAACAAACTAACGAGGTATAAGCTGTATAAAAGGCTACAACCTATTAAGACACCAGGAAGACCATAGGAGGTTATATTATAGGACTTTATTGTTAAGTTACCAAAGTTAAGAGATCCTATTACAGGACAAAATTATAACGCGATTTTAGTAATAGTAAATAAGCTAACAAAGTGGGGATACTTTATAGCATGCACTAAAAAGATATTAGCAGAGGATGTCACTAGAATCTATATAAAGGAAGTATTTACAAGACATAGAGCACCAGATAAGATTATATTGGATAGAGATCTAAGATTTATAGCAGTATTTTAGAAAGTGTTTCTAGCAAAACAAGGGGTTCGCATAGCAATATCTACAGCGTATTATCCGCAAACGGATAGATAAACGGAAAGACTAAATTAGACACTAGAGCAGTATCTAAGGCACTATATTAATTACGCATAGAACAATTGGGTATCGCTATTACCAGTTACACAGTTTACATACAATACAATACCATAAGAAGAAATGGGGACATTACCATTTAAGGCAAATTACGGATATAAACTAAGAACATCGTTATCGCCACATTAAGTAAAAAGGACGAGTAGCACAGCTAAACAAAGAATGGAGATATTAATAAATCTTTATATAGACCTTAAGGAAACAGCTAAACTAGTATAAGAACAAATAAAAAGGTACTATAACGCTAGGAGATCTAAGGGACCAGATCTTAAGGAGGGGGATAAAGTATAGCTACTACACAAAAATTTCAAAAGTTAACAACTAAGCAAGAAGTTAGACCATATCAGACTAGGACCTTTTAAAGTTAAGCAAAGAATTTTATCAGTCACGTACAAGTTAAACCTACTAGCCAAAATAAAAATCTACCCTATACAGCATATCGCAATGCTAGAGCCAGTACACGGGAATGTTAAGCCACTAGTCTACAAGGCAGACACGTATAGAGGACAAGAGGAAGACAAATAGCAAGTTTTAAAGATCATCAGTTATAAGAATATAGATAACGAAACATAGTATAAAGTAAAGTAGATAGGCTATAGTGAGACTACCTAGGAACCACTAAGCAACTTAAAGAATGCTATAGGAAAGGTACGGGAGTATCAGAAGAAAGTAGGTTAGGCAATATTAACAAAGAAGGATCGCCGAAAAATAAGTCACCTAAGGGGGACCTAAGAGGAGCAATTACTGAGCTACTTGGAGTTATTTCCCTTGCAGAAGGAGAGCCAATCCTTTTATCACCTAGCTTAGATAAACCCTATTAAACTAGTTTCTACTCCTTAGAACGAACCTTCTCACGGACACATTTAAAACAAAGAAGACGGGCAGAGGCCGATAAACGGGCTTCAAGGGCACGCTATTAAGCAGCTATAGCCTCCTACTCCGCTTCCTACAAACAACGGAGCTCGTCTAAGGCGCTTAAGAGCTCACCGTCAAGTTTTACAGCGGCAGATTAAACACAAGACCCTATAACAAGTTACTCAGGGAACTTAAAGACTGTTAAGAGTTATAGGACGTGCACACTTAGTATTAGGCATAGAGCGAACATCGCAGGACAATCAAACGTTTGCTTTAGTACACTCCGAGCAAGACGAGGGTTATTAAGACAAAGGACTCGCTAACACAATACACACTAACCCCGCTTTTACGCAACAAGAACACGGAGACGGCATTATCTCACCAAGCAATAGTATAGCAGCCACGGTGCGAGCACGGCACTGCGCTTGCGAAGAAGAAGAAGCTTGCGAGGAAGAAGAAGCTTTAGGCATAATAAGTACAGATATCAACCAGACTAATTAGACAGACATTACACCTCTAATAGACAACTTAGAGATGTTAGGAATCTTCAAAGACAAAGATAAAGAGGAGGGAGATAGTATTACGGACGCTTTAAGTACGATATTACGACTACTTAGAGAAGAGTCAGCGGAAGCTAGTTGGTTAATACAGGCACAGTCCAGGATGGATCCAGTGGAACCATGTAACGAGAAATGGTAAGCAAGTCACATAATATTATACGCAGTATACGCAGTGTACGTAGTGTACGCCATATATAACACATATAACACGTACCTCACATACAAGAGAGGATTTCTTAGGAGTATGGTTATGTATTTAAAGGACCTTAGTCCCTACCGTAGATAGTTCTCTCCTTATAGTGAATCTCAGAATACAATTGGAGTTAATCTATTGGGCAACCACTCCACTAGTTGTTATTACGTTGTCAACTTGTCGTACCTACATACCCAGCCTATTAACAGAACCCACCGTAGTTCCTACTACAAGGTTCCGTTACACCAGGCCTATATAGAGAAGGAAGGGAGACGCGTAAAAGGCCAGCAAAAACAACAGTAAGGGAGAGAAAGGAGCTAAAGTAGAGCATAAAAGAGTACTAGAAAACCATCTACCGCAATATAATACTAGTTAGACCGACGCTAGAGAGACAAATAGGAGTTAAAGGTATAGAGGTAGACTTAGACAAGGGGAACCCAAGCTATAGTATAGGTAACACTATAGGGGGTAAATACCTAAGGGCTCTAAGAGGGCCTAACAAAGGCAGAAAATATAATAGCAACACTCTTAAGGACAGGAATAATAGGACTAAAAGATTGGCTTTACTAGGTAGGTATCCTAGTAGGTAGCCCAAGGTACAAATATAGCTGGCCAAGACAGACACCAAAACACATAATACTGTTATGCCCCTTACGCACTAGCCGAGAAGCAATGCTCTTAATAGCTAGCACAGAAAACTATAATACACTACTCTTAACACAGAAAGGCCTCAAGGCGGCTACCCGGTGGCTTATTAGCTAAAATATGCTAGACCAGTTCCGGGTTACAAAGGAAATAGCAATAAAAGGCAAAGGGGCAAGTAATAGGCGCCCCCTAATAACTCTATAGGAGTAGAGTACAGTATATAATACTAGCGCGTCCGTAGGTTTGTTATAGCAGCAGTAGTTCCCAAGAAGGTTAAAAAGTAAGGTAGTAGAGCACTACTAGTAACTTATAGGCGACTTATAAGCGAGCCCCAAAAGGCGGGGAGATGGATTATAGGGTTTTCTCAAATAGAGTTTTCTCCCTATATATATATAAGGAGTAGTCCGCGTGGGCCCAATAGGGATCCAAATCGGACATTAAGCAATAAATAATAATAATATTTAATCCGGTATTATCGCCAATAAGAGCTCTAATCTTTATTTTAATACTATACTTAATAAGAACCGGATGAAGCGCCTCCCATTAATCTATACTACTTTAGCTAGATACCGTATAAAGGGCAATTAAGGGGTTCTAATATTTATCCTAGATATTAATTAAGCTAGTATAAATTCTAAGAAGAAGGGTATAACTTAGAGAGGTCCAGATATCTACAGTAAGGTAAATATTTGTCTTTGCAGATTAAAGTACTTTTTATATAATATCTTAACTCTTAGTAAAGTGTTTAAGAATCCAGGCTATAATTATTAAGTAGTATATAGGGATAATTAAGGGTGCCTTTTAATTTAATGCCTTTACAAAAGTATAAAACTCTAGCTATTCCATATATAAGAAGGGAAGCCGTTGTACAATAATTAGATCTAGAAGTGCTTGCTTTACAGTATTTTAATATACCGTACGCTTTAGAACCTCGCCCTTAAGACCTTAAACTTCTCCTTTTACTAGAAGCTTTTAATATAGTTCTAAAAGAGTTCTCTTCCCCTAATCTTTTACTATTATACGCTCCTAATTCTCCACTAAACTCTATTTAATATTATGTTTTTTAAGATGGCCTTGTAATCTGTCGGTATACTCACTTTATCAACGTGTACAAATATTACTATATTGCGATACGTATGCGGTGTTGAAGTTGGTAGTTATTAATTATCTAGAAGTAAGGGGTTGTTCTAAGGTTAGATTAGCTAGCCTCGCTTCATAGTCTTATAACTATATTATATAACTAACATTCTGACACTAGAGCAACTCTAAAAAGAAGGCTAATCTATACTCTAAAGTCAAGTTTACTTCTAGACTATTTATAGCGTATACGTAATAGCTTCCACGCTCCTTTTATAGGTCTATAATTATATAACCTATATTACAGCTTGTATAAACGTCTCTAAACCAAAGCCTGTAAAATACTGTATTACAGAGATACTACGCTAAGGAAGAGAAGAAGAAGAAGAGTTATTAGGGGTAGCAGGTTAACATATCGCGAGGGCCGCTAAGGCGCTAGTGGTAAGCAAGCCAATAGCGATTTTCTATACCGGGCATGGAAAATCCTAATTAGTTGGTTAAATTTAGGGTCTGTACCGTTATAATTAGTTACCTAACGCTAAGCTAAATCTAAGTTTGTTTGTTCAACCCATCCTATAACTTATAGGTTAATTTGGTTTGTATTAATAAGCCGTTAAAGAGCTATGCAGGGTTTTCCCTTCGTTATAGTGTTAGTAGGGTTAGCCTCTCTGTTAATCTATTTTACCTCTATAATCTGTCTCCGTTTGTAGGCTTACCAGAGGCATATTATGTCGATTATTAGGTGTTCTTCTTAGGTGGTTCCAAGTTGTACTAGATAGTTATATAAGGACTTAGAGTTAGTGCAAAGCATAAATAAAAGGTTAATTTATAGGATCTTGTCTACTATAGACTTAATTATAACGCTAATGTTAAAGCTATGGGCTGTACTGTAGAGTTTAGAAGCTAGTACGCTCCAAGTAACTCTTTTGCACTTAACTAAGCTCTAATAAATAATATTAGCCTTCTTTATAGCATTAGCTAGTACAAGGACGTAGCTAATCTGCAAAAAGAGGTCCTTATTATTAGTAAATAACACGTCCGTAAATACTAGTAGCTATAGGGTTTTAATATCTAACTTAACAAACTTAAGACCTCTATTAGCGTTCTTAATTTGCCAGTTTAGACGCTTGTTTAACTGTTTTATATTTTCCTTATTAGGGTTAATTACCTAGGCGGTAAAGGATAAATTAAATAAGGCTTCTGGCTGGCACACTAAAGCGATATATACACCTCTAGCACGTTAAGCGATATACTAGTTCTTTAGAGTTAAGGTTTTTATAGCTCCTCTTAATCCTGTACTTGTGGCAAGCTTAGTGCTAATTATACTAAGGTTTGTGTATTATTGTTTCTAAGTAAGTGTAATGCTCCCGTTAGTTAGTAGCTACATCGGCAAAATATAGTACCCTTTCAATGGCCTCAATGGTTGGTGGTTGACGCAATTGGCGCGCAGTTGAGGTCATTTGGCAACTCGACCGACTAGCCTATGTCGTGTTTTTTTGACACGCAGC
>Ga0307507_10008630_pt1 | contig 13983 bp, 10 predicted proteins | sample 7_EM_MG_FD_207223 | JGI IMG/M metagenome (GOLD analysis project Ga0307507, IMG submission 207223) | Populus trichocarpa ectomycorrhiza microbial communities from riparian zone in the Pacific Northwest, United States - 7_EM | ecosystem: Host-associated > Plants > Roots > Unclassified | place...
GCATTTCGCCAACCATTTTCCGCGCCGATCTCGATGCCGCGTTTCCATTCTTCGGTCGCCAATGCGCGAACCGTGGCATCGTTCTCGTGATAGGTGCGGACCAGCTCGTTGGCCGCCGCATGCTTGCGCATGACCCGCTGGTGCGCCTGGGCATTGCGGGCATAACCGTCGTACGCGCCGACGACCGCGGCGAGTTCAGCGGAACGCCGGTACGACACACCGGTCATCAGCGAGGTGATGGCAGCGGCCAAGGCACGTCCGCCGTCGGAGTCGTACGCGTGCCCCGTGGCCATCAGCAGGGCACCGAGGTTGGCGTAGCCGATCCCGAGCTGACGGAATTTGCGCGTCGTGTCGCCGATGGGTTCGGTCGGGAAGTCCGCGAAACAGATGGAAATGTCCATCGCGGTGATCACGAACTCTACGGCCCGGGCGAACAAGGGTGCATCGAAGTGGCCGTCGGGAGCGATAAACTTGAGGAGGTTCAACGAAGCGAGATTGCAGCTCGAATTGTCGAGATGAAGGTATTCACTGCAGGGATTGGATGCGGTGATCCGGCCTGATTCCGGGCATGTGTGCCAGTCGTTGATCGTGCCGTCGTACTGGATTCCCGGATCCGCGCATTCCCACGCGGCCTGCGCCATGGTGCGGAAGAGCTTCTTCGCGTCGATCCGCTCGATCACTTCGCCGGTAAGGCGGGCGGTCAAACCGAACTCACCCCCGTTCTCCACCGCCTGCATGAACTCGTCCGAGACACGGACCGAGTTGTTGGCGTTCTGGTACTGAACCGAGGAGATGTCCGCGCCAGAGAGGTCCATGTCGAACCCGGCGTCGCGCAGGACTTTGATCTTCTTCTCTTCGCGTGCCTTGGTCTGGATGAACTCTTCGACATCGGGGTGGTCGACGTCGAGCACGACCATCTTCGCCGCGCGCCGGGTGGCGCCGCCGGACTTGATGGTGCCCGCGGACGCGTCGGCTCCACGCATGAACGAGACCGGGCCCGACGCGGTGCCGCCGGAGGTGAGCAATTCCTTCGACGAACGGATGCGCGAGAGGTTCAGTCCGGCGCCCGAGCCACCCTTGAAGATCAGGCCTTCCTCGCGGTACCAGTTGAGGATCGACTCCATGGTGTCGTCGACAGCGAGGATGAAACACGCGCTGACCTGCTGCTTTGACGGGGTGCCGACGTTGAACCAGACCGGGGAGTTGAAGCTGAACACCTGGTGCAGCAGCATCCAGGTCAGCTCGTGCTCGAAGATCTCGAGGTCCGCGGGCGTGGCGAAGTAGCCGTGGTCGCGGCCCGCCTTCACGTAGGTGCGCACCACGCGGTTGATGAGCTGTTTCAGGCTGTGTTCGCGGGCGGGTGTCCCCACCGCGCCGCGGAAGTACTTGCTGGTGACGATGTTGGTCGCGTTGACCGACCAGAAGTCGGGGAACTCGACGCCGCGCTGCTCGAAGTTGACGGTGCCGTCGCGCCAGTTGGTCATCACGACGTCCCGCTGCTCCCAGGTGACCTGGTCGTAGGGGTGCACGCCCTCGGTGGTGAAGACTCGCCGCACGGCGAGCCCGGCGGCGGACCCGGTGTCCTCACCGGGCGCCGAACCGGCCCCGGTTCCCACGGTTTCGGTCATGGCTCACCCTCACTCCTGCGGAGACGGCGTCAGTCACCGTCCGCGCGCTGGTCGCTGTCTTCTTGCGCAGCAGCACCCGCCATCGCCTCGCGCAGGTCGGAGATCTCCTTCTCGAAGTCCTCGACCGAGCTGAACGAGCGATAGACGCTGGCGAACCGGAGGTAGGCGACCCCGTCGAGCTCACGCAGCGGCCCCAGGATCGCCAGGCCGACCTCGTGACTCGGAATCTCCGCCAGCCCGGCCGAGCGGATCGACTCCTCGACGCGCTGCGCGAGCTGCTGCAACGCGTCGTCGTCGACCGGCCTGCCCTGACAGGCGCGCCGGACTCCGCTGACCACCTTGTCCCGGTTGAACTGCTCGGTGACGCCGGAGCGCTTGACGACGGCGAGCACCATCGTCTCCGACGTGGTGAATCGCCGGCCGCACGACGCGCACGAGCGCCGCCGCCGGATGGCCTGCCCCTCATCCACCTCTCGGGAGTCGACGACCCGAGAGTCCGCATGCCGGCAGAACGGGCACCTCATCCGCCGATCACCTTCCCCTCCGCGCCGGCCGCCGCGGTCGACGTCCGCGTGATCGCCCGGGTACCGGGGCACCCTGGTGATCAACTTGTGGACATCCGGTGGGTAAGTACCGGCCAGCTGTGGACAACTGCTACCGAGTCTACCCCAACCTGTGGACCAACTACAGCGGTGTAACTACTACATATAGCGGGCGAGCCTAGAACCCGCGGAGGGCGCGCGCAAGCGACACGACCGGATGAAACACGGCCGGAACGTCGACCCTCCAGCCCGCCCGGCCACCTCATGAACCGGCGCCGGGCACCGAGCCGGCGACGGGGACGGTGAGCGGCAGCCCGGGCACGAGAGCGGGCCCGTCCAGGCGATTCAGCTCCATGATCCGCGCGACGACCGCGCCAGGATCGCTCTCCGGCGCGAACCGGGCGGCCAGCGCCGTCAGCGTGTCACCCTGCTCGACCGAGACCGTGGTGGTCTGCGCGGGCACCGCCGCGTCCGGCGCACCGCCGGAAAGAAGACCCAATCCGGTGATCATCAGGCAGGTCGCGACGCCGACCGCGACGAGCCAGGGCCACCGCACCGGGACCCGCCGGGGCGCCGCGCACGGCGCGCCCGCCGGATGGCGGCCCGCGACGACGCGCAGCCGCGTCGGCGGGCGGTGCGTTTCTCCGCGCCTTCCGCGCGCAACACGTGCGGGACTCGGTTGCGCGGGGATCGCCGCCGCCGGGCGGACGGGCGTGCGATCGGCCAGAATGGACATCGGAACCTCCTCGAAGCCCTGGTGCTCGCCCCTTTCCTGGCCAGCGACCTGGCCGTGGATCAAGGTCGAACAGGCGTTCTATCGAACGCTCGTGCGAAGGTCTACCATCTGCCACCGACAAAATCGAGCGGACACGGCGTGTCGATCGAACAGATGTTTGAAATCGTCGTGCCCCGGGGCTAACGTCGGTGACCAGGGCATCTGCCGGGCAGATGCCGTCGGCGAGCACGTCCCGCATCCGGCGGGCTGCGGCCGGCGCGCGATACGTGCAGCGAACGTCTGGGAGGCGACGCAGTGGCGAAGGAGAGCAAGGCGGGCAGGGGCGAGGGTCCCGCCGGGGAAACCGGCAAGGTGCAAGCCATGCCCGAGGTGTACGACGTGGACGAAACCCTCACCGTCCGCCAGCAGCAGGTGCTGGACGTCATCCGTACCTGGGTGAGCCGGTTCGGCTACCCGCCGAGCGTGCGCGAAATCGGTGAAGCGGTGGGGCTGACCTCGACGTCGTCGGTGTCGCACCAGCTGCGGGCGCTACAGCGCAAGGGCTACCTGCGCCGCGACGCGAACCGACCGCGCGCGGTCGGGGTGCTGTCGCAGACCGACGACAACCCGATGGGCATCGAGATGGATGGCCAGCCGGTGATGCCGAAGGCGGCGTACGTACCGCTGGTCGGCCGGATCGCCGCCGGTGGCCCGGTGCTGGCGGAGCAGGCCATCGAGGACGTCTTCCCGCTGCCGCGGGAGATCGTCGGCGAGGGCGAGCTGTTCCTGCTCAAGGTCACCGGTGACTCGATGATCGACGCGGCCATCACCGACGGCGACTGGGTCGTCGTCCGGCAGCAGCCGGACGCGGACAACGGCGAGATCGTCGCCGCGATGATCGATGGCGAGGCGACAGTCAAGACGTTCAAGCGCAAGAGCGGGCACGTCTGGCTGATGCCGCACAACGAGGCGTACGAGCCGATCCCCGGCGACGACGCGACGATTCTCGGCAAGGTCGTGGCGGTGCTGCGCCGGTTGTGAGCGTGATCCGCCCGCTCCGACCGGAGCGCGCACACGCTCCGGCTAGCGGCGGCTTCGCTTGCGCAGCCTGCTGATACCGAACCAGCCGGCACCGGCGACCACCAGCGCGATCCCGGCGGCGGGGAGGATGGGGAGCCCGGCCCCGTCCCCCGCCGAGCCGGCGGACGCGCCGGTCGGGGAAGTCCCTTCCGCAGCACTGGGTTGAGGGGCCAGCGCGGCCGCACCTCGCACCGCGCGAAGCGGCTGTCCGACACCTTCGCTGCCGGAGAGCAGCGTGCCGTCCGGTTCGAAGGCCAGCGCCTCGCCCTGCTTCTCCCCCGGCAGCGGAATCCGCACCGGGGTTCGCTGCAGCGCGGCGAGCACGTCCCCGTCCGGCACGGCGTAGACGTAGGCATCGGTGTACGTCCGGAGCGCGACCACGTTTCCGTCGGCACTGGACGCGCCGCCGGTCACCAGCACCGAGCCGAACGGCCCCACCGGCCCGCCCTGCGTGTCGGTCTCGCTGATCTTCAGCGAGCCCACGTTCGCCAGGGTGGTCGGTCCGGGGCTGGCCATCGGCCCGGTCGGCCGGTAGACCTTCGAGTCACCGAGGACGTCCTTGGTGATCAGGTATGGCGTGCCGGCCTTGTCGATCAGCAGCGCCTCGGTGTCGTGCGGCCCGTCGGGATAGGTGAGCCGGTGCACGGTGACCTTGCCCTGCGGGCTGAGCTCCAGCAGCGCGACGGTCAGCCGGCCCTTCTCGTTGTCCCCGGTGTCGGAGAGCCAGAGCCGCCCGTCGGGCGTGCGGGCGAGATCCTCGACGTCGAACGGGTCGGTGCGGTCGGTGATCACCTTCTGCACTTTGCAGTCCCGGCCGAGGACGAAGACCTGGACCTTGCTGCCGCCGTCGTTGATGCCGTACCAGTGCTCACCGTCGGAGACGAGCCCCGACAGCTCGTTCAGCCGCGGGTCGGTGATCTTGCACAGCGTTTCCGGCGCGGGCGGCTGTTGAGCCGCCGAGGCGGGTATCGGCCCGCCCAGCAGAGCCGTCACGCATGCCGCTGTCGCGACCAGTCCCCGCACCGAGCACCTCCGTAGTGTGCGAACGCAGTGTCCGCACACTACGGAGACGTCTCAGAGCCGGGACCCGTTGGTCTCGAACTGCCGCAGAACGGCCGCGAGATCCGGGCGGACCCGCACCAGCAGCCGGGTGCCGTCCTCGACGTGCTCTTCCTCCAGCACCTCGCCGTCGGCGTGGGCGCGGGAGACGAGCTCGCCGCGGGCGTAGGGCACCAGTGCCTCCAGCACGACCTCCGGCCGCGGCAGGCGGTCGGCGATCACCTCGGCGAGCTCGGCGATCCCCGCGCCGGTCCGCGCGGACACCGCAACCGAGCCCTGCAGCGCGTGACGCAGCCGGGCCAGCGTGACCTCGTCGGACGCGTCGATCTTGTTGATCACCAGCAGCTCCGGCGGGAGCGGTTCCTTGCGGCGCTTGGTGATCTCACCGAGTACCTCACGGACCGCGCTGACCTGCTCCTCCGGCGCCGGGTCGGCCCCGTCCACCACGTGGACCAGCAGGTCGGCGTCGGCCGCCTCCTCCAGCGTCGAGCGGAACGCGTCCACCAGCTGGTGCGGCAGGTGCCGGACGAAGCCGACCGTGTCGGTCAGCGTGTACGTACGCCCGTCCGCGGTCTGCGACCGCCGAGTGGTCGGGTCGAGGGTGGCGAACAGCGCGTCCTCCACCAGTACCCCGGCCCCGGTCAGCGCGTTGAGCAGGCTCGACTTGCCGGCGTTGGTGTAGCCGACGATGGCCACGCTGGGCACCTCGTTGGCCAGCCGCCGCCCGCGCTTGGTCTCGCGGATGGTGTCCATCGCGGCGATCTCGCGACGCAGCTTGGACACGCGCTTGCTGATCCGCCGACGGTCGGTTTCGAGCTTGGTCTCACCGGGACCGCGCAGGCCGACGCCGCCGTTCGCGCCGCCGGCACGGCCACCGGCCTGCCGGGACAGCGCCGAACCCCACCCGCGCAGCCGCGGGATGAGGTACTGCAGCTGGGCCAGCTCGACCTGGGCCTTGCCCTCCTTGGACCGCGCGTGCTGGGCGAAGATGTCGAGGATCAGGGCGGTCCGGTCGATCACCTTGACCTTGACCTTCTCCTCCAGCTGGCGCAGCTGGCCCGGCGAGAGCTCGCCGTCGCAGATCACCGTGTCGGCGCCGGTGGAGGCCACGATCTCGCGTACCTCGCGGACCTTGCCCGAGCCGACGTAGGTCGCCGGGTCCGGCTTGGTGCGCCGCTGGATGAGCCCCTCGAGGACCTCGGAGCCCGCGGTTTCGGCCAGCCGTGCCAGCTCGGCCAGCGACGCCTCGGACTGCAGGGCGGTGCCCTCGGTCCACACGCCGACCAGGACGACACGTTCCAGCCGCAGCTGCCGGTATTCGACCTCGGTGACGTCCGCGAGTTCCGTGGACAGCCCCGCGACCCGGCGGAGCGAGGCGCGATCCTCGAGCTCCATCTCGCCTGTCGACGGGTCGCCGTCGTACAGGTCCTTGTCGTTGGTTTCGGTGTGTGTCAGTTCTGTCATCGTGCCTCCATGGTCCCACGTTTCCACGCGGGAACCGAACCATTAGCCGCTGGGATAGGTCGCCAGGTAGATCGCGGTGCGCCCGGCACCGGGCCGGACCGGCCGGGCGCGGAACTCCTCGAGGAGCTGGTTGAGCCGGTTTTGCAGCTCTTCGCGCTCGTCGGCGGCGACCTGGACGACCAGGCGTGTCTGGTGCACGCCCTCGAATCCCGTTTCGGCGACCTCGGCCAGGTAGGCCTCGAGCATCGCCTCGTCGACGCCCCGATCGCCGTGGGAGTCGAGTGTCCACGAAAGCCCGGTCGAGAGATACGGAATTTCGCGGGCGCCGCGCGTGCCGCGCCGGGACGGCTGGGCGGCGAGGAAGCCCAGGTCGACCAGCTTCCGCACGTGGTGCAGGGTGGTCGCCGGGTCGCGGCCGAGGCGCACGGCGAGCTCTTTGTTGGTCAGGGCCTCCGAAAAGGTCAACCGGATGATGCGCAGGCGTATTCCGGAAGCGAGCGCGGCCGCTTCGGCTTCGGTCGCGCGACGGCGTTTCGAGGGGGGCACGGCGCACAGCCTAAGACTGATTGACACTTTCCAATCACTTGCGGCACACTGCGGTCATGGGGTCTCTCTTCCGCCACGCCGACTTCCGGCGGCTCTTCGCCGGGGACGCCTTCAGCCAGCTCGGCATGTTCGTCGGGATGACCGCGATCCCCCTGCTGGCGGCGACCGTGCTGGCCGCGACGCCGTTCCAGATGGGCCTGCTGACCGCGTCCGAGATGCTCGGCTTCCTGCTCATCGGGCTGCCCGCCGGGGTGTGGGTGGACCGGATGCGTCGTCGCCCGCTGATGATCGCCGCGGACCTCACCCGCGCGGTCCTGATGCTGAGCGTGCCGATCGCGTGGTGGCTCGGCGTGCTCACGCTCGCGCAGGTGATCGTGGCCGTGCTGCTCACTGGGATCGCCACGGTGTTCTTCGACGTCTCCTACCAGTCCTACCTGCCGACGCTGGTCGGCCGGGAGCACCTCGTGGAGGGAAACGCGAAGCTGCAGGCCGTGCAGTCGACCGCGGTCCTTGCCGGGCCGAGCACCGCCGGCGTGCTGGTGCAGCTCGTCTCCGCGGCGAGCACTGTGCTGGCGACCGGCCTCGGCTACCTCGGCTCGGCGTTGTGCCTGCTGCGGATCCGGGCCACCGAGCCGGAACCCGAGCGCACGGAGCACGACCGGCTGCTGCCGCAGATGCTCGAGGGCCTGCGGTTCGTGTTCGGCAGCCCGACGTTGCGCGCCATCACCCTCTGCACGGCCACGGCCAACCTCTTCAACGGGACGTTCGACGCGGTCCGCGTGCTGTTCCTGACGCGCACGGCGGGCCTGTCGCCCGCCTTGGTCGGTGCCCTTTTCGCCGTGAGCGGGGTGGGCGGGATCGTCGCCGCGCTCGTCTCGGGCCCGGTCATCCTGCGGATCGGCCAGGCCCGGTCGATCTGGCTGATCCCGGCACTCACCATGCCACTGACCCTGCTGTTCCCGTTGGTGTCCCAGGGCTGGGGCCTCGCGCTCGCCGCGTTCGGCATGGTGAGCTCCGGGTTCGGGATCATTTTGTACAACGTCGCGCAAGTGTCTTACCGGCAGGCGATCTGCCCGGACCGGATGCTGGGCCGGATGAACGCGAGCGTGCGGTTCATCGTCTGGGGCGCCATGCCGATCGGCGGGCTGCTCGGGGGCGTGCTCGGCGAGGCGATCGGGCTGACCGCGACAGTCTGGGTAGGCCTGGCGGGGCAGACCGTCGCCGTGTTCTGGGTGGTGTGCTCGCCGCTGCGGCGGATGCGCGACCTGCCGCTCACGAAAGTGGTTTCCCCGGCCGCCTAGAGTTGGTCCATGGAAACTCCCTACGCGAACCCGCGAGTCCCGGACAAGGTCGGTGTCGACGGTCTGGAGGCGAAGTGGGTACCCGTATGGGAGGCCGCGGGCGTCCACCGGTTCGACCGGACGAAGGCCCGCGGGGACATCTACTCCATCGACACCCCGCCGCTGACCGCGAGCGGGTCCCTGCACATCGGGCACGTGTTCTCTTACACGCACCCCGACGTGATCGCGCGCTACCAGCGGATGCGCGGGCGCGAGGTGTTCTACCCGATCGGGTGGGACGACAACGGCCTGCCGACCGAACGCCGCGTGCAGAACCACTTCGGCGTGCGCTGTGAGCCGGGGCTGCCGTACGACCCGGACTTCACGCCGCAGGGGAAGACCAAGGACGTCCTGCCGGTGTCCCGGCAGAACTTCATCGAGCTCTGTCAGGAACTGTCCGAAAAGGACGAAGAGATCTTCGCCGAGGTGTGGCGGCGGATCGGGCTGTCGGTCGACTGGTCGACGACGTACCAGACGGTCGACGCGACGACCCGCGAGATCTCGCAGCGGGCGTTCCTGCGCAACCTCGCGCGCGGCGAGGCGTACCAGTCCGAGGCGCCGACGCTCTGGGACGTGACGTTCCGGACCGCGGTCGCCCAGGCCGAGCTCGAGGACCGCGAGCGGCCTGGCGCGTTCCACGACCTCGCGTTCTCGTCGGACGACGGCGACGTCGTCATCTCGACGACGCGGCCCGAACTGCTGCCCGCGTGTGTCGCGCTGGTGGCGCATCCCGACGACGAGCGGTACCAGCCGCTGTTCGGGAAGACCGTGCGGACGCCGGTGTTCGGCGTGGAGGTGCCGGTGCACGCCCATCACCTCGCCGATCCCGAAAAGGGCAGCGGCATCGCGATGGTGTGCACGTTCGGCGACACCACCGACGTCACCTGGTGGCGCGCGCTGCAGCTGGAAACGCGGCCGGTGCTCGGCCGTGACGGCCGGTTCCTGCCCGAGCCGCCGCCGGGCGTGCCCGCCGAGCCCTACGCGGGACTGGCCGGGAAGACCGTCCACAGTGGACGTCTGATCCTGGTCGAGCTGCTGCGGGAGTCCGGGGCGCTGCGCGGCGAACCGCGGCCGATCCAGCACGCGGTGAAGTTCTACGAAAAGGGCGACAAGCCGCTGGAGATCGTCACCAGCCGCCAGTGGTACGTGCGCAACGGCGGCCGCGACGACGAACTGCGCGCCCGCCTGCTCGCGCGCGGCGAGGAGTTGCACTGGGTCCCGGCACACATGCGCGTCCGCTACGCCGCCTGGGTCGAGGGCCTGGCCGGGGACTGGCTGGTCAGCCGCCAGCGGTTCTTCGGCGTGCCCATCCCGGTCTGGTACCCGCTGGACGCCGACGGCGAGCCGGACCACGACGGCGTGCTGGTGCCGGACGACCGTGCGCTGCCGGTGGATCCGAGCACCGACGTGCCGCCCGGCTACACCGCCGAGCAGCGCGGCGTCCCCGGCGGGTTCACCGGCGAGGCCGACGTGATGGACACCTGGGCGACGTCCTCTCTGACGCCGCAGATCGCCGGACGCTGGAGCGTGGACGACGACCTGTTCGCGCGGGTGTTCCCGATGGATCTGCGGCCGCAGGCGCACGAGATCATCCGGACCTGGCTGTTCTCGACGACCGTGCGCGCCGAGCTCGAGCACGACGTGCTGCCGTGGCGGGACGCGCTGATTTCGGGCTGGGTGCTCGACCCGGACCGCAAGAAGATGTCGAAGTCGACCGGCAACGTGGTGACCCCGGCGGACCTGCTGGCGCGCCACGGCTCGGACGCGGTGCGGTACTGGGCGGCCAGCGCGCGGCCCGGCGTCGACACCGCGGCCGACGAGGGCCAGATGAAGGTCGGGCGGCGGCTGGCGACGAAGCTGCTCAATGCCAGCCGGTTCGTGCTCGGCCTCGGTGTGCCTTCGGCGTCCGCGGAGGCTGTCGAGCCGTTGGATCGCGCGCTGCTCGCGGAGCTGTCGACGGTGGTGGCGAGGGCGACAGCAGCGCTGGACGGACTCGATTACGCGCGGGCGCTTCAGGTGACCGAGACGTTCTTCTGGACGTTCTGCGACGACTACGTCGAGCTGGTCAAGGGCCGCGCGTACGGCGACCGTGGCGAGGAAGCGGCACAGTCCGCGCGGGTTGCGCTGGTGACAGCGTTGTCGGCGGTGCTGCGGCTCTTCGCGCCCTTCTTGCCCTTCGCGACCGAAGAGGTGTGGTCGTGGTGGCAGGAGGGTTCGGTGCACCGGGCCGCGTGGCCGTCGATCGTCGAGGTCGGCGAACCGGAGTTGCTCGTCCTGGCCGGCCAGGTGATCGCCGCGGTGCGGCGGGCGAAGACGGACGCGAAGGTGTCCATGCGGTCGGCCGTGGAGACGCTGACCGTGATCGGGCCCGCGGACGTGCTGGAGCGGTTCGGGCGGATCGAGGGCGACATCCGCATCGCGGGGGCCGTCGCCGACGTGGCCACCCGCGACGGCGCGGGCGAGCTGAGCCTTGAGGTGAAGGTGGCCGGGTAAGACTCGTGAGCGTTCCGGGCGGTTCTAACCGCCCGGAACGCTCACGAGTCCTTGGCCGCTTCCCACCAGGCTTCGTCGATCTCGCCGCGCGCCACGATCTCCGCAGGGCCCGACAACGTCGAAGCCCCACGCGAAATCGTCACCTCCACCTGCCCGCCGGGGATGTCCACTGTGGACACACCGGTGTCGGTCCCGGCCAGGTGCAGCGCCGCGGCCACGGCGGCCACCGTGCCGGTGCCGCACGCCCGCGTCTCCCCCACCCCGCGCTCGTGGACGCGCATCTTCAGCACGCCCTCGCCGAGCAGGTTGACGAACTCGAGGTTCACCCCGGTCGGGAAGACGTCGTGATCGAAGTCCGGCTGGTCACGCAGGTCGAGGTCGTCCACGTCGTCGTCGAGCACCGACACCAGGTGCGGGTTGCCGACGTTCACCGCCACCCCGGAGAACGGGCGCCCGGCCACCACGGTGACCGACGTGCCGGTGATCGCCGCGGGTCCCATGTGGACGGTCACCGAGCGGTCCGGGTGGACGAGCACCGGCCGGTCGCCCGCGCGGGTGCCGATGACGAACTCGCCCTCGGTGGCCAGCCCGGTTTCGACGAGGTAGCGCGCGAACACGCGGACGCCGTTGCCGCACATCTCGGCGATCGAACCGTCGGCGTTGCGGTAGTCCATGAACCACTCGCCCGCGGACTCCTCGCCGATCGCGGCCGCGCGCACGATCCGGAGCACGCCGTCGGCACCGAGGCCGCGGTGACGGTCGCACAGCGCCGCGACTCGCGACGCTGTCAGGTCGAGGCGGCCGGCCTCGTCGGGCAGCAGCACGAAGTCGTTCTGCGTGCCGTGGCCTTTGAGGAACTCGATACCGCCCATGGGTCCGAGATTACTGGGCCAAGGTCTCGAGAACGTCTGCGGCCAGCCGGTCGCCGGCGCCGTCGAACCACGTGATACGGCCGTCGCGGCGGAACCAGGACCGTTGCTTCCGGACGAACCGCCGGGTCGCCTGCGCGGTCGCCGCGGCCGCGGCCTCGAGGTCGCCCTCGCCGTCGAGCTCGGCGATCACCTGCTGGTAACCGAGCGCGCGCGACGCCGTCTTCCCGGCGCGCAGCCCGCGGTCCAGCAACGCCTGGACCTCGTCGGCCAGCCCGGCCTCGAACATCCTCGTCACGCGCAGGTCGACGCGCTCGTCGAGTTCCACGGCTTCCCGGTCGACACCGATCATGACGGTGTCGTAGCGCGCGGGCCCCGGTTTGGGCAGGTTGGCCGAGAACGGTTGTCCGGTGATCTCGATGACCTCCAGCGCGCGCACGATCCGCCGGGTGTTGCTCGGCAGGATCGCGGCCGCGGCGACCGGATCCCGCTCACCCAATCGGGTATAGAGCGTCGCGGTGCCGGCCTCGGCTGCCTCCGCGTCGAGCCGGGCGCGCACGGCCGGATCCGTGCCGGGGAACCGCAGGTCGTCGAGCACCGCCTGGACGTAGAGGCCGGAGCCGCCGGTCAGCACCGGCACCCGGCCCGCGGCCAGCAATTTCTCGACGCACAGCCGCGCTTCACGCTGGTAGGCCGCCACCGACGCCGTCTCCGTCACGTCGAGCACGTCGAGCAGATGATGTGGCACACCACGGCGTTCTTCCTCGGAGGCCTTGGCGGTACCGATGTCCATCCCGCGGTAGAGCTGCAGCGCGTCGGCGTTCACGACCTCGCCGCCCAGCGCCAGCGCGAGCTCGACAGCCAACGCCGTCTTGCCGGTCGCGGTGGGTCCGACGACGGCCACCGGCCGGAGTTCACGCGGTTTTCGGGCGCCGGTCACGTCGGCCGACGATACCGGCGAGGGGTGGAGGGACCGACACGGAGCGTCCACCGGAAGTAGGATCACTGGCTTCGGGTGGCTCACCCAGTACCACGGTGCGCGCTGAGCTGCTTGAATGCCGCATGAGGCCGCTGCACTCGAGCACGGTCCGTGACGACCGCATTACCCGGCCCCGCCACCGGCGGGGCGCCCGCGCAAGCGGGCGTACAGGCGATAAGGAGCCTGCGATGGCCCAGGAGAACACTTCCATCGGTACCCCGGCGCCGCACCCGGTGCCCCACGCGTTGCACGCCGGGCACCCCGCCCCGCCCGTGCCGCCCGCCGAGCCCACCCCGTCCACCTGGGGCCGAGTCGACGAAGAGGGCACCGTCTACGTCTTCACCGCCGACGGCGAGCGCGCGGTCGGCGTCTGGCAGGCCGGCAGCCCGGACGAGGGCCTCGTGCACTACGCCCGCCGCTTCGACGACGTCCGCACCGAGGTCGAGCTGCTGGAGACCCGGCTGGTTTCGGGCGCCGGCGACCCGAAGCACGCCCTGTCCAGCGCGACTCAGATCCGCGACGGGCTCGGCGAGGCCGCCGTGGTCGGCGACCTGACCGCGCTCGCGGCGCGGCTCGAGTACGTCATCGGGCACGCCGAGAAGGCACTGGCGAGCGCGAAGCAGGAGCGCGAAGAGGCACGCGCGGCGGCCGTGGCCCGCAAGCAGCTCCTGGCGGACGAGGCCGAGAAGCTGGCCGCCGAGTCGACCCAGTGGAAGGCGGCGGGCGACCGGCTCCGGTCGATCCTGGACGAATGGAAGACGGTCAAGGGCGTCGACCGCAAGACCGACGACGAGCTGTGGAAGCGGTTCTCCAAGGCACGTGAGGCGTTCAACCGGCGTCGCGGCTCGCACTTCGCCGAGCTCGACAAGCAGCGGGCGTCGGCGAAGACACGCAAGGAAGAGCTGATCGCCGAGGCCGAGGCGCTGTCCGAGTCGGAGGACTGGGGCGAGACCGCCGGGCGCTACAAGGACCTGATGACCGAGTGGAAGGCCGCCGGCCGCGCGCCCAAGGACAGCGACGAAGCGCTGTGGCAGCGTTTCCGCGCCGCGCAGGACAAGTTCTTCGCCCGCCGCTCCGCGGTGTTCTCCGAGCGGGACGCGGAGTTCACCACGAACGCGTCGCGCAAGGAAGAGCTGCTGATCGAGGCCGAGAAGATCGACGCGGCGGCCAACCTCGAAGCGGCCAAGAACGCGCTGCGCAAGATCCAGGAGCAGTGGGACGAGATCGGCAAGGTCCCCCGCGAGCGGATCCGCGAGCTGGACGGGCGG
>Ga0307507_10008631_pt1 | contig 13983 bp, 12 predicted proteins | sample 7_EM_MG_FD_207223 | JGI IMG/M metagenome (GOLD analysis project Ga0307507, IMG submission 207223) | Populus trichocarpa ectomycorrhiza microbial communities from riparian zone in the Pacific Northwest, United States - 7_EM | ecosystem: Host-associated > Plants > Roots > Unclassified | place...
TAGATAGGAGTCAACGGACTTAGCTATCGCAACAGCTATTGGGCCAAGAGGAGTGATCGTTAGAAGACTATCGGTTACCTGCTGCAAGTATCACCCGGAGAGGAGAGGATTGTAACAGCCGGCCTCGCCCTCCTCCTCCAATAGCTCTTTTCGAAGCATGAATGGAGTCATCCTACCCCAAGTCGCAGCTGTTGGAGGCGCCCTCGCAGCATGTGGCTTTTTGATAGCTACCGGAATTGCCTTTCAGCAGAAGCTACCATGCCGTACCTCAGTTCTATCAGGCCAACAGTATACCGATAAGCTGCTGGAGTGTGGACATGAAGGCCGGATATTGGAAAATTTGCGGATGACAAGAGGAACCTTCCTATAGCTTTGTCACAAATTACGAAAATATGGAGGTTTACAAGATACAAAATATACGACTGTCGAGCAGCAACTACATATCTTTTTATACCGAGTTACCAATAGTGCAACGACAGAGAATATCCAGGAGCGCTTCCAACATTCAGCAGAAACCGTACAACGATTGTTCTATACCATTCTCGATGCGCTGGGTGACATGGAAGGTGATTTTATAAAGCTTCCAACTGCGTACCCAAATGATGATCTAGATATTCCATGGGAAATCACCAGTAACCCGAAGTTTTATCCCTTCTTGAAGAATTGTTTAGGAGCTGTCGATGGGTCCCTAATTCCTGCCACTGTTCCCACAGTTGATGCTGGTATCTACCGTCGTCGTAAGGGATGCACTGCTCAGAATATACTTGTTGTAGTAGCATTTGATCTTACCTTCCAATATGTTCTGAGTGGATGGGATGGGTCCGCCCATGACTCTCCAGTATTAGATGATGCAAAGCAGAAGGGGTTTGAAATTCCGGAGGGCAAATATTACCTTGGAGATGCAGGATACAGTGGGTCCACCTCACTGTTAGTTCCTTATCGTAATGTTAGATATCATCTGAAAGAATTTCAGCAAGGTAATACCAGGTATGTGATTGATTCCTCACTTGTGTAAATGTATTTCAGAAGAGTTGGTAAGTGTGTTATGATATTAATAATATATTGCGAATATTAGGCCACAAAATTCGAAGGAGTTATTTAACTTAAGACATTCCTCATTACGCAATCCTGTTGAACGAACATTGGGGATTCTGAAAATGCGGTTTCTCATTCTTCGAATGCCAATGTCCTTTGATATGAGCACTCAAGCCAAGGTCGTAAAGGTATTATGTTGTCTTCATAATTTTATATCTCATTATGATGGGAATATTATGCAGCATACGCAGGCTCCTGACCCAGACTTTCATTCACAAAATTCAGGTAAACTTCTATCACTTTGTTGTTATTACTGTGTTAAAGGAATATGTGTAATGAAAATGAGCATTTATAATTAACAAACTAATAATACAATGTCCAGAGTAGAGTATCCATGTCAATCCAACCAAAGTCAGGAGGGTCTGAGCCCAATACCAGTATCAAGCTTCCTAGTCGTATCCACAAACCAACTTCTTCAAGCCAATGAAGTCCAAGAACATAGAGGGCAGTCGGAGGGATCGCAAGCCAGACGAGAGAAAAGGCGTGCAAATCGACTTAGAACAAAAATCGCACGAGAGATGTGGCGGGATTATCAGAGACATAGTAGGAGGGAGGCAGCCTAACTCTTAGTTCAAGTTAGCAATTAGCAATAGAGATTATGCTAGTGAAATACACATAATAGTTACCTTTGTTATTGATAGGTAGGCTCCTCGATCTTAGAAAGCAAGGTTTGTAGCCAGGCAAGCCGGACATTCCTGGGAACCATCAAAAACAAGGTTATCTTCTCTTTATTACTTTCAAAACATGATGAGGCTGCCAAGTACTGTGAAATCATGATATCTCCAGATGACAACAGCTCATTCAAGGATAATAAAGCTTGAGCATAGGGGGTTTGTTGAAGCGAAAGGCTGGAAGGGATATCCGGTGATAAATTCCACGGAGAAAGACTCAAATCTGACTGAGACTTAGATGAATCGGAAACCACTGGGGGAGAGAGTTGAGTGACTATTGGATTGCGAACTGAGTTTGCTAGTTCTGAGAGACCTGGTACAATGATTTCAGCAGCAAGATTGCTGGAAGACTGCCTGATTCGTTTGCGTTTTGAGTTGTGTTTGTTCTGGGTAGCAGAGCTTGGAATATCAGTAGACTCTCTCATATTGTGTGACTTAGGGATAGTGGTTGTTTCTCGATTTGAAAACTGTGATTCACTTTCATCATTGTCAACTTTATCAGGGGGGGAAGAATGGGATCGTTGAGAGTGAAAGGCTGGAGGATTGTCCTCAGGTTCACAATCATCAGGATCATTATCACTGCTACTGCTATCCTGATGGTGGTGATGACGCTTATGAGTATTCAGCTGAGTGGAAATAGCATGCTGGCCAGTGGCGGTTGTTTGTTGAAATAGCTCATGCAATTGAGGATAATGCTTCAGCGCCTCTGTTCTGAACTGCTTAGCAGCTGGGTTGGCCTACGTTCAAGAGTTTTATTAGCATTGATAAATAAATAATAAAGATAATTTTAATTTAATATTATACCAACTTGAATTACAGTCAATAAATTCTATATACCTTGAGATAAGCATCCCATACATCATCATCGGCTGTGACCGTTTGACTTTCTTCATTCCATCCAAACCCAGAATTTCCACAAAGACGATGAAATATCTCATACAGTTTTTTTATCTAATCCATTATTTGTTAGTGGTGTAAACATAAAAGACAAGCAAAACTGAAATAGAAGATCTTACATGCTTCATTCGACTCTTCACCTGTTCAATATCAACTACTGGAGCAAACTTCTTATTATAAGCTCTTGTCGCAGCTTGCCAGGCCTCAGCCATAAAGCCATTCCCAGCCCTTCTGCCAATCCGAGCCTGATGTAGTAGTTCATCAATTAGAACTCTATCCTTCACATCGTCCCAGGTTGCCCTTCCCTTCTTCTGTAATGCTGAGAGAGACATTGGAGAGAAACCGTAGAAATTATATTCACGATCGTAGTTTAGGCTGCGGGAGTGGAACTAGCCATTCTCGCAGGCGCCAAACACTCAGGGGAGTATAAGGGAAGAATTGTCCGCAACCGCTTTGAAAAAATGTAGAACCTGCAAGAAGTTGTCAAGGCCGGTTAGCTGAGAAACAAATAGGAAGAAATATCATATTATTACCCGTAGTTTGAACCAGAGTGCAAGCTCAGAAGAGCCCAAAGACAGTGGGCATCAAGCGAATAAAAGCTAGAAGAGCGACAGTTGACAGGACAGCGATATGGTACCAAAGTCCGAGCGGTTCCAAATATTCTTTCCTCCAACTCCCTTCTCAATATTTCTTCGTTTCAAGTCGTAAGCCGTTCGGGCACAGGGGAAGCAGAAGAGTTCCTGCAGCAGATGGAGTGTAGGAGTTCCAGAAGCAGGCGAAGTGTATGAGTGTCAAGAACAGCAGGAGCGTAGGAGTTCTGGCGCCAGGTTCAACTTGAGCGTACAGTCACACCCAGCTATAGTGAACGCCAAAAACACAGTACACTATACAGATTAGCCAATAGCATGGCCGAAAGACAGATAACGCACCAATCACGGTCTCTTCTTTCAGGCCTCGTCCACTATCGTGAGGTTCACGACAGCAAGTGGCAGCTATGGGAGTTGCTGGGACAGAGGGAACGTAGGAGTTCTTCGGCCTGCGGGAGTTGGGGGGGACAGGATGTCCAGAAAACTGGGGAAGCGTACGACCGCTGGGAACCGGAGGGACGTACAAGGTTCAGAGAACCGGGTGGCCGTAGGAAGTCTTCGATGTGTCTGAGAGGTATGAATGTTACAGAACAACGAGTAGTGTTCAATCGACCAAAGTAGATTACTAGAGAACTGGACCGGAGTTGGTGGGAAAAAAAAACAACCCTCCCCAAAGTTGTGAAAGATCTTAGGGCTAATACGAGTTGAAGTTGGCCCTTGGAGACTGGTTTTTTCGAGAAAATCCAGATTGAAAATCCTGATCTAATCTCAAAATCAAAATCTCGTCCAGCCCTTTACTTACCAAACAAGATTAGACTGAAAGTCCAGACTTAGGAGATAATCCGGATTTTCAGTCCTAATCCTGGCCTGCCAAACAGGCCCTAAGAGTAAAGCTACCCGGGGGACTTCTACTCGGTGACTTCTTCCACTATTTAATTCGCGTTAAGTCTTTCTTCATTAAACTTATTGTTTCTATGGATTAAACTGTTGAATCTAAGGGAAGTTGGAATGCACGTATTGCTTCGCTTACATTAGAGTGTGAAAATCGGTTCACGAGTAACATACCTCAAGTTGACCCGAAACACACGGTGACATGAAACAAACTTATAGAGTGGTATTCAGAAAACTAGTTTACACTCCCTACTCACGGACTATTTCGTATAACCGTGTCTTTTGGCTTCTTGTAGGGTACGTTATCAAATCTTCTAGTTCAATAATCGAGTGATGCTACAGGTAGTGAAACTTCTAAGCAAGTTTGCCCCGGGAGCGAACTTGCTTATTAATACACCTTCCCTGCCTTTAATCCACGCCGGGGGGAATAGGGAGACTAGTTTGGGACTAATCCCGACCAGTCCTTGACTACATTTATTGGCCAGGTCTAGTCACGGAAATCAATTTAAACGGACCGTCTGGTCGTGCCTCCAAGACTTGACCGGTCGGACCATTCGGAAACCTGCCCGATGTCATCCACTCGCGACCGTCGAGCACTTTAGATTGAGGACGTGACAGCAAAAGGTCGTCCGTCATCGTCCAGACTAAAGAGGGATAAATTGCCCCATTGGGAACCCTGCATGTATGTGCCGCGTATGCGCTCCTACCCCATGGTCATTTCCCCGTGTTTGCCCTCGTTATAGTTCCTCCTCCCCGCTCTTCCTTCTCAAATCTCTTCCGAACCGCACTCTCACCTCGTTATCCGAGCTTTTCTTTGCTTGCCGTTCTGGACTTCCCCCTCCCTCCCTACCCCGAGAATCCCGATTCAATATACCGAAAGGTTGGTGCTATTTTTTGTTTGATTGTGATGAGGGATTGTTTTTCTCGTGTACCTAGGAGCTTGGCTAGCTTATAAAGAGTTTCTCTCCACCTCCATAGCCCGATTTCCTTTCTTCAACTAAAAGAGATTTTATGATTGAAATCCCCGTTCACGATGGATTACCACGGAACACCACTGTGCTGGGCTGTCCAAAACGGGCATTTCAATGTCGCCGTAGAGCTGTTACACAGGGGCAAGGTCGACGCTAATAAGCCCGACACCAAGGGCAGGACACCGCTCTCGTTGGCAGCCGAAATTGGTGACTCTCGTATGGTGTATGTACTTTTGTACAGGGACGATGTTGACCCTGGTTCGATGGACCCTGCCGGCAGAACACCTCTCATTTATGCCGCGAGTGGCGGTCATTACACTATTGTGGTCCGTCTCTTGAAGCAAGCGGGGGTAGACGCAGATCAACCAGACCCCAATGGCCGGTCCCCACTCTCCTTTGCAGCCGAGATAGGGCACCCCCGTCTCGTGCGCCTACTTCTAGCAAGGACCGACGTTAACCCTAATAAGAGGGACATTGACGGCCGCACACCCCTGCTCTGGGCTGCCCGTATGGGGCATGATGATGTGGTCGCGTTGCTTTTGAGTGCGAGAGGTGTTAATCCCGATTGGCCAGATCAAGACGGTTTCACACCACTTCTCCGGGCTTCGTCATTGGGCCACACCCCGGTTGTAATGCTATTGCTGAGGAGTAGCTGTGTTGACCCCACCCGGCTGAATAACGATGGAGAGTCGGCAGTGTATTGCGCTGCAGCAGCGGGGCACGCAGAGATAGTAAAGCTACTACTGGAACGGGACGAAGTTGATGCGGATCTCCCCAATCCAGAGAGGGAAACACCTCTTGCCATCGCGGCAAGGAATGGACATGTGGTGGTAGTCGAGTTGATGTTGAGAAGCAGGAATATCTCCCGAAATATTCCGAACCGCAATGGCAAAACGCCTCTCATCCTAGCTTCCCAAGGAGGGCACACCGAAACTGTAAGGTGTCTTATTCTGGAAAAGGTACGCCTGGACTCGCTCGATTATAATGGCCGAACACCGCTCTCGTGGGCTGCCGGGATGGGTCATGAAGGGGTAGTAAAGCTACTTTTGGAGAGTGGAGGCGTTAATCCCAACCTGTACGACAATGAGGGGAGGGCCCCCATCCATTGGGCGGCCGAGAATGGGCACGCCGGAGTTGTGACCATCTTGTTGGGATGCGAGGAGGTCTGGGCTGATGCTCCTTGCAAGAAGGGCCGAACCGCCCTGTTCTACAGCACAATTTTCACTCACAGCGAAGTGGTCGAGGTACTGCTTCGACGCGGCGATGTCAACCCTAACTTCAAGGATGAGGATTGGCGGACCCCACTCTCGTGGGCTGCGGAGTCCGGAGACGAGGGAATCGTGCAGATGCTTCTTGACCGGGGGGCCACTAACTATCACGCACCGGACAAGTTTGGCTATTCCCCAGCCCAGTATGCTAGCATTTGCGGGAGCGATCAAGTAAAGAAGCTGCTATCCCAGGATGATGATAGATTGTGATTTCGGAAATATTCCCTTTACCAATCCGAAGATCTCGTGGCTGCTGTTGACCAGGATGTTGGAAAAAAAAGGTCTTGTTCGGGAGGCAATGGCCGCCTAATGGTCCAAGCCTGAGCTACAATATCAGGTTGTAGAAATTGAATGAGAAATGGAACCTGAGCCAATATTTTAAAGCCGAACGAATACGTTAAGATAACAGCTAATACAAGAGTGAAAAACCCCGTGAATCCAATGATGTCGGAAAGCCAAACACCATCCTACCGATCCCTCCCATCCATCGCACTACTTGCACAAGTACAGTGCTCCGGACTGTCCAGTCCGTCCGTCCGTTTTTGAGGTAGGACCGGACGCGCTATGGAGTTTTTCTATTACATCTTCAAGAGCTAAAATAGCGACATCACTACTAAAGTGAATAGGATATGAGAAGTAGAGAGTCTTACTATCCTTATTCCTTTCTGTGCTGCCAGCAGCGTCCTATATATACACAAATCTCTCGTACAGGAAAAACCTTTCTTCTCCTTTGTTCAAGTCTGCGCTTCCATCACCATTTCTTTCTTTCCAATACACACCCCCTACCTTCAAACACATTTCATCCTTTCATCCCCTGACTTCGTTTCAACTACTTACAGAGTTTTCCCTTTCCAAACATTCTTGAGGGTTTCCATGAGAGGGGGAGAGGATCGGATCAAGCCTAAATCACCCTTGTTAGTTATAGGTATTTAGAATATAATTTTCATTGCCAGAATAGTGCTCCGTTTAGAGAAAAAAAGAGGAAATAAGGATAGGTTAATGTTCACCTGAGCTTCCTTCGGCTTTGCGAAGTAAATCTATAGATCGTTAAAGAGCTTCCTTGAGTCTGAAGGCTAGATTCAGAGGGGTGCCATACCATTAAAATCAAACCCTACACCGACAAGAGAGCGAATTAGAGCCTTGACGTCGTTATCGGGGGGAGCATGTCCTTCATCCATAGCCAGAAGCAAGGAGAGACCACTCTTGTAGAAAGTAGCGTAGGGGGGAGATGGGGCAATTGCTGGTGGTTAAAAAATGGAGGTGGGCGGAATAGAGCCTGCGAGACGGTAGGCGGGCAACGGGGGGAAGAGGTGAATAATTTGAAGATAGGGAGAGCGGGGAGGTAAAGATGGATTTTAGAGCTCAGAGGGTTGGTATCCGGTTGCGGGACTTTCTTAAAGTTTTTTGGTTAGGTGACGCCGCCGTTTAATTCCCATGCACCCCAAGAGCAACAAACATTTCGGTTTGCCGATGATGGGGTGGGACAGGGGGGCAAAAAGTTACCGAAAACTTTCTGAATTAGATCTGAGGTAAAAAAAAGGATTATGAAACCACATCATTGTACTACGATAGTGCCAGTAGTTAATGCTATTTTCTAAGTTCTGATCGCCTAGGCTATACCGGGTCTGGAAAGCATTATTACTTCTCGGGGTGCTTTCTGTGAGATCGGTAGTGGTCGATTTATTGAGAGTTCACGGCAAGCTAGGTATATGTGTGTGAAAGGTACTGACATAACTGAATGTTAGTGTAGTCTAGTGGTTAGTACGCCATGTTGTGGTGGCATAACTTCCCATAAGACCCACGTTTGATTCATGGTATAGACAATATTGATTTTTTCATCCACCACCTTTCAACTAACTAGCCATAAGGAAACGGAGTCACGAAGTGGGATTTTCAACTATAAAAATAGAGGGTGGCATCACCGTTCGAGGTTTTTTTTCTATTATTGTTCCGGAAGGCTAGACTCTACCCCAATTTTCAGACAATAAGTGTGACAAAATTGTTGTAACGCCAAGTGTAACACTGCCAAGACCTCTTTACCCTTACACCTAATATACAAAACCCCTAACTTGTAAATATACAAAATACAATCATTTGTAGAATATAAGATGCGTAACAATAATATTAAATGATTGTGAAGGTTAGATTTAATGTTGAATAAAATGTATCTCTATATGAAAGTTAAATTCTAAGTGGTATTTTAATAATTAGTCTACTGTGAAGGAAGAAAAGAGGTAATATGCAATTGTTGGATTACTCTAGATTAACTTCTACCTCCGCAATCCGTCGATGAGAGGAATATCTAGTATAGACATGCTTCTTAAAGTCTTCAGAACTATACACTATGTTATTTCGATAAGCTTCCATCATACGTAAGGTTCGCTGATAATATTTCCAAATTAAGTGATTGGAACTTTGTGCAAGTGCTACCGGCACTGTGCTGACCAAGGAAGGAAAATAATATTCACAATGAGCTCTGGTCTAGAGCTTCGCACGACCCCAGAAATACTCAATGAAGTTTAATTTGCAATGAAATACAGGATAGAAAATCACTTGATGTCCAGCAGCCTCTAGTGTTTTCTGCAATTGATATTTCTGAGCCTGAAAGTCAGGCCGTGAAGAGAGAAGTGCCCTTGCACAGCAGTTGGCATTAGTAGCATGTCTGTAGACTGGATTTGGTTTTCGTTGACCAGGATTCGTGCCTGGAATCGAACACTGTGTAGGAAATCTTTGACCAGCAGGCCACAAACCACGTTCCTGTAGGACTGTTTTTAGTCCCTTCAGACCGCCATCTGGTAGCATCATGGATTGCTGACGGAGAATGAGAGGATTGTCAGGCTGGATATAGTATCCGTCTCGCATCGGCAGAGTGTTTTTGCCACCTAGTGTAACATTCATGTTTCCAACTTGAAGGGCATCCGGAGCCTACTTCTGATGAATTTTGGCATTATCAAATGCCCACAACCCTTGACACCCGGGGTAGGCTGTTTCAAAGGCTGGACTGGCTTTTTCTTTTGGCTGTTCCAATAACAAGTCTCCGGTCCACCAGATGTCTCCTCCACACTTCAAAACCTCACCAATATTTCCACCAACGAGTCGGCCAACAGGAGTGAGGAAATCTGACACACAGAGGCCCTGCCCGCGTGCCTTCTTCCGAATGGGTGCTCTATTCGCATGAATCCAGATCTTCTTGCGTCCATCGTTTGAGTTGAATGTGCATTCGTCATGGGTAATGAAAACAATGGGGTGAGAGTTCGGCGGATAAGACTTGTCAATAATCTTCAGATTGGCATTCCATTCCATCATCTGTGACTGTAGGGATTGCATTCGGGGAAGATAGATAGTGCTGCAATATTCCTTCATATCTCCACGGGCGTGGCCATCTTTGTATATGCCTCTTTTTACATCCTTCCAATTCCATTCGAACTTCAAAAGCGAAGATGTTGCCGAGCGCCTTGATATGGCTTTCTTAATTCTTCTATGCACTCTGGCGATGGAGATAATGGGCAAAAGATTCTCTCCGGATTCATTCTGATGGTGGTCCAAGTAGGTTTCACTCCAGTAATTTGTAACTGCTTGGGCAAGCCCAGCTGAATCCATTGCTTTTGGGTAAGATAAATTAGTTATTTGTCTTCAGATTTCCCAGTAATTATTCAAATGAATTAGACAAACTTAGCTTCACCAGCTACCGACATGTATTCTCAGATTGTGATGAATGGTTCCTTCATTGGATAGCCCGCTTGTAACCTTTCGATGTCTGCCCTGCTTGGGAGTAGGGAGCCTTCCAAATCAAACATAATCCACCTTCTGTTTGAGGATCTATTTCCTCACCCAAACACCCCATCCGCCAGACCTTGCAACCAGCATGGCTGATTGCTTTCTTGACCTTTGTGGCGTAATAGGCTCCATTGGCTTGCGCTTAATTTCTGCCAACTTCCACTGCCTTTCTGCCTTAAGCTGTTGCTTTAGAAATGCATACAGCTGGATATTTCGGTCAAGTTGCAAATTCATGCTGAGAGAACCTCTTTGGCCAGGCTGCAGTGCCTTCATGTTCCGCTTCAATCGTTTTAATGCCACTTCTAGGATTCCCTCCTTCATTATTCGTAATGGTCCTGCTAACTGTGGCCAGCTGGCAGTTTCCTCCTTTCACTTCTCATCATCCTATTACTTGCAAGTTAGTCTAACTTATTCTGTTCATCATTCTCCATAGCCTCTTACCTGTACACGACTTGCTTCTGCTATTTGGCCTTGGAGTTTGATTTGTTCAGCCTTGGCGTAGCATCTGCGTTTCCGCTCACTCATGGTAAGTGATGTTTCCCTTACATAATGGCTTCGATCTCTGGGACGCTGGCGATATCGTGGTGTCCGCTCTGATGAAGTTCAATTTCTAGCTAATATAGAGTCTGAGGCCACTGGGTCTTCTATATAGATTGCAGACAATGCCTGAGGTTGTTGCAGTTTCTTTAAACGGCACTTGCTGACTCTCTCTTGGCTGGACATTGGCGGAGGGCGGGGAAGAGTTGAGGGCGATTTGGTGGTAGCTCGATGCTTGCTGACGCGTGCGCGTATTCCTACCCACTTGAGTTTCTTTCACTGCTCCGGTTCTGGTGCTTCCTGGTCCATTCTGCCAGGCTGAGATGGTTGGTTCCTTTCCTTTAATATCATTTTCGTCAGCAATTTGCGCGGTTCATTAAATAAATATTCAGCAAGCAGAGGACCACAGACTTGGATAATTATGCAATTGAACAGGGTGGAGTGAGTATCAACCGGGAGGGATTGATTGAGAGATAATTAATTATTAGAATAGTCAATTGATAATATTAAACCCCCTAGTTTTACAAGTTTACTAGTTAGGGTTCTGAACATTAGGTGTAAGGGTAATAAGGTCTTGGCAGTGTTACACTTGGCATTACAACAATTTTGTCATACTTTTTGTCTGAAAATTGGTGTAGTGTCTAGCCTTCCGGAACCATACATATTTTGGCAACTCTGTCAGTCGAAGAGATCACCCCACCGCCGAAGGCCAAGTGCAAGCATTTATTGAACTTTGCCAATTATAACAAAAGCAGTTGAATCTCCGAGGATTACAATTCTGTTGGGCTGCTCAATTATTGCATTACTCGCCAAGAAATAAGTCTATCCCCAACCTTTACCGATACTCAAGTATTATGCCAGAATGACATTTGTTGCCGAGAGGGAAGGGCAGTTTTGAACAGCGCTCCCAGTTTGTGGTTATAGGTAGGGGACTGCTTTTGCTTTTGGTGAGTAGACCCATCGGGTACCTCTGACACTTGGGCGCCCGCTTACCAAAATTCATCTAGGTCGTGACCTTAAAAAGAGCTAGTATGGTTCAAGCCATCTATTGTATACACAATGGAGAGTTTGTGGCTGGGAGTAGCTTGGCATAAAAAGTCATATACTGTAATTAGGTTCAATCAGTGTTGAAATTTAATCATAGTTTTCGTAATAATGGCTGAGCTATAGTATGTGCAATTTGGGAGTTTGAGTAAATTAGCTATGATAATTAACTTCAGACTAATGGAAAATAAGCTAGACAGAGGGTTTAAATTTATAGTTTAATATTACATTCATGAACCAAAGCACAGGGGAAAGCTTTCCGTCTGGTGCGGCAACGGTAATCCACTTCCACCATAGATTTAGTACCTATGCAGCCACAACTGCTTAGAATAAACTGAAAATCTATGTACATATTCAGTAGATATAAGAAAACTTCAATCTACAATTTTAGAGAAAGAAAAACAGAAATACTTAGTATACCATCCCATTACATCTAGAACAGCAGCCACTCTCCTAGGCATACACTGCCACAGGCTTTCCAAAAAGACCCCTTCCATATCCTGAGTCTAAACCACATCAAGAGCTTCTGCTAGACATTTCTAACAGTATCTGGCCCCCCCGTAGTCTTGTGAATGTTGGGAAAGCACTGGTGTAGTTTTTCCTTCAACCTCTTCCAACAGTATTCAATAGGATTGAGGTTAGGGGAATTGGGCGGCCATTCTATCACCTGTATGTTGTTCCCTGCAAACCAAGCCATAGTATCTCCTGCAGTATGTATCTTTTCACCATGCTGCTGAAAACTAGGATCCCCAACTGTGTCCTCCACCTCCTGCCATAGATCAACTAGGCAATCCTCCAAAACTCCAATATATACCAATCGATTCACACTCTTGTCAAAAATAGGAATCAGAGAAGCCTTATTTTTCCGCAAATACAAGTCCAGACCATCAACCATATCCCAGGTCCTTTTGTAACCCCATGAATGCTGTTATATGCCACTGTTCCTCAAGTGTTCTGAACACCCTAATACTATTAGTGTAACGGAATGTACTTTTATCGCTATTATTTGTAAACATGACGTTGCAGATTGTCTATTAGGATTTCCCAGTACTGAATCATTCCTTACCTTGTACCTTCCTTATTGTTATAGTTTCTTATTAGGTAGTACTTCCCTTAGTTCACTTATTACTATCTTTCATTCCTTGGACCCAATTGGGAAACCCTATGCTTCCTACTATGTATTACTAGTTTAGTATATTAGTAGCGATCCCATACATTACTTGTTTGATTCAATTACTTGTTTGGTTAGTTATATCCTGTCGCATCTACACCTTTGTTTTAGGAATTAGTGGTTTATGCCTCTACCGTAGGGTAGCTTAGCATGCTTATTTGGACAGAATATTGGTAATGATTTATTTCTATTCAAAGGATTCGAGATCCCTTAAGGATTCGGACTCTCAGGGCTCACAGCAGCCCTCATTCTATTATACCAAGTTGAACGGTCACTGTACTAGTCCCTAACCTTCCTTATATCTCTTGTTGAGAGTTCCATTGACGCTTCTCCTCCCGGGCCTTATAGTATCGCTGGATCCCCCTCTGGGAATCTCGCGATACTGAGGAGCATGTTACAATCCTCTTCTCACTGCGTGATACTTGCAGCGGGTAACTGAATTTTCCCTAACGATCACTTCTTCTTAGCCCAATAGCTGTTACGATAGCTAAGTCCGTTGACTTCTATCTAGCAACGTCCATCGCTAGGCTCATATAAGAGAGTCGTGCCGTGGTTCTCCGAAGTATGATAGATAACGGTTTTTGGTATTGAAAGTATAGTATATGAAAGAACTAGCAGCCCTCTCGCCCCTACGGGTCTTAATCCAATAGCTATGATTAAAATTTAGTAATAATATTTAAAACCAAGAAAAATATAGAAGATGAAGGGAGTAAATACATGTATAAAACTAAAATACAGGATGTAAAGAACTGAGATATATGTATCATTAACAGTAAGCAGTTCTGGATTCAGTTCCTCAGTTAGATAGAAGTTATATGGGTAAAATAAAAGTGTGAACCTGGCCTAAAGTTCTCATGGCTGGTATTTCATGATCAGTTGCTTCAGGGAAGTACTTTAGGTATACTTATAGCTTAGTGTTAGATTCTACTTTATATTTCTACTGTGTCTAATATTTTGTACTGGCTTATTCTTGATTTTTATTTTTATTTTTTTATTTTATTTTATTTTATTTTTCTGGCTTTCTTTCTTGCATTCCGCCTGGCTTTCCAGGGATGCCTCATATTTGCCGGGCGG
>Ga0307507_10008632_pt1 | contig 13981 bp, 13 predicted proteins | sample 7_EM_MG_FD_207223 | JGI IMG/M metagenome (GOLD analysis project Ga0307507, IMG submission 207223) | Populus trichocarpa ectomycorrhiza microbial communities from riparian zone in the Pacific Northwest, United States - 7_EM | ecosystem: Host-associated > Plants > Roots > Unclassified | place...
GGGGCGCGGTGCACTGCCCGGCGCAGGTCCCGTGGAACGAGGCCTGCACGATGCCGGTCGGGTCGACCCGCTCGTGGGACACCCGGTAGGTGTAGTCGTCGTCGCCGTTCTCGTCGGCGAAGGACACTTCGACCGCGGACTGCGGCTGCAGCGGGAACGCCGAGACCTGGCGAATGTGGTGATCACCCCCGGTGAAGTGGTACTGGAAGCGCGCGAGCAGCGGCGCGCCGAACACGCCGGTGCTCCGGAAGACCGTGCCGTGGGCCGAGCCGCTCAGTTCGTCGAGCACCCCGGCCGCGGACGCCGGCGTCGACAGGCCCGTCAACGCGACGACCACCACCGCGGCACACGCCCCCAAAGGACGTACCACGGATTTCCATATCGTCATTGCTCTTCCCCTCGTCGAAAGTGCTTCCTCCCGAACGAGCTCACCCTGTCAAGCGCCGTCGACAAACCGTCGACACCGCAAGCCGGGGGTAGGCTGAGCGCTCGGCTCACGGAGGTGCGGCATGGATTCCGAACAGCTGCGCGCGGTGCAGGCACCCCTGAAGGAGCGCTACCGGGAAGAGCCGGAAAGCGCTGTCATCACGCTGCACGCCGACGCCGAACTGGACGGCCTCGGCATCTCCTGCCGGGTCGACACCGGCCGCGCGATCGTCGAAGCGGGCCTGCACCCGGCCACCGGCGGCGACGGCAGCCTGGCCTGTTCCGGGGACATGCTCCTGGAGGCGCTGGCCGCCTGCGCCGGGGTGACCCTGCGCGCGGTCGCCACGTCACTCGGGCTGACCGTCCGCGGCGGCAAGGTCCGCGCCGAAGGCGATCTCGACTTCCGCGGCACCCTGGCCGTCGCGAAGGACGCGCCGGTCGGTTTCCGCGCGATCAGGCTGTCCTTCGACCTCGACACCGACGCGGACGCCGACCAGCTCGCCACCCTCAAGAAGCTGACCGAGCGCTACTGCGTCGTGTTCCAGACCCTGCGCACGCCGCCCGAGTTCGAACTGACCCTCGGGTCGTCGTGAGCGGTAAGTGTCATTAGGGCCAACGCTCGCTTGGTGACCTACGGCGCTGGGGTGGCTGGGGCACGGTCGAAGTCGCGGGACAAGGACTCGTGAGTGGTAAGTGTCGTCAGAACGACACTTACCACTCACGACGACCGGGCCCACCCAGCCCACCCGCGCGGGCACCACCCCGGTGATCGACCGTACGGCCGAGCGCTGAAATCGCGATGAAACGCCTGGACCTGCGGCATACCGGCGTTGTGCGGGGCACGCCCCCGACCGCGGCAGGATGCGGACGCCACCCGGGGTTCCCTAGGGTGAAGCGGTGCGGATGCGGGAGCGGCTGGAGGAGAGCCTCGCGCTGTCCAGGATCGCGCTGCCGTGGTGGGTGGCGGTCGGCGCGAACGGGTTCGGCGCGGCCCTGATCCTGGTCGCCGCGGGGCAACGCGCCGGGGTGACGCCCCCGGCGCTGCTCGCGCTGCCCGTGTTCCTGGCCTTGTCGACGAGCCTGGTCTGGCTGGTCACCGGCAGGCTCGTGCCGCTGTGGTTCAAGGGAGTCACCGTGGCGGGCGCGGTGGCGCTCCTGCTCGGCGAGCCGCGCCTGCCGGACTTCGCCCCGATCGTGCTGGTGATCCTGGCCGCCGAAATGGCGTCGATCGCGCGCCCCGCCCTCGCGCTGGCGCTGGCGGCGCTCGACATCGGGGTGCTCTGCTGGGCTGCGGCCGGGCCCGGGCTGACCGGGCTGGCCGTGTACGTGGCGGCCGTGCTGCTGGGCGTGACCGCCGGGTTCATGCTCCGCTGGTACGTCCGGGCGCTGGACGCCGAGCGCGCCGGCCAGGCGTCCGCGCGCGAGCAGGCGATCCTGGAAGAGCGCCAGCGCATCGCCCGCGAGGTTCACGACGTCGTCGCGCATTCGCTCAGCGTCACGATGCTGCACCTCACCGGCGCACGCCACGCGCTGCAGCAGGACCGCGACGTCGACGAGGCGATCGAAGGACTCACCGAGGCCGAACGGGTGGGCCGGGCGGCGATGGCCGACATCCGCCGCACGGTCGGGCTGCTCTCACACGTCCCGTCGGACCGGCACGCGCTGCCGGGCGCCGACGACATCGCCGGGCTCGCCGAGCACACCCGGGTGGCCGGGCTGGACGTGCGCTTCGAGCAGGACGGCGACCCGGGCGCGGTACCCGGCCTGGCCGGGCTCGCTCTCTACCGCATCGCCCAGGAATCTCTGGCCAACGTCGCCAAGCACGCCCCGCGCAGCACCGCGCGGGTCCGGCTGCGGGTCGGCCCGGCCGGGGCCCGGCTCACCGTCCGCAACGCCCTGCCCGGCCCGGTGGCGACGCTCTCCCCCGGCGGTTCCGGGCTGACCGGGATGGCCGCCCGCGCCGAGCAGCTGGGCGCGGACCTGCGGACCGGGCCCGAAGGCGGCGACTGGGTCGTCGACGTGACCGTTCCGTCCGCTGTGGACACTTCCGCCCGGCCGGTGGTGCCGTGAACGACATCCGGGTGCTGCTGGTCGACGACCAGGAGCTGGTGCGGTCCGGCCTGCGCCGGATCCTGCGTCCCCGCGACGGGTTCGTCATCGCCGGTGAATGCGGCGACGGCGCCGACGTGCCGGCGGCGCTCGCCGCCGCCGAGGCCGACGTCGTCGTCATGGACCTGCGGATGAAGCACATCGACGGGATCGAAGCGACCCGGCGGCTGCGCCGGACCGGCGCGCGCCCGCCGGTGCTGGCGCTGACGACGTTCGACGACGACGAACTGCTCGCCGGCGCGCTGCGCGCGGGGGCTGTCGGCTACGTCCTCAAGGACTCGCCGGCCGAGGACCTCATCCGTGCCGTGCGTGCGGTCGCCGCGGGCGACGCGTGGCTCGACGCCGCAGTCACCGCGCGTGTGCTCACCACCTACCGGCGCACAGCCGGCCGCGCCGAGCCGCCGGCGATCCTGACACCGCGGGAATTGGATGTGCTGCGGGCAGTCGGCCGCGGGCTGAGCAACGCCGAGATCGCCGGCGCGCTGCACATTGCCGAGGTGACGGTGAAGACCCACTTCAGCCGGATCCTCGCCAAGCTCGACCTGCGCGATCGGGCCGCGGCCGTCGTCTACGCCTTCGACCACGGCATCGTGACGCCGGGACGGGCCACCGCCGCCGATCCCGCGCCAATCCCCGCATCGCCTCGGACTTCCGTGCCGCGCCTGCGGTTCTCGGTGCTGGGACCGCTGCAGGCCTGGCGCGGCACGGCCCCGCTCGACCTCGGCCCGGTGCGGCAGCAGGCCTTGCTGGCCGCGCTCGTGCTCCGGCCGGACGTCGTGGTCAGCGACAACGAACTCCTCGACGACGTCTGGGGGCTGGAACCGCCGGGCACCGGCACGGGCGTGCTGCCCACGTACGTGCTCCGGCTGCGGAACTGCCTGCGCGCGGCCACCGAGACCACGAAAGACTCCGTGATCCGCCGCCGCCGCACGGGATACCTCTTCGCCGGCGACAGTGTGCGAACCGACGTCACGCGACTGCGGGAGATCGTCACGAACGCAGACGCCGCGGAAGAGGCGGCCGACCTGTCCGCCGCGGCCGACGCGTGCGCCGACGCCATCGGGCTCTTCCACGGCGAACCCCTCGCCGGGTTGCCGGGACCCTTCGCCGACGGTGAACGGCGGCGGCTCGGCGAACGCAAACTCGTGCTCTTCCAACGGAAAGCTGACCTCCAGCTGCGGCTGGGCCACTACGCCGAGACCTCCGAAGAGCTGTCCACCGTGCTGGCGGCCCACCCGCATCGCGAACCGCTGGCCGCGCTGCTGATGCGCGCGCTCTACGCGCGTGGCCTGCGGGCGGACGCGCTGGCGGTGTACCGGCGCGTCCACGACCGGCTGCTGGGCGACTTCGAGGTCGAGCCGGGTGAGGACCTGATGCGGGTCCGGGCGGCGGTGCTGCGCGGGGACGACCGGACCCTCGGCTTCACCTGACCGGCTCGTGAGTGGCGCGGCCGGTTCTAACCGGCATCGCCACTCACGAGTCTCTACTCGGAGAGCAGAGACCCGTGGTCCCACCGACCGGGCCACATGGTCTCCGAAAGGCGCGCCAGCGCCGAAGGAGACTTCACCGCGCGCGCCCTCTTTCGCGGCCGCCAGGCCGCACGAAACCGTGACGGCAGGGCGCCATACACGCGCCCCGAAACCGTGCCCCCAGGGCTGCGCCCTGGCGGCACGGTTTCGTCAGCGCGCGCCAAAAATACTGTGTGCGTTCCGTGTGGCGGAGCGCGGCAAGATCACGCACCTCCCCGATATCGGGAAAATTTCTTGCTGCGTGAAAGGTATTAGGTCCATCCATGCGTCGCGTCTTCATCCCCGGCATCGCCGCCGGCCTGCTCCTCGTCCTCACCGGTTGCGCCTCCTCCTCGGGAACCACCATCCCGCCGGCGGCCTCGAGCGGCACCTCCGAAACCCCGTCGTCGGAGGCTCCGGCCAGCGACAAGAAGATCGGCAAGACGATCACCGTCAAGGACGACGAGGACAGTGCGGACATCACCCTGGTCTCAGTCGGCACGGTCAAGGAGGGGACGACGCCGGGCATCAAGGCGGACAACGGGAACTTCGTCGTCTTCGACCTGAAGATCGTGGGCAAGAAGGGGCAGTTCAGCACCAACTCCCTCTACGTCTGGATCAAGACGCCGGCGGGCAAGACGATCAAGGGCACAGACGGGAAGGCGGCCCTGACGACGGCCGAGCCGGACCTGCCGCTGAAGGACCTCGGGCCGGGTGAGCAGGCCAGTGGGAAGGCTCTGCTCGACGCCCCGCTGGAGCCGGGCTCGAAGATGATCTGGGTGGACGCGCTCGACAAGCCCCTCGCCGAATGGGAGCTGTAAGCGCCCTCATCCACCATGGTCACCCGGCCCGGCGGCAGCGCCGGGCCGGGCGCCGCTGCGGAACCGCGATCACCACGGCATGATGCTCACCGTCCCCGCACGCGGATCGGGAGGAGCCCGCCGTTGGCCGCATTGGTCCCGTTCGCCGCCCTGCTGGGCCTCGCGGTGGGCTCGTTCCTGAACGTCGTGATCCACCGTGTCCCGCGCGGCGAGTCCGTGGTTCGCCCGCCGTCGCGCTGCCCGGCCTGCGGCGCGGGGATCGCCGCGCGGCACAACGTCCCGGTGCTCGGCTGGCTGGTGCTGCGCGGGCGGTGTGCGGGCTGCGGTACCCGGATCAGCGTGCGATACCCGCTGGTCGAGCTGGGGACGGCGGTGCTGTTCGCCGCGCTGGCGCTGCGTCTGGACTGGCCGGACCTGCCCGCGTTCCTGTACTTCGGCGCCATCGGCATCGCGCTGGCCGCCATCGACCTCGACTGCCGCCGCCTGCCGAACGCGATCGTGCTGCCCTCCTATCCGGTGCTCGCGGTGCTGCTCGCGGGTTCGGCCTGGTGGCAGCACGACTGGTGGTCGCTGGGTAGGGCGGTGCTGGGTGGTGTGGCCCTGTTCGCGTTCTACCTCCTGCTCGCCCTGGCCTACCCGGCCGGGATGGGCTTCGGCGACGTCCGGCTGGCCGGGATCCTCGGCGGGGTGCTGGCCTATCTGTCCTGGCCCGCGCTGCTGATCGGGGCGTTCGCGGGCTTCGTGCTCGGCGCGGTGACCGGGGTCGTGATCCTGGCCGCGCGCAAGGGTGACCGCAAGACCGCGGTGCCCTTCGGCCCGTTCATGATCGCCGGCGCGCTGCTGGCCGTCTTCGCCGCCGATCCCCTGGTCCGCGCCTACGACCAGCTGCTCGGCGTGAGCTGAAGGACGCCTTCAGTGCACTGGATCCACTGAAGGCGTCCCTCGCTGCATCAGATCCACTGAAGGCGTCCTTCAGCTAGCGCGAGCCGGACCAGCTGAGCACGGAAACCTGTCTCGCGCCGGGCACCGGGTTGGTCGGGTCACCGTCCACATAGGCCACTCGCGCCCGCGCCCCCGGGGTCCCGCCCGGCGTGCAGGTACTGGAGTTCGGACAGACGTACGCGGTGAGGTAGACACCGAACACGAACCCGGGCGAGTCGTCGGGGACTTCGATGACGACTCCGGTGAACGCCACGCTCCCGGTTTCCTTGACCCACAGCGACCGGGCCACCACACCGAATCGGAAGATCGGCTCGACGGCATTGTTGAGCGTGATGTCGAGGACCGCTTTGGGCGCGTAGGTGGTGCCCTGCACGTAGAACCGGTTGGCCGAATTGTTCAGCGCGGTGACCATCGCACAGGTCGAAGCGCTGCCACCGCCGGTGTAGGGGCCATTGGCTATGCACCCGCTCTGCGCGCGCAAGGCCGGCGCCGTGTACGTCAGCTCCAGTTGCATCGAGTCGATCGACTCGATGCCCTGGTGTTTCACCGTAGCCGTGTAGTTCAGCTGCGCACCGGTGAACCCCTCGTCGTAGAACCGCTGGGCGAGCAGGTTCGTCACGTCGATCGCCTCGGCGTGGAGGACATTGTCGTCGTAGGCGGGCACGGTCACCGGGATCGCGGTGCCCCCGTTGGGGGCGATCTGCACCGAGATCTCGTCCTTCTTCGATCCGTGGTCGTTGCCGTGGCGGACCCGCAGCACCGCCTGCTTGAGGATCGACCCGGCGGGAGCGGCGGCAGGCGGTGCGTACCCGCCGACGGAGACAGTGCCGATCTGGGTCCCACCGGAGCTGTTGGTCCAGGTCGCGTACTGGTTGTCGTCCTCGTAGATCTTGTCCGGGGTGGTGAACGTGCCCGCGGGCACCACGCTCGACGCCTTGGCCGTGGCCGGCCCGATGGCCGTCTCCGCACCCGAGGTCAGGCCGTAGAGCGCGACCGGCGGCTTGTTCGCGCTGTAGGTTCCGCAGATCTCCGCCTGCCCCGCCTTGACCGCGAGCTGACTGTCACCGCCGAACACGAATTGGACGCCGACAGCGCCGGCATTCTCGATCGGGTTGTCGCAGGCGCCGGGGATCGCCGCGGGCACCGCGGGCTTGGCGATCACGTGCCCGGTCGGGTCGGTCGGCGTCCCGCCGACGAGGGTGCCGTTGTCGATGGTCCAGACGTCGGTGCCCGAGGCGAGGCTGGCCGGCCGGGTCGTGGCGCCGTTCTTGAAGTCGAAGTAGTAGGTACCGGGCTTGAACCACCAGGTCGAATCCCGGCACTTGCTGCTGCTCGACATCATGTCCGACAGCCCCACTGCGTCGTCGTAGAAGCCGGGCTCGAAGGTGATCAAGCCCTTGTTCAAGCAGTCCGGCACCTTCTGGTGGGCGGGCACCGTCGCCAACGCGGGCGCGTAACCGGGGTCGTTGCCCAGCGGGTTGGGAGTCCCGCCGTAGGCGCACTTCGGCGCGGGGTTGCTTTGGATGGTGCCGGCGCAGGCGCCGCGCGCGTAGACCGCGGTGTTGGTGTTCAACGCGCCGTTCACGATGTTGATGTTCGAGTTGGAGAACACCGTGCCGTGCACGCGGAACGTCGAGCCGGTCGGCTGCTGGATGTTCAGGCCGTCCTCGCCGCCGGTCCCGAGGGTGAGGATCGCGCTGCCCGGCCGGTTGCACTGGCTCAGCGACGGGCACTGGATCAGCACCTTCGCCGGGTCGGCCGAGCAGGTCACCGCGGCCGAGTCGGTGCCGTTGAAGTTCGGCAGCGACAACGTGTCCGAGCCGCCGAAGCACTGCTGACCGGCGGCCCCCGAGAAGTTGCTGTTGCGGATGTTGTTCACCGCGGTCTGCAGCGCACCGTCGGCTTCGTAGGCCGACGCCGCCTGGTCGCGCAGGTTGACCGTCGTCCGCACGCTCGTGTCCGCGAACGAAAGCAGCGCGCCGAGCACCACGGCGACCACCGTGACGACGACGAGCACCAGCACGAGCGCCGCGCCATCGTCATTGCGTTTCATGACTGCCTCCGCTGACCGAAAAGAGTAATGGGATAGGGATCCGCGGACGGCGAAGTCGCGGTGAAGGTGAGCTTCACCCACAGTGGGACAGGCACCGCCGTGCAGGTACTGGAACAGCTCACCACCGGCGTTGCCGGGTCGACGTTGTGCGCGATGACCGCGTCGGACACCGGAGCCGCGGAACCCAGGCACCGCAGGCGATGCAGCTCCTTGCCCGCCAGGTAGTAGGCGATGATCGCGGTGCGACGGCTGGGCGACGAGCCGCTGGTGTCCCAGTCGTCGGAGAGCAGCCGCAGCATCGAGACCGGCGTGGCCGCGGTGCCGCACGTCTGGCCGCTCGCGTTGTAGGCGGCGGCGAGCTGGATCGACGGCTGGAAAGGCACGTTCCCGCTCGAGATGGAGCCGGAGTAGTCGCGCAGACCGGTCATGGCGACGTCCTGGGCGAAGAACGCCGAGCTCTGCTGGGCGTCATGCGAGAGCGCGAGCCGCGCCGACGTCGCGTCGGTGTTGCGGACCGACGTGATCACGACGCCGGCCAGCGGAAACGTGATCACGCCCAGGATGACGATCACCAGCAGCAGCTCGATCAGCGTGAACCCGTCGTCCGGGCGGCGGGTCAGCACAGCGGCTCCCCGAGTCCGCAGCGCTTGCGCACCACCACGACCAGGCGTTCGCTCGCGCGGCCGTCCGCGCTGGCGACCTGCACGGTCAGCTGCTGCACGCCCTTGTCCGGCGCGCATGAACCGGACCACCCGGCCCCCGTCCAGTACTTCAGCGAGCTGACCGAAGCCGAGTACCCCGCCGGGATCGACCCGGACGGCGCCGGGTAGCTGGCCGCGGTGGCACACGGGACGTACCCGCCGGCCAGGGCCTGGTTCTCGATCGCCTCGCCGTAGTCGTGCACGAGCGTGCCCGCGGTCGCCTGCTTGCGGTGGATGTCCGACATCAGCACGCTCACCCCGATCCCGCCGATGATCGCGACCACCGCGACGCCCATGATCGTCACCGCGATCAGCAGTTCCAGGAGGCTCTCGCCCCGGTCGTCGCGCGACATCAGAGGTGCACCTGGTCGAAGATGCCGTACATCGCCGAAACCAGCGCCACCGCGACGAACCCGACGACCAGGCCCATCACCACGATCACCGCGGGCTCGAACAGCGCGGTCAGCTTCTTCAGCCGGTAGTCGAGCTCGCTCTCGTAGTACTGCGCGGTGACCGCCAGCTGGGTGTCGAGGGTGCCGGTGTCTTCGCCGACCCGGATCATCTGCGCGGCCGTCGACGGGAACACCCCGGTCGCCGAAAGCGGCCTCGCCAGGCCCTCCCCCTCGAGCACTGCACTGCCGACCCAGCCGAGCGCGCGCATGAACACGCGGTTGCGCAACGACTCCGTCGAGACGCGCAGTGCCTCCGGGAGCGACACGCCGGCGCCGATCATCGAGGACAGGATCCGGCAGAAGCGTTCCACCATGGCGTGCCGGATCGTCGGCCCGACGGCGGGGATCGCAAGAAGGATCCGGTCCCGCGCGTACCTCCCCGGCTCGGTCCGCACGATCAGGGCCACCGAAACGGTGAGCACGAAGCCGATCCCGAGCACCGCCCACCACCAGGTGCCCAGGAAGTCGGTGAACGCCAGCAGCATCCGCGTCGGCAGCGGCAGTTTGGCGTTCAAGCTCGCGAAGAACGACTTGAACCGCGGCAGCACGAACGTCGCGAGCACGACGACGGTGACCACCGACATCAGCGCGATCATCGCCGGGTAGATCATCGCGGCCTTGATCTTGCGCCGCGCCTCCAGGTCCCGTTCGAGGTAGTTCGCGAGCTGGTCGAGCACAGTGTCCAGCTGCCCGCTCAGCTCCGCCGACCGCAGGATCTCGCGGTAGAACTCCGGGAAGATCCTCGGATGCCGGTCGATGCAGTCCGACAGCCGGTCGCCGCCGCGCAGGCCCTGCTCGACCTGCTGCATCATCCGCGCCACCGAGGAGTTGGACGACTCCGTGCCGAGGATGTGCACCGCCTCGATCAGCGGCAGTCCGGCCCGCACGAACGCGCCGAGCTGGCGCGAAAGGTGCATCACGACCTCACGCTTGACCCGCGGTGCCGTCAGCTCGAGGGACAGGACGCCCTTCTTCTCGGTGACCCGGATGTCGCGCAGCTCGCGTTCGTACAGGGCCAGTGCGGCGGCGTCGGCGTTGGCGGCCTTCAGCGCGCCCGTCGTGCGCTGCCCGTCCGGGCCGGTGGCGACGTAGGCGTACCGGTTCATCGTGTGCCTCCGTTGAGGTAGATCGACCGCAGCACCTCGCCGGGCGTGGTGGTGCCCGTAGCGACCAGCCGGAGCGCCTCGTCCTGCAATGTCCGCATGCCCTCGCGGCGCGCGAGCCCGTGGATCTCCCGGTGCGGCGCGCTACGCAGCACCAGCTCGCGGATCCCCTCGGTGACCGGCATCAGCTCGTAGACCCCGGTCCGGCCGAGGAACCCGGTGTGCGCGCAGAAGTTGCAGCCAGCGCCGCGCACGAACCCGCCCGGCGGAGCACCCGCGCCCAAGCTGTCCAAAAAGGACATCTCGGCCGGGCTGGGCCGGTAGTACTCGCTGCAGCGCCGGCAGATCTGGCGGACCAGCCGCTGCGAGACCACCGCGGTGACCGACGAGGCGATCAGGAACGGCTCGATCCCCATGTCCAGCAACCGGTGCAACGCCGAGGCGGCGTCGGTCGCGTGCAGCGAGGACAGCACGAAGTGCCCGGTCAGGGCGGACTGGACGGCGATGCGCGCGGTGTCGGCGTCGCGGACCTCGCCGACCAGGATCACATCGGGGTCCTGCCGCAGGATCGACCGCAGGCCATCGGCGAAGGTGACGCCGGTCTGCTCGTTGATCTGGATCTGGTTGATCGAGGGCATGGTGTACTCCACCGGGTCCTCGATCGTCATGATGTTGCGTTCGGCGTTGTCGAGCTCGCCGAGCGAGCCGTAGAGCGTGGTGGTCTTGCCGCTGCCGGTCGGCCCGGCGCAGATCACCATGCCGTAGGGCGAAGTGAGCACCGCCGAGTATCGCTCCGCGGTCTCCTCGGGCATGCCGAGCTGGGGCAGCCGGAACAGCGGACGGCTCTTGTCGAGCAGCCGCATGACGACCTTCTCGCCGCCGACGACCGGCGTGCTCGCCACCCGGATGTCCACCGCGCGGCCCTCGACGTCCATGCTGATCTGGCCGTCCTGCGGGCGGCGGCGCTCGACGATGTTCATCCCGGCGAGGATCTTGACCCGGCTGATCACCGCCGGGCCCATCGAGCCGGGCAGGTCGAGGACGTCGTGCAGCACGCCGTCGATGCGATAGCGCACGCGCACCCGCTCGGACTGCGGTTCCACATGGATGTCGGAGGCGCGGTCGCGCAGGCCCTGGGTGATCATCAGCGAGACGACGTGCACCACCGGCGCGTCCTCCCCCGCCGCGGCCGGGGTCTCGGCGCGGGCCGTGTCGCGCCGCAGCACGTCGCGTGCCTCGAAGGCCCTGACCTGCTGGTCGATGCCGATGAGGGCGCGATAGGTGCGGTCGATCGTGGCGAGGATGTCCGCGCGGTCGGCCACCGCGATGGTCACCGGGCGGCCGAGCGCCTCGCCCACCGCGGCCGCCGCGCCGGGGTCGGCCACCGCGACCAGCACCGATTCTCCTTGCAAGGCAAGGGGAATCGCGCACAGCTCGCGGGAGCGCTTCTCGTCGAGGAGGTCGGTCGCGGCGCGTTCGGGGGTCACCGTGCGCAGGTCGACCCGGTCGTGCGCGGGGGCCGCGGCGAAGTCGGGGCGCACGTGGTTGCGGACTCTCATGCCGGCACGCTCCGCGGTCGGGGTCGGGGGTCGATGTCCTGCGGGTAAAGGCTGCGGGCGGCCGCGTCGGCGTGGCTGACCTGGCCGGCGGCGACGAGCGCCGAGAGGGACTGCTCGAAGGTCACCATGCCTTCGCGCTTACCGGTCACCAGCGCGTTGCGCAGCTGGTGCGGCTTACCTTCCTTGATCAGGTTCCGGATCGCGGTGTTGGCGACCAGGACCTCGTAGGCGGCGACGAGCCCGCCACCGATCTTGGGCAGCAGCCGCTGGTAGACGATGCCGGTGAGTGCCGCGGCGAGCTGGACGCGGACCTGTTCCTGCTGGCCCGCCGGGAAGACGTCGATCATCCGCGCCAGGGATTGGGCGGTGTCGTTGGTGTGCAGGGTGGCGAAGACCAGGTGCCCGGTCTCGGCGATGGTGAGCGCGAACCGGATCGACTCGAGGTCGCGCATCTCGCCGACCATCAGGACGTCGGGGTCCTCCCGCAGCGCGGACCGCAGGGCCGCCGGGAAGGACTCGGTGTCGGTGCCGACCTCGCGCTGGTTCACCGCGGAACGGCGATGCTCGTGGACGTACTCGATCGGGTCCTCGACGGTGAGGATGTGGCAGGCGCGCTCGCTGTTGATCCGGTCGATCACCGCGGCCAGCGTGGTGGACTTGCCGGACCCGGTCGGGCCGGTGACCAGCACCAGGCCCTGGTGGCGGCGCGCGAAGTCGGTGAGCACCGGCGGCAGGCCGAGCTCGGCCATCGCCGGGATGCGGCGCGGGATCATCCGCAGCGCGACGACGGTGTGGCCGCGCTGGGTGAAGGCGTTGCCGCGCACGCGGGCGTCGTCTCGCCAGCTGAAGGAGAAGTCGTATTCGTGGCTGGTGCGCCAGCTCTGCTGCTGCTCGTCGGTGAGAAGCTCCGCGAGCAGACCGGCGGTGTCGTCCCCGGTGAGCGCGGCGTGGCCGGGGACTGCGCAGAGGTCGCCGTGCACGCGCAGCTGCGGCGGCAGCCCGGCGGTGAGCAGCAGGTCGGTGCCGCGCGCCTGCCAGAGCTGCTCGAGCAGGCTGTCGACGCGGCTGCCGGTCAGGGAGTGCATCGGGGTTCCTCCAGGTCCTTTGTGGATGGTTTCGCGGGGGTGGGCGGACCCACCCCCGCGAAGGTGCTAGCAACCGGTCGAGGTGACCACGCCGCCGGCGCCGAGCGTGACGGTGTACTTGGTGCTGGCCGGGGCTTCCCTCAGGTACGTCGGGACCAGGGCGGCGACGCTGCCCGGGTAAGCGCCGGTCTTGGCGTAGAACGCCTCGGTGGCGACCTCGACGTTCTTCTTGTCGGACTGGCAGGCGGCGGTCACGCCGTCGTTGTTGAACGCCTGCACGGCGAACACCACGACACCGGCGAGGACACCGAGGATGACGATGACGATCAGGAGCTCGATCAGGGTGAAGCCGCTTTCGTTCTGGCGAGCGGCGCGCAGTCTTTCAAACATGGGAGTTTCCTTTGTCTGGTCGGGTTTCAGGAGGATGAGGTGGTTCCACGGCCCGGCGGGGCGCGGTCGCTGGCGTCCGACATGAGGTACCTCACGGGCAGCCGGTCGCGCTCGGCGAGAAAAGACCGAGCCAGTTGAAGAAGGTTCCCCGCACGGTGAGGACGGCAGGCCTGTACGGAAGGTCGATGCTGGCGATCGAATTCGTGCTGACGGTGGTGAGCTTCTGGCGGTTTGCTCCCGCGGTGTCCGTGGCCCATACCTCGTAGCCACTGGCATGGGTGACGGCAGGCCACGACAGGGAAACAGCCCTGTTGCTTCCGGTGCATTTGATGGTCGTGACGGTGAGGCTCGTCGGCGCGGCGAGCTGCTCCGCTTTGGCGGAAGCGTTACCCGGCCCGGCTGTCGCCCAGGCCGCGTCCGCCTTCGCGTCGCCGACGAAGACCAGGCTCGTGATGGCCAGCGCCCAGGCGGCCGCGACCATTCCGGTGCCGAGCAGCAGCCTGCTCATGAGCTCACCGTGACCTGGACCGGGATCGAGAAGGTGGCGCCCTGGCAGCCGTCGTCCACCGTGGTGGCCATCGAGACCGCGCCGGGCAGAGTGAGCGTCAAGCTTCCGTTGGCGGGCACCGTATTCCCGGTCGGGGTCTGGGCGTTCCAGGTGATGCCGGTGTTCACGCAGGTGCCGCCGGAGCCCGTGGGGATGCCGTTGCCCGTGACGGAGATGACCTTCACCGGGTAGGGATTCGGGTTGTTCACCAGGATCCGGGCGGGGCCCGTCGCGCCGGGGTAGAGCAGCGGAGTGAGCGCGGTGAGGTCGGTGGTGCTCGTCGTC
>Ga0307507_10008634_pt1 | contig 13979 bp, 8 predicted proteins | sample 7_EM_MG_FD_207223 | JGI IMG/M metagenome (GOLD analysis project Ga0307507, IMG submission 207223) | Populus trichocarpa ectomycorrhiza microbial communities from riparian zone in the Pacific Northwest, United States - 7_EM | ecosystem: Host-associated > Plants > Roots > Unclassified | place...
GATACATACAAGTCTTCTCTTATGGCCCCTAAATATTTGTAATTTTTAATTAATTTGTAATTGGCTATGCCATCAATAAACCTTGTAAAGATTGGCCTCATAGTTAAGAAAGAATCTCTTTTTTTATTTATTTATTTAAACCTTAGGACAGTATCTGATATATATATACAGTGTTTGTCCTTTGATTGCATATCAACTCTTACTTCAACAATAACTCTTTCTCGTTGATTTGCTATATATCTTCTAATATGAACACCAGTTTGAAAATGTGAATATTCACAATCAATATTCAATTACTTGAGCATCAAAATCAGTCTATTATTGAGTGAAAGTTTGTCCAATTCGATAGGTGGCATATGAGAGAGGAAGAACCTATAATACAAAAGCAAACTTTTTACTTCACCAACAAGTCTTTACTGTCTTATAGCAGGTTGATTCTTAGATTGCATGATTACTGCATTCTTATAGCATGCGTGACAAATACGGAGAGAGATCCAATAATTCATTCAAATACGATATAGCATCTAGAGGATGGAATCAGGTTTATGATATCTTTATAACTATAACTTAAAATATAAGAATGAACTATAATGTAAACCATAAACACCCCACAATGCGGCCTAAATTAGCTATCAACAGTCATTCAAGAGTTGGTTTAAAAACAAATTGTTGTTATTTCTTCATAGACATTGATCCGCTATTAGAAATTAAGAGCTTGAAAAAAATAGGTGCACTATCACTATAAGAAATTACATGATGACATAAAAAAAAATCTCACGCGTTTCTTAAACTACAACCCTAAAAACAATTCAAACAAAATATTAATTACATAAACATCAAAACCAGTCTGTGTTTTGTCCAATATATCCGATAGCTGACAAATTTTAGTACAAAAGCAAACTTTTCACTTCACCAACAAGTCTTCTTACTATCTTATAGCAGGTTGATTCTTAGATTGATTATTTACCATGCATGTACTAGCAACTTCGTTTGTGGCACTCACAAATGTCCTTGTTCCATGTGCCCTTATGTATTTCATTTGATTTTGTGGTGTATCGTAGTATGTGTTTTGTTCTAACTCACAAATTTAAAAATATACACATTCGTTCATGGAATTTATTTTGCACTTCACTTGATGCATGTAACTAGCTAGGCCTGTCATTCTCAAAGAAAAAAAAAAGCAGCAGCAGCTAATTAGTCTCGTGTTCTGTGATTATACAAGCATAATATTTATGCCAATCACAACAAATTGTTGTACAATGAAGCTGGACATCAGCTAATGATGAAGATTTTTGTGTAAGCAAGAGGGAGGAAATGCTTTAGGAAACTGCTAGGAAGCTGCAGCTTATTAGTTAACTTATTAAGGAACAAGTACTTGTGAACAATTGTTAACAGTTCGTTCTTTAAATTACAAGTAAAGGAGGATAAAAAGAAATGATTAGCACTGAAGTAAGGTTTTGGTGGGAGAATTCAAGAGTGATACTTTTACTTTCAATACCGTTTGCACAAATTTGCTCTTTGATATCGGGATAAATTAGTTTAAGACGTACGATGCATGGGATAAATATTTTATATGAACATGCATGTAAATCAAATATATAGAAATTGAGAAAATATATTCGATAAAATATATATAATTTCACATGATTTAATCACTTATCTATTTTTACAGAATATATAAATTTCTCTATAATAAGATACAAATATAGGTGATGATTTAAACAAAAAAAATAAAAATAAAAATAAAAACAAAATTACCCCCGTCTTATACTCACTAAGCTCTAAACATACCTCACAGAGAGCATATATATATACACCTCTTGCCACTACATGGCTGCCTTGGTTTCAGCACCATCCAATTTAAGTCTATAATTAATATTGTAAATTATTTTTTCGTAAATATCCTACTTATAGTGTAAAGAGTATTGTTTTTTTAATTAAAAAAATCATATTATCTTTTGGTAAGATAATATATTAATTTTATTTTTTATATATATGTTGATAGTTTAGTTGTTTTTATGAAAACTATTAGAATTTGTTTGATAGATTTTTGGAATCTAATCTAAAATTATCATAACACAGACTTATTAATTTGACAAGAAAACCTATAATTCTAAAATAAAAATAAAAAAGATTAAAATCTAAATCGTCATATACTCCCAAAGCAAAGTACTATAAAAGAACTTGCATACTCCTCTACCTCCGCATTCAAAACAAATTGAACTTCTTGCACTCTCTCTTACACTCACATCACACACACAAAGATGGGCAGTTTTATAGGGCATGTCTTACCAGGCATGGCTTTCTTTATACTAGGTTTATGGCATCTCTTTAACCACATCAAACTTTATTCTCTACGACCAAACTCTTACATTTCCTCTCCATGGTTCCCCACCACAAAACTAAGGTATTTGGAGCTCTATCTGATCATGTTAGGGAGCTCCATTTCCATATCAATGGAGCTCTTCATCGGGCCAGAAAAACATCATCCATTTGATGTTGATGGGACTATACCATCAAACCATCTCCGAAACTTTGAACACTCCTTAATATCAATGTCTTTCTTCGTCTATGCAACGTTTGCTATACTTCTTGATAAAATTAGTTCTGAAGCTCAACGTGGTCTAACACACATTTTAGGAGCATTAGCCTTTGGCCAACAGCTCCTCATGTTCCACCTCCACTCAACTGACCACAAAGGTCTTGAAGGCCAATACCATCTACTTCTACAAAATGTTGTAGTCATTTCCTTGGCCACCGCTCTTATGGGAATTGGCCTCCCTAAGAGTTTCTTGGTTAGCTTTGTTAGGTCTCTTTGTATATTGTTCCAAGGTGTATGGTTCGTAGTCATGGGGTTTATGTTATGGACCCCAGGGTTGATTCCTAAGGGCTGCTCACTTTACAATGATGATGGTCACAAAATAGTAAGATGCACTAGCGAAGAGGCCTTGCATCGTGCCAAATCATTAGTGAATATTCAATTTGGTTGGTTTGTCATCGGAATCACCATTTTCGCTATAACCTTGTATTTGGCCATGGTTGAAACATATAGCAAGAATGTCAAGTACTCATCATTGGCAAAGGAATTTGAAGAGATACATGAAGAGACTAGCGACATTGAATCTCTGAAGAAAAACAAATTAGAGGGCTCGAAGAGTTTGCTTGTGGAAAGAGGGTTTGCCCCTTTTGACATGGAAAGGTAGAAGATGTAAGGAATTAAATTGAAGCAGTAATCTTTTCCTTACGCATTAAAATCGACTGTATCTTTGTGGTATATATTTGGCTATTGAAAAAGTGTGCTGGTAGGGTCGAAAATATTGTATGGTTTGCACTAATGGATTATATATTCTTTGGGGTTGGGTTCATCGTTGTGTTTGTATGTAAAAAAACTAAACCCAGATGTTATATTTCCATTTCGTTGAAAAATGTTCATGTTATTTCATTTGAATGAGTCTTTGCGTTCGTTCTCTGTAATCCTTTAGTCGATCATTCATAACTCATTATTATTTTTCTTTTACGTTTGGTGATTGTAACCATAATTTCAAATAATTGATGATTTTTTGTTCTCACATAATTTTTTTTTCATGTAATTTATTTACAAGAAATGATTTTATTGAAGTCATGTTAAATTTTAAGTCGTGAAAAAAAAATTCTTAATTTGCAGGAGATGCAACAAATTTCAGATTTAATAATTTTAGCTATTTTATAAAATAATATAAATTATATATTGAAATCTCAATTAATAACTAACTTAAGATATTGAATTAAAATTCAAATAATTATGAGTTTATTCCTTCATTGTTATGAAACCTAGAGGTTGTGGACCCATTTCATGGGATGGCTTGGTTACCAGGGTTATAAGTTAACTTCAGTTGACACTCTCTTGCAGGAATGGTGTAGTATGGTGAGTGGAAACTGGAAAGTTTCAGCGAAGGGCTATTTTCATGTTGTGTATTGGGATTGTTTAGAGTATCGATCTGGATAGCCCGGAACAAACTCTTATTCGAGGAGCAAGTTATAAATTGGTCTCGCAATTATGATCTTACTTTCCAACGTTCTTCTTCAATGGATTAAGGGGCCGGAGTACTCCTAATTTTACTTATACAGACAATGACTTAATGAGATGTTCTAATAGTGTTTTTTTGTTTTCTAATAGTCATGTTTAGCTTTTGTTTTTCTTTTCTTTCTTTTTTTATTTTAAGCTTTTAATTCTCCGTTGTCATCTTTTTAGTGGTGTTGTATTAATAATACATCTCGATTACTATAAAAAAAATTATGAATTTGAATCTCATTGTTATTTTTTTTAAAATTAGTATTAATTAATAGCATCGAGAGTTTGTACATTAAGTTTCTAATTAAATTAATTAATATTACATGATAGTAAAAATACAAGATATATTATTTGATATTTTCTTGTTGCTTAATTCTTGATTGAATGTTCAATAATCCTATCCTAGGATTATGAAAAATAACTGGTGAAGATAATCCTAATTAATCTAATCTAAAATTATTGTAACAAGCTGAAGTCAGAATTAATTGTCCTCAATTCAGAGACCTAATTCTGCCGGGTCGGTCGAGTTGCTGACTTCAAGACTGTTTCTGCCACATATAAAGCCTCTCAAACCTGGACTTTTCTTCTCGTTTTTCTTGTATGATACTTCCTCTTTCATCCTCTCTAATTTCTCATTGGATACTACCTACCTCAGGTTGCTGACTTAAGCGCTGAAAATCCTCCTCCTGCGAGGACTTCTTGCACCGACCTAGCTGCTGGAATTTCTGCTGCTGCCGATTCTTGGCTGCTGTTTCCTTTGTTTCTGATTTCTGGTCTCCCTGACATGCTCCCCTTCTTTTGAAATGCGAAGCTGCAATTTCACTGACTCCTGCATTGGGATCAGCCCATCAATAGCACATAGCTTGAGTTTGCTAATACTGTATCCCTGTGTTACTCTTGCCTTCTGTCTTAGATTTTATATTTAGAAATGGGTATTTTTTGTCCTTACTAACTATTGGCTCAAGGCTTGATACTACCTATTACGTGCATCAAATTTTGGGTAGACGAAGGCTCAATTTTATACTTGGTGATTTTATAAGATAAAAAAAAAAAAAAAAAAGTTAAAATATTAATCCTAATTGAACCATGCGCTGGTGCCTTCACATGTTTGAGTATATTTTAAAAGTGTATTTATCCTGAAAATATATTAAATTAATTTATTTTAGTGTTTTTTAATGATTTTAATATGATAATAAAAAAAATAAAAAAATATTTAGATATATTTTATTATTTTTAAAACCTACCTCAGAATATATTTTTAACTGACAACATCAAACGGAGGATATTTTTTTAACTGACTTTGCATACGGCGTAAGCTTTTATAGGGATAAGTTTTTAAGTCCCTATGGCCCATAGCCATGCCTATTTTTTAAATTCGTGACTAATCAGCAACAATTGGAAGCTTATGATTGGCATGCAAAATTGCATTTTGTATTATGTTTGATTAGTAAGTGTTTTTAAAAATATATTAAAATAATATTTTTTATATTTTAATATATTTTTAATATCAACATATTAAAATTATTAAAAAATATTTAAAAAATAAGTTTAATCACCAAAACAAATACTGACTGAGTTAAAGCTTGAAAATATACTTGTATTTATATGATGCCACGTAGCATTAACCATTTTTGGGTTCAATGATGTCCATGGTTTTTCTAGAAGTCTGATTTTTAATTTTGTATTTATAACAAGGTGTAAGTGATATTGATTTTAAAAATAATTTTAAAAAAATAAAAAATATATTATTTTAATATATTTTAATATAAAAAATACTTTAAAAAATAACTACAATAACACTGCTAAACATAAACAACAATTCGTTGTTTTTCCTCCAATGCTGCAATTATGTGGGTTTCTTTTTTATTAAAAAAAACCAGTTTTGGGATTTGAAATTGTAACGCAGTTACGCAACTCTTCTGGATTTTGTTACGGAAATGTTTTTGAGAAATGTTAAATGTACAACAGGTTGATCAAATTTATACGAAATGGCTTTTATTAAAATTATTTTGATTTTTTATTATACACTTTATTTTCACTTGTTTTTAATGTATTTATTTACGAAATCTAACAGATAATTAAGGTGTAAATTTAAATAAATAATAGTTCAAGTATTGAAATAAAAAAAATTCAAAAAGTATAAATCAAAACTGACAATAAATTTTTTAAAACATATTTATAAGAGTAGACCTGTTTTTTTTTATAGAGCAAACTGCACTTTTGTTGGCATGCATAATTACTCCAAAGAAAATAGAATAAGATAATTGATTGATTTTAACAATTTTTGGGTTCATAGTTTTCTTTATATATATAGGGATTTGAAATTGTAAAGCACAGCTCTTCTAGATTTTATTACTTAAAAAAAAAATAAGATTTTGAAGTAGCACATATATAGTGTAGATCAAATGAATGTCAATTTAGCGCAAAAAATAAATAAATAATGGAACTGACTCGAGGATCAAGTGCCCAGATGGATTGAAATTTGACTCTTCAGGTGTTTTTTTCTCTTTTCGCGGTTGAAAAATCCCCAGTTTTGAACATCATCATTCGTTGATTACAACCACAAAACATCATCAAGTCCACAGTTTTACAAGATAAGAAATGATCCACAGAATTTAAAGACATGGTTTTATATGATCTCATACCTTCAAGAATCTTGTTATATGATCTATTTGTTTTTACATTTCAAAAGCGTTTTTAAAAGAAATTAAATTTTTTATTTTTTTCTTTTCTTTAAATTAATATTTTTTTGTGTTTTTAGATTATTTTAATGTGCTGATGTCAAAAATATTTTTTTAAAAATAAAAAATATTATTTTAATACATTTCCAAATAAAAAACACATTATTTATATCCCTCGTGTTCTCGTAATAAGAAACAGTAGACGAGAAAATAATTTATTATTAATATATCAAAATAGGTTTTGACTTTATACGTGGCATGTGTTTCACCACGAGCTGGTTAAAACAAAATTGAAGTAAAAAAAAAAGCCAAGGAAAAAAATTTGACACTCGAGTCACTCGAAGTATATAAAAAAACTCAATGTTGAAAGGAAAAACCACAAAAAAAACCTAGTTAAATTAGGTTAACTCACAAACTTTGTGATAATGGATATAAAATTGAGATAACCTTGTAGAAAAACAAAACATGAAAAAATGAGCACTTGAAAGGAAAGAAAAAAAAAGCATGAAGATCATTTTTATGCATCAAATATTGAATGATAAAATTAAAATAAATAAATTTAAAAATGACAAAAAAATAAAAATCAATCCACATTAACCTTTGAAACATGTGACTATAATCATAAGTCTGAAACTAACCTTACAAAAGTCAAACAAAAAAAAAACAAATCAAAACTAAAAAGAAAAATGTAAAAAAAAAACATTAGCTTAGAAAAAGAGAAAAAAAGAAAAACAAAGTAAACTCAAGCAAGCTTCTTAAATCTGGTATAATCTCTAAAACTCATAACCCATAAAATCTTAGATTTGGATTGAATCAAGAAACTTAATATCCAACCAATTTAATTTGGAATGATGAAATCATGAAAAAAAAGTATCAATAAAAAAATAAAAATCAAATTTGATAGGAAAACAAAAATCATGGAGGATGAGAATGTCAAAGGAAAATCTAAAAAATGACGCCAAACAAAACAAATAACAATAAAAAAAACAGGAACCAAATTTAAAACATAAAAAATGAAAGATAATAAAATTAAAAAATATTTGTAAATTTATAACGCAAGTGTGTTTAATTTTTTTTCTAAAAAAAAGTGACCCGGGGCATAGACGCGACCAAAAAAAAAACGTTGATACATAAACAAACTAAAACAAAATATAGGAAATGATGAAAAATACACAGTTAAAAAAATCATATAGAAGGCAGTTAATGAAAAAAAAAATCTAATCATTAATTATATAAAATGTTGAATGATAAAACTGAAAAAAAAATCAGTTTTAAAAAATGAGGAAAAAACAAGAAAACTTATCCTAATTGAGCCAGTCAAGAAAATGTGTTGCTGAAACTAGCTTTCAAGTAGCATATTATGGCATGAATTAAGATATTTCATCATAGATAATAACAAATAAATCAATGGAATTTGTTAGAGAATTCGTTTTTGTTCAAAGATTTACTACTAGTACTGTCCTTGTAACGGGAAGGCAAAGACAACTTATATGGGTTTTTGAGTTGTCAAATGATGGGTGAAGCTTGGAAGTAATTCTTTTTTTTTTAATTTAACGAGGGTGTCCGGGCCAGCTTGCGTGCACCTCGACTAATTCCACGGGCTCTAAAGTTAACGATCATGTAAGCCTTCGACCATCATATGAGCAATCACATGACTCGAACCTGAGATCGCAGAGAAAGCAAAGCTTTGAAGTAATACTTATTTCTCCTTTTCAATGGTTTTTGCTAACGGACCATGATTTTAAGCTGCTCGTGCATGGCTTCTTCTAGCCTCTCCTTTTCTCTCTCACTCCTTTGATTGGTAATCTGTTGGTTCTGCCCTGCCCTCCACTCATTTAATCTAGTCAACAACAAGACTTGTATATCATAGCAGGGTGGTTTAACTCGGATGAATTTTTTTTTTCTTTTATCGGTTTCTATCATTTATTTTTTATTAAATTTAATTTTTTTATTGCTATTTGTTTTGTTTTTTTTAAATCTTTTTTTATTGATTTTTTTCTTTAATTTCATTCATCATCATTTGGTTTCATTTAATTTTTATATCAAATTTGGACTTCGTTCTTTTGATTACTACTTGTTGTGTTTTGGGTTCTTTTATGTTGATTTTTTTTTTAATTTCATCTCTCGATATTTAGTTAATTGGACAATTTTCTTCATGATTGTTTGGGGTTTGTCTTTTATGGAGTTAGTCTCGGGCTTATTATTAGGGTCATGAATATTGAAAATTAGTCTGAGTTGATTTTAGTTTTTTTTAGATTCCTTTTTAGAATTGATTTTTTTTTAAATTTTATCTTTTAATATTTGATTGGTTGAGAATTAATCTTGGTATTTTTTTTTTATTTTTTTCTATGGGGTTATTTTGATCTTATATTTCGGATTGTGAATTAATTTTTTATGCTTTTAAGGGTAAAATAGTATTTATACCTAAAAAAAGAAATTTACGTACCATTTTTTCCCCAATTAAATATACAATGTCGAATATATCTCATATAAAAGATATTTTTATCCTCAATGTATGCTTAGTCAATTTTTTCGGTAAGGGAAAAAATATTTTTATTCTTCTCTAATCAACGGTAATTTTTGTTTTGATGAACAGGAAAATATTGATTTTTTTTAGTTAATTTTTTTTTTCAATTCCATGTATCTGGACTAGTAGTAAAATATTGATTTCTAAACCTAGACAGAAATCTCAAACATACAATCCATTAAATCATAAACTCGGGCATAATAAATAAACTAAATTCCTAATCAATTTAATATTGATTAGTTAGAGTAAATCGAGCAACAATTAAAAAGATTAAAAAAAACTCGAATCATTTTCAAAATTAGTGGAAAATCCTAAAAAAAGCAAATAAATAAAAATAATTTTAAAAATTATCTCAAATAAAACAAATATTAATTAAAAAATGAAAAGTAAATTTAAAAGAAAAAAAATAAAGGAAGATGAAATAAAATAAATTCATAAAACATGGTTTCTTGTTGATCAAGTTTTGGACATAAAATAGAATCTTTAATTAAGATTTTAATCAACAGATCGGAAAATTCATAGTTCTTTCATTTGCGTACACAATTTTTTTTATTCCTCTGTGTCTTTCTCTTTACTTGAGGCTTTTGGCAAGCACAGCTTCCATATGGTTGACTTTTCTATGCTATTATTTTATGTTTGAGTTTCTGTAGAGTGTTAGGTATAGCTAGATTGTGTGCTGATCCAAGAAGAAAATGCAAAAACAAATTGGTTTTTGAATATTGTACACGTTAAATTAATTATTTTAAGAACTAGAAATAGATCAACAATTTGACCGTGGAATGTTAATGGACGAGAATACCCTTGGGACTAATATAAAATAATTATTTTTTTTATTAATTGGATCATGGATATGCATGGAGATGGATGAGTCAACCTCGGCTTTCAATCGTGACTTTCTCGCCATGGATTGCCTTGAGAGGATAACGTTAAGGATTAACACTTTTGAAGGTGTAATTAATTTTATCATCCATTCAATTAATAACACTGTAACATTAAGGGGTTTTTTTTTTTTTGAAGATGGCATCATTTCTTTTTAAAGAAAATATAGATAATTTTTTTAAAAATAAATTAACTTAAAATAAAAAAAATAAAAAGAAAAAAAGAAAAGCAATATCCGTGCATGCAACTGCAGTAAAACATAGAAAAATCCATAGAATTTCTTTTTTAGTTCAAATTAGAAACATCTACGAAGATGATGATTTTCCTCTTGGTCGAAATTAGAAACATCTATTAGAAACTTCTTTGAAGGGGAATCTTTCCTCTTCAAATTAGAAACTTCTTTGAAGGTAGGGGATAATGTATCCATTTATTTTGCACACAGGCAACATGAAGGAAAAAACACAATCACTGACAGTTCAGCTGGGGTGTTAACTTGATGAGAATTATGTATTATTTTAAAATTTGTCTTTTAAATTAAAGTTATAAAAAGATTATTTCCTTTATAAAAAAAACCGCCGGAGGGGGTTGATGAACAACAATCAAATCACCAAAATTCCAAATCAATACATTTCAATGTTCTAAGTAGCAAGCATATGAACCAACCCCACCATAATATATTTGAAATTATGACGAAGACACGAGCCTCGGTAATAACTTCATGTGACATTTAGACTTGATTAAAGGGCAAATTTGTCATTGGAAAAGATTGGATTAAAGAAGGGATTATACTTGTCAATTGTACACACCATTCCATTCTAGAAGACCGGCTGCTAGCTACCTCGTCTTAGATCATAGCTTATGTGCCAAAGCCATAAGGTCAACCATGGATTAAAACCTTATTCTCTTGAGCCATAGCAAATATTCAAAGTTTAGTCCTTGCAGAACCCTCTAGACCTCTTAAGATTTCAGCCATAACTCCCTCTTAAATAGCGTCCCTCTCCTCCAATCCTAGCAGGTCACTCCTCGTTCTCCTCTTCCTTGCTTTCTGGCCAAAACCATCAACAACAAGACCACTTTTTTTATATTTCTTTTCCCTCAGGACAAAACATACCTAGAAGGAAAGAGTTGTGCTCGTGTCAATGGGTACTTTAGTGGGTCATGTGGCTCCGGGCTTTGCCTTCCTTGCTCTTGGTTTATGGCACCTCTTTAGCCATATCAAACTCCATGCTCAACAACCAAACTCCTACACATCCTCTCCATGGTTCCCTACTTCAAGATTAAGGTACTTGGAGCTCTTTCTCATAATGTTAGGCAGCTCTATTTCTGTATCCATGGAGCTCTTTATTGGTCCTAGAAATCACCAACCATTTGATACTGATGGAACCATACCATCAAACCACCTTCACAACTTTGAGCACTCCTCGATATCAATTACTTTCTTCGTTTATGCGGCCTTTGCTATTCTTCTTGATAGAATTGGGCCTAAAGCACAGTATGGTCTAACACAGTTTCTTGGCGCATTAGCCTTTGGTCAACAACTTTTCCTCTTCCACCTTCACTCAGCTGATCACATGGGAGTTGAAGGCCAGTACCACTTGCTTCTACAAATTGTCATAGTTGTTTCTCTAGCCACCGCTCTCATGGGGATCGGTCTCCCGAAAAGTTTCATGGTTAGCTTTGTTAGGTCAGCTAGTATTACGTTCCAAGGAGTTTGGTTCATGGTCATGGGCTATGCATTATGGACCCCTTCATTGATTCCTAAAGGTTGCTTCCTTAACTTAGAAGAAGGACATCAAGTGGTTAGATGCCATGGTGAAGAGGCTTTGCATCGTGCTAAATCACTCGTTAATATTCAATTTAGCTGGTTGTTGATTGCGATCATTATTTTTGTGATGTCCTTTTATTTGTTCTTGGTCAAGTTATATGGTGACGAGGCTGAGTACTCAACATTGACAAAGGAAAACTTGCTGTATGAAGAAGACTCGGATGATGTTGAATCACAAAAGGGTAGCAAAGTTGGTGAAAAGAAGAGCTTTATGGAAATTGGAAGAGGCTTTGTACCAATAGACATGGAAAGGTAAGGACAAGATAGGAGGGAAAGTTGATGGGGTAAATGTGATTAGGTATCTGTACAAATTGATAATTTAGGCTGGTGGTATCCCACTTTGTTCAATTTAAGCCCTCAATAGTGTTTGCTTAATGAAAAACAATGGCATGGGTAAAAAAGTGTGGTGTGTTGATGAGGGGAAATTGGTGTGAAATTATTTGCCCTGGATATGTTCATGGGTTTTATAGCTTATAGAACTTAGGGGTGGGTGATTTGTGGTTAATTGTTTATAGTGAAAAAAAAAAAAAAGAGTGTGGAAAGAAAATAGATGTTATTTTATTTATTGTATCTTCAATCCAAAAGCATGTATGAAATCTTCATTTTATGTTATTTTATTTATTTGGTTCTGCAAATTAATCTTTATTTTTCTATCAATTCTTATTAATTTGATTAAATTTTGGATGGTCATTTTTTGATAACACAATATATACAACCCGCCCGTGTCTCCAAAAATAAAAAGCATAAAAAATCTTGGTGCTTCTAATTGTTTTTAGGAATATTGCGTTCTCAAATTAAATGGTCTATAAGTTTATTTAATTGATTAATTAACTTAGCATTAGAGCAACGTACACGTTAGTATTTCTAACTTGCAGCACTTGAGTTGATCAGTGATTACATACAAAAACATTACGAGAAGTTTCATCTAACGCGGTACATCTGGGAAGATTAAGTTTTGAGAGAAAAAAATTTCTTTCCTAATTCTTATGTTTCTTCTGAATTATTTTCGACTTGATTTTATATATCATAATTAATAATTAAATAAGGCTAACTTTCTCACATTAATCAAAACGTTTTGTATTGTAGCCATAGATATAGTTTATTGTATACTACTACAGTACAATTACTTCTTCGCTCTTGAGTGGAAAAAAAAGCCTCGAGGGTGGAGGTGTTTTTGTCTTTTAATTGATATATTGATCATTAAAAGATTGTTCAGGGTGTCCAGATTTTTTCTATTTTTATATAACGAAAATACTATTTTACCTTTGAAGTCAACAAAACTTAGAGTTGTTGACCAAGGGTTTTTTTGACTTTTTGTAAATTTTTAAACAGTAAAAATATTTCTTTACCCTAAGATTAATAAATTGTTGGACTGATGGACAAGGGTTTTTTTTGTTTTTCCATTATTGATGTACAGTTAAATTATGTTTTTGTGCTTCCAAAAAAAAGATTTGTATTTTGTGGGTATTTTTGTACTTTTACATGGAGTTTTTTGGTAATTACCAGGGTTATGAAGATGTTTTGGTATTTTTCACGTTGGTTTTTTTATTTTTTAATCAAAAAAAGTCATCGAGGCATGTTAAGAATGAGTCAGCAAGTCACGCGTGTAACGTTACCCAGTAGTCAAACCTGACATTTTATCATCTTTTTTAATGTGTCAACGTGTTCTCTCTTCCACATAGTATGACATGTGACGATGTCTAGTGGTCGGATTGTCGTCTGCAGTTGTTTTTTTTTTTTCCTCCTTTTCTCTTTTTTTGCAGGTAAAGTCCATGATTGTCCCTTTTTTTTTTCAATTTCAATCCTCATTCTTTTAATTTTTTTATTTCATTCATATTCCTTTTATAGAAGTTTTGTTTAGTTTTTTCAATTTAGTCCTTCAACTACAAGTTCTTATTCTTTTGATTTTCATTTTGGTTCTTAATCTTTTTATTTTTAATTTTTTCCCTTGGCCTTTCTGTTAAAGATTTTTTGGTTTTCAATTTAATCCTTCAATCAAAATTTTTGTTGTTTTAT
>Ga0307507_10008635_pt1 | contig 13975 bp, 15 predicted proteins | sample 7_EM_MG_FD_207223 | JGI IMG/M metagenome (GOLD analysis project Ga0307507, IMG submission 207223) | Populus trichocarpa ectomycorrhiza microbial communities from riparian zone in the Pacific Northwest, United States - 7_EM | ecosystem: Host-associated > Plants > Roots > Unclassified | place...
CTGTGCCTCATATATTTCTCATTGTCCAGTCACCCACCTTGAATATAAAGAAGTAGAGAACATTTAATACAACCCACAACTGTAAATACTGTTTAAAAAACCTTTTTTGACCGTTTTTTGGATTTGCCAAAAGTCTTCGGCCATGGGGGTTGTGACTCGGGACAGGTGACCGAATTCAGCCAAGACCACAGGCCCTTTGACGTGTGATGGCCGAATCAATCGAAATGGTACAGTATATGGGGTTGATACCTTCCTAATCTAGTAAAAAGCCTGAGTGTTAGTTCCAGATGGATTGAGCTAGGAGTGTTGATGCAACCTCGTGAAGAGTCCCCCCCGTTATACTAGAGGTCTGTTCAAGTGGGATAGTATTTGAGTCTTGGTGGATAAGAACGCGATTTGGTGCACCAAACAAATTAACTCTCCCCCACTATGATGCACGTGATGTGTCGGCAATCACCGACATTCTATATATGGTAGTCTCATGACTTAGGTACCACTGCCCTAAGTCAGCTCGAGAACGCACTACCACGCGTTCTTGAGCCCCTAACCCCCTAAACCTACCCTAACCTCCTAATCTAACTGAGAACACACTACCACGCAGGGAGAATTATATATCCCTAACCCTAACCATTAACTCTAACCCTCCGAACCTAACTGAGAACATGCTAGTGTGCAGGGGGAACAGGGGGAAAAAGGTCCCTAACCCTGACACCTAGAAAAAATAAAAGACAATTGCTCTAAGTGCAGCAGAAAATAAATGTCCAGGCCAGGAATTGAACCAACACCATATGACTAAACAATGTCAATTTATCAAGAGTTAACCACTACACCATTCCAGCAATTACTTTTAGTGAACAGTGTGAACTATGTCTTGAAATATTTCTGCTTAAGGTGCACAAATTTGGGAATATGATTTGTCATACCTTCCTTTTAAGGAAATGTCATAGTGGGGGAGAGCTATGGCAGCTAAACAAATTTGATCTCAACCCCATCAACATGATTGCTCTGCCACATCATCAACCTCATTGCATCCTGTATTGTTCCCTGTCCTACACCATATGTCCTATGATAAGTGCATGCTTGTTCCACACACGTAATTCCAAACTTCCAAAGGTTTCATGGCAATGCTAACATTCTGTGAATTTTACAACACACATGTTCTCTATCATCAATATTCAATTTCACAAACTCTTCGAAACCTTTAAGTGTCTTTCGGATGTATAATCTGCATGTCGTTCTGCACTCTCTGAATATTTCATTGCACACACACTCTTTCATGGGAATTACTCATAACATTCGGTATTATTCACACATGCCACGAAGACTGGTTACAGGATCTTCAGGAACCTTCATGTATTCCCCATTACATTTCCTCAGCACTCCAGACACATTGGTACACATCTCTGAATATTTCTATTGTGCGAAACAATGCACAGGCACATACTCCGGCATTCATCCACTCCCATCAATTCGGCCTCTTTGTTTGCACCTTCTGGAGTTTAGCATTTACCTCAGATCAATCACTAAGCACAGCCATCCCTTGTCTCCATTCTCTGAATTAATTGGTACCTATTTGTTCCTCATTCATTTCCTTTTTATTTCTTTCTCCTTTCACATTTCTCTTGCTTTCTTATTTCTTTTGTGTTTCATGTTCCAGATCTTTGTATTTTTATTTCAGTCTTTCATATTTCTGTTTTTGAATATTTCCGAATATTTGTATGCCCATGTACTTGTAGTAGCACAATAGTTTCAGAATAACAAGTTGTACTTCACCCCTCGATTCACATCTCATTTTCAGCTGATAACTGTTTCAGCATCTCATTATAACTTTTGCCATCATCTCGCACACTGTGTGCACTCATAACATTCGCGCTACTTGTTGTCCAAATATTTGTTTTGCACATATCATCCCTATCATTCTCCTGATCCCATCTTCCTTTGGACACATTGCCCTACTTTAGGAACTGTGTCCACATCATATCCGTCACCCTCAAGAAGCCAGTAGGGCTGCGCACCATCCCCGTCATAGACGGGTAGACAGATGGGTCTGATGGGCAATTGCCCATCTCCGTTTGGGCTTGCAGAACACCTGTTTTCATCTGTCACATGATGGCCATAACAGCCGTCAGACGGTCATCGACATATTCTGTTATTTACTTGTAATTAGCCATACTATCTTTTGATTGTGTCGAAAGTGTTTTATTATTTACCTTTTCTGAGCTCTATTGATGCTAAATAAATGCTAAATGTGGTTCAAATGCAGCTCAAAAACAACCTAATGGTGCTGACTCATCACAATTGAAACCCCGCGAAATGTCTGTTCACACCTAGAGCTTGCAATTTTCTGTTTGAAGGTGCAAATCTTTCTTATTCATGCCCAATAATTCTTTTTACATTTTCCAGGTACCGAAAAAATGTGAAAAAAATGAATTACATCAAAAGGTGGGCAAAATGGCCATCAAACCCGTTTACGGCTGTTTTTTACCTGTCCATTTCTGTTATGGCTTTCGAAGTGCAAATTTACGGCCGTCCCCATCAAACAGACAGTGCACAGCCCTAGAAGCCAGAGAACTCAGTCTCACACTTTCAGAGCCTCTCATTGCAACGCTAATATATTCTGAAGGTTTTCTTTCTACAGGATTTGGTGTGTATTGGACTTCCCATACATATCTAGTGCATTGTAGGTGTATCACCTACCATCTCGCTGCCTTGGTCTCCATGTCCATCACCCCTGTGCCATACATCACCATGCCAGAAAAGAAGCCTGTCAGTCAGGCACTGCCTGTGGTATTGCTGCCCACAGTATCATCACCAGCATCAGCATCATCAACAACAACAACAGCTGCATCATCATCACTGCCTCTGGTATCAGAAGAGGGCCTGGTGAAACTCATCACTATTGCCATGTTGTCACCAAACTCACCATTAGGTCTTGTTTGGAAACATGCTTTTCAGGAAGGGTTGAAGTAAGGATTTAGAAGGGGGACAGAACTTTTTAAGGACATGGATGTGAGGCAGGCATTGTGCAAGGGTGCAGATGAAGGACAGATAGTGGGGATATTGAGTGAGAGGAAGGAATGGGAGACAGCAGGCCATGGCCCCTGGTGTTTTGATGCGAAGATGGTTTGCTTTGCCTGCAAAACAGGACTCCATGATGGACATACCTGCACCACCAAGCTCAATGTGATGGTTCAAGTGGTTTTCATTGAGGCTCAACCACCTTCCATTGAATCTGTTATTCAGGTTTCTCCCTCACATGATAGTTCCTCATCCCAGACCACACCACCTCTTCTTGTCAATGCTGAAGCTCAATCCCAGCTTATGGATTCAGCTCCTGCTGCTACCACTGCTTCTACCCTGGATCCTCCAGCTTTCGATTGGTCTGAAGATGCTGCCTCCATACCTATCATCCCCATATTCTCTAAAAATTGACTGTGCCACAATCTTTCAGCTCTCCACACCACCAACCCAAACCTGTTCAGCTCTTAGCATGTCAGAACCAATGTCATCATTTGCCTCTGGAGAATTGCAACACTTCTAGGCTCACTCCACCATTTCAGTCACATTGAACCCCACCATACCTTCCTGCATCTCAATCAACTACCCATCAACAGTTTACTCAGGTCTCAGCCTCTACACCTGCACTACCATCAACCCCACTGAGTATTCCTATTGCCCTTGATTGGGAGGCTGACCCACTTCTCTTGGATTTGAGTTGAGCACTGAAGGCACTTGGTTGGACTTGTGGCTGATCAGCAACAAGGACATCGCCATTTTAGTGGGAGGTAGGAGAGTGGATTGGTGACCCACTCCTCACATTGCTTTTGCATTCTTCTTTCATTGCTCTTCTCAATTTTAGATCTCTACTTAACACTTTTTTTAGTTCTCTTCAAATTTTTTCTTTTACAGCAGCTGGCAATGGGGACATTGCCTTGTTTGAAGGGGGGCAGATGGAGTAGGAATTCCCTACTCCAGGATGCAGTCACATGCACAGTAGATACATATCACGTGTACTAGCTACTCACTACTATACCACCACCTGCCCAGTCTGCTATACACTGGGAAGCACCTCAGGCTGTTCCACCTTCAAAAAACCCCAACCCTTGGTGAGGGTTGGGTTTTTTGAAGGGTATAGGTCATGATGAAGACACCCAGGGTTACCCTCAGTAAAAAGTGAAGTCAAGAAAAATTGTATGAAGTCAGAGGTCAGTCAGACGTGTGTCACACATCTGTAATTTTCATGCCGGCCTTCCCTTGGCATCAAATGGGAGGTAAGTTTAGTCATAAGTTAGTATCAACATTGTCATATCTTTTATACATGTCTATGCCAAGAAATTTCAAAATGGTTCATCTTTTTTCTTAAATTTCCAATATGCTCACCTTGAATGCTGTGTGAACAACTTCAAGCAATTTGTCTAATTCCATTGAAACTCTGACATCATGTAACCATGTTGAATTTTGAATTTCCCAACATGGAAATTCATTGTTCTTCCCTCCCACTACATCGATAAGTCAATGAACAGCCTCCTCCCTCCCTCAACGAATGGCAGCCTCCCTCCCTCAATGAACAGTGGCCTCCCTCCCTCAACGAATGGCAGCCTCCCTCCCTTGACGAACAGCAGGCGTCCTCCCTCTCTCGATGTATGGCCGGCGTCCTCCCTCTCTCGATGTATGGCTGGCATCCTCCCTCTCTCGACGAACGGCTGGCATCCTCCCTCCCTCGATGAACGGCCCCATCCTTCCCTTGGCTGATGGGCTCCCCTCCCTCGACAAACAGCTTCCCCCTCTTACAGTTATTAATCGTAATGGGTGTTGTAAGCCTAAGTTCGTTCTCAAGTTCGTTCGTTCTACGACCAGTTCTCTGATAGACACTGTCGTTCTAAGGCGGCTCCTTTGTTGGATCACGGCCTTTCGCTGCTCACTTTGTTATGCCCTTTAATAATGACAGTACAGGTTCCTGCAATACTCTACATCTCGTGACTGCCTAGAGATTCGGTTATAGGGTTGTTTAGATGACGACACCCTTCTATAAGTCTTTGACGTTGAAGACTTATTCGTTCGTGGTTCAAAGAGACTCTAAGTCGAAGGACTCTAGAGCTCGAGGGCGATCTTAGCGTTCCAGTGGTTCTGAGGGTTGAACTAAGCCTGTATTGCCTAGGTTCAAGCTACTGAATACAAATGAAAACATAGTACTTATACACTAAGTGCTTTTACTACAGACTGCAAACTGCAAACTGTGCACTGTGCACTGTGCACTGCGAACTACGGACTACGCTATCTAAGAAGGAAGGAGGCTTGGGATGCATATCTAGAGTCTGTCCAGTATGGTCTAGGCTACGTCTTAGGAAGGTGTAAGTGTCTGTGAGTATCTAACTGTCTGTCTGTATCACAAAGAAAGAGTTTATATCATTACCCCCCACTTAACCTTCAATGTCACCAACATCGGCACTTGCCAAAAGGAAGGAGGAGGCATAGCTGGAAGACGAGCTCCCGAACTCACTGACAAGAGAGGGGAGAGAGGAGAGGGGAGAAGGAGGGGGAGCGGAGGGTGACGGAGATGGGGAAGTGAGGTCAATGACCTCTCATGGTTTCATCCATTCTTCGTTGGGTATGGCTGACACCCCAGCCCACGTCCACGTTGGCTTTGGCCTGGGGTCTACAGGGACCCAGGGGGCTCCTTCGCGTCTTTCCCAGTCATCGTTCCTGCTATGGAACTCGTCCCACTCCTTCTGTTCTGCTGCCTTGGCAGCCTTCGTCGTAGGGCAGTTGGGCTGGGTATGCCCCAGGCCCCAGCTGTAGCACCCTTGACAGAAGTAGTTAATGCAGTTTCAGCAGAAGTGTCCCACTTTCTTGCACTTCGAACAACGACCATGAACGGGGGAGGTCAAAGAGTCGGAGGAGGAGGGGCGGCATTTCGGGTATGGTTGATAAGTGGGGCATTTGCCCCCTGTCCCGTAGCTATGAATATGTGCATTAAACTTCTTAAAGTAATTAATGATGCCTCATCCTGCGAAGCGAGTGTAAATGAAGTCGGGGACGAGGAACTTGTCGGAGTCCCTGATGACATCTAAGATGCCATGGCGAATGGCAGCTGTGATGGAGGTAGTGACGATGGTGTGTAGGTTGAGGGTGGCATCATTGCCACATCCCAGGCTGTCTTCGAGTAGCTTCTCCATTTCGATGGCCTCCAAGATGATGTGAAGGTTGAGGGAAAGGGTGGGGTTGTTGTGACAGAGATCGACGAGGTTGAAGACATTGTCTTCTTTTTGGAGAAGACGTTCGATAAATGTGAGGGTGTATCGGAAGGAGGCAGAGTTGAAGAGGGCGGAAGACATTGTTGAGAGGAGGTTGATTTCAAATAAAGCTGTTGGCTTAGTTGCGAGGGTTAGACGATTTGTCCGAGGAATCACTGCAAGTTCTTCCTTCTTTTATACCCTTGAAGAATTTCGGAGGCATTCTTCAAATTGCTTTCTGACTCCCACATCTCATCTGAGTATCCCTTCCATACTACCAAATACTGATAGCCTCTACCTCGCTTTCTGTGATCCCTGATTGATTCTACTTCGTATTCTTCTTCTCCATTGACGAGATCTGGTGGAGGTTCAGGGAAGTTCTTTCCGTGAACATCGGTTTCGCGATATGGGGTAAGAAGTCTTCTGTGAAACACATTGTGTATGTTCCACTGAATTGGAAGTCGCAACCTGTATGTCACCGGTCCCATTACTTCTGAAATTTTGAAGGGCCCTTCTCGTAAGGAGTCCATCTTTGGGAATTTGTGTCCTCTGTTAAGGTGTCGCCCATCTAACCATACTCGGTCTCCTTTGCTAAATGGAGGAGAGTCCTTCTTTGATTGTTTAATTTGAGCTTGTCGTGCTAGCTCATGAGCAGCTCGAGCGTCGTCTCTTACTTTAAAGAGCTGTGATAGTCGCTGTTCTACTGCAGGGATGTTTGTCTTTGAGAATGCTGGTGGAACTCCGGTGGGTTCACATCCATACATGAGGTAGAACAGGGTTTGTTTCGTGACTGAATGGGGTTGCCCATTGTATGTGAACTCGGCTATGGGGAGATGTTTGTCCCAATCTTCTGGAACTCGTTTGCAGAAGATTCGGAGGTATACTTCGAGTTCTCTATTGACTCGTTCTGTCTCTCCATCTGTTTCTGGGTGGTATGCAGTGCTGACCTGTTGATTGACTCTGCATGGTTTCATCAAACCTCTGTAGGTTTTTGAGACAAAAAGAGGGTCTCTGTCGGATATGATGATCTCTGGTATTCTGAATCATTTGAATGTATGATCGAAATGGAGTTCCGTGGCTTCGAGTGCAGTTAATTCTTTACTGCAAGGGATGAAAATTACCCCCTTCGTAAGGCCATGGTCTACCACGACCATAATGCGGTCATGGCCCTTCTTTGTCTTAGGTAATCCAGATATAAAATCTTGTGTTATCATCTGGAATGGTTTCGTTGCCGTGGACTTGATTGGTTGGGTCAGCGGTTGGGTAGGATGCGTGTTAACCTTGTTTTGTTGACAGGTGGCACAACCTGCAACATATTCATATACGAAGTGGTGTAATCTTGGCCACCAGTAGTATCTCTGTACCATTTCTAGGGTGGTGTCTCTTCCTGGGTGTCCTGTCATTGGTGATTCATGTATCTCCTGTACAATAGACTTTCGTATGGCCTTATTGTCAGGGATGTAGCATCGATCTTGATAAAATAGCATTCCATCTTCTACTTTCCAGTCCGAGAGGTTCAATCTGATTGTTGGAACCCCTTTCATAGAAAGTACATTTGTCATGTCTTTGACTAATTTGTCTGAGGTTGCTGCTGATTTTATCATTTTTGCAAGCTCGATGTTTACAAGATTAATGAATAGTTCGTCTGGTAGTAGAATGAGATCTTCATTATCTGTATCTTCTTCTGGTATGTGGTCTGGTCTTCTGGATAACACATCCGACTGGACCATCTTGGATCCAGGTACGTGCATTAACTTGGTGTTGAATCTTGTGAGATACAATGCCCATTGTGCTTGTCGGCGGTTCAGTTTTTGTGCTTTTCGGAAATACGTCAGGTTCTTGTGATCTGACAATATTATGACCTCATGTTCGCTTCCTTCCAGGAAGTGTCTCCATGTTTGCAGGGCTCTGATGATCCCTAGCAATTCTCTATCATATATGTCATAGTTTCTTTCTGTCGCCGTAAGGCTGTGGGAGATGTAACCACATGGTTTCAGATCTCCGTTATTGTCGAGCTGTCGTAAGACGGCTCCTGTAGCTCATTTGGACGCATCGGATTTGACAAAGAACTGTTTAGCTGGATCTGGTATGATGAGAACAGGTTCCTTCAGGAACTTCTCTTTTAGATTTTCGAAGGCCATTTGACATTCTTGTGACCATTCGAAAGTTTTCGTCTTCTTCGTAAGTTTGTTCAGGGGTCTGGTGATCTCTGAATATCTATTGATAAATCTTTGGTAGAAGTTGCCGAATCCTAAAAAGGATCTGACACCTTTCACTGTTTTCGGTGGAATCCAGTCTTTGATTCCAGCGAGCTTCATTGGGTCCATTGATATTACGTTCGGTTTCACAATGAAACCTAAGTATTCGACTTCTGTTGCATTAAAAATGCATTTCTCTGGTTTAAGGAATAAATCCTTGTCTTTGAGCCGCTTGAGTACTTGGACGGTTCTTTCATGGTGCTCCTTGGGGTCTTTGGAGAATATGAGAATATCGTCAATGTAGATCAGGACCCATCCCTGAGCTATCATATCGGCGAAGTAGTCATTCATCATGGATTGGAATGTGGCAGGCGAGTTGGTCATTCCAAAGAACATTACTGTTGGTTCGAATAGTCCTCTTTTAGTGATGAAGGCACCTTTCCATTCATCACCCTCTTTGATTCGTACATTATTGTATCCCCATTGGATATCAAGTTTTGTAAAGATCTCTGCTCCATGTAGTTTCTGGAGTAGATCATCGATGGAAGGAAGGGGATATGCGTTCTTAATCGTAGATTCGTTCAGATACCTGTAGTCCTGACAGGGTCTGAGTGCTTGGCTATCTTTTTTTGCTACGAAAAAGAATGGTGACACTTGCGGTGAAGTGGATTTGCATATGAATCCCTTTTTCAGGTTGTCGTCAATGAATTTATTCATTTCTTCTTCTTCCTTCTGATTCATTGGGTAGATCTTTGATTTCTTCGGTATGAATTCAGGTTTGAGATCAATTCTATGATCCCATGGTTGTTTCTCTGGAAATCGTTCTGATGCAGTTTTCTTGAAAACTGATCGATATTCCTGGTACTCTTTCAGGACTAGGTCCCCAAAGGGTTTCCTTTCTTTCGTTTCTGTTCCGTGTACTAGACTCTGGGATATAGAGGTCTTAGCTCTAATTGAAATTTCGCCGTTATCAACCTGAACGGGTTGATTAAGGGGTTCTTTCTCTTCTAGTTCTGGTTTCATTGATTCTCCTTGGAGATATGCGATGAGGAGATCTCCTTCAATTATTTCTTCCTCTTCTTCTTCATCATCTTTGGTATCTGGTACTAGTGCTGGCATTTCTTCATATTGATTGGGAAGCTCATTTACTGCGATGGGAATGGCTTCTTCATCTGGTATTTCTTTAATAGAGACCATTGACTTCTTTCTGGGGTGAAGGTTCCACAGTTCTTCTGCGAAAGCTTCTTTTGATCTCATCTTCTTTCATTCTAAGTCCACCTTGTGAACTTGTATGGCTCGGTTCGTGGCCAACGACTTGGTTGGTTTCCTGATTCGTTTGGGATCGATTTTAAGGGTCTTTTCTGCCCAGTCGACTATAGGGTTTACCATTTCCAACCATGGTAATCCGAAGATTACGTTTTCCTTTCCCAAGTGGCTGATAAAGAATTCAGTGGAAATGACATTTCCATCAATTTTTACTGGCAGTCGGGTGAGGTATTTGATAGGTCCATTCCTATTCAGGGTTTCATCAACGTTTGAGACCGGTATCTCCTTCTTTAGTTTTAAAAGCGGGAGTTGGTGTTCCTTTGCGAATCATTCATCTATAAACACTCCTTGGGTGCCACAATCTATTAGTGCTTTGGTCTCGACAATTTTCTTTCCATCTAAAATTCTGGTGTCGACAGTCATTGATTTTGAGTCCTTGTCAGGTACACTTCGGATTCTAAGAGCTTTAACAGAAAGTTCATGTAAAGGTCTAGTTGTCGTTGCTAGCCTTTGCACTAAAAATCCTCAGATTTTTCTTCAACTGTATCTTCATCTAAGCTTTCTAAGAAAGCAGTCTTTGCTTCTTCTAAGTCTTCATCGTCGAGTTCTGCCATGATGGCACGAACTTTCTGAGCAGTGCCGCTTCCTTTATTTGCCAAAGGCATGATTGCCTTATAGGGAGTGGTGGGCTTTCTAAAGTTGGAAGTGTTTCCTTTCCCGGTGTTTAGGGCGGGATTGGTTATGTGATTGCAAGACATGTGTCCTGTTTGTCCGCATCGGAAACATAATCCTTTCTTCATATATTCGTTTCGTTCATCGATGGACATTCTATCAATATCCATTGCATTCGGGTCTTGGACTCATGGAGTGAATGCTGGGCAAGGGGATGGTCTGTTGGGTTGCCAATTCATTACTCTGTTCTTTGTTGTCTTTCTGTAATGAGATTTCTCGAATCTTCTAGCATCATCTATGATGCCTGCCAATGTTTCAGGTGCATCTTTCTGGTCTTCTATTTTGTCTTGTAGTCTCGGGTTGAGACTGTCCAGGAACATTCCTGGGAGACACGGGTTCTCTTGCCCTGTCATGATATATCCTCCTCGTCCTGCAAGCAAATTGAAGTCGAGGATGTACTGTTTGAGTTCTCCTTGTTTCATTTTCAACACTGAGAGATCTGTTCTGGCTTTGTCTTTGGTTCTTCTTAGATCGAAGTTTTGATCTAAGAGCTTCACGAATTATGCCCAGGTCATTTCTGGGTTGAATACTCTGTTTCCTTGAACTATCTTTGTATGTTCGTCTGTGAAATATTCCGCCCATTCTGCTGCTCTGCCTGATGACATGTAGGTGAGCACGCAGTTGATCTTTCGTTGATCGTCGGGGAATAAATTGTCATAGGCCCTGATGTAGGCTTCTAAAATTCTGAACCATGTCTTGTAACTGGATTCCTTTCCATCGAAATCTTTGGGAGGTCGGCATTTCTCGCCTTTCCCGTTCTGGCCGTGCGCTACTGTAGCATCGGTTTGTGGTTCAACCATTACTTGTTCTGGTAATGTCGGGTTTTCGGGTTCAATTGGTTGTGTCACTGGGTTAAACACGTTGGCTGCCAGCGTGTTAAATTCATCTGTTACTCTGTGTGCTTCGTCAGTTGGCAGTATGCCTAGACTAGATAAGTCTATTGGGTCAAATATAGATGTCGGTGGGAACTGCTGTGGTGTGCTCGCGCTTGGAGTTCTGGTGATTGCTGGTGACTGTCTCGGTGTCGATCGTCTACTAAAAGGAGATGTTACTCCTGGTCTTGGTCCTGTTCCTGTTATACACGGATAACCAGGGGTGAATACTGATCTTGGTGTCGGTGTCTGTGATGCAGGAGGGCTCTCCTCTTCTGCGCTCTGGAATTGTTCGTGTTCAGGTTCTGAGTCTGAGCTTTCTGGTGCTCTAAATTTCCAATGACTCGACTCTCCTTGAGCAGCCGTGGTTTATGTCTAGGCAGAAGACAATGATTTGTCTTCTGCGAGTCTAATGATGTCTTTAATCCAGTTGTTGTAGTTTTCTAAAAGAAGTATCGTTTCTTTTAGTCTGTGATTATACTCTTCGATAAGATGTATAATTTCTGTGAGTTTGTCCAGTGTGTTCATGCAGGAGGGCTCTCCTCGTCTGTGTTCTATTTCGGGTAGAGGGCGGGTGATGCGCCTTTCTATTCTGGGATAAGCTTGAACCTTTTGTTACGGTTATTAATCATAATGGGCGTTGTAAGCCTAAGTTCATTCTCAAGTTCATTCATTCTACGACCAGTTCTCTGATAGACACTGTCATTCTAAGGCGGCTCCTTCGTTGGATCACAGCCTTTCACTGCTCACTTTGTTATGCCCTTTAATAATGACAGTACAGGTTCCCGCAATACTCTACGTCTCACGACTGCCTAGAGATTTGGTTATAGGGTTGTTTATATGACGACACCCTTCTATAAGTCTTTGACGTTGAAGACTTATTCGTTCGTGGTTCAAAGAGACTCTAAGTCGAAGGACTCTAGAGCTCGAGGGTGATCTTAGTGTTCCGGTGGTTCTGAGGGTTGAACTAAGCCTGTATTGCCTAGGTTCAAGCTACCGAATACAAATGAAAACGTAGTACTTATACACTAAGTGCTTTTACTACAGACTGCGAACTGCGAACTGTGCACTGCAGACTGTGCACTGTGAACTACGGACTACACTATCTAAGAAGGAAGGAGGCTTGGGATGCGTATCTAGAGTCTGTCCAGTATGGTCTAGGCTACGTCTTAGGAAGGCGTAAGTGTCTGTGAGTATCTAACTGTCTGTCCGTATCACAAAGAAAGAGTTTATATCACCCCCCCTCCTTTGGTGAACGGCCTCCTCCTTCCTTCAACACATGGCCTCCTCCTTCTCTTGCTTGACGGCCTCCTCCCTCCCTCGCCTCATCCTTCCCTCGATGAATGGTCTCCCCCCTCCCTCGACAAACTGTCCCCTCCTTCCCTCTACGAACTGCCTCCCCCTTCCCTTACCCTGCCTTGACAGACAGTCTCATCCCTCAACAAACGCTCTCCTCCCATGTGTCAGGTAGACTGGATATAAAGTAAAGTCATAGTTAGGGTTATAGGATACACTCCACCATCTTCATACTATACTTAGGCTGTAGGCCCACTACATGTATTCTCTAAAGTAGTCAAATATAATTCAAATATAATTTTATTCAGCCTATTTCCCAATCCAAATTGAGCCCAAGCATCAATGACTATTATACGACTAGTACATGACTGTGGCGTAATATATGATTTGCAGTGTGAGACTAATGTATGACTATTGTATTATGAGCATAGTCAGAAACACTTAAAAAAAATGACATTTTGTCAAACACCCTCTAACTGGTGACTTTCTCATGACTAATGTCCAACTTTGCTATTTACTGAGGGTTACCCCTGCCCACCACTAGCTTTGTGTTGACTTCCATTAGGCTCCAGTTTCCTCAGCCTCCAAGGCACACCTCAAACAAGGGACAATCAAGCAATTAAACAAAGTGTTTGACAGATTCCATCAATGAATCATTTTTGCACCTTTTATGTTATTGCATCAGATCCATGGAACAATTTTTATTTTGACAGTATGTTTGCCAATTGTTCAAGGGGGCTGACAGAATAAAAACAATTCATGTGCTTATTGTTTAAATTTGACTGAAAACTGTGTTCCCTAGGTGAAGCCTTGCTTAAAATAAAAGTTTTGCCTGGTGCTGAAGAGACAAATTTAATTGCTCCTGAAATCTGTTCCATTTGCAAATATTTTGTCCTGTAGATGTATCTTAAGACTCATTTTAAAAATAGTACCAACAATTTCTTTACATTTATATGTCCCCTTGAACAATAGGCAAACACACTGTCAAAATAAAAATTGTCCCATAGGTCTGTTCTAATGAAATACAAGGTGCAAAAATGATTCATTTGTCACAGAATCCATCAAACACTTCCCTTAACTGCCCAATTGTCCCTTGTTTGAGGTAGCAGTTGCTCTTCTCACCACCAATCAAACAAGATTTACAATGGATGCTGTTCTACAGTGGCTCAAAAAACCGTCCCACTTTTCGCAACTTTTTAGTAAATTTTTAATAACATAGGAAACCTTGAAGCAAAAGGTCTGAAATTTTAGTATGGTATAACTGAACATGTGACCTTTCCAACAATTTTAAGATCATGTGATCTGAATCACAAATGATTAAGTAATGAAATAAACAAAATAATACATCAGTGGGACAGTTTTTTGACCCCCTATAGCA
>Ga0307507_10008636_pt1 | contig 13975 bp, 11 predicted proteins | sample 7_EM_MG_FD_207223 | JGI IMG/M metagenome (GOLD analysis project Ga0307507, IMG submission 207223) | Populus trichocarpa ectomycorrhiza microbial communities from riparian zone in the Pacific Northwest, United States - 7_EM | ecosystem: Host-associated > Plants > Roots > Unclassified | place...
GCCGCGACCTCGACGCCCTGGCCATGGCCGGCGTGCCCGTGTACTCCGTGCAGGGCCGAGGCGGCGGCTGGCGCCTCGTGGGCGGCGCCCGCACCGACCTGTCCGGGTTGACCGCGGGTGAAGCCCGGGCCCTGTTCCTGGTCGCCGGCTCGGCCTCGTCTGTGACGCCGGCTGTGAAGGCGGCGCTGCGCAAGCTCGTCCTTGCCCTGCCGGAGCCGTTCCGGGTGCAGGCCGAGGCGGCGGCGTCGTCGCTCGTCATGGACCCGCGGCGATGGGGGTCGAGCAGGGTCGAGCCCCGGCCGCCTCGCTTGCTCGACGCGCTCCAGGACGCGGTGATCTGCGGCGTCCAGGTCCGGCTCGGCTACGTCGACCGCGAAGGCACCGAAACCGAGCGAACCGTCCACCCGCTGGGCATCGTCGCCAAAGGCCCGTCGTGGTACCTCGTCTCCAACACCGAGGCAGGTCGGCGGACCTTCCGGATCGACCGCGTGTCGTCCATCGAGCCGACCGGCGATCCCGTGCATCGGCCCGAGGATTTCGACCTTGCCGAGAGCTGGCGCGCGATCGCGGACGAGGTCGACCGCAAGCGAACGCCCCTCGAGGTCCGGGCGGTGTGCGCACCCCTCGGGATAGGCGTGCTCCGGATGGGGTTCGGCAGTCGGCTCGAGGTGGGAGGTTCCACGACCGACGGCCGCATCGAGGTCGTGATCCGCGGCAACGACGAGTACATACTCGCCGGCGAGCTTGCGGGGCTGGTCGAATGGATCGAGGTGACCGGTCCTCCGGGTGTGCAGGACCACCTGGCCACGATCGGCAACGCGCTCGTCGAGCGATACGGCTGAGACCGCACTAAGCGATGCGAAGGCGACTCATGCTGAACGCTGCCTGCACGACGAGCTTTCAACAGCGGACAGTTCCTCCTCCACAGCGCGACAGGCGCGGGCGAGGTACGCGGCTGACCTGATGCGAGTCTTTGGCGAATGAGGCTGACCGGTGGCCGCGGGCCAGGGAAACATCGACGCGACTTGCGGCATGCGTCGCCCCGGCCCAGGGCCTGACCGCTATATCGCAACCGACGGGCTGGTCGGGCTGTGGATCCATGCGGTGACGTCCCACTGCTTGAGGTGGACGGTCGTCGGGACGTAGTCGGCAGGGTTGATAGCCCCGTAGCCATGGGGTGCGTTGAAGGGATCGCGATGTGCCGCTGGGGTGGACGCGGCCGTGATCCACGATGACGCGCATGCGGATCCACCATCGGGCACCGGTCAGAACTCTCGTACGGTCAGCAGGCTGTGGCCGTAGACGGAGCTGGGCTCAACCCGACCCGTTTCGCGGAACCCGAGCTTCTCCAGGACCCGTCGCGACGCGACATTCCAGTCCCAGACCGTAGCCCACAATCGCCGGTAGCCCGCCTCGCTCGCCCAGGTGACCACGGCCCGGCTTGCTTCGGTTGCGTAACCGCGACCTTGAGCCGCACGCAGCAACTCGTAGACCAACTCAGGCTCGTCAGGCGACGCGTTCCCAGGAAAGATCAACCCGCAATATCCGATGACATCGGCTACGCCTTTCCGTTCCACCGCCAGAATCCCTGACCCTGAATTCTCAGACTCTGCGTGCACCTCTGCCGCGATGTCCTCCATGGCCGGTCGGCGCTCGGGACTTATCCGCCGATGCGGCGGCACCCGCGGATCCCGCTCAGTCCACAACTGGCGATAGACGGCGGCCTCGCTGACTCGGCGATGCCGAAGGATGAGGCGATCGGTCTCCAAGGTGTCCAGAACGGGGGCCGGCGACATGCCGGCATTGTCTCAGGAGACGTCCTCAACTCGGCAATAGCGGACGATTGCTCCGCAAACGGGTGCCTCCAACCAACCCGCGGAGCAGTCGGCGCTACTCTCTGTTGCCGGTCACAGAGTCCGCCTCTAACCATCCCGCCAAACCTTCGCATGTTCGGGCTCCACCGAGACCGGTAGGCCGCTGACCAGCAGATTTAGGTTCGTATATTGCCTTGTTGGGTGCACCCGACAGGACTCAAACCTATTTCCGGCTGCGCCGGACAAACGTACCGGTCGAGAGAACCCGCAGCTAACGCCTAAGTTGATTTCGTGTAGATGTTGCACGAACCGCCCCAGAGAATCGAACGCACACAACACTCCTCGCGCTTCGTTGTCAGGCGGGGCCATGGTTCGTCGCATGAACAAGGTTCAGCGCACGGTACAGGCGGTTCAAGCCAACCATCGTCGCATCGGCGAGCGTCCCGCAGACGTCGCCGAGCTGATCAATCCGTGCGTAGACCTCCGCAGCCGACACGCTCGTGCCTGCCGGAACACTCTCAATTTGCGCACGCGCTGCCGCGCGTTCCGCCTACGCCTGGTTCATCGGATCGACAAGCGCCGCCGGATCGACGCCAGCAGTGATCGCAGCTTGATACCGCTGAAGCTTTGCCTCCGCGTCCGCCAGCCGGTTTCGCGCAGCTTCCAACGGACCACCGCCTGACGCACCACCATCCGACCCAAGTAGTGCGGCCGCCGTCCGGTCGACGTTGTCCGGGTGGAACAACTCATGGATCCATCCGCTGAGCTCCGACGACTACGCCTTCGCGCAGGTTGACCGTCTTCGGGTGATCCGCCAGCTTCAACGAGCCGGGCGCCATCGTGCGCGAAGTGCAGCGATAGTAGGGGTCCTTCCTGATCGTGGCCCCTTGCATCTTCCTGCCGCACACTCCACATCGGACCAAACCACGCAACAGGTACGACCGCGCGGTCTTCCGGCCGCCCCGCTCAGCCTTACGTGCCGTCGCCAACCCACCCGCGGACTCAGAGCGCCGCAGAAGCTGCCCTTGCGTGAACGTCTCCACGGAGACGATCGCCGGATGAGCCTGCACTCGCGAGCGCACGATGCGATCAGGGGCAGCGCGCCGGAACCGCACCACGTGTCCCGCAGCAACGTCCTCTGGATCAAGCAATGTTTCGTGCTTCGTCCAGCGCCCGAAGATCGCGTAGCCGGTGTATCGCGGGTTGTCCAGGATCGCCCGCACCGAGCTGCCTTGCCAGCCATCCGCAAGCCGGTGCGGGTTCTGGTCCCGCCGACGCGCCGAGGGTCGTCGATCGCCAACGCTCGCAGCTTGAACCCTTCGGCTGCCTTCCGGCGATCCGCCGGTCCGAACCTCGTCGCGCTCATCGCCGATCTCCGCGACGAGGTCCGGCCGGGAAGCGCGCCGGGTTCGCGCTGCAGCGGTCCATCATCGCCGGGGACTGCCCGCCGCCGCTGCTGGCCGCGTGGTTCCTGGAGAACTACCACTACGTCAGGTCCGCGCCGCACCACTGCTCCCCCGTGCTCGACCATGAAATGCCCGGGACGCAACGCGATCGCTGGCGGCGGTTCCTGTTCGAGGAGAGCTGGCACTGGCGGATCTTCCGGCCGATGTTCAGCGCCTTCGACTGGCCGTGGGACAAGCACCGCGGCGCCCTCGCGCTCGGCGTGCCGGAGCGGGTGCTGCGTCCCCTCTGGTGGCACGCCTGGTCCCAGTGCCCGACCGCGCACCGCACCCTCGGCGCGATGATCATCTCGCAGCAGGACACCGTGCCCGCCGCGGAGGCCGCTCGCGCCGTAGCCGCGTTCCAAGCCGTCTACGCAGCTGTCGGCCGGTGGGGTCCGAGCAGAACCGCACTGCGGCCAGATTCACCCGGCGAACCGGGCTTCCGGTACCGGTCGTGCTCGAAGACCGCTACGGACACGCGCCGAACCGGATCCGGTCCGCGCGGGTGTAGACGTCGATGGACGTTCGTGGGCCGTCCGCCGGGACGGCCCACGGTCCGGTCAGCTCCTCAGCTTCGTAACGGTCCACAGTGCGGTTCCCGCCCGGCAGACCCGCAGTCCGACGGCCTCCGCCTCGCCGCCCTCGTTGTTCAGGCAGAGACCGGTCGACACGTTCTTGACGTACTTGTTCGTCGTGGACGACGTCGTCCAGTCGCTGGCATTGGCCGTGCAGGACCCGGTGAACACCGACGACACCCCGGCGGCCAGGCACAGCCCGGTCGCTTTGTCCCTGAACTTTCCGGGAGCGTAGTTGTCCCACTTCTGGTTGTTGTTCCCGTCTTGGCAGACGTGGGTGTACACGCTGCCCGCGGAGTTGGAGTCCAGGCAGCGCTGGACCCCCGCCGCGAACCTGATCCAGAACAGCGACTCGGCCTGCGGCGCCGCCGCGGCGACACCGGGCGCCGCACTGAACACCAGCGCCGCTGCCGCGACGGTCCCCGCGAGCCGGACCAGTATTCCCTTGAATGTCATGATGATTCCCCTCGTTGACCAGCCGACATTTTTCTTCCGATGCCACCGCACGGCAGTTGCCGGATACTCGGATCAGAACTTCAGCGAATTTGCCAGCCAGATTTCCACGATCGCATCGGGCACCCGCGTCAAACGAGCTCTACGAACCCCCATCGCCGCGACCGCTTCACATCAGCTCATGATGCAGGCAGGAGCATAAACTGGCCTGGAGACACCGTCAACTCCGGTGTCACACCGGTCGCTCGCGATCTTCATTCCAGCTGACGAACTCAGGCGAGCGCCAGTCCGCGTCAGGTCGTCCTTTGAGGACCGAGCCTTGTGAAGGCGGCCTTCACGGCTCCGGGGTGCCCAGTACGGACATGCCGAGGACGAGCTCGGCGGCCGGGTCGCAGCCGAGGAGATCTTCGATGATCTCGTCCCGGACGGCCCCCGTGAAGGTGACTCCCAAGCCCAGAGCGGTGGCGAGTAGGTACACGGTCTGGCTCAGATGCCCGGCGTCCATCATCAGCACCCGGTAGGCCCGGCTGATCGGGTACTTCCACTGACTGCGCTCGATGACGCCGGTGTAGATCAGCAGCGCGCCCGCGGTGGCGACCCACTCCTGGCCGGCCGCGAGCTCGACGAGCTCGGGGTCGGTACAGGTGCGACCAAGGCTGGTCAGCGCATGGCCGAGCATGTCGTAGTGGTGGATCCCGCGATCCAGGCCTGCTACGTCGCGGGCGAAGACGTACACCTCGATTGGATGCCGCGCGCCGCCGGACGGGCTGGTCTTGAAGACGTTGCCCACGCTCGTGGCGCCGGGCCGGTTCGGCCGGCCGGCGACCGCCAGCAGCTCACTCAGATCCGGCAGCGACAGCGGCCGGTTCGCGAAACTTCTCGTGCTCCGGCGTCGTGCCAGTACGTCGAGCAGGTCGGGATAGGGCCGGGCGACATCGGCCGCGGGCAGGCTGACCGTCGGCGCGCCGGAGTAGGTCTTCGTGATCGCGGGTGCCGAGCCGCCCGGCTGGACGCCCAGCGACTCGGTCGTTTCGACGGGTGTGTCGCGGTGAACGCGGGTAGCGAAATGGAAAGCGCGCGCGGAAACTCCCCATTTCGCCCACCGCCGGAGAATGCGGTCCTCCTCGGCCTGGCGAGCCGATCCCTCGGCCACCAGGACGTCCAGCCGCAGCATCTGCTCGGCCAGGGAAAGACAGCCGAGCTCACGCACCGAGTCCAGCTCGCGCCAGGCGACGAACCAGCGCAGCACCCGCTCGGCCCCCTCGACGAGGCGAAGCTGCCGGTGCCCGAGGTAGTCGTCCCAGATCAGCCGATCGTCCGACCAGACGAGGCTGCCACACGCGGAGACCCGGACGCGCACGCGAGGTCAGTCGGCAATCGGCTCGGCCGGCGCCTGCGCGATGGGGCCCAGCGTCCAGAACGGGTCGAAAAGCCGCATCGAGCCGTACTCCCCGTCGATGACCTCGATGACTTCCTCCATCATGAACTCCCTCTCTCTGTGGGTTTTCCCCTGTGTTTCAGGAGATTTTCGGCGGCTCGGGAACGCCCAGCATCGCGTAGAGCTCGGTGGCCGCGGCGGAATGCCGGCGCGCCGCGCCGCGGTCGTCCAGTTTTTCGTAGGCCGCGCAAAGCTCACGATGGCTCAACGCCTGCTGGTTGCGATTCCCGCTGGCGACGGCCAGGTCCAGGGCCTCACGGTGGCGCCGGATCGCCGGCTCCGCCAGTCCGTAGCAGCGGTCGTCGATGCCCAGCGCGTTGAGGCATTCGGCTTCCAGATCGCGATTGCGCAGGAACCGGGCCAGCTCCAGCGCGGCGCCGAGGCGTTCCTGGGCCCGCTCCCGCTGTCTGCGCTGGGTGTGGATGACGCCGAGCCGGTGCAGCGTGCGTGCCTCCGCCCCCAGATCTCCGGTCTGCGCGGCGATGTCGCGCACCAGGTTGAGGCAGGTGATCGCTTCGTCGAGCCGGCCGGCACTCCAGCACACGATGCCACGGTTGCCCAGTGCGCGGACTTCGAGATCGCGGTCCGCGATCTCCCTGGCCAGCTCGACAGCGTTTTCGAAGTGCGAGAGAGCGGCGTCGTAGCGAAGCAGCCGCCAGAGCGCGATGCCGCGGTTGAGCAGTGCATGGCACTCGTGGTTTTTGTCCCCCGCGGCGCGGGCCGCGGACAAGGCCATCGTCTGGAGCAGCAGGGCGTCCCGGTGGTGGCCCCGGGTATCGAAGTACCGCCACGCCACCGCGCTGAGGTCGCCGAGGTACGCGTGCGCGTTCCGGTTCGCCATGTCGGCCGCGACCGCCACGAGATTGCCGTGTTCGACGTCGAGCCAGGCCATGGCCTGGTCATGGTCACGGTCCGACCGGGAGTCCGGATCCCGCCGCGGGGTGATCGCCTTCATCGCCACCTGTGCGGTGTCGAGGTAGTGGCGGTGCAGGGATTCGACGGCGGCGGACGCGCCCTCGTCTCCCTCGACCTGCCGGGCGTACCCACGCAGCAGGTCGTGCAGCCGGTACCGCCGCGGCTTCGGCTGTTCGACCAGGTGGATGTCGGTGAGGTGCTCCAGCAGCCACTCCGCGGTCCCGCGGTCGGCGAGGGTGAGCGCCGCGGCTGCGGCGGCGTCGAAGTCCGCCCCGGGATGCAGGCCGAGCCTGCGGAAGAACGTCCGCTCGGCGAGGCTGAGCTGCTCGTACGACAGGTGGAACACGGCCGCGACGCTCCGTTCCCCCGCAGTGAGCTCAACCAGCCTGAGCCGCTGGTCCCGCAACCGGTCGGCCACGTGGGCCAGCGTCCACGAGGGGCGGGCGCGCAACCTGCTGGCCATGATGCTCAGCGCCAGCGGAAGGTCGCCGCAAAGCCCGGCGACCTCGTCCAAGAGCGCCGGGTCCGCCCCGTCCTGACATGGCCCCGCGATCCGGCGGAACAGTTCGACCGAACTCGCCCTCGTCAACGTGCCGACCGGCACCGCCTCGGCCGATTCCAGGCCGGTCAGGCTTTTGCGGCTGGTGACCAGGACCAGGCAGTCCGCAGTGCCCGGCAAAAGGGGCCGGACCTGCGATTCGCCCGCCGCGTTGTCGAGCACGATCAAAAGGCGGCGGCCTGCCGTGCAGGTGCGGAACAAAGCCTCGCGCTGATCGTTGTCCTCGGGGATGTCGGCCGACGCGACACCGAGCGACCGCAGCATCCCTTCGAGCGCACGCCAGGGATCCAGCGGCCGGGCGCCCTCGACGTACCCCTTCAGATCGACGAACAGCTGCCCGTCGGGGAAGGTCCCGGCGAGGCGGTGCGCTGCACGCAGGGCGAGGGTGGTTTTCCCGATCCCCGGCATGCCCTCGATCACCTTGACCGTCAGCGCGCCCGCCCCGTGGACGCCGGCCATCACCTGGTCCAGTTCCCTGGTCCGGCCCACGAAAGCAGGCACGTCGGGAGGCAGCTGGGCCGGCGGCAGGCCGTTGACCGGCCGGATCGAGACCGGGCGCTGCGAGGTGCCGCGCAGGAGCGGGTCGTCCCGCAGGATCTGCTCGTGCAGCAGGCAAAGCTCCGGGCCGGGGCTGACGCCGAGCTCCTCGATCAGCCGGGTTCTGATGGCCAGGAAGGCGGTCAGCGCGTCGGCTTTGCGGCCGGCCTGGTGCAGCGCCCACACCAGCAGCCGCTGCACGTTCTCCCGCAGCGGGTGCCGGCCGGCGAGCTCTTCGGCCAGCTGCAGCACCGCGTCCGCCTCGCCGCGATCCAGGCGGCTGGTGATCAGCAGCTGCTGCACGGCAAGCCGCACTTCGGCAAGAGCCGCCGCGGCGGTTTCGGCTCCGCGGCCGCCGACGCCGGCCAGCGCGGGTCCACGCCACAGTTCGAGAGCATCGTCGAGCAGTTCGAGGCCGGGCTCACTCTCGCCTTGGGACAGCAGGACTTTCGCACTGGCGTGGGCCTGCTCGAACTGGATCGAGTCCAGCTGGCCGGGCAGGATCACCGCCCGGTACCCGGCGCCGTGCGTGGCGATGACGTCCCGGGCCGGCCCCAGGTTGCGCCGCAACGCGGCGACCGCGTTGTGCACCTGCTGGACCACGGTCTTCGGCGGATGGTCGTCCCAGATCGCCTCGGCCACTTCGGCCGGGCTCAGCGTCCGGTTCGCCCGGACCAGCAACCCGGCCAGCAGCCGCGCCTGCCGCTGCCCACCGACGACCGTCCATTGCTCGCCGACCCGCACCTCGAGCGGTCCCAGCAGCCGGAACCCGACGTGACAGTGGGCGCTGCCCCCTTCCCCCGCTCCTGGCACAGCACTGAGTCTGGCACAGGGTTCCGTTCACGTGAAGTGAAGTCCGGTGCTCACCAAACCCGCTCGCCCACGCGAGTGCCCGCGCTGCTGAAACACCTCCTCCGTCCCGGCCGAGCAGGTCCCTGCTGAACCGCAGCGGGACACCGCCGGCCCCACCCGGCCCTCGCCGGATGGGGCCGGATCGCCATACCCCCAGGTGACGGCGATCACGGTGCCGCCGGCCCTCGCCGACAGCGGACGACACTATGAGTGCGCGCTATCAAGCCCCTATCCGTTGCCTGCAGCCCCGTCCCCGCGTCGCCCGTTCGGCGTAGTCATGGGCCGATCGGCCACCGCGATGGCGCACTTCAGCCATCCCCCTGAGTTCTGGACGGCCCCGCGAGCGGCGTTCGCCCGAATCCGGGGAATCGACGCGGAGCGTCGCACGTCGGACATGCGGGCCTGGGCCCACCGGCAGCGGTCGGTCCGGCTCGAAGAGCCAGCTCTGCCGACCGAGAATGTGATGCCGACGCCCATGTCGGCGGCTCGATCTCGCACAGGGGGCTAGCCCGTCACCGAGGCAACCCCAGGCGTGTGGTTAGCGAGCAAGATCGTCCTCGGACACATAGCCAGGTCTCTGACCAGCGACTTTGCGCGGCAGCTGAGATTGCTTTCAGTGGATCCCTGGTCAGGTGCGTGGGGGTTGACGTCCTCTTCGGTCGTGCACACTAACCACACGAGCTGGTTGGCGGCTCTAAGCTTGTCGACGCCGGGGCGTACAGCGCGAGCGCCTTCCTTGGTCGCCGCGCCAGCCGGCCCAGCTGCGCCGCGCTTACCCACGGTCGGGTCCTGAACTGCAGCCAACAGGCTCGCTGCGGATGGGGCGGCGGCTACACCAGTGGAGCCGGTAGCGGGTACGACGCAGAGCGGCTGGCCAACCAGGGCAACGTCATCGTGGTGACGCTGAACTACCGACGGTCGGACTAGTGCGCTCTACTAGCGCGCTCCAGGTGCGAGAACTATGCGACCGGTCACACGAGAAGTCGATACCCAGCTCAAGGTCATGACGGGGACACGCGCGCTCCGTGATCACGGATGCAGGGCCGCGGACGACCCTCGCCGTGTTCTACATGATGGCCGCGGAGCCCGGCAACTCCCCCGAGGAAGACCGGCGCAACACCCTCACCTACGTCCTCGTGAAGGACGACGCCGAGTGGCGGATCGCTTCCTTCCACAACGCGCAGGTGTCCGGCCCGTCCGATTGACCCCGCCGGCCGTGTGCGACGAGGCGCTCGTCCCGAATCCGACGCCCAGTAACGCCGAATTCGGGACATCACGGCTCGTCAGGCGTCTGTCAGCTCGTGGCGTCGATGAGGTTCCGGATCGCAGCGATGCCCCTGGCTACTCGGTACGGCGACTCCGTGCCCACGGAGATGCGGATGTGCCGATCGCACGACTCGCCGTAAGCGATGCCGGCCACCACGCTGACCGCGCTTTCCCGCAGCAGCTTGGTGGCGAACTCCATGGAGTCCAAAGCAGACTTGCCGAGCGAGGCGAACAAGTAGAACGTCGCCGAGCCGGGCAGGGTCTCGATGCCGATGTCGGCCAGCTGTCCGGCGACCTCGCGACGTAACTCCACGACCCGGCGGATCTGCGGCCGCGTGATCGCCAGGATGTCGTCGAAGTGTTCGGCGAGGTACCAGGACAGGATGGTCGGCGCGCAGGTGATCAGATGCTGGTTGATCTTCAGAACCTGGTCGATCAGCTCGCGGTGCGCGATGAGGTAGCCGACCCGCCAGCCGGAAACCCCGTAGTTCTTGGACATCGAGTTGACCGTGACGGTGTGCCGCAGCTCTGGGTCGAACGAGCCGCAGGCCCGGAACGGGGTCTCCCGCGGCACGAACTCGTGGTACGCCTCGTCGGCGATCACCACCAGGCCTTGTACGTCCGCCAGGTCGTGCACGAATTCCAGCTCGGCATCGGTGTGCACCCGGCCGGACGGGTTGTTCGGGTTGTTGATCACGATGGCCCTGGTGCGAGGCGTGACGTAGCGAGCGAGGTCGAACACGCTCACGTCGTGCGGTACCAGCACCGGAACGCCGCGGCAGAGCCGCACCTGTTCGGGGTAGCTCAGCCAGAACGGCTCCGGGATGATCACTTCGTCTCCCGGCTCGAGCAGAGCGAGCAGCACCATGTAGATCGCCACCTTGGAGCCGGCGGTGACGACGATCTCGGTGTCCGGGTCGACCGGGACGTCGAAGTCGGCCCAGTACCTGGCCAGCCGCTGCCGCAGCTCCGGCAGACCTCGGGAATGCGAGTAGTGATGCAGGCCGTGCCCGGCCAGGTCATCGAACCGGGGCAGCGGCAGGTCGAAGAACGCCTCGCCGAGCGAGAGCGTGATGATGTCCTGCCCAGCCGCGCTGAGCTCGTAGACCAGGTTGTTGTACTTGATGGACAGCGCCTGCGCCGTACCGTCCACAAGGGACGATGGGCGGATCGGCGATGCGGCTTGGAGAATGGACAATGGATTCACCGGCTCCCTTACACGACCCGCGTCTGTCCGGCGCCCCAGACGACGTTCTTCACGGTGGTCAGCGCGGCCAGCCCGATCGGCCCGCGAACGTGCAGTTTCTGCGTGGACACGCCGATCTCGACGCCGTAGCCGAACTCGCCGCCGTCGGAGTAGCGGGTCGAGGTGTTGACGAACACGCTGCCGGAGTCCACCTCCCGGGCGAACCGGCGGGCCACGTCGATGTCCTGCGCGACGATCGCCTCGGCGTTGGATGTGCCCCACCGGTCGATATGCGCGATCGCCGCGCCCACGTCCGGCACCACCCGCACCGCCAGCACCAGGTCGAGGTACTCGGTGCCCCAGTCCTCCTCGCGCGCGGCCACCGCCTTGGGCCAGGCCTCGCAGACGGCCGCGTCGCCGCGGATCTCCACGCCCGCGCCCGCCAGCTCGTCGAGCACGCCGGGCAACCAGTTCCGAGCCAGATCCTGGTGCACCAGCAGGGTCTCCATGGCGTTGCACACGCTCGGCCGGGAGGTCTTGGCGTTGACCGTGACCGCCGTGGCCATGTCCAGGTCCGCCGAGTGGTCGACGTAGACATGGCAGTTGCCTGCACCGTCGATCACCGTGGGCACGGTGGCATTACGCTCAACGGATTCGATCAGCTCCGGGCCGCCACGCGGCACCAACAGGTCGACGAACTCCTTGGCGCGCATCAGTTCCTTGGCAGCGTCGCGAGACGGATCGGTGACCAGCTGGACGGCGGCCGCCGGCACCGCGTCGTGCCTCGCGATCGCGCCGTCCAGCGCGGCCATGATCGCCATGTTCGTCGCCATGGCCATCGAGGAACCGCGCAGCACCGCGCAGTTGCCCGACTTCAGACAGAGCGCGGCGACCTCGGCGGTGACATTGGGCCGTGCCTCGTAGATCACCGCGACCACCCCGATCGGCTCGCGGACCCGCTCGATCAGCAGGCCGTTGGGCCGGGTCCAGCCCTCGACCACCTGGCCGACCGGGTCGGGCAGGTCGGCGATGGACCGGATGGCCGAGACCAAGCCTGACATCCGCCGCTCAGTCAGGGTCAGCCGATCGACCAGCGTGGTCGAGATGCCGCTCTCCCTGGCGGCGGCGACGTCCGCGTCGTTGGCCAGGATGATCTGCGCCCGGTGCTCGTCGACCGCGACGGCCATGTCCAGCAGCAGCGCGTTCTTTTGCGCGGTGGTCAGCCCTTTGACCCCGGTCCAGGCCTCGGCCGCGGCGCGGCAGACGTCGGTCACTGACATGGCAGGTCCTCCGTGATCTGTACGTAGTCGCCGCCTCCGACGACCGGTGCGGTTGGCGGGCAGCCGAGATCGGTGGCGCAGCTCAGCGGGCCGCGGGCGAGAGGTCGCCCATGCTGGTCACAGATGTCGACCACGTCGCCTGACGCGATGGCGCCGTGTACCGCGACGATGTGGTGGTGGCACACGGTTTCGCCGCGCGCGACGACCTCCTGGCCGTCCGGGGTGCAGTGCAGCGCCCCGACCGGCGGGGTCCGGAACGCGCGCCACAGCGTTCCGATGCCGGGAGTCCCGCCGGTGACCGCGCGCGGGTGGAACACCGTGCCCGCCGGACGGCCACAGTGCGCGGCGATCAGCACGTCGGGGTCCGCGCTCTCCGCGATGACCGTGCGTACCCCGCTGAACGTGGCGATCCAGCACGCGCCGAGCTTCATCCGCATGCCGCCGGTGCCACCGTCGCCGATCGAGCCGCCGGCCAGCCGCTCGGTCTCGGGCGTCAGCACCGGCACTTCCTCGATGTGCCGGGCGCCAGGGGCCACCTTCGGGTTGCCGTCGTAGAGACCGGACACGTTGGTCAGCAACAGCAACAGCTCGGCCTGGAGGTAGCCACCGAGCACTGCGGCGAGCACGTCGTTGTTCCGCACGCCGAGCGCATCGTTCTCGTTGACCACCGGAACCATGCCCAGTGCCAGCATGGTGTGCAGGGTGTGCCGGACACCGCCGCCCCGGTCCTCCTCGACCAGATCGGGCGGGGTGAGCAGGAGCTGGCCGGTCTGCACGCCGCGGTCGGCGAACGCCGCCTGGATCGCCGAATACAACCGCGACTGGCCGAGCGCGGCGGACACCTGCAGCGCCACCGGGTCGTCCACGGCCAGTGCGGGATGCCGCTTACGGCCGATCGCGATGGCCCCGGAGGCGAGCAGCACCGGGCGCAGACCGGCTATGAGTCCTCTGTGGATGGTCTCGCACAGTAGGTCGAGCTTGACCGCGTCCAGCCTGCCGTCGGTGATCAGCGAGGACGTGCCTATCTTGAGCACCACCCGGCCGCCCTGCGGCGCCAGGTCATCGGTCGGCGTCGCGATGGCCGGCAAGCTGTTGGTGGACATGCGGCAGATGCTGGTCGCCGTCGATGTACTACCGATGTGCCCGCGATACGCCGCCGGTGTTTCGCCGGCCGGGCGGGGGTGCGCCACAGCACAGCTGCATCACGGAAACATCGGCGCTACATCGGGGCTGGCGATTCTCTCGGCATGACAGCCGAACTCCAGCTGGCCGGCACGGCGACGCTGCCCCTCACCGAGTCCCAGAAGGGACTGCTGGTGGTGGATAGCCTGGTGCCGACGAAGCAGGTCTACAACCAGGTCATTCAGTTCGACCTCGATCCGGCCAAGTGCGCTGCCCCGCTGGCCGACGCGGTTCCACTGGCGCTGATCGCTCTGGTCACCGTTCAGCCGGCTCTGCGTCAGGTCTTCCGGCTGCATCCGGAAATGCACGCCGTGCTGCGACCCCCACCCACCGCGGACGAACTGCCACTGGAGTCGATCTCCGTGCCGCCCGCCGAGTACGCCGCCACGCTCGCCGCGCTGGGCCGGGACATCGGCCGCACGCCGTTCGACCTGACGACCGGGCCGGTGTACCGGTTCGGTTTCGTGCGCGCC
>Ga0307507_10008637_pt1 | contig 13971 bp, 5 predicted proteins | sample 7_EM_MG_FD_207223 | JGI IMG/M metagenome (GOLD analysis project Ga0307507, IMG submission 207223) | Populus trichocarpa ectomycorrhiza microbial communities from riparian zone in the Pacific Northwest, United States - 7_EM | ecosystem: Host-associated > Plants > Roots > Unclassified | place...
TCTTCTACTTTCTCTACCTGTTTTCCTAATATATCTTCCCTACTTTAGGGTTGTTAGTTCCTTCTCCTATAGGGCACCCTAGGGTCCCTCTATAGTTTGTTTAGGTGTGTCTTAATATACTTTATAATATTAGAGTTGCGTTCCTTTTACACCCTTTATATTGCATTGGCTTTAATATATAGTTATAGGGGGGGAATATTAGCTTCCTTCTCAAGCAGTGCTATAGCCGTTCGCTTATACCCGCCTGTTATACTCCTAAGGCAGGCTATTTGGACCTTTTAGAATGGTTTAAGGAGTAATTTAGGGGGGCCTTTCTCAGTTTCTCTAGTGGCCCAAATGCTAGATCTATACATCATGGTTAGCCGGACAACTGCTATATATAATAGGCGTGACCTCTAGAAGCATGGACCCCATATAGAATTAACGATCCTGGATATAGCGATATACTATGCTTGGCCCTTATAGGCCGCTTGCGCCGTATATGCGCTCTACCGGAGCTTGCTGTCTACCTATACTCCTAATACCCTTAGGCCTTAAACCAGTTAACCCCTAAAGCCTTAGATATAGATTATATGCTAAAGATCTATAGATTGGTTACGTTTTCTTATAAAATAGATTAGCTAGTATTTCTCTGGTGAGAATTGGACTCTATATTATCTTACCCATTCTATATAGGTGTTATAGGCTTTCTCTAGTGTCCTGCAGTTCTCTGCGGCTATTGGCCTATATATAATTAGGTTTATATTATTAACAAAGCCTATCCCCTAGGTTGCCCCTTCCTTAAAGGTATCAAGCAGGTTACTTATAAAGAAGAGGAAGAGTATAGGCAATAGAGGTAATTCTTATAGTATTCCTATTGCGACTGTAATAGGGGGGCTCTAGTATCCGCTAAAAACCAGTAATGTTTCTTTCTGGCCTATAAATTCTTAAACAAACTAAATAATCTATTTTGGGAAGCCCTTTACCCTAAAGATATATAGGAGACGCTTATGGGGTACATTATTATAGGTGCCGCTAATATCTAGGCTAAGTATTAATACTATAAAGTCCTTTCGCATAGCCCATGCAGTTTTAATAGTAGCAGTAAGTAGTGTAAGTGCTAATAGTGTTAAGCAATTCTTTCTTGCCCCCATTTGGCTTTGTGGTAGTAGGGTATATTCCTCTACTATATCTACTATGCGGTCCGCTATAACCTTTTCTAAGATCTTGCTTAGGGTGTTTTCTAAGGCAATAGGGCGGTAGCTTCCTAGAATTAAGTAGTCTGCTTTACCTTCTTTTTATAAAACAACCATTGTTATAGATCTTCTAAGTTGCGGGTAGTAGCCTATTATAAAGCATGCTCTAGCTACGTCTGTAAGCCAAGGTGCTATAAGTGGTCCATAGGTCTTTAGGGCTTCGTTTAGGATCCTATCTAGTCCTAGTACTGTGTTGTTTAAGAGGCGGCTAATAGTTCTAGCCATTTCTTTAGTTATTATGTCGCTATTGACCCTTAGGCGAGTTACCGGTGTTTTACTAGTAATGTCGCTAAGGTCTACTAAAGCCGGTTAAGGGAAAAATCTTTCTATAAGGATCTTTGCCTTCTCATTATTATTGCTTATAGCCTATAGTTCGCCTGCTCTTTATAGGGGTGGTAGGTATAGATCTTCTACTAGGCGTCCCGCCTTTTTCTTTACCCATTTTGCTATGGTCCAAAGGCCCTTATTATAGGGGAGACTTAAATTAGTAGTGTGTTTATTTATAAACCGTCTCTAGTTATTCCTTGCTTCTTTTCTTAGGGTATTCTTTAGCTAGTTTCTTGTGTCTTTATATCATCTCTCGTCCTTAGAATTATGGCTACTTATGTATTTCCTCCTTACTCGTCGTTGGCCGGCTATAAGGGCCGCGCACTATGCGGACCATGCGTGTCGCGCATAGGGGCCTGGTTTTAAAACCAGGCAGTGCTCTTTTAGCCCGCTTTTAATTGCTACCTGGATCCTTTCTAGTCTTTAATCAATTTCCTTAGGGGTAGCCAATAAGCCTTACTTGTTTAGTATTAGGTGGATTTCTTCTAGGTCTTAAAGTTATTATTTAATTGTATTAAGGAAGCTATCTATGTTAAGCTTCCTTATTACGTATCTTTTACTATTTAGTTACGCCTTAATGTCCAGATCTAGTTATATCTGGATAGGGATATGGTCTAAGATAAGTGCCCATTCTTCTTTAGGGGAGCACCTTTTGAGTCTCTAGTATAGGTTTTCGTCCATAATCATGAGGTTAATTGTACTTTTGGCAGTGCCCTATTGCCATATAATTGCACCTGAGGGGGTAGCTAGCTTAAGGCCCCCATTGTCTATAGCTCTTAGTAGGCACTCTACCTATTAATCAGCAGTAATATGGATACCCCCCTACTATAGGTGGTAAAGGTTTATATCTCCTAGTAGAACAGACTCCGTGTATTTAGTTTCTAGTAAGCTTATTATAGATATAATATTCTCTGTCTATGCTACCCCTTTGACCCTAGGGTTATAGACATTAATAATTTGTACTAGTCCCCTATATATCTAGATGGTTATAACTGTAATATCTAGGTTAACTGCCTACCATAACTATAAGGCAAGGCTGATATTTTTACTAATTATAAAGCATACGCGTATGGCTGCTTTTGGTTTATATAGGAGCTGGAATCCTTAGGGGCAGTATGTTGATTATATATAGGTATTATAGTATGGCTCTTATATAGTAAGAATATGGTGTTTCTCTGGGTCTAGACTGTCTAGTAGGGGCCTTACTAGACAGTAGTTCGTATTGCCGCAGTTATACTATATAATGGTTAAGTGGCGGACCCCCGGCAGGGGTCCTTTGCCTCTCCTTTACTCCTCACTTCTTCTGTTTCCACTTTCTCTAAAATATTCAGAACTTCTATCTCCTGTGTTTACTCCCTAGCTATTACTTATTTTATATAGAGCTTTCCATTCCTATGTCTTGTGTTCCTACTAGCCTTTCTAAATCTGAGTCTGTTATTGCCTCTAGTTCTTCCCCTGTTCTCACTAGTTAGCTATATGCCCCTTATAAGCCAGCTACGTATGTTATATTTACCGCGTTAAATCTAATTCTTAATTATCCCGGCCTTAAACTTGCCATAGCCGTCCATAGGGGTCTTCCTACTGGGCGTTCTTTCCCTTGTGTCCCATGTGTCCCTTGTGTCCCTGTTCGGTCTGGTGATATCGCGCAGCATTGCTTTTAGCCCATTAAGGCTTAGGATAGCTGGCTTAGCCTCCTAGTATTAAAGGTAGGAAACGCTAGGAAGACACCTGCGTCCCCCTAGCTTATCGCCTGTTATTTCCATTTATATAACCTGGCGTGCAGTTATTCCTGTAGCTATTAAGCCCTTTCCTTCCGTCTCCTATATTTAATGCAGTCTTCTCTCTCCTACGCCTTATGTGTGCTTCAGTAACAGTTTGCGCATTTTATTTAGTTTTAATTTATATATTGTCTTGTATTATAGGGGCCTGCACAGTGGCCGCAGTATACCTATGCTGCGTATATGGATTGGGTGTGTCCCCATTATATATAGCAATAACATTATTCTAGGCGTAGTCTGTGGTTGTAGAGCCTTGTGTTGTATATAAGGCCATTTATAATTATTCCTTTTTAGATAAGGAGTTTTTGCATTCCTAGTGTATATACGCTAATAATAAGGGAGCCATGCGTTCGTCTGTTGTCTCCCTAGTAAGTCTCTGGCGCCCCTTATATCCTCTTATTATTCTTATTATATGCTTAGTTTATATTTTCCTGTTAAAGCTATTGGATCTGGGTAATTACGAGTCCTAGTATAAGGCATTCCATTTGTTTTACTATCTCCTATATAGTTGCTGTATTGTCTGCCTAGCGTCCCCTTTCTACCCTAAGGCTTATAGGAACTAACAGGACTTTAACTAGGTAATCTTCATAAAGCACTTTTATACTAATACGCTCTCCTAGCCTGTCCCCTGCCCTTATGGCCCGTTCCTTTGCCTATTAGTCCTTTAGGGTAACTCTAATGTCTCCACTCCTAAGGTGTTAGACTATAATGGCGTCGTAGACCTCCTTGCGAATCTCCGTAAGAACTTCTATTTCTAATTGTCCCCTAAGTTCCTCTGCCTTTTCTGTATTTGGTTGTATTATAATTGTATACCCGGTTGTTGTTTTTAGGGGGGTAGGTTCCCTATACTATAGGAGCGCAGCTACGGCAGCCCAGGTGCGGTTCGCCTATGGGGGGGGGTTTTGTTTATCTTTAATTTTGTTTAGCCGTTAGAGGATTTAATTAAGGGTTTACTAGAGGGGCGCCTGAGGTTTGCTGGACTAGAGCTATTCTGCTAGCTACATTAGTTCGTAATAGCTAACAGATACTCCCCCACAGTTCCGGATACTAGACGCGTCCAATAGGCTTTATATTTTGTCAGATGCCTTCTTAATTGGGGTATTTCCGCTTTCTGGTGTGGTATTCGCCCGTCCTTGTTGTTGTTGTGGGGGGCTATTGTTGGGTATGGGTCTGGCGGTCGCACGCGACTGCGTACCACCGTCGTTCCACCTGTGCCTCCCCTGTGATGCATGCATCTCAGGGGATTATCAGGGTGTTTTTTAGGGTTCTTTTGGTTGGTTTGGTCTTTTTGGGCCGGGTGCAGCAAGAGCTCCAAAAGTTCAAAATATATAATTATCTTGCGATGTTTAGGTTCTTGTGATTAATTACAGACTGGTATAAAGGCTTAGAAGTAGAGTTATATAAAAATCCCTATATTAGCCTAGGTAGTTACCAGCATGCTTCCAGTAGGCTCCTAATAGGTCTCTTGGTAATCCTTGCGTCTTTTCTCTAGTTATGTTTTTTCCTTATTAAGGTTTTTAGGAGTTTAAAGTAGGGGTTAGATAGATAGATAATATACAGCGGCATACCAATATCTCTCCAATATCTCCCCAAACCCCTTCCAGGACAAGCCCTTATAATCTCCCTACCGCAAGGTAATAGCGATTAGGGGCCAACCGCAAGAAGGGGGGGGCAATATAAGGGATATTATTACAGTTACCTTAGGCTGCCCTTAAGATAACCTTTAGACGCCCCTTAGATAGTTACTGGTTACGTGCCGGAGGCACGTGCCCGTAGTATATAGTCTCCACAATCCCAGAGGCCTTACTTCCTTAAGGATTTGTCTCTTTCACCAATCTATCCTGTTCCACAATCATGCCTTATAGCCCCCTGTCTATAAAGTCCCCTTACAGATATATCCTAAAGCTACTTATGGCGCTATATAGATTAAAAGTCTTACCATTACTTTGGTATAAAGAGCTTACTAGTATACTAGCCAAATTTAGATTAAAGCCTGTCTTAGGTACTAACTGTCTTTACACTAATAGATAACTTATTGTCTTCTTCTATATAGACAATATCGCCGTTCTATTTGCCAAAAAGGACCTTTAAAGACTAGAAGAATTTAAAGCTAAAATTCTACATTAATACAAGATCCGTGTACTAGGAGACCTATAATAGTTCTTAAGAATTTAAATTAAATAAAATCGGGCAAGTAGAAAGCTCTAGCTCTACCAAGATTCCTATATTAAAAAGATAGCCAGTTGGTTTAAAATTAAACCAAAAAGGTTCCCTAAAACACCACTACCTAATAAACTGATTCCGTCCGACTAGTAAACAAACCCTTAAAGAACACTAGCCTATTAGTAATAAGTTAGTTCTCTTACGCACCTTGTTATATTTAAAAGACCTAATATTATAAAGACGCATTTAAAGCTAGCCGAATTTCTTACTAATCCAAATTAAAAGTACCTTAATGCATTAAACTAAGCCATCGCCTATTACCTTAGAACAAAATCTACAGCTATTAAATACTCTGGCGAAGTATTTAGAGCACACATCTACTTTAGAAACCCTAAAGGAGAAGACGTTACCTTTTATAGAGCATCTAACGCAGCATTTGCGGACCATAAAGAGACTAGACGGAGCTCTTAAGGATACCTATTTATCCTATTTGGAGGACTAATTAATTGAAAGGCAACCCTATAACAATTAGTAACTCGCTTAACTACTAAAGCGGAGCTTCTCTCCCTATCTACTACCGCTATTAAAATTATCTGGTAATAGTATTTCTTTAAGGTAATCGGTCTCAATTTAAAACACGATTTTACCCTACTATATAATAATATGCAGACTATATAACTCCTAAGACAGGATATACTAAAGCTTAACACCAAGCTACAATATATTGATGTCTATTAGCACTAGCTTAGACAGAAAGTCTAAGACAAAAAGATTAATGTATAATGGATCCCTATAGACAAGATGCCTACTAACGGTCTTACTAAGATCCTACCCCGTTAAAGGCACGAGGCATAGGTAAAGTAATTAAATTTAGTGGATATTTAATATTAGATCACTGCTATAACTAATAAAGACTCCTAAGTATCACCCTATACTACTCCTAAAGTTATATCTAAATTTCCTATTTTAGTATAGCTTTTGTCTTTGTTTTATTTTCTATAGCTTTAACTACACTATTAAATCTAGGGGGGTGTGTAATAGTTTACCAGCACTACGCTAAGACACAAGATTGTTGCCTAAGAGGCTCCAAGACAGGATCGACACTACCCTCGTATGTCTCGGATATGGTTAAATATTAAGTTATAGACTACGGAGTTCCGGGTCTACTTTTATGTATTTAGTTCACTTGATTTCCATAGATTTAGAATTAAGTTGCTTATTTAATTCTCCCACACTAAAAGCTTATAAATACTCCTTAGTCCCGCGCAATATACTTATATCTATATTATTATACTCTAACAACCTAGTACCCTTTACTATGTAGTTACTCCAACTACCTCTATAATCTTTAGCGAAATAACTTTATTTTCTATAATTTATATAAGCTCCCTTTTTAAACTATTTTTCTTATTATAAAGTTCGCCTAAACATCTTCTGCTACTAAAATCCCTAGTTTAGCCTCTGCTCCTTAGTCTTATAATTACTTAATCCTTAACTTCTAGATTTCTATAGTTTCTTATTCTATCTTTTAGATTCTTTAATACCGCTTAGGTCTATTAGCTCTAGTCTACTATTCTATAGTTTCTAACTCTATATTTATTGTTGCGTGCTCTGCGCCTTATATAACTATAAAACTCTATCTTACCTTTCTTAGCTTATTCCCTTTAGTAGATCCTATTATTAATCTTAATTAACTAGTTAATTAATTCTTGTATAGTAGTTGCATCCTCTATAATAGTTATTACGTCCTAGACTTTTACCTTAAGTCCTTACTTATACTGTGCTATAAGCGCCCTATTATTCTATTTAACTTATATTGCGAGCGTTTAAAACTATATAGTGTACTTAATTGCTAATATCTATTATATTAGGTTTTAGAGTTTTCTTTCCGCTATAGTTGTTGCTCTTGGGTCTCTAAATATCTACGTTAATTATTCCACGAATGCGTTCTAGTTTAAGAACATATACTATACTTCTTAGTTAGTAGTTAATACGCTATTAACTTATATCTTGGTAAGATATGGCTTAAATCACTTAAGTGCTCTTCCTATTAAAAACAGTTCTGTATACGTTATTTAATCTATAAATATTGCTAGTTTCGCTCCTTCCTATATATTCTTAAAGTATATTTACGTAAGGAATCCCTTAAGTTTTAACTTCTCCCCTAAAAATTGTTTAATAGATAATAACTTAACCTTAGCTACTCCTATCCCATTAATCATATCCTTAAATATTCTATTATTATCTATTAGCCGGTTAACTATTTCCTATAACTATCCAACTATGACTAGTTATGAGTTAGTATCCCTTATACTAGTGTCCCCACTAGTACCTAAGGTGGTTGCCGCCGTCAATAGTGTTATAACTAGTACTTTTAATAGTATATTATTTAACTTTATTAATACCGTAACTAGGTAGTAAATATATAACTGTAATGGGACTAGCCCAGTTACAGTAGGAATGTCTTAGTGAAACACTTAACAGATAAATTCCAACGCTTTAATCAAATTCTGCCAAATTCTGCCAAGTCAATCAGATTCCACCAAATTCCGCCAACTCGATTGAATTCCACCAAATTCCACTAACGTGATGGAATTTAGTCGAAACCTGTCGAAACCCGCGTGCGCTCATGCACACGCATCTACTGCCAAGACCCTCAAATATTTAGCTACAAGCTTCCTATATTCCTTTCTCCTCTTCACGCAACGTCTTGTTCTCTGCAAGAGCTATATACCCTTAGATTTAGATAGAATTTATATTATTCCTTCGAATCTTCCCCGAAGCCTCTTCATGCCCTTACAATAACAAAGCCTTATAGGAAATACTATATAGACTCGCTAATAGGCTAGGTATATAGGTAAACAAAAAGTTAACAATATAATAATAACTAGTAGAGTAGTTGCTTGACAGATTAACTCTAATTATATTTTAAGATTTACTATAAAGAAAGGAACCATCTAGGTAGAGACTGTAGTCCTTTAAATATATAACTTCTTCCTATAGTAATAACTAGGTACGTTAGTACGTTAGTATATTAGTACGTCATGTATCTATATACTTACGTACCTATATACTAAGTTGTGACACATAACCCGCCATATAACTTAGTTACCCCTTATCCTATAGTTTAACTAGTTCTAATACCTTCCACGCCAATACTACTAGCTCGTTTATATCCTCTCTAAGTAGTTATACTACCGCCGATATAAGGTCCGTAACATTATATCCGTACTACCTATAATATCGCATTTAGTAGAGCGAATAAGTTAACTAGGGCTCCTAGTAGGGGAGACCGAGCTATTTTATAGGGCTATAAGGCTCTTTATGATCTTGTATAAAGTCTTTTATATAGCTTTAGCTATAAGGCAATTAGCTACCTACTTAACTAAAAGATTATAAATCTACTTACATATATCTAGAGTGTTATCGTTATTATTAATTTCTAATCCTAACTAGATCTTATATTCCTCTTAAATAAAGGCGGCTCTCTTAAATAAGCTTACTTTAAGTACTATTACTAGCTACCTAGAAGTTTGTTAGTATTATATAATTTATTTTTAATACTAGGGTTTAGGTTAAGTACAGTCTAGCCTATAAGGGGGGATATTATTATAGCCTTCCTAGGCTATATATAGTATTTAGTATCTAAGTATAATGTGCTAACGCGTTATTATAAATAAAGTTTTTTTTTAGGGTAAGATATTATAGAGGCCTTTCTAGGCTATATAGGGAGAGCTTAGTATAATATAACGGGCTTATATAACTGCTTCTAAACTAAAGCTTGTAGATTGCTACTATATAAGAATACTAAGCTAAGAAGAAGAAGGAGAAGAAGACTATTAGAGACTAAAAAGATACAAGGGGTCGCTAAGGCGCTAGTAGTAAGCGAGCTAATAGCAATTTTCCATCCCGGGAATGGAAAATCCTAATTAATTAGCTCTATAAGTAGTGCTGGCAGAATTTGGCAGAATTTGGCAGATTGCCTAGAAAGCGGCAAATTGCCCTAGAAACGGCAATGTAGCAGATAACGTGCTCCAGCACCGTTACACCAATCGTATAGGCTTGTGCGTCCCTCTTGTCGTGCTTGTACCTCGATTGACTAAGTCGCTAACATTTAGATTATAAACGTCTTGCTAATTAAAGTGGGCACGCTTTAATAAGATTTATATAAGGGCCTGCCATCTTCTATTAATATATAGTTATAGATTTATAAGAAGGCTTAAAACTCTAGCTACTTAACAATTATATAAGAAAGATTGTAAGTAATAATTAAGTATATAAAGGAGTTAAGAATGAGTTTCCCGTTTACCAACTCTTATAGAATTTTTATAGTTTTTAAATCTTGCCTAGTTGCTTATTTCTTAGCTTATTAATTAAATAATATAGCAAGCATGGCTTTAGTATTTATATTAACTTCGGATTACTTTAGCATAGTAAGGATTCTATATATATTCTTAAAGTATTAACGGAAAGTAGTTATACTTAAGGAAGGTTTTACAATACTATAATTAGAATACCGCTTGTAGTAAAAGAACTCTTATTTTAATTTGCCTTTTACTAGTAAGCCTATTAGAGCCTTATTAAGGGCAAATAACTAAAAAGCCTTATCCTTACAGGCGCGCTATTACTTTAGTAGTGGCTTACTAACTTAGTAATTAGGATCCTTATAAGCGGCTATAATATTATTAAACTTACGCGAATCGTAATTGCTAAGTATTAAGCTAGTAGTGGCTTATTTCTCTTTATAGGCTCTCTTTTAGGTAGTAGGTAGTATAAAGGAGTTAGCTAAAGGAGGTATAACTTAAAGCGTGGGTAGTAAAGGTAAGGCAGACTAATGGTAGATAAAAAGGTAAGGGAGCTATATGTGGTACCCACGACGCATTAAATACGCCTACCCTTTTACAGGCCCGCACAGACGTATATTATATGTATTTTAATTGGTTTGGGGCTATGCACGGATATATAGATTATTACTAGCGATGCATGCGCTATCTAGTGCTTAATACCATGGCTCTCTCACCACTACCACCTGTTCTTACCGCGGGTGTTATATTGTTGTATCTACGTAACAAAATCACTAGGTGCGATTATGATTTGATTAGTTATGTTACTATTGCCATGTCTGCGACGGCTTAATTCCTTGGCTAAGAAACTCATAGCCTAAAGATGATTCGCCGAAAGGGGGGTTAGAGACGTTGACCGGATTCGAGGGGATTCTGTAGGATAACCATGGTTAGCATATGGGCTTCTCGTTCTCTTCTACACACTTTGAGACACTGGAGTACGGGAACAATATCTGTGCTTTCGGCAAACGTTACCAATAAACAACATACCTATCCTCTACAGCTAGCCCACCCATACCCATCGTATCATTCAGTCCCAGGCTCCTAAAGTCATGTGGTTTCCCGTTCTTATAGGCTGCAAGCCCCTCATTCATCTGATTCGTTGTGTCGCGCATGAGGGCCACCTTCCGATAGTTCTCTTCCAACCAAGCTCTGAACTCTTCGCTCAAATGGCATCCTAGTTGCATAGCCAGCGCTCCGATAATGACCAGCTTGTATGAAGGTGTCGTGAGACTTGTACTTAAGTTCGCGCAGGGAGGGATGGATCTTATCCATGGCTATATACTTCGTGACAAGTATCGAGAGAACGCCAGAGTCGAGATGTTGACGGACTTGATCTGGGTCTTTGGGATGCAGGAGCCATTGCCAGTCGTTGTCATTAAGACGCAGACTGGATTCGTTCATGAGCTCGTCAATTACGTCATAGTTGTAATCCGGTTGAAAAAGACCGAGACCCCAAGCCCCCATTATATGATGGTTTATGGGTGAGTTAGAGTTGGCGACGGAGCGAGCTTGGTTTGTGAACAGAAGATGAGTTGGGTTGAGTGAAGATGGAGAATGAAGAAGGATGAGGTTAAGTAGAGATGTTTTGTTCCAGTCAAATGGATGCATGACGACAAGGGACAAACGGAAGCGGGAAGTGGTTGAAATTGCACTTCACAGCAGGATTGCCGGGTAAGCCGGCGTGCCGCTCTACAGTTCATATGCACTAGTAAAAGTTCACTGAATGAGATGTCATAAAAACTGGTATAGTTTACAGTTTGATACTTAAGAGTCCCACCCCATGCTACCTAAACGCCACCAATGCTTGGCACAACTAAAAGCACACGACCAAAAAACTTCTGTTCGAATAGGAAAGCGAATAGAAAGATAGATTTGCACCGGAAAATTGGAAGTGTTAAACTTTGCTTATCTTAATACCCTGACATTTGTGATTTGAACGGGCTATCTTCCCAGGCACGATTACGACTTAATCATGCTTGCCTGTTAACCGTCTCCTCTCATCACCGTCAGCTGGACTTGCGGGTTCCATTTCATCGTCACTCCATTTATCATCCTCGCCAACAGCGAATATTGTATCTCCGTCTAAGCTTTCTCTTGGAGGTGGCATGGGCTTCTGTGGCTTCGGTGCAGGGAGGGGTGAGATGTCCCGGTTGGTATTCCGGTTGGAGCGCGGCGCGGGATCATAGGCTGGAGGGTTTGTGGAAGGGCCCTCTTCCTCGTCAAATGAGTCGCGAAGGGAGGCGATTTCAAAGCCTTCATCGTCTTGGGCAATCTAACAAAGGCAGGAGAGTTAGAAAGAAGTAGTAGATATAGAAAGCGAAAGAACGTACTTCGTCACTCATGGCAAATCGCCTATTGTTCGCAGTCGGTCGCCACATGTACGCTATAAAGGCGACATCGGCAAGGTACACTATATTGAGCCACCCATCCAGCACAAACCACCTTGTCTGCCAGTGAGTTGGAGCAAAGTCTGGATCCCGGGCGCCGGCGAAAGTAAAGCTGTTGATGAAGAAAAAGCCGAATATTACGATGATGCTAGTCAATATGCACCACCATAGCTTCTTGTACATGCCCGCCTTCACGTGCTGCTTTCGGTCCGTAAGATCTTTCATCGTCATATTCAGCGAATTGAGTGTCCAAATATAGAAAGCTGTGAGTGTGGCGGAGAGTGGGAGGATCACAAGTAGTACGAGGGGGCCCGCATCGTCTGGCCGGATGGTTAGGGACGCCACGGCATAGACCACACCAAAAACAAAGTGCGCGACAGCCAGCCATCGGACTATTGTCATCGTCTTGCCTAGAGTGGGCTTCACTACACCGTAGCCCATACAGACGATCAGAAGCAGAAAGAAAGAAAAGGAGTTCCGGAAAGCATTAAGAACAGCTACAACAATCATGAGGACCTTTGCGCCCACATTATTGCCATGCCGATTCTGGTAATCGTAGAAACCCCAGGTCATGAGCATTTCGAGCACAAGGAATGCAATAATTGCAGTAATGTAGTTCTGGACGGCGAGAATATCATGTCGATTCTGGACATAGAGGAAGCCCCAGAATATTCCAATAACAGCATATACAATTGTAATGCCACCGTAGAAGGGCAGCTTGGCGATTTGCGCGGCGGGGAGCTCGCCGTAGGCGTTACGGAATTCAAGAATTGCGGTATATTTCAGGCCCTCAGTGAATGGAGCAGTAGCAACACAATAGTAGCCTGTTCGAAGTGGATTTGAGGTTCCGGGTGCATTAGAAGCTACTGGGTAGTTGATTGGCATCATGTCCTTCGCCTTGAGGTGGATAGCTGCTGTCCGAATGAAGTTCTTCGATATTGTGTCGGCATTGTCGGCAAGTATAAATTCCCCCTTGTGTGTGGAATTGCAGAGATTTGCTCCAATAGCTTCGTCATTACAAATAAACTTTCGCTGTACCACAGAGTTATTAGCCTCGCCATCGTTTGAAGGGCGTACAACCATACGTCGTCCTGAGGAGCATCCGGAGGCTTCCCGATAAGATTTGAATCTTTCCATTCCCATATTACTATGCTGACTATTGGATCGGGGGCCTCATCGTTTTGGTCGGCCTTAAGGAATTTGACGAGGATGAAAGGTTCGACGTTTCCTCCCCAGGATTTCTTGCTGTACATGCCGGAGCATTTCTGGGGTTCATCTTGAGTCTGGTTGATGATTAGCGGTAGGGTTATGCGGAAAGATTCGGAAACGCACCAGCTTCACTTCAGCAGCATTCACAACTGCTATGACAAAAGTCAAAAGCGGAGCAAGGAGCTGTATCCATTGCTTCATGGTACCCTTGAAAGGCCGTTAAGGCTGAATCTTAAGACTAGATCGTGATACTTGGTGTGGTCGGGTTCCGGATGGCGACTGTGGCAGATTTCAAAGAAGCTGCAGCTTCACATAAGCAATGGAAATGAGAAAAAGGATGATCATAACCAGGCTGGTGTAGTTAGATGTTGCGCTGGGCTGCCGCCGCTAAAGCGTGGACTTACCTCAGCAAGCTCAGACGTGATTCTGTTGGTGCGGATTTTCAATCGGTCCGCAAGCTGACTAACTACGTTTGTGATGCACCACCAGTATCACGTCTGAGCGTGTTCCGCGACGGTTCTTAGTA
>Ga0307507_10008638_pt1 | contig 13971 bp, 12 predicted proteins | sample 7_EM_MG_FD_207223 | JGI IMG/M metagenome (GOLD analysis project Ga0307507, IMG submission 207223) | Populus trichocarpa ectomycorrhiza microbial communities from riparian zone in the Pacific Northwest, United States - 7_EM | ecosystem: Host-associated > Plants > Roots > Unclassified | place...
AAGAGTGAACCATTCCCAATTGATTTATTTCTTTTGGGTCAAGTTCACAATCCACAACGCTAGTCTGTTCAAGTAACCATGACCACACCTACTACTCTTAGATGTTTCTGTCACAGTCATGATGAGCTGTACATAATTTGTGGTGTACTGAGCACTACAATTTCAGAGAGTTGCCTAAGTTTCTTCCATCCTGATTACCATAATAAGTTAGCCATCTAAATTACAATCTGTGACTAGAAAGTCACATGTTTCAGGAATGCTCTAAACGGTAACAAGAAAAACTACTCTTTTGCGGTCGCTCTCACGGCCTTGGCCACCCACCAAGTCATAATTTGAAAACAAGGCAAGGGATGAGACACGCAAATTCTCGACCTTCCAAATCCAGTATCTACTCACGCTGCCGAGTGCTAAGTTGGTCACGTGATCTTCTATTCAGATTTGCCAGCGATTTTGATGGGTAATTAAGTACTTCTCTTGTTTCCTTCTTTGGCTCAGGAAGACAAGGATATAGGAGGAGGGTCAATGCTCCCCCCTTAAGCCTTCTGCTCACTGCCTGTTTCGAGGAATCTTGGGAATCATTCAGAATAAAAAATCACGTGACCCACTTAGCAGTCGGCGGCGTGAGTACACCCATTGCCAATACAGTGGCCAATCAGCCAAATCTGACCTCAACTCGACGTAATTGGAGGATATATAGTGAAGGTCACCCTAAAGAGGTATTCCACATTCCATTAACTGCGGGTCGGGAATCTGCATGTCTGGGGTCCCTACGTTTCGCTGCTTTTTTTCGAGCTTTCTGTGACTATTGGCCCGCCATTTCTTTTGAAGAACCTGTGTGGGGGACGGACGGATAGACAGATGAATAAATGAACAAATGAATGACGGAAAAGAATTGCGGAAGCTAGAGATACCCGATCGCGAGGCTTGGTTGATTTGGGGCAATTTTTGAAAAAAATCCAATTAGTGGAAGGAATAGTGAGGAGGACGATGCGACCGGAAGAAAAGGAGAGTGAAGAATTAGTCTGAGAGTAGAAGTGTGAAGGTGTCAAATGAGAAGAGTAGTCGATCGATGATCCGATACTTAGGGCGCGCGGGACGGAGTAGGAAGGCCCCTAATCGGAGTGCTTAAATTATGGGAACGAAATATGGTCTTAGCAAACCAACGAATTTCTGTCCCAAGCGGGGCAGAAAACAAAAGTCCCTAATGGGAGCGGAGAGAGAAAAGAACAAGATAACAAGTAGTATCGAAGGAGAAAATAGAAGTTGTATGTCGAAGAGTTTTATTATTTTCCAAAGCGTTGTAACCGAAGGGATGTGGATATGGGGGAGGGAACAGGAGCAGGACCACAGAGATTTATGAGCTCCAAGCGGGGGTCATTTGGGTGTGAGTGGCCTACTAGTGGGGATGCGGGGTAGGGCATAATTAAATTTGTGCAAAATAATGCTATTATTATCATAAATTCTATGTGTGCTTTTCCCCGGCCTAGGTGGGTAGCTAGGGCATAAGTTCCAAGGTTCTTCCTTTCATGAGCCATCACTCAGGCCCTGTTCGGTTGCGCTGGGCCCATCCCGCTTGGCGTCCATTTCTGGTGTGAAAACGGCCTTCCCTCCATTTTGAAAAGGTCATTTTGTATGGGGCAACGGAATGGGCCCAGCGCAACCGAACAGGGCCTCAGAAATATCGTGTACCGGGTGAGCAATTGAATAGAAAGTAAAGACTTCGCTGGACGTAAGAAGAGTGCGTTTGTGAAAAAATAAGGATCAGAATTGTCTAATGTCGCTTGATCATTGCTACTTAAGTGCCAAGTGTTGGTACTTATACCCGTGAGTGGTGAATATATATGAGTTTCCACTATGCCCTACCAAGCATACTTCCGTCATAATATTGAAGCCATTATTCCCCCCCAAAAATAGGTCCAGATATACTATCTTCCTTCCTTTGCCCGCAAACATTACCGGTATGATATATTAAATTTTGTTGTTTCTATGTTACTCTCCTAAATCATCATCCACTTCTATTGGACTAGTTTATTAATTCATTTTAGGTGGCGAAGAGGTGCTTCTGGTCGAGACCTATGCTGTATAAATTTGATGTCTTGATGAAATTCTATTTTTAGGTTTTGGAGGCGTTGTTTCACTTTGTTCAGTGTGTGATTATTAAGCTATCGTGAATTTGGTCTCAAATGAATCATTTCTGTCGCGCCCCGTTGTTCCGGTCCTCACTCTCTCGGATTCCTCGTTGTCCCGGACAATTTTTCGAGATCTATTATCACTCGCTTTTTAGTTTTTTCAAACACTATTTCCATCGACCATTTCACTCTCCCGGATGTTTCGCTGTACCGGACAGTCCACTCCTGATTTTTGACTATCCGAGACAGTGCCTCCTTACTCTTCCCACTCTTCTATCACCGCACTAGTCACACATCCCACTCACCTTATTTCTTTCATCATCAGCGATTAGCTTTTTTTTTCCTTTTCTTTCAGCACGCTACTTACAAGAATTGTTTGTTATTGTTTTCGGCAATGGATGAAGCATATTCTTCCCCCGGTCACGACGGCTATGTTCTCCTTCCCGCTCCTGTCGGTGGTGGGTTTGATCCTAATGGTATGGCATCCCTCTGAATCTAGCCTTTGCATTCAAAGAATCCCCCTAACAATCGGTAGATTTACCCATCAGATGCGGAGGACTGAACGAGAGCACTGACCGGAAAGAGAACCGTATGGGTGTCAAAATCAATGCAAGGAGTAGGTCCGAGCTCATAAGCGAGCCGTGTGACGATGGTCGACTTCCGGAACACATTGTGGTCAAGAAATATCCAACTAATGTTTTAGCAGATGATGAAGATTCTACAAGACATGGTGCCAATTTCCTGCGGTCAGAGAGTGGCTCTCGCGTTCCCGGTGGTGACGATTCCACGGAAATCTCTAAAATTCAGGATCTGAGTGCGGATTCAAAATATTTGAATCCAATGCCTACAACAGACTCCTCCACCAGAACTAGCCGACATAGAGCTCAGGGGAGCCCGGAAAAGATAGCTGCATCACCACCAGCGTCCCCTTCTTCCGAACTGTGCACCCCAAACACTTCTCAGGGCCTGGAATTTCATCAGCGTCTCAATTGGGACGAATATTACCATGATTTGATGGATGGTAGCCGCCATGGGGCGGGCGAATGTTCAACTCGCGCGGGGCAGAACCGTGGTTCACATATCGATATGTTTGGGATGAGGCGCTATTTTTCGGTAGAAAGGACATTGAATGTACCAGCGATGAGATGGAGATTTTGGGGGAAGAGTTTTCTAGCAATCCCCCAATTGCCCATAAAGCTCTGCTCAGGCCGTTATTAGACCGCCTGACAGTAATCCGGCCTGCAGTGGAAGGCGATGCAGGCAACTCGATCACACAATCAACGCTTAATCAATTTTCACTTGGGCTACTGGCTCAAAATGGGAATTCATCAGAGCCATCCCGCAGCGAATCTACCTATCTTGGTTCGAGCACTATGCCGAGACCCGCCCCTCCAGTGCCCTATACTAGAGCATCTGGGCAGCTAGGTCCCTCTAGTGATTCAAGACCCAGCTTGGGAAAAGCAATGACACAAGATACTGATCATGAAGCTTCGTCAATCCAGCTATCTTGCTCATCTTCACCATCTCTCCGCCCTGCGGAATCTTACCAGACCGGCGGTGAAGACCAATTCGCAGAAAAAATCGGCCTCTCAGAAGATCTAAGCTTCCGACCAGAAGCCGATGCCCGGGAGAGGGTTGAAACTAACCCTGCCACTCGAAACCTGAACTTTGGCGATGATCTGTGCCAGGTTGATACCTCAAACTTGGTCGGGGAGGACACTGAGGATATGAGCCATGAGGGTGATCCCAGTCGGCCTAGTAGGGCATCGTTTTCAAAGACGTCACAGGCCGACACAATCTACTCTAAGATGTTAAAGCTTCTTCAAAGTAGCAGAGTCTATTTCGACCAGCCTGAAGATTACTCCGAAAATATGAGCATGTCGGCAGCAGGGCAGGGTAGCGCCCCAGCAGAAACGTTACCCCCGGAAACTAAACCGGAAGCGCTCCAATCAAAAATTACCCAACTTGAAGCTCAAGTCAAAGTTCTAAGCAAGCTCGAGCAAGAACACCGACTAGCTAGACAAGAACAAGAAGCACTTTTGTTTCACCGAAGTTCGCCAAACTGTTCAAGATTTGGAAGGTCGCATCGGGACACTTGAAACAGCAGTCAGCAAGGTTATAGAGGAAGCCGAGGCCCAAGCCAGGAGTAATTCTGCCATGCTTCACAAGTTAAATTATGATAATAAACAAGAGCTTTTCCAGCATAGACGAGAAGTTTTAGCGATCCAGGAGGGACAAATCAAATATAATGGGGGGGAAAGACCAGAAGCAACTATAGGAGGCACGGGAAAAGGATCGCGCCATGCCCTGTCTTAGGCGAGCTCAAGAAATAGCAAAGCACCTGCAATCAGAACTCGAAGAGATGGTGAACCCTATGCCCGTTGGTCACGGTTCCGTAATGATTGAGTTGGAGGAAGCTGGTGAGTGGTTTCAAGAAAATTCTCGAGAGACAAGTCAACATTACGACGGCGGCCTCGAGCAGATTATCACTAAACTACATGGAAGCGGTGAAAGAGAGGGCGGGATGTAGGTTCAATATTACAGGATAGACAAAATCAAAACCATTGATTTTTTTTGGGTCCTCAATAGAACGGCTTGTGTGGGATGTTGATGCTGCTATTTTCTTTTTTCGGAGGTGTAACTTAAATTCATAAAATTATGCCGAGTCAATTTGGTACCAACCCGAATAGGATTGCAAAAATAAAAATATACTCTATATTCTCCATCATCTTCTCCTTTAGGAGTGGGTTTCTTTTTTGCAGCCATGATAATTGCTGGGGAGTCTTTAGAACGGGAGAATGGCGAAACTTTAGGATCCCTTTTGGCACTACTTGAACTAAGCGCTAATGTCATCCTTATAGAGGTGGGTCAGAACAACAAGCCCGGAAATGCCGCCATGGTCACCGTAGTAAATGATGTGGGTTGCCACCCAGAAGGCCGTCCCTGCTTCCCTGTGAACCAGTTACTCAGTAATCATATTCACGAATTCGGTAAGGATTGGTTCATCTCCCGAACTATCAGGGAGGTTTTGACTGGTGGAAATCACACTTTGCGCCTGCGGTCCTAGGTGCTCTGACTTGTTGACATTATTTCTTGGTACTCGTCTAGTTAGCCTCAAGACCTTCGGGCCTGTTCGGTTGGAACGGTTCCGTTCCGTTCGGCGACCGTTTCTATAGTAAAAAGAGGGTTCTTTCCGTTTTGAAACGGAAGGAAACGGACCATTTGTACAGTATGGGGGAACGGAACGGAACCGTTCCAACAGAACAGGGTCTTATGTATCCTAGCGTGCGGCTTAATTAAACTTTACCAACCACTATCCGCAGAGCCTCCTACTCTCGTCGCTTCCCACAACCACAAGGCAATGAACCCCCCCATAACAGCCCATATAAAATCTCCACAACAAAAACAACCTCCAATCACTCACACACCGAATAATGAGACAAGCTAATCCTAGGCATCTACCGCTTTTAAGTCACAATTTTTACTATCTCCAACAATTCTCTCTCCACTAGCATTAATAGCAGGGGCAAAACACTCACTCCACATCCCCAGCAAACAAACCCGATCAGAAACGCAAGCGACGAATCTCAGCCACAATCGCTACCACCACATCCTCCCCACCTTCCCAACTGACACTGCGAATAAATGCCGTACCATGACAACACCGACCACTTCTCACTTTTGAAAACTATCTCCTCAACTCGGTGAGTGTTCCCTCACTAGCTACTGGGGCGAGCCGGGTGGACTGAGTGGAGTCAAGCGGGGTGATGGAGAGGGACAGGGTGATGGAGGGGTAGGGGTCATTGGAACGGAGGGGACAACTGGGCCTGCGTCAAGGTGCGCGGAGTTGTGGTGGATATTAATGTAATTAGGATAACTCTCCTATTGTAGATGGGGACTTCCGGTCATGGACTATTCATTTATCGCGTGGATATAATTTGTTGACCTACAATTATTTGATATGGGGGTCCGCGTAGCGCATAAAATACCCTCTAGAGTCCACAAAAGCGTCTCCCTCCTAGCCTCTCCTCCACACTATGAGAAAGATGCCTCCACCCATCCTGTGATTGACTTTGGCAGATTGCCTCCTTTAGGACTGCGCATTTTGATATCTTGTAATACCACGAGAAAATCTTCTCCATTGTTTCGCACAATCTCACAGCTTTCGCTGTGAACTCTCGATAGGGGCACCCCCCAGTATATTTGTGGGATAACAAGCCAATTAGTATTTTTGAAGTTTACATGAGTCTCCCCAAGACCCTTCTTCTCTAGGTTTGCCATACCGTCATTCTGGGCACTGCTGTTTCTTGCAAATCTTCTTGAATTCACGTTTATTACTTCTGGCCCTTTGAACACACCTTCCTCGGACCTCGAGATCTGTTTCCTATTTGCTTGACTTTGGTCGACTACAACCGTACCTTGTTCCTCTTGTTATCCCTGGTTCGCGTAGAACTCAATCAGGGGTCTCAAACCGGTGGTTCAGGTCCGGGATGCCTACTACTATTCCAGGAGGTTCAGCGCAGTATGGTGTGAAACCTCCCCGGTACAGATTAAAGGTTTACTACTCGTTTTGCCTATTTGACGATCAAGAACTAAATCTTTACTAGCTAGCTTTAAAGAAACTAATAGTAGCGCTCGATAGCTCAACACACTATGGCGCAGATGTAGTCTAACTATGACGCTCGTCCTCCTTCTACTAGTACACCACCCATAGCCAGAACACCGTCAGAAGAAATTGGGTTTACACTAATGACATTTTTACACTAATAAAATTTTCATCACTAGTTGCCCGTCATTATTCCTTCTTATGTGCAAGTCAACAGTGTACCACCAACCGCCAAAACCATCAAACCATCCTGAGTACCACCTCCAGAGCCGCTACTAGTACCGTAGTTCATTTTTCCAGTTCATGGTTCGTGAACTACAAACCACCTCTTTGAACCGTGGTGAATCGGCGGTCTGAGACCCCCTAATGTTGCGAGCATTATATCCTGATAAGCTTATTATCGCACTCGGTCCGGTCCCATCCCCAATTTAGTTAGCTCATTAACCGAGATCCCTTTGCCCGTTAAAGCATTCAGAGCTTGGAAATCCTTAGTTACCTTTCCTTTTTCGAGTTTCCATCCCAACTGGTTCCGTTATTACCGTTTTCGAAAAGGTCGTCAGTAGTTGACCATGCCTAGTTTCCAGAATTTTTTTCTCCCATACGCCAAGAGCGATCTAGCGTGCAATCTGTGCGCGCCTGGGTTCAATTTCTCTCGGAGCAAAGTTTCTAATCCTCTATTTTCCTTCCCTTCAGCTCATACCCAAGGGAGAAAGAAGGTGACGGGGTTTATCATACTCTTTTAATAATGATAGTTTAAATTAAATTATGTATTAGAATAATATTTGATTGATTGTTTACGCATATTTTTCCTAGTGATTGGATATCTTGAAAAATGCTGCTGCATGCTGTGGCTTTAAACAATACATTGTTAAGTTGACTGGTGGTATGATACCGTAGGAATCTTTAAATTGGCTACCAGATAGTTGGCAGGAATGAAGGAAAATAGAGAACTAGAACCCTCTCCCTGAAGAAATTGAACCCAGGCGCGCACAGATTGCACGCTAGGCTGCCCTTGGCGTATGGGTGAAAAAAAATTCTGGAAACTAGGCATGGTCAACTACTGACGACCTTTTCAAAAACGGTAATTGGTTTCTGCAGCTACACTGGCTCTCAACCTGTTCCCGATTTTTCCCACTCAACTGCTCTAAAACCGACTTAGTAATCAAACTACGTCCGGGTAATAGGCCAAATAGATTATAAAAACCGTCATAAATGCACACATCCTGCCCTCTCTCACTTCAGCACCTACAGCTTCCACCACTTCACTTCTTCAAGTTTACCTTCCACCCAAACGCAACGCAATCACCACCTCCCACCACACAATGTCGCAACTCCTAGCAACTCAACCCAACTCTGCAGCCCCTGCGAACGCCCTTACCAATGGCAGCCCCCAGCCATCCTACCCTGCGCAGGCCGAAGTGAGCAATACTTTCACCCCTTCCGATATTGCGGAACGCTTCGCGGAACTTCAGCGGAATATGGCACAGCTGCTCGAATATGTTGGAACCATTAATGCAAACATTACTCAGCTCACAAGCAACACTAATCAAAACACTATCGCGATTTCCCAAATTACTTTGGCCTCCGCCCAAAACACGCAAACACTCGCCCAAAACACCAATGACATCGCGCAGATAAAGAACGATATCTCTGTTATGAAAGCGACCTCTATCAAAATATTGAAACTAATGTCCCCAAAAACCAAAAAAATCAACTGCGTGTACGTCTACTTTTCCCTTTTTAAAAAATATTTATGCGGATGTTTAGTACTAACTTCAGATTTGAGCAATAGTGAATCCAACAGCCAAGCGCGCATCGCGAATTCTCATGCTAATTTCATCGCCGACCCCCTTCATCCTATTTCAAACACCGGGACTTTTACATACCCTCAACATTTTCCCGCCACACTCGGCGAGTTGAATCAACTAGATGGTAAGTACATAGCACACCGCTCTCTTATTCAAGTTAATATGATATGTAAGTGAAGACTAAGAGCTATTAGATGACGGCATCGACAGTCTTCTCCAACATTTGGATTTGACGATTACTGGGGACGCCGATGCCAAGAAGAACCGCCTTAAATACGCCGTCGGCGTTTCCACCCTCTGATTCCTCTGTCGTTCACGCGGCCCGAGATGGGAATCATGCAAGTGAGATGGAGGGAAATCGGTTTGATAGTTTTTAAAAAATTGCCGTCCTTTTATTTTAATTTGTAACTAGATTGTCCTCCCCTTGCCCTTCTAGAAAAATACAATATCTTTTTCCCCGGGGATTACCTCGCTTCACTTATTGTTGGGTTCTATCTACCTATCTAGTGCGCTTGATTCCACCCAGATTTCACTTTGATCGACTCATAGTAGAAGACCACAGAAAGCAAAAACTCAATTAACATAACCTCAGCCGGAGCCGGGAACCTAGAGTACTCGCTCGGCGAATTTCAAGTGAAAACAAAATCCCCCTAGACTAACAAAGTTACACAAAAAATACCTAACCTCGGCAATGCTGTTTTCGGCAACCCAAGTTTCAACAAGAGATCTCACCGCCGCAGATGAAAACATTCTCCGAGTGACAGTTCCGGCAAATTTAACATCGCTAGGAAAGGTCAACAAAACGTGAGTTGGATCGTAGTAGCCGCATACGCAAGCATATCCTTCGTTGCTAGCTAGGTCTCTGATGAGAAATTCGGTTTTCGGGTTAAGAGGAATAGCATTGTTGAAGTTAACGGGCTGCTCGTTGCTGGTGCTGTGGCCCTAAAGATAGTCAATTATTTTAAACAACAAGGTTACAGCACAGCGGATGGAGAGGGCGTTCTGGTCCAGTGTGGAAACAATCAATTTGTATAGTCGTAGAAATATAAAGAGTGCACCATATAGACTTATAAAAAGTAAAGAAAACCAAATGACCAAAGAGCAGACAACGGTCAACAATGAGAGGAAAACACTTAAAGAGATGAAAGACAAGTGAGCAGATAACAAAATGAACAAAGAGGAAATCCAACTGCCTTATATCCTTCTTTGTGGAATTCTTTCCACCCAAGCATGCGTCCTGCACATGCCCAATCTCACATGAGATTAACCCGTTTCTCTGCCTTCCCGGTGCTCAGAATCACTCTGGTGGTGAGAACCGAATTTCCCGAGGTCTTTGGTTAATCACTCTGCCGAGGTTTGCGCTCATGTCCTCGGATTAAGTCGGTATTCGGTAGTCCGGAGTATTCGTGTTTCGTTGGAGGTTTGGTAGTGTTTGATGTTGTCGCACTAGAGATATAGGGATAGATGTTCGGCTGAGTATGAGCTAGTGTTGGTGAAACGATATGGGAGCGAGAGTGTGTAGCAGGTGCTGGAGGTTGTGTTTTGTGGGCAGCGCGAATGGGAATATATGTATTCGGTAGGTGGCTGAGAACACGGCAATAGCTGTAACGGTAATGGTGAGCAGTCTAGCCCATTTTCAACAAATTACCGGATTTTCATGACTCTAGCCATAATGTTCTAGATAGAGGCAACTCGTATAACCTCTTTTGTGGGTGACTCAACAAACCCTTGTCCGAGATTTTCAACAGAGGTGAAGATTTAATCATTCCTGAATCTGACAATGGTTGGTAAGCGAAACGTAAGTGTCTTCCCTAAAAGTTCAGTATAAGGATTATTGAGGCGGAACCGCACATTTGAATCAAAGACAGGAATATCGTTCCTTCCCTCTATTGCCTCGCGGATAGATGCAGAACCTGAGCGGCAAGGGCGCCGGATTCCTTAGTATGGCATGCTCCTCAATCAAATCAGTGAGACTCCCCTCCGAGCAATCGGCTTCTGGTTGGAAACTTAGATTCTCTGAGAAGGAGGTTTTTTCTGAGAATTGGTCTTCACTGCCGGTCTGGTAATATTCGTCGCAATTGAGGGACTGCCGATAGTCCAGGCCCTGAGAGGTGTTTGGGGTGCCCTGTTCGGGAGAAGGGGGTGCTGGCCGTGATGCGGCTGTCTTTGCTGGGCTCCCCTGAGCTCTATGTCGGCTAGTTCTCGTGGAGGAGTTAGCTGTAGGCATTGGAATAAAATATTTTGAGTCCGCACTCGGATCCTGAATTTTAGAGTTTTCCGTGGAATCGTCCCCACCGGGAACGCGAGAGCCACTCTCTGATGACCGCGTGCTTCGCAGGAAATGGGCGCCATGTCTTGTAGAATCTTTGTTATTTGCTAAAACCGTAGTTCGATATTTCTTGACCACAATGGGTTCCGGAAGTCGACCATCGTCACAAGGCTCGTGTGTGAGCTCGGACTTACCCCCACCCACCCCCCGCAGCGATTTTACCACCCACCCGGTTCTCTTTCGACTCAATGTTCTCTTTCAGTCGTTCTTGCGCTAGTAGTGAATCTAAAACGTTTCTTGATTGACGTCTATGTGAGTTGGGATTATTAGGGTTGGCAACCCCATGAATCATAGAACAAGTTTCCATCCAGAGAAGAGAGGTCCGGATAAAGTCTGAATTGATCTTCTTGATTTTAGGTATCGGAATATAATCGTCATCACGGGGATCAAGCTTCGTTTGGAGCAAGGTAGAAGAACGGATAGGTTGATGTTCACCCGGTCTTCCTCGGAGTCTGAGAGGTGAATCTATCGATCGTTAGGGAGATACTTTGAATGCGAAGGCTAGATTCAGAAAGATGCCATACCATTAAGATCAAACCCACCATCGATAGGAGAGGGAATGACAGCATAGCCATCATGACTGGGGGAAGCATACGGCTCATCCATTGACTAAAACAGTGGCAAACAATTCTTGTAAGTGGCGTGCTAAAAAAAAAAAGACGTAATCGCTAAAGGCTAAAGAAATAAAGGTAGGGGGACATGCAGTATTCAAGAGAGTCTTAAGAGTTTCCTTTGCTGCTGTGTTAGCCTTAGCAGCTGCTTCACGCTGGGCCTTGCGATGTTGAGCTGCACCGGCGAGGATCTCGGCTTTCTCTTGGGCTTCTTTGACAGATAATCTTTACAGGGAAACCAACCCGACATACGATGAGTGATGGGGCCGGCGGCGCTTGAGATGGCGGGTGCGCCGTTTAAGAAATACTCCCGAACGGAAGCTGGAATCCTGGAGCCGACTTGAGTGACTGTTAGTTATTCGTTTTATATTCGGCGGGCGGGATCCCTACATTGGGCCGCTTTTTTTCGAGCTTTCTGTGGCTATCGGCCAGCGCTTTCTTTGAATAACCTAGGCTAATGAAAGCCACTGTGTGGGGGATGGATGGATAGATGTTATAGATAAATTAATGAATGATTAACGGAAAGGAAGAATTGCAGGAGCTAGAAATACTCGATCGCGAGGGTTGGTTGATTTGGGGAAAGTTTGGAAGAAATTCAATTAGTGGAAGGAATAGCGACGAAGACGACGCCATTGGAGGAAAGGGAGAGCGAAAAATTAGTAGGATAGTAGATGTTTGAAGGTGTCAAAATAATAATGAGAAGAGTAGTCGATCGATGATCCGATACTAGGGGCGCGCGGGACGGAGTAGGAAGGCCCCGAATCGGTGTGCTTATAGGAACGGAACATGGTCCTAAAAAACTGACAAATTTTTGTCCAAAGCGGGGCAGACAACAAAAGCGCTTAGTGGGGGGGGCAGAGAGAGAAAATAAGAAGATAACAAAACAAGTAGCATCGAAAGAGAAAATAGAAGTTGTTTGTCGAAAGGTTCCGCTGCTTTTACGATATTTACCCCCTTCCCCTATCATCCACCCATCCTCAACCTATCCTCAATCACATCAGGGCGTTGACAGTACCCCTAGAGTTTCCTCTTGTGCATTACAAAATTTTCTCTCGTTTTTCTCATTATCCCCCTTTATAATAGCCGGTTCCCCTCCTATTTCGCTATCGCTTATATATGCGAAATAGGAGGGGAACCGGCTATTAACAGATTCCCATTTCCTCGGGAATCTTCATCATGTATAGTGCTCTATGAACCACCACTGGGGTCTCTACCACCCATTCGGCATCGCCTCTCCGCCCGCTTGCTCTCAATTACCGGCCGCTCGACCATGCCCGCGTTATCCTGACCACCCTTCATTATCGCCCAACTGCAGCCGAGCTTTGCCCATGGTTTCCGTCTCCGTTGCTACCCTTTACGACGAATATGCTCTTGATGAGGAGCCATCCTCGGTCACAGAGCTTCTTTTGCCGGTTTTTGGTGCTAGTGACATAGTAGGTTATAGAAGGGGAGTATCACACACAGGTAACCTATAAGGACCTTTTACAGCTTGTTCTAGCTAAATTTAAAGGCTGTTGTCTGCAAGGCAATAAAACTCATACTACAGCCGCTGGATCACCTGGCGCCCTGGCCAGGAGACTGCGTGTGGGAAAATCCTACTCTAGTGCTCGCCAGGCGGGTAGCCGACCCGTCAAAGTACACGAACCTGCTGTTTCCTTGCCGCTGCCGAAAAACAACCGCTGACGTTTGTGCAACCTCCGGAAGACAGGGAAACTTTGAAGAATACTTTAACTAGCTCCGAGGAATCTTCAGCTTATGGCGGATTGGTTGATATTGGCGCATAGTGCCCAACTGCCTTCGTCACTTTCACGAAATCTCTGCCCAAGCGAGACGTATTCCAAGGAACTTTATGTTATGAGATAGGCGTAGGATGGGGAATCGACCTTATCTGGTTTCTGCTCCCGTGTGCTCCTCCTTAATTGGACTGGTTCAGCTATCACGTCGCTATATATATATATGCAAAATCCTCGCCAAGGAGCGCAGGGAACTCCGAAAAGTGCTTATAGGTACAGCTTGCTATTCTCAAGGTATCGTTACCGCAGCCACGATTACATCCGCATTGGCTTGGGATTCATTACATTATATCATTTCCGGCACTCACTATATTTTTCTGGATCTGTTGCCGCTCTGAGATAACCTACCCCCGCATTCGACTTGCCCCTTGCGCCCTACAACACTCCATCAATTAGGGTGGAGGCACTCCATTGCCCATGCCGTCGGTAAGAGACCTGCCTCGAGCGCAGGTCTAGTACCGCGTTGATATTACCAATACGCATTTGCCTGAGGTTAAGCAAATCTACCTCTCCTTTATTGTTGGTGTGAGGAACTTTGAGGTAACAGGTACTCCCCAATCTTTTAAACAACTAACTGGGGGGGATGGGGCACAGCGGATGTAATCCTGGATGACCGAAGGACACGAAACTTTTATTGGTACGAGTAGAGATGTTATAATAAGAGAACTGAGAAACAAAGAACAAAAGCGTAACAA